>Ga0299906_10000487_pt1 | contig 37117 bp, 51 predicted proteins | sample RVTome_14_FD_200259 | JGI IMG/M metagenome (GOLD analysis project Ga0299906, IMG submission 200259) | Soil microbial communities from uranium-contaminated site in the Upper Colorado River Basin, Wyoming, United States - RVT145D125 (version 2) ... | reverse complement strand
AGCGTCGGCGGCCGCGGCGGCGTCCGTCTCGAGACTGGGGCTTGCCGAGGGCGTCGCGGCGGCGTCCGCCGGTGCCGTAGCAGTCAGCGACGGCGTCGCGGCAGCGTCCGCCTCCGCGGCGGCCGCCGCAGGGGCGGTGATAGTCGGGCCCGCCGCGCCCTCGGCCTCGGCCGTGGCCGGCGCCTGACTCGCCACAGTGGCCTCGGCCTGCGCGGTGGCCGCCGAGCTCGTGGTGGCGCTCGCGTCCGTGGTCGCGGTGGTGGCGGCCTCGGCCTCCGCCGCAGCCTGGGCCTGGGTCGTGACGGTCGGGTGCGCCTCGGCCGTACTCGCCGCCGCGCTGGCGGCCTCAGCCGTCTGGAAGCCCTCGCCGGTGAAGAAAAAGAACATCCCCGATCACTCCGGGTTGCAGCCGTCGAGCGCGGCTGGGCAGGTGTCCGAGTCGTCGGTGTTCCGGCACATGCCGGCCTCGCAGGTGCGGGTCACATCGAAGGTCCCGGCGATCGTACAGGACGAGACCGCCCCGCCGGCGATGCACTCCCCGGCCACGCAGGCGTTACCCGCGCCATACCAGGCGAGGCACTCATCGTCCTGCGTACAGGCGCACGTACAGGCGCGCGGACCGCAGCTCTGCGCCCCAGTGCAGTCGGCCGCCGTGTCGCACGTCACGTCCGTGTAGGCCCCGTCCGACTCCACGCAGTAGAACTGCGGACGGGGCAGGCCCTCGAACGAGCAGGTCTCGCCCGCGCCGCAATCGCCGTCCTCGCCGCAGGCCGCGCCGTAGAACCGCCCCGGCCGGCGGCAGGTGCCAATCGCGCACGCGCCCTGCGCCTGCGCGTAGTGTGCCACCGTCGAGGCCATCGTGTGCTGCCCGGACTGCTCCTCGGGCAAAAAGGCGTCGGAGCTGTAGTGGATGCACGGGGCCACCGCCCGGCCGAACTGCCGGTCGCCTTCGACGCACCGGAGCGGATCGACCACCGAGGCGTCGCCGCTCAGCATATAGCGCAGGTCCTTGGCGACCAGTGCGGAGCGGCCGTCGATGACGCTCGGGTACTGCTCCGGGTGCTCCAGCATGAAGCGCCCGACGCCAGCGGTCATCTGATAGTCGTTGAAGGCGAGGCAGCCGCCGCCGGCGCCGCCCGGCTCCACCACCCAGGTCAGCACCGGCCCCCCGTCCGCGTCCCCGGCAGCGAGTGCATCGAAGGTCGCTTGGATCGCGTCGATCTCGTCGAGCAACGAGCGCCCGCCGCGATGGAGGCGCTGCCTCCAGTTACGCACCGCGTTCGGATGCACGTCGGCGCCGCCGCACTCGTACGCCAGACCGCCACCGTCGCACCGGCCCGTCACCTCGTTGCAGACCTCGGTAATGCGGCCGGAGATTCCCTTGATCGTGATGTCGTACTCGTTGCAGTCGGCGTCCTCGGCGCAGAGCGTCCGGTCGCTCGGACACGTCGCGCGCCCCGCGCACACGAAGGGCGCGTCGCCGGCACAGACATTGATCGTGTCGGACGCCGCGGCCGCGCGGCAGTCGGCATGCGCGCCGCTCCCACCCGGATTCGCCCCGCACGTCCCACCGGCGAGACAGTCGGCGTCCAGCCCGCACCGGCGGTTGGCGTTGTTTGAGCACCGGCCGCAATTCATCCGGCACAAGCTCCCGCGGTGCCGGAAGCCGTCTGGACAGCCGGTGTCGTCATCCGGCACGCAGTAGCCCCGTGGCAGTGAGTCGGCGTCATCCCCGCCGTCGCACGTCTGGTTGGCGCCGCAGTCGGCGCCGGTGAAGCACGGCGCGGTGATCGCCGTGCAGTTGCCGTTGAACTCCCCGAACGCCGTCAGGCCGGCAAACGGCGTGAACGTCAGCCCGTCCAGACACGCTTCCTGCGCGTTCGACCGATTCGCACCGACGCACCGCGCGCTGGGCGAGCCATCGGGTCCGGTGCGAGCGGCCGCTTGCGCCTCCGCGTCCGTCCAGCAGAGGTCGCTTGAGTCGTCCACCACGCAGCGGTCATCGTCGAGACAGTAGGCAGCCGAGAAGTCCGACGACGAACCGGCCCACGACACGTGCGACGCGAGCGAACAGTCGTCGTTGGCGGCCCCGCCCCCCATGATCGTGTTCGCGACGCCGATCTGGTGGAGGAAGACCCGATCCGGGAGCGGCGGCAGGCACATCCCTGACACGCAGTCCCCGGCCGCGGTGCAGCGGTCGCTGTCCACGCATCGGCCGTCCCCGCCGCACGTTCCACCGGGGCACTCGCCATCACCGGCACACCCACAATAGCCGGCGCCGGTGTCGATCACGCACGTCGAATGATCCCCGGCGAGGAGCGCGTCGAGCCGGTTGGCGCGGAACTCTGCCAGGCCCTCTGCCCCCTGCGCACAGATGACGTGGTTGTCACAGCTCACCCGATCGCTCGCGAGGCGCGCGTAGCCCGATGGCCCGAGGCACGACGGCTTCTCACCAGTCGGGCCGTCCGGCCCGCATGTGGAGATGCAGGTGGCGTCCGTGTCGCAGGTGCCGCCGAATCCGTTGCAATCAGCCGGCACGTCGCACGACAGCGGCTCCGCGAGCGACTGCGAGCAGGTGCCTTCCTTGATCCCATCGCCACCGCTCGGGTCACCGTCGCATGTCGCCCCGGTCTGCGGGCACTGGTCGTTGTCGGTGCATGGGATGCCGGCGCCGCCGTTGAACTCCGGCCGCCGGCCAGTACATGTCTGCACCTCTGCGTCCGTGGCACATCCGCCGGATGGCGAGTCGCCATCCGGGTCCCAGCTCGCTGCCGTCGCTTGCACGCACGAGGTCTGATGGAACGTGGGGTTCCACGGGGCGTGGCACAGATTCCCGCCTACGCCACTCGTATTGGAGTGGCCGGCCCAATAGCACGTCACCTCGTCGTCGTTCACGCCGGGGTTGTGGTGCCGGAGAAAGGCAGGCGTCTTCGGGTCCGCGGCGATCGCCGCGTACTCCACCAGCAGGTTGACCACCTGCTGCCCGCTGCCGCTCACGTTCTCGAACTCGATCGCCAGGCGCGCGAGGAGCTCGCTGGTCCAGGCGCTCCCATCGGGGGCCTCGAACAGCGGATGGCGTACGATGAGCTGGTCGGCCGTGCCGGAGTAGATCGACTGCCACACGCCCGGCTCGAATTGCCGGCCCGATGCGCAGCCGGCTGGGTCGCACAGGTAGAAGCGCGCCTCGAACGTCCGTGTCCCGGTGCTGTTGTTCGCGCGCCCGGCGCCCTTGAGCACGATCCGGGGAACGTCACCCGGCAGCACGTTCGGCGGATCGGTCAGCGTCAGTTGCTCGACCTTGCCCGCCGAGTTGACCGACAAGAAGGCGGTGTCGTGCAGCAACGCACTCGTCCAGCCGTCCGGGCACTCGAAATGCCCGCTGCCGCCGCAGCCGTTACGGCTCCACTGGAGCGTGGCATCGTCGCCCGTGATCCCGAGTACACCGACATAGCCAATGCCGGCGCGGTCCGTATTGGTGCCGATGATCGAATCCAGGAAGTAGCTCGCGGCGCCCGAGTCTCCCCCGAGCACGCCCCAGCGGGCCGACGTGAACTGCCCGCCGGCGCCGACCTCGCCCTCGAGGATCGGGCGGCCGAAGAGCAGCAGCGCGCACCGCGTGACCCCTTGCGCCACGACGCGCTGCGCACGCAGCTCGAGCGCCGCTTGCGCACAGCCTTGGGGGTTGCCGTCGCTGCACACCTGACAGACGGCACTCGGGCAGTCGGAATCCTCATCGCAGAGCGTCAGGCCGTTGGCGCAGATGCGCGCGTGCAGTGGAAAGTCGCTCGCCGGGTCACCGAGCGGTGTCGTCCCGTACCGCAGTGCCGGGGCGCGCCCCGAGGTCACCTGGGCGTTGCAGGCGAGCACGTCGCCCACCTCGCGAATCTCGATCACGTCCTTCGTCGCGTCGATGGACTGGACGTGGAGCCGGGCGCCCACCGTCACCGTGTCGGTCGCGACGAATGTCTCCGCCCACCAGCACGTTTCCGTCGTCGCCGGCACGACCCGGAACGCCCGCTGCGAGGTGCCGTCCCCGATGTGGATACGGTTGCCGCTGGTCGCGGTCTGCGAGAAGCAGACGAGCCCGCCGGAGTCGGTGCGTGGCGCCGAGAAGATGCCGCAGCCCGTCCCCTGCGACGTACACGTCACGTCGTCGGCGGCGTGCGAGAATAGGACGGCCGCGTGGGCGCTGGTCGCGAGGAGAGCGACGAGCGCCCAGGTCAGGACGGCTCGCGGCGCTTCCATACCGCTCCGTCCCCACCGACGCCGCCATCGCTGGCGTTCGCCCCGCTGGTGCCGCCGGTGCCCCCGGTCACGTCGTATTCGCACTCGGAGTCGGTGAGCACGCCCCCGTACTTGAGACGGATGATCGCCCCGCCACCAGCCGCGCCGCCAGCCATCTCGGCAGAGGCGTTCGCCCCATCAGCCCCGCTGGCGTCGAGCTTGCCGTCCTCGACGCAGGTGAAGTCGCCGCCGATCTCCAGGGTGATTTCGGCGCCGCCGCGCCCGCCGTTCCCGCCAGCCGAGCCGTTCTCGGCAGCGGTCTGCGCCTCGCCGCCGCCGCCGCCCGTGCCGCCGTAGGGCCGGGTCGAGACGAAGATGCCGGAGTTGACGAGCCCGTTGTAGGCCGCGGCTCCGACGAAGCCTCCCGACGCGCCGCCACCGCCGCCGCTCCCCTGACCCAGGAACGTCGAGTCCCACTCTTCGAGTCGGCCGGTGTCATTCACCGACGTGCCGGCCGAGCCGGCGTCGAGCGACCCGCCCGCCGCCGCGCCGGGCGCCAAGGCGGTGAAGGCGTTGCTCGCACCGTTCCCGCCCGCCCGGTTGGCAGCCGTTCCTCCCGAGGCCCCCCCGAGGCCGGCGGCCATGCCGTAGGCGGCGGTCACGATCTGCCCCGAGTCTTCGATGAGCACGTCGTCCCGTACCCGCAGGAGCAGCGCCCGGCCCATGACCGGAGCGGCGGCAGCGGTCGGCGGGTCGCCGCAGATGAGGGCGCCGGTGCCCGAGAGGTTGACCGACAAGAAGTTGTAGGCGCACGACGTGAAGCCCGTCTCCCCGGCGACGCGCGTGCGCACGCTATTCGGCGTGAGCCGGCAGAGCGCCCCGACCGGCGTGCAGCCCGAGCAGCTACACCCCGTCGAGCCGTCCCACGTCAACGCGCCATCCGCGCCCGTGCCGCCGAGCCGGCGGATGCGCGCGCCTTGCGATACCCAGGCGTAGACGCTGCCGCCTAGGTCCTCGCACCGGAAGTGCTGCGCGCCCGAGGGGGCCGCAGTCCACTGGAAGTCTCGCCCGACGTGAAGGGCGTCGTTGCAGTCGGCCGCCGTGAGCGTCGAGCCGTTCGGCATCTGCACGCGGTTGCCGCCGAGCCAGACGCCATCGGGCGAGAAGTCGCCGGGGGGCCCGATCTGGCCGCCGCCGCTTTCGAGCAGCGTGCTCGCCTTCTGGCACTCGCAGATCCCATCGGTCCGCAGGATGCAGTTGGCGAGTGTGCCCTGATAGTTGATCGCGTGGCACGCCCCGATGACGACGTCGTCCTCGAGGAGCAGCGGCGACTGCGCGGGGCCACTGACGGCGGCCGCCGTGCGGGCGACCAGGAGCAACGCGAGGAAGAGGCGCCTCATCCGCCTGCCACCGTGAACATCCAGTACCGGACGCTCGCCGTCTCGCCAGTGTCACAGCGCACATGGAGTGTGTCTTCCGCGACGGGATACGCTTCCTTCTGGTTCGGGAAGAGCGGCCAGTCGTCGGCCACGACCACCGCGGCGCCCGACTTCACGTAGACCACGCCGGGCCCGGCGTTGTAGAGCCAGACGAGCGCCTGCCCGGTCGGATTCGTCAACGCCTGGTCCGCGTCGGTGACCGCCACCTTCCCCTGCGCCGGCACCCCGCCGTAACCACGATCGGCGTGGTGCTGAATGATGTTGGTGCCGTCGCTCGACGCCGCCACCGGATGCCCGCTGGGGGCACTCGGCGTGTTGAACGTATCCTCGATCCATCGGGCCACAGGTGGGCCCTCCGCTCAGTCTACGGTGAAGGTCATCTGGCCCGGCGGCGAGCCGAGCGTCGTCGAGCCGGTGAACCGCAGCGTGTTCCCGTCCAGGATCACGACGCCGCCGCCGGCGATGCCACCACAGAAGAGGCAGTTACCGGCGGCCACCGTCGTCGAGTCGGACACGCAGTAGAACTGGAGCGCGGAACCGCCGTTCCAGTTGCCACCCGACGCGGTCGGGAAGGTGATGTCGAGCTTGTTGCTGATGCGCGACGTCGTCCCCGCGTCGTCCTGCACCTCGTAGTTGGTGTGCGTGCTGTTGTTGATGTCGGCATCGAGCTGCGCGCGGCCGTAGCCGAGCGTCGCCGCCAGCTCGTTCGTACAGGTGTCGCCTGGATCGGCCGAGTGCAGGCTGAATCCCCGCGTGGCCGTGGCCGCTGGGAAGGCCGTCTGCTTGAAGACCCAATCGAGCAGCGAGCCCTCGATCGGCTCCGACCAGCCCGCCGCGTAGACGTTCGTGCTCAGGCACAGGGCCACGAGCAGCCCCAGCCACCACTTTGAATTTCCGCTCCTCATACCCCTCCCGCTCCTCTCAGGTGATCTTGCGGCAGTTGCGCACGACCACCGCCGTGCAGTGATTGAACCTCCGGCTGCCGCTTGGGCCGTAGGTCACTTCGAAGACCAGCTCGTGCGTCTCGTGACGCCGCGTCTGATTCGCCAACCCGTTGTCGCCCGGCGCCATGCGCCACTCGAAGACGCCGGTCACTTCGTCGTAGGTGAACCGGGTGGCGTCCACGATGGCGCCGGCCGTCACCAGGGGCTCCTGGTCCAGCCCGTTGATCGCCGTGCCGTCCGGATAGCTCAGCGAGACCACCCACGACGCGATCGTAGCGAGCGCCGGATGCGCGCCGTCCTCGTCGGTGAGGGTCGCGCGGTAGAGCGCGCTGCTCTGCTCGACGGCCTCTAGCACCGGACCTCCGCACGGGGCACGAGGTCGCGCGCCATGATGTCCGACGACGCCATCACCACTCCTCGGTCGGCACGTCGCGGATCTCGACGGTGACCCGGCTCTTCATGAACGGCGCCGCGCCGGGCCGCGCAGCGTCGTTCCCTCGCCCATTCCCGTGTCCACCGATGCCCGGCCCCGCCGCCTTCCCGCGGCCCATCCCATTCGCACCCCCCTTGTCGCCCTCGCCATCGGTCTCCCGCGCGTAGGGCAGCGGGCTCTCGGAGCCCGGCAGGTAGTCCTCGCCGCCGGCCCCCGCGCCCGGCTGCTGCTCCATCTGCTGCTGCTGGAGGCTCAACATGTAGACCTGCATGAGCGCCGAGTTGACCGGCGCGTTGCCGAGCAGGTCGTCCGCGTGCGCCTCGTGTGAGTCGATCGAGCGCAGCTCGTTCACGGTGAGCACCGCCTTCTGGCGTTCCTGCTTGCGCTCCTCGTCCTGCGGGTAGAGGCCGACCCAGGTGAGCCGGAACTTCCGCGTGAGCCGCGCGATCAGGTGCTCGTTCAGGAAGCTGGCGAGCGCCTCCATCATCGGAATCATGCCCGTGTCGTGGCCGCTCTGGAGCTTCTCCTGCGTGTCGCTGCCCGAGAGTGACGACGCGCGCGAGGAGAATGACTCCATGTGGATTTGCTCGGGTGACATGCCGTAGTAGGCGCACCCGAGGCTCACGAGGAACACGAGCCACTTCGTCTGGAGCATCTCGTGGGTCTGCGTATCGACCGGCGTGTAGATCGCGCCGCCCTCTTGCTTCGACTCGCTCGTGAGCACCGGGAGCTGCCAGCGCCGCGAGGCACCGCGCAGGAGGGAGTGCCACTCGGTCTTGAACACCTGGAGCTGGCGCTTGTCGAAGCGCCCGTAGAGCGTCAGGAAGCCGCGCGGAATGCTGTTCCGGTCCACCGAGCTCGCGTTGAACGTGAACGTGTTGAGGTACGACGTGCCGGCCCGCACGAAGTCCTCCATCTCCGAGCGCGTGTACCCCATGTAGTGCACGTCGGAGCGGGTGTTCCGCTGGAAGATCGCGAGCTCGTCGGCCTCGAAGCCCACGAGCGGCTGGCGGTCATCGGGCGCGATCTGCACCGCGATGATCCGGTCCTCGCCCTCGTAGCCATCCTCGAACGCCAGCTTCGTGGTGACGCCGTCGAGGTTGTACCACCCCGCAATGTCGTCGTTGCCGTCGAGCTCGAACTCGACCGGCGCGTGGTCGATCTCGAGCGAGTCCACCAGGAGCGCGGTCCCCCACTCGTGCAGGGAGCGGCGTCGGTGGATCCACTGGCGCTCGTAGGCGTTGCAGGCCGTCCCGCTGTTGCCGAGCACATGGTCGAGCTTGTCGCAGACCTTCCAGTCGCCCGGCGCCATCTTCTCGCCGTCGCGGCGCTCCCAGGTGTAGCCGACTGGGTTGTTGTCGTTCTCCCGGTAGCGGCGCAGGAACGGCATCATCTCGCGCACGCGCGTGCGGACGATCGCCTGGATCGGCTCGAGCTGCCGGGCCACGCCCCGCAGGAAGCCGTGCGCGCTCTCGCCCGGCTTCTCTGCCCACCGCTCCGCGCCGGCGCCGGGGAAGAGCCCGAGCTCGTTGACGTACAGGATGCCCCGATGTCCCGGCCGGCCCCGCAGCCGGCTCATCGGCTCCGGCTCGTAGCCCTCCGGATAGCGCCCCGCCTTGAAGGCGCGCGGCTCGAGCACGAACGACTTGGCGAAGCCCGGCTCCTGCTGCTCCATCGTGAGCAGATCGCGCTGGAACTGCACCAGCTCATCCGGGGACAGGAACTCGCCCTTCTGGATCCCCGAGAACCAGTGCGCCACGAGCTGCGCATTGATGTCCTGGTGCACGTCCATCGGCAGGTGCGGGCGCTGCACCTCGCGGACGAGCGAGTCGATGTAGCTATCCGTCGCCGGCGTCATGCGTCCTCCGCCGGCGCCACGAGCTCGTAGACCCGTTCGTCGGTCGTGGTGAGCGTCACCTCGCCGTCGCGCAGTCGCACCGTGAGCTGCGCATCCGGGGCCCGCTGATGCTGCGTCGCCCACCGGCCGACGATCCGCTCGAGCTCCTGGATCGTCACTGGAGCAGGCCCTCCCCGTGCCGCGCCATCGCCTCGACCAGCGAGCCATCGCCCGAGAGCCCGAGGCAGCCGCACATGTAGACGTGCCAGACGGGGCCCGGCCGCGGCGGCGGCGGCGCCAGGATCAGCCGCTCGGTGTCGGGCACGTCCGTCACGACGAGCTCGCCCCGGATGGTCGCCTCGAGCAGGCAGAGCCGCGTGCCGAGCATGGCCCACGTCGCGGCCCGGTCGGCCGGCCGGCGCCGGTCCCGCAGCCAGTTCGCGAAGGCGAAGGCGAGCGTCAGCAGCTCGCCGGCCTCGTCGAGCCGCATCATCGGGTAGTCGAGCCCACGCGGCAGGTGCCGCACCAGCCATCGGAGCGCCTGCGCCCCGGCCGACTGGCCCTCGTCTTCCAGGAGCCGCGCGTACGCGCGCAGGTGGCGCAGATGGTCCTCGCGGTTCTCCGCCGTGCCCGGCATGAGCGCCAGGAACGCCGCGATCGCGGGGCCCGACTGCTTCACGCCCGGCGTGTCGTTACAGCGTGCCATCGCCCTCCACGAGCCGGCGCTTGCCGAGCATGGAGCCGGTCGCCTCACTCTTCGCGAGCGGCGGCTGCGGTGTGAGGCAGACGTCGCACTGCCGCACGTCCGGTGACCAGACGCGACCGCAGCCGGGACACTGCCACCCCTGGCGGTCCGTCGTCATGGTGCGATCCAGAGGCCCAGGATGAGCCCGAGGAGCCCGCAGGCGAGCGAGAGGTACTCGGCCGCGTAGATCAGGCCGAGGTCGTGCGGGCCGTCGTGCCCGACGAGCCAGTCGTCGAGCGCCTCCGCGATCGCCCGCACGAAGTCGTGGAGGGTCTGCATCGGCGCTTACGGCAGGCCCATCAGGCCGCCCACGGCGTGGGCGGCGAGTCGGTGCTCTCTTATCCTCATCGGACACCCCTTCCCGGCGCCGCGGTGCCGTCATCGTCTTCGGTCGCCGGTGGCGACGCCTCGAAGAGCCAGTCCATCCAGTCCGAGAACCGCTCCCACCAGGTCGGCGGCTCGCACTGTTTGCGGGGCTGGCGCCCCTTGACCGCTCGGCAGCGCCACGCGGCGCATTCGGCGGCCCCAGCGCGACACTCCCAATGCGCCCGGCACGCCGCACCCTCGGGCCCGCAGACCGGCGGCGGGACCGTCGTGGTGGTCACCGGCGGCCGCGTCGAGCTCGTCGGCACCGAGCTCGTGGAAACCAGGCTCGACGTCGTGACCACGCTCGAGGTGGTCGAAGGGAGCGACGACGTTGAGGAAACGGTGGTCGTGGAAACCAGGCTCGACGTCGTGGGACCGCCGGTCACGGCCACCGACGCCGCGGCCGCGGCGCTCCACTTCCCCTCGGTCGTATGCACCCAGGCCATGATCCCCACGTCGCCCGCGCCCTCGTAGGAGAGCCGCAGGCGGCACGGCTCGAGGCCGTCGGCCCCGCCGCCCTCGCATCGCGGGTCGTTCGTCGTCACGCTGTCGCGTCGGCAGAGCACCGAGCTCCGCGCCGTCGAGTCGGGGGCGTCGTCGACCGTGAAGTACCACCAGTCGATCACGCCCCCGCGCGGGTCCGAGGCGCAGAGGTCCGCCCGGAACGTCGTGCCGCTCGCCACAGTCTCGGGCACCGCGAGGACGGCGACCGGCACCGTGCCCGGCAGCGTGGTGGTCGTGGGCGGCTTGACCGTCGTGGTCGTGACGCCCTGGATCGTCGAGGTCGTGGTCGCCCCGGTACCGCCGTTCTGGACGTTCAGCACGAGGTACTGCGTGCCGAAGCCGGAGACGTTCACGCCGTCCACGCCCTGCACCCACACGCGCGTCTCGCCGTTCGGCACCGTGCGGCTGTCCCAGGTGAACGAGACGGTGCCGGTGCCGTTGACCGGCGCGTTCGGCAGGAGCGTGTGGCCGAGTCGACGTGTGAACTGGTCGTCCACGTCGAGGATGGTGAAGAACGCGCCGACCCCGGCGTTGTCAGTGAGCTCCACGCGGAAGGTCACCTCGCCGGTGACCGTGAGCCGCGTCGTCGTCGCCGCCGGCGCCACGAAGCGTGTGACCGGCAGGGTGAAGTCCGGTGTGCCCGGATTGAGCAGCGTGATGTGCGCCCGGCTCCGGTTCGGGTTGGCCTGGTCGATCGTGATGTCGTTGAGGCGCACCGAGAAGCCGCTGCTCGGGTGCGTAACCACCTGTCCCTTGGGGAGGCAGCGGTTGCCGTTCGCGAGCGTCCGGTCGGCTTCGTGCGGGTAGTCGCGGCCGATCGAGAGGCCCAGGAACACGCACGCATCCCAATTCCCTGTTGTCGCCGGCTGCTTGCTCAGCGCATACTGCTCGATCGCGTCGCCCGGCTGCCGGAACTCCAGATAGAACGGGATGTGCGCGCCGATGCGGACGCCGAGGAAGACGAGCCCCTCGGGCGAGCTCACCGGGGCGAGGTCGTAGTTGCCGGCCGGCGGATTCCAGCGCATGCGCGCGTCGCCGGGCAGCCACCCCTGGTAGCCCTTCATGAGCGGGCCGGGATGGCCGCCGCTCGTCGAGGCGCCCTGCCAATTCTTGTAGTTGGCGTACTCTGTCGAGCCAGCCACGAACGGCTCGTCGACCGGGAACCAGAAGAGTCCCGGCAGCCCCCAGCGGTTCGCGTGGATCCAGCCGATGTTGTGCCCCCACTCGTGCTCGGGGGTCTTGCGGTTGTCGATCGCGCACGACTCGCGGGTCATGGCAGTGCCCATGGCGACCGTGCCGTCGTCCGTCGCGTGCGTGCCCCAGGCGTCCAGGTTCGCGATCCCGCACCACCCGCAGGACGGGTAGGACCCGAGCATGTGGACAGAGCGGTACTCGCGGAAGTCCACCTCAGGGTCGATCTGCGAGAGGAACTGCTGGAAGCTCGTACGCGGCGAGCAGGTCGTGCCAGCCGCCACCCGCACCACGCGCGGGAACGGCTCGACGGTCGGCGTCCAGAGCCCGTAGCTCACGGTCCGGTAGTGGTCGCCCATCCGCGCGGCCAGCGCGTCCACCGTGGCAGCCGAGAGCGTGACGGGCGAGTCGGTGTTCTCCACCTGGACGAGCAGCACCTTCGAGTCGCCCAGGCTCTCGTGGCGCGGCACGTCGAACATGCCCTCGTACCACGGCGTCGCGTCCGCGAGCAGGTGCAACGACGACGTCCAAGGCGCGACGACGTCACCACCAGAAGACGACTCGCGCAGCTTGGCCTTCGGGCCGACGTAGACGTCGCTGTCGAGCACGTCCACGTCCTCGAGCGTGATCGGCCCGAGCGGGAGCGAGCCGTCCTCGGCGTAGACGTGCCACTCGGCCCCGTCGTCGGCCTGGAGGATGTACTCCGGCGGCAGCGCGTCGGCGGGGTCCAGCGGGTCCACGATGTTCTGCATCAGGCGCCCGGAGAGCGTGCGGGTCGCCTCGAGGCACGACGGGTCCTGGACGATCGCCTCGACGGCGGCTCGTGTCGCCGCGTCGAAGAGCGCCTGCTGGCAGCGGCCGGCAGGCGAGGCCCGGCAGAGCGGCGCGAGCTCGGCCGCACGGGCTCGGAGCGCCTGGTGAAGCTGGCGGCCCGGCGCGTGCCCGAGCACCTGGCGCTGGAGCCGATGCGCGTCGGCCAACGTTCGGCCCTTGGCCTTGCCCTTGCCCCGCCAGCGCCTCGGCACGGTCTCGCAGCGCAGCGGGCCCGAGCCGCGATCGACCGTCGGCGTCGCGGCGGCACTCGAGGTGCCCGTGGCCGGCGGCGGCACGACTGTGCCGTGCGCCGTCGCGGCGGCCCGCCCACGCGCGGTACCCTGCCCGTAGGCAGGCGCGGCGAGGAGGAACGCGAACGCGAACCCCACGGCCCCCACCAGGCTCGTCATCACCCCGATCGCCAGCTCCCGCCGCAGTACCCGACGGCGCCTTGCCCGCGCGTTACCCATCCCAGCCCCCTCGTCGCAGCGCGGCCGTCACGATGTGTCCTGGCGACCGCGCCCACCGCCAAGCCCTTCGCCCGCTCACCCCCCGCTGCGTAGCACGCGCGCCGGGAAGCCCTCGGAACCGTGTGCCGGAGCGGCCACTTGTATGCGGTGCGATTGACAGGCGGCCGGCCGTCAACGGGACTTTCATCCCGCCAGCGAGGTTTCATCGCCGCAGCGCGGTTGCGGTAGATCAGCCTGGTTGATCGCCGTCGCACGGAGGACGTGGGTTCAAATCCTACCCGCCGCCGTGTCAGAGCGGTCCGGGGAAGGACGGAGTGATCGCCCGACACCCCTCGGACGGCTCGGTTCCTGTTCTGCGACCCTCAGATGAGGTGGAAAAACAAGGGGGGCAGAAACCCACCCGGCCCGGATAGGTTTTTGCCCCCCTGGACGCGGCTATACCCTGAGACCACCCCCCCGGCGGTATAATACCGTGAGGGTACCAGTCACCGGGGCGGCTGGAGCGGCCGCAGCCGATTCCCCTCGTCGCGCCAGCACCGCCGGCAGAGCGTGTGCCCCGGCCGGTAGTGCGTCCCCGGCCGCATCCCGGAGCCAGGCGTCGCGCGCACTACGATCGGACGGCCACAGACCTCGCAGCGGCGGCGGCACGGCTGCATCGGATCACGCGACCCGCCACCAGAGGAGCAAGTGACCCGGCGCGCGAGCGTGCGCGGCCGCCACCGGCGTGTCGTCGAGCCACAGGTGACACGTCCCGCAGCGCCACATGGTCAGTCGTCGCCCACCGTCCAGATGTCGGCCTTGCAGGTGCCCCGGTGCGGATAGGTGTCGTTCCCGCACCGGCACTCCGTCGCCGCCGTACCAGCGAGCTTCGCCTGCCGCAGCAGGAACTCGAGCCGCGGCTTGGGCACGTCCGTCTCCTCCGCGATCGCCCGGAGGGACCAGCCCTTCCCGATGAGCTGGAGCGCCTTCTTCTCGTCGCCCCCACCGGGCGGCGGGGTCTTCTCGGCCGGCGGGGGCAGCGCCGGGCGCTCGGCCTTCGGGGCGGCCTTCCGTTCATCGGAACGGTTCCGTCTCGCCGCCGGGGCCTTCCGTTCCGGCAGCGCCCGCTTCCGTTCACCGGCCACCCGCCGTCGAGCATGGCCGTTGCCGCCGGCCACCTTGGGCACCAGGCGCCCGACGAGCTCGACCAGGAGCATGCCGAGCCGCAGCTCCTCGGTCAGCCCCTTGGTGCGCTCCTCGAAGTCCTCGGGCGACGTCGCCTCGCCCAGCACCGCCTCGATCGCCTCCAGCATCCCCGCCATCGCTTGAGCCCCCTCCTTCGCTCCACTATCATGCCCCCTGATCACGGCCGTGGCTGGCCACCTGGCCTGTGACGGCCGTCTTCCCATCATCGGGGGCCAGGGCCCATCACCCCTGGCCCCCCACCTCCATCACTCGTAGAGTGCCTCTTCTTCGTCGTCGGTGAGGCCGCGCGGGTCGTAGGACGAGCAGCCCGGTAGGGTCTGCTGCACCACGAACTGCCGCAGCGTGCAGAAACCTTGGTCGCGCCCGAGGCCCTCGCGCTGGGTCGTGAAGGCGACGCACGAGCCGCATTTCCCGCCGAGCGGGTCGTCCGCGAGGTGCGGCGCCGTCACGGTCGGTGTCCCGCCCGGCATGTCGGCGGCCTCGATCAGCCGCTCCCGGATCTGGTCGGTGAACTCGGGGCCGCGATCCTTCCCCTGCACGGCCGCCGGGTGCGTGCGCGCCGTCGGCGCCGAGTCAACGAGGAACTGCGTCGTGCCGTAGACGCGCATCCAGGCGATGTCGCAGAGCATGTTGGCGAAGGCGAAGTGCGGATCAGCGCCGATCTTCTTCACTGCCCGCCGGAAGCGGTGCTCATCCTCGCGGCCAGGTGCGGGCACGGTGACGAGCTGCACGCGCGAGAGGTGCTGCCAGAGCATCTCGGCCACGTTGACCGGCGCGCGCTTCCCGTTCGGCAGCTTCACGCCGGTCTGCACCAGCGTGCGGGCGTCGGGCATCACGATCTCGCGGCGCTGCCAGCGCGCGAGTGACCAGCTCATCGCCCGGTACTGGTCCACCCGCGCCGTGAACGGCGTGCGCCCCTCGTCGTCGGTCATACGCTTGGCGAACGGGTCCTTCGGCCGGTCGCCCCACAGCACGATCTCGGATTCGAGCTGCCCGTAGTGATCCACGATCCAGACGCGGCCGGGGAAGTCCCGCGCGAGCTTCTGCGCGGAGTCGAACTCGGGGAGCTGTTCGACGCAGCACACCTGCACCTTGAACTCGCGCATGAGCTGGCCCACGCGCTCCCACGTCTCGGTCCCCTGAATGATCTCGAGCCAGATGAGCCGCATCTCGCCCTGGACGCGCGCCTTGACCACCGCGCGCTTGTCGAAGCCCATCTGGTCGATCCCCATGACGACGGAATCGACCTCGCGCCGCTTGACCGGCCCCCAGGTGAGCTCCGGGCGCTGCGCGTCCCGACAGGCGTCCACCGTCACCGGCACCGTCTTCGGGTCGGTGTAGCAGCGGCCGAGCGCCCGCCAGTAGAAGTTGGCCGTGTCGATCCGGTTCTCCCACTTGAGCAGAAACTCCCCCGCCGTCATCTTGGGGGAGACCATCTGCGACCACGACACGCCCGTGTGGTGCGTCCGGTCCGGATGCTCCGCGATGAAGTCCCCGTCCTGCGGGTTGGCGATCTTCGTCTGGCACGTCGGGCAGCGGTAGTAGGCCGGCGAGCCCTTCGTCGGCGGCACGATGCAGAGCGGGCCCTCGCCCGGATCCCACGCCTGCGCCAGGTCGATCCAGTCCGAGCAGCCGCATCGCGTGCGCCAGACCCGCTTGTCCGACTGCTGGTAGAAGAAGTCGATGTCCGCGCCCTCGAAGTGCGCCGTGCTCACCTTGATGTTGAGCTTCAAGTCGGACGCGCTGATGCGCTCCTCGGCCTTCGCGATCTCGGGCAGGAGCATCTCCTGCACCTCATCGAACACGAGCCCATCGAGCGGCAGCGCCTCGGTCGTTACCTTGCCTTCCATCCAGAGGAAGTAGGCGATCGATGAGAGGATGCGCCGGGTCATGGCCGAGCCCTCGTCGATCAGCTTGGCCGACGTCGCGCGCGGCCGACCCGGATCGCCCATGAGCCGATGGATCGCCGGGTTCTCGCGCGCGAGCTTGATGAAACGGTCCTGCGAGAACGTCATGGCGTACTGGCGCGTGGGCAGGAAGTAGCCCCACTGCATGCGCCACCGCAGCGCCGTCCACAGCATGAGCAGCATCGCCCAGGTGCTCGCGCCGGTCTGCGCCGCTTTGCGGATCGTGAAGGTCAGCCCGATCGGATCGGCCGGTACGAGCGCGTAGAGCTGGCCGAGGAACCGCCACTTCTCGAAGTCCACCGGCTCCCGGTCCGCAATGAACCCGCCGCTGGCCGCCCACTCGAGGAAGGCGCGGGCGGTGGCGTCACTCGCCGCCTGGTGCCGCTTCTGTCCCCGCGCGGTCAGCCGGCGGCCGGTCTGGATCAACGTCGATGACAGCAGGGAGGCGGCGGCGGAACCGCCGGAGGTAGCCTTCGAACCGCTCGATGTCACCACCACAGAGCTCATAGACCGCCTCCACCACGTCACTGACGAACGGCACGAGCATCTGCGCGTGCAAGAGCAGCCCGTCGTTGTTGCGGCGCTCCGCCTCGTTCAGCTTGAGACTCGCGTCGATGATCGCCTGCGTGAGCCCGAGCAGCGGGCTCTGCCGCACCACGCCGTCCTTGTTGATGACCGGGGAGAGCAGGCGATTCTGCGCCGCCCGGTCCCGCAGCGCGCCCAGCCACGCGAGCAGCTCGGCACCCTCCCGCAGCTCGTCGGGGTTCGCCCGGTACCCCTCGATGGCGGCGGCGAACGCCGGGTCGGTTTCCTTGAGCATCGCGAGCGTCGCCGCCCGCGGCTGCCCCCCGTTCTTGAGCAGCCCCGCCATCGCCGGATTCTGCCGCCGCCCCTCGCGCTCCCGCTTGGCCGTGCCGGCCCCGTGCATCGAGCAGACGGTGAAGCCGTTGCGGGCCCACCCCTTGCACCGCCGCCCGCTCCGACGCGACTTCGCCTTGCACTGGAGCCGCCGACTACCCATCGCCCAAGGGGGACGGTAGCAGACCGGAGCGCCCAAGGGGGGACATCACGCCGTGCCGCTCCCCTGGAAGCCCTCAAGCGTCGCCCAGACGTGCCACCCGCAGCCCTCGGGACAGACGAGCGAGGGCGAGACCTCGCCGGTGGGCGCCACGTCGTGATCGAGGCTCGCCGTGATCCCGCAGCCCCCGCAGCGAATCCAGAGGTCGCTGCCGGCGTCCACGCCCCAGGCCGGCTTGGGCTCGATGAACGGCTTGCGCACCGTCGCCTTCGGAATGCGGATGCGCTCCATCAGGATGCCCGCCTCGAGCGTTCGCCGTGCCACTGCTTCGTCACCGCCTTGTGACACGGGACGCAGAGCGTGCGGAGGTTCGAGAGCCGCCAGTCGCCGCCGTCCGCGAGCGGCACGATGTGGTCGGCGTGCCAGCGCGTGGGCGCCCTGCGTCCTCTCGCCGGCCCGTCTCCCCACCGGTCGTGCTCCTGGAGGGGGAAGCCGAGCGCGGCAACCACATGCCGTGCCCGCGCGGAGCGGCGCGGGTGCGTGAGTTTCTGCACCCGCACCCACGCGCCCCCCTGGAGGGTCCGCTGCGCGCGCAGCCCCGTGCGCAGCCAGCGCAGGAATGCCGTGAGCGCCACCGTGTCGAGCCCGCACGCCTGGCACACGCCCTGGTCCCGCTCCTCGACCTTCGTCCGGACGCGCCCGCTGTGCCCCGACCAGAGCAGGTAGGTGTCGACGCAGTCGTCGTTGCAGTACGAGAGCCGCGGCGGCGACACCTCGGCGGCCCGGCCGAGCACCCAACAGCCCCGGCAGTAGTGACGCTTCACGGCACGCGGCGTGTAGGCGACGCGGACCCGGCTCCGCGTGCCCTGGTACGTTCCGACCACCTGCGGCGGGCCGCCCCACGCTTTGAGCGTCGCGTCGGGCACGGTGCGCCGCTCGTCGTACGACCGGCAGTCACAACCCGGCGCGTGCGGGAGCGGCGCCTCGACCAGGAGGCCCTTGAGGCACGGCGCGGGCGGATTCGGCCGGGTGACGAACAGGCTCACGGCAGCACCACCAACCTCGCCACCCACGCCAGCCCGTCCCACTCCTCGATGGCCCCCGTCATTCCTGCCTACGCGCACGCTGGCACCTCGCGCCGATGCGCCTTGACCTCGGCCGCCGCCCGGTCGAACTCGGCGCCATCGAGCTGCGACTCGCCCGTGGCCACAAGCACCTGGCAGCCGTCGCACCGGATGCTCCACCAGGGCCACCAGGAGCGCCAGCACCGTGCCGGCGAGCATGAGGAAGTCTCGCCCACGCTGGGCGCGCACCGGACAGACGTGCGTCGGCGCGTCACCCTCGGACCAAAGAGCCGTCCATCCGCATCCCCCACACCGCAGCTCGACGCTCATGTCCGCAGAATCCGCAGCACGTCGATCGGCCCATGCTCGACGCCGCCGCCGCACAGTGAGCGCCGGAGGTTGAGTAGCTCGTCGAGCGCGAGCACTAGATGCCCGACGATCTTGGCCGTCGCCCAGGAGCGCCGCGCCACCTCCGCGATGATATCGAGCGTCCGCACCGAGGTCATGCAGGACGTGAGCGGCACGTAGAACTTGACGTCGCCCGTGATCCGCGGGTCCAGATGGAGTACCCCCGCCGCCGGGTCGTAGCGCCACGAGCCCCAGGCCACCCGGCCCGCCAACACCGCCTGCCGCCGCTCGGCCAGCAGCGCCAGGACCTCCGGGACCGTCTCCATCATGACGTTCCAGCTCATGACGCGGTCTCCGGCGCCGGGCGCACATGCGTACACTGCCGGCACTGGACGAGACCCGACCCGATCGGCTCCAGGGCCTCCGTGCTGCCGCACGACCGGCAGGCGCCCGGCGGCGGCTCGGCGGGGCGGTCCTTCACGAGCCGCGGCTGCCCCTTCGGGTCGAACTCCACCCGGCTCAGCCCCACCTCGGCCACGGTGTCGACCTCGACCTCCACCACCAGAGACGCCAGCGTCGGCTTGCCGGCCCGCGCCAGCACATTGGCCTCTCGGACCAGGAACGGCTGCCCGCAGCCCGCGCAGGAGACATGCGTGCCGTGCGGCGTCCCGTCCGAGACCACCCGCACCCGCGTCGGGAACGGGTGCAGCCCTTCCTTCGCTTTCCGCGCTTCGTTCGCGTCCATCACGCTCCTCCGGCGGCTGGCGGCAGCAGAATCAGCACCCCCGGCGGGTGCCGCACGAGCCGATAGCCATGCTCGTGGACGAGCGCGCCCAGCACCGCCTTGATCAGGCCGTTCCGCTCCACCAGCTCGGGTTCCACGCACCAGCCCACGACCTCGTCGTTCAACGGCGAGAACGCGAGGGTGACGCACCGCTCCGTCTCGTGGACGCACACCGTCACGTTGCCAGGCGGCCCGTCCTCCAGCATCTCGATGACGACGTCGATCGGTGGATCGGGGCGGGGGATGTCGACGACGGCGCCCATCACGAGGCGTCCCCGTCCTGCTTCCCCAACGATTCCGCGCTGTTTGCCCCGTCGACGACCGTGGCGTGGCCCGCCCCCTCCCCGACGTGCGAGCGGATGCCATCGTACGTCGTCGCGGCATTCTCGCGCCGCTCGTGCACCCGCCGGAACGCCAGTGAGACCGCGAGAACCTGGAGCCTACGCTCCTCCAGGTCGCCCGCGATTTTGCCGAGCTGGAACATCCAGCCCCCGTTGGGGACGTCCTCTTCCAACACCGCCTCGCAGAGCCCTTGGAGGCCGTCGTGGCCCGCCTTGGCCACCGCCAGGGCGTCCGAGAGCGCCCGTTCCGCGACCGCCACCATGCCCACCAGGCGCGTGAGCACCTCCTCCGTCTGCGACCACCGCTCCGACGCCGACGAACGCCCGTCGGCCGTGATCTGCTTGAGCAGCCGCAGCACCAACGGGGACCGGGGGCGGGTCTCGTACCCGTAATACTCGAGGCCCGTCACGCTCATCAACAGATCGTCCAGCTCCGTCTTGCCTTCGGTCTCCATCGTCGTTCCTTCCTGCCCGGAACCGCGGTTCCGGGAGTTGATGCGCTCGGTTTTCACGGTGCGCTCAGGTTGCGCGGTGCTTCTTGACGGCTCGCTCTTTCGCGGCGGTGCCCTCGCTTCGTACGGCTCGTTCCAGGGCCACGGGTGTTCTCTTCGATCACGACTCGCTCACAGGGCTCGGTTCCCTCACGCCCGACGGCTCGCTCGTCTACCACGGTGCTCGCGTCATGGATGGCTCGCTCTCGTTCCTTGGTACGCTCGCGAATCACGGCTCGCTCCCTTGACACGGTCCCTCAAAACCACCGGCTCAACTCATGCGACACGGCGCCCCCCACTCGCGAACCACGGCTCGCTCGAGCATCTCGGTGCTTTCTCTACGCCTGCGGCTCGCTCGACCATTGCGGTGCCCTCACTACTCGCGGCTCGCTCGACCATTGCGGTAACTCTTCATGACTGACGGCTCGCTCGTGAAGCTCGGTGTTTCTCATGATCGACGGCTCGCTCGGGGTCGACGGTGCTCTTCTCCTCCACGACTCGCTCGCTAGTACGAGTCCACGAGCCACCGGGCGCTCTGCCGGTCGAGCCCGGCGAGCCCCTCGCGCAGCTCCTTACGCCAGCGCAGCACGTCGCCGAAGTGCCGCGCGTCCTCGAGGTCGTCGGCCGCCTCCGCGATCCGCGCCATGTTCAGTGACATCCGTCCCCTCACTCCTGGCGCGACGAGGCGCGCGCCGTTACCGCGACCATCGGCGGTCGTCCCCTCACGAGAGCGCCCACGGCAGCACGAACACGGTGACCGCGAGGACCACCATCAGCATCGTGAGCCCCCGGAAGGTCCCGGCCCCCTCTTGCGCGAAGCTCAGGTTTCGCCGGGCCACCAGGCACGCTAGCGATTGACGGTCGCGGCCGTGATCGCGCGACGCCTCGACCTCGAGCAGTCGGGCAACCATCTCCCAGCCCTGCCAGGCCAGAAAGCACGCCATCGCTATCAGGAAGCTGGGCAGCGCCGCCGACGTCATGACCGAGCCCTCGGCGGCGCCTTCACGATCTCGGCCGTGGTCTCGTCCATGAACGCCCGGAGGTCCGTGTGCGCCTCTCCCGCCGTCGCGCGCAGCGGCCCCTCGCGCCACGCCCGCTCCCACGCGACGTCGTCACAGAGCGTCGCCGCCTTCACCACCAGGAGCCACTGGCCCGTGCCCTCGCCCGCCGGCGAGCGCACCTCGCACACGCAGGCGACGAGCCCCTCGTCGAGCAGGCTCTTCGTCACCGCGCGCAGCCGCGTGCCTTTCGGCAACGTCCCCGGCTCCCCGTAGCTCCGCAGCGGCACCGTCACGGCAGCAGCTCCAACAGCCCGGCCTGCCCGTTGAGCACCGACTGCCAGGCCGGCCAGACGCCATGGCTCATCGAGACGTAGAGCAGCGCCACCACCACGACGATCACCACGAGCTCGACGAGCCGGCTCTCCACCGTCCGCTCCCGCCAATCCTCCATGACCCCTCCCCGCTCAGCCATCGAACAGCCCCTCCCACGCCCGGAGCTGGTGCCCGCCAGCCCGTTCGACGTAGCCGAACCGCGTGAGCCGGCCGAACGCCGACGAGGTCTGCCCACTCGCGCTGTAGCCCGTCTGCGCCAGCACCTCGCGCTTCCCGATCGGCGCCGGATAGGCGTCGCAGACCGCCCGCAGGATGTTCCGGTCCATCCGGGAGAGCCGCGTGCCGCCGAGCAGGTGCTCCCGCAGCGCCGTGCCCTGCGGCAGCGGCTCGTAGGGCCCGAGCGCCGTCAGGCCGGCCGCCGTCACCCGCAGGCGATGCTCGCCCAGGTCCTCGGTGTAGCCGAGCCGCACCAGCTCCCGGAAGGCCGTCGCGGTCTGCCCACTCGAGCTGTAGCCCGTGTGCAGCAGGAGCACCCGCTTCTCGAGGCCGTCTGAATGCTGGGCGAGCGCCGTGAGCATGTTCCGCATCATCGGCGCGGACGCCTTGCCTGGATCGATGAAACCCGCGCGCAGCTCGCCCACGACCCGCGGCTGAGTTACGGGTTTCGTAACTCGAAACTTGCTCGGAACCGCGGTTCGCTCCAAGGCGTCGGCCACACGACGCGCCAGCAGCCCCCGCGCCGTGCGCTCGATCGTCTCGAGCATGCTGCCCGCCTCGACGAGCTTGCGAAGCGCCTCGTCGCGAAGCTGCGCAAGCTCCTGCGCGATCCGGTCGAACGTCCCGTGCAGCCCTTTGAGCGTGTGCTCCTGCTCGGGCGTCAGGATGTGCCGCTCGACCTCGCGCACCTCCGCCGGCGGCGGGCTCGGTGGGGTCGCGAGCTGGCGCTCGAGCTCGGCCACCCGTGCCCGCAGCGCCTTCGGGTCGTTCGCCTTGGCCCGCTCTACCGTGGCGCGCATGTCGGCCGAGAGCCGCTCGAGGTCGATCGGCGCGAGCTCCCGCAGCGCCGGCGCACGGCCGCCGACGGCGGGCGTGCTCGACGAGTCGTAGGTTGCGCGCCGGCCGACCGCGACCCGCGTGAAGCACTCAAGCCAGCCGGGCGACCAAAACCACGCCGTGCCCTTCGGGAGCGAGGCCAGCGAGGACATGAACGTCGCCCGCTCCTCGGCCGTGCCGTGGGCCTGCACCCACTCGTCCATGGCTTTGCGGTCCGGAGCGCCCACCGTGCGCAGCGCGACCAGGACCTCCACCTGCGTGAGCACGTTCTTGTTGAGCACCGCGGCGCGCTGCGTGACGAGCGTGATCCCGAGGCCGCGCGCGCGCCCGCGGCGCACGAGGTCCTCGACGGCCCCGAGCATCCGCTGCTGGCCCGGCATCGGGCGCTGCGGCGCGAACGCATCCGCCTCGTCGAGCACCAGGTGCAGCGGCCGGCGGTTCTTCTGGTAGAGCCGCTCGGCGAAGTCGGTCATGAAACGCACCTGCGCGGCCTTGCGCATCAGCGAGAGGTCGAGCACCGCCGAGTGCCCCTCGGCCACCACCCACTCCGCGATCATCGCGCCGGCCGTCTCCTCGAGCGGTACGTCGCCGTGCTCACCCCCGAAGATCACCAGCTCAGCACCCGAGGCCCGCTGGCCGGCCGCATCGAGCCGGAGCCCCCAGGTGACGCCCAGCGGGTCCACCACGACCACCTGCTGGTGCACGGCGAGCATGCCCTCGACCATCTTGAGCGCGAGGTACGTCTTCCCGACGCCGCGCTTGGCCAGGATGCCGAACGTCTGCGTCACCGCCTCAAGCGGCAGGCCGAAGCCCCCCGCCCCATCGGCGCTCTTCCCGATGGGGATGCTGTGCATGTCGATCACCTTGCCCTTCGGTCTCATCACGTTGCCTCCGTCTCGTGCTGCCAGCAGTGATCCCGGTCTGGCCCGACGTGCCGGGCGTGCTTCCGGCAGGCGCGCGCGTCGCACGTCTTCGACTTCCGCTCCGGCGCCGGGAAGTCGCAGAGCACCTCGCCCCACCAGGTGCAGCCGGGGGCCTGGCACCGCCGACGCGGCGTGTTCGCGGTGCGCACGGTGGCGTAGCCCCCACCGGGCAGCGGGATCGTCCGACACGGCATCCGCTACGCCTCGGCCTGCGGCACGCGCACCAGGTTCGCGTACCCGCCGTGCTCCGGGCAGCACGCCTGCCAGCGCTCGGTCTGTTGCCCCGACACGACCGGCCCGTCGACGCGATCGGACACCGGACACCGCTGCCGGCAGACCGGACAGCCGTAGGGCTCGCCCAGCACGCCGGTGCGCACCTTGCGGTGGGACGCCGGCACCTGGAGCAGCCACGCCACCTGCGTCTGCACCGCGCCCTCCGGCACCTCCGCCGCGAACGGCGGTTCCGGCTCCGGCTGGCAGTCGTGCAGTGCCCGGCAGGTCTCCGCCGAGAGCTTCGGTGTCTTCCGGCACGGCGACTCCGCTCGCAGACGGTCGATCGCCGTGAGGTGCTGCCCGAGCAGCGTGTGCAGATAGCGGAGCTGGCTCTCCGAGGCCGTCCGGACGTCGAAGCCGGGCGGCAGCGCGACGAACGCGCCCTGGAAGCCGTGCGCCGCGAGCTCCTGGCGGATGCGCGCCCCGATCGTGCGCATGACGTCGGCCGCATGCCGCGTGTCCTGCTCGTCGAACTGCACGACGACGAGCCCAGCCTCCTCGAGCCGATGCGGCGTCGCCGTCCGCGTGAGCCGTCGTACCACCGCGCGTAGCGACATGGCTCAGCCCTCCGCCAGCGTCTGGAGCGTCTGGCGTGCGAGCCGCGCGCCCTCGTCGATCGCCACCGCGCAGCCGACCCGGCGCAGCAGATCCACGAGCTGCCGCGCATCGGCCGTCGTGAGCGGCGTGCACGAGATCCCCTTGGCCTCCGCGATCATCGTGAGGCCCGCCAGATTCGCGAGCGCGCGCCCCTGCTCGCGCGTCACCCGTACCGTCAATGTCATCCGTCGTGTCCCCCCGTCCCCGTGTCAGGCCCGCGTCACCGCGAACCGGGTCGCCATCAGCGCGAGCTCCTCGGCCCGCGCGTCCTCGTCGAGCCAATCGAGCGCCTCGAGCGTGTGCAGCGCCGCATAGAGCAGCCGCCATCCGCTGCGTCCGAGCCGCCGTCCCGCAGCGGCAAAGTGTCGCCAGGTCGCCTCCTCGGCCGCCACGTACGTGGCGGGCAAGATGCGCACGAGCGGCCAGCCGAACCGTCCCGCGAGCTCGAGCACCGCCGTCTCAGCCTGCGCCATCGTCAAACTCTCCTCGGAACGTGAGGGCCGCGGCGTACTCACAGCGCGTCAGCGCCTCCCGCAGCGCGTCGAGCGACGGCCAGGTGTCGATCGCCGGATAGTCCAGCCGCAGCGGCGGCACCGGCAGGCACCACTCGACCGCCACCGCCCCCGCCGGGAACTCGCTGCCCTGCCCCGCGATCGCCCAGCGCGTGTCGGTCCCGTAGACCCACACCACGAACGACTGCACGACGCGGAGCTCGGGCACCTGGACGCGCGGGCGGCTGTAGCCCACGTACTCGATGCACGGCCGGCCGAGCCTCGGCGGCGGCTGGTGCGGGCGCACCGAGGCCGGCACGCCGCGGCGCACCGCCGGCGGCGCCGCCGGCGCGAGCACGGCCCGCACACGCCGCGCCCGCTCGATCGGGGGCAGCGTGAGCGCCTCGGCCACCGAGCGCGAGACGGCCTCGATCTTCCCCTGATGCACGCTCGACGGCTCGACCTCGCCGGCCTCCCAGCGGTAGACCGCGCTCTTGCCGACACCGATGAGGCGCCCCAGGCCGGCTTGCGAGAGGCCCGCCAGCTCGCGCAGCGCCCGCACGCGCGCAGGCCAGATGCTCGCTACTGGAGGCTGCCCACATAGCCGATCTCGTGCAGGTTCGCTCGGCCCTGGAGCTCCCGCTCCGCCATCGCCAGGCACACCGGGCAGCGCATGGCGAGCCCGGCACGTTCTGGCGTCGTCGTGATCGTGCCCTCCGCTCCACATTCCGCACACCCCCAGCTCAGCGCCGCCACCGGGTCGTCTGCCGACTTCCCGAGCGCGTTCAAGCCCTGGACCGACCAGTCGCGGCGGTACGCCTCCTCGGCCAGGTCCATCGGGTCGCGGCTCTCACGCTTCGAGGCGTTGAGCACCGCGCGAAACCACGTCCACGAGCGATCGGCGAACGGCTTGTGGATGCCGTCCTCGTCGGCGCGGCCGAACGCCTCCGCGACGGCGATGCGCTGGCGAATGAGCGCGACGGAGCACTCGCCCTTGAGCGCGTTCTTCGAGAGCTCGGCCAGCGCCTCGCGCCGCGCCCGAGACCGGTAGAGCACTTTGCGGCTCGCCGCGTCCTCGCGCACCGCCGTGAGCTCGGCCAGCTCCTCCGCGATCGCGACGGCCACACGCGCGTGCTCGCCGTGCAGCCACTTCTGCTGGTCCTCGTCCTCCACGGTCTGGAGGCTCAGGCCCACCCGCGTCTCGTACGCCGACCGCAGCTCGGTCATGCGCCCTTCGAGCCCCTCGAAATCGAACGTCGTCGCGACGCCCGCCCGCTTACCCATCGTGCACCTCCAGCGCGCAGGCTCGCTGCGCGTCCCACGTTGCGAGCACCCACGTAATCCCGACCGGCCCGACCACGAACGCCACCAGGCACGCCGCCGTGAGCCAGAGGTCGCCGGCCGAGAGGCGATCCCGACCACGCTCCATGTTCGGCGGCCGCGAGGGGAGCCGATCAGCCACGACCCTGCCCCTTCGCGTGCCACTGAAACTCCGCCGCGCGCACCCCATGGAGCGCGCGCTGCACCGCGGCCGGCATCCGGCGCGGCCCCTGGTCGTCCCACGCGCGCATCGTCGCGCTCAACGCCGCGTAGGCCGTGAAGAGCCCGGCAGGAATGTGCTCCTCGGTGACCACGGGCCCGCCGCACTGCCACTCCGAGATGCGCAGCGGGCCCGGCCCATCGAGCAGGAAGAGCTTTTTCTTGAGCAGGTACTCCCGATCTTTCTTCGTCGCGTCGCCCTTGAAATCCTCGTAGATCGTCCGGCCATCCTCGTCGTAGACGAAGTCGAGCCGCCACGACGTCACGAGCAGCGGCACCTCCACCTGAAACCGCACATCCGTGATCCCGCTCTTCGAGTCGCTCGCCAGCAGGAGTAGCTCCTCACCGCGCACGCGCTCCTGCGTCGAGCCGGCGTGGCCCGAGCGTGGGATGCCGTAGCGGCCGCGACGCTTCGTGAAGCCGAGCGCCGCCGGATCCAGCCCCGCGCGACGTGCCACGTGCTCGAAGTGCTTGAGGTTCATCCTCATCGCAGGCAGCCCCGCAGCGCCGCGGCCGTCGCCGCACACTCCTGCCCCGTGGGGAGGCGCGGCTCGACCGTCGCGAAGCCGACGACGACCAGGTCGTGCGGCCGGCCGAGGTGCATGCCCATCGACATGATCTTGTCCCCGATGAGCTGCGGGTAGCGTAGATGCGTGTCGCCCGCGTGGTACGCCTCGCACGGCACCAGCCGCCCGCCCGTTGCGAAGCGTCCGACGAGGTACGACGGCGGCAGCCCAGCGAGCTTCGGGTTCACGCGCTGGGTTCGGCCCTCGGGCCCCGGCGGATGCGTGAGCACACGCCCCGGAAACCACGGTTCCACGATCGGCAGCACGATCACGGCACCAGCCCCCGCTGCGCGCGCATGATGCCGAGGCGCCGCACGACCGCGTCGGCGTTGTCGGCCGGCGCCTGCTCGCCATCGAGCACCATCCAGCGCGCCTGATTCTCGACCAGCATCGCCTGGTAGCGCCGCGCCACGCGCTGCTGGAACGCCGCGCCCTCGTAGTCGTCGAGCGGGCGGCCCCGCGCCCGGAGCCGGGCCTGCGCCACGTCCACCGGCACATCGAGCAGCACCGTCACGTCCGGCTCGACCTCCAGCGCAGCGCGCGACGCCACCAAGTCGATCATCGGCTCCGGGTGATTCCAGAGCGCCGCGATCGCTTCGTCGTACGGCAGCTCGCCCACGAGCCCCCGCACCGTCTGGATCCGCTCCTGCTGATACCAGGCGGGCAAGTCGAGCCAGGCCGTCTCGCTCTGGTACGCGATCGTGCTCGCGATGAACCGATCGCAGAGCACCAGCCGCCCCGCGTCAAGCGCCGGGCGGATCACGCGCGTGACGTGCTCGGCGCGGTCGGCCGCGTAGAGCTCGAGGCGCGCCCACTGCGAGTGCCACGGATGCTCGCGCAGGAGCTTCGAGAGCATCGGGTGCCACGGCTCCTGCGTCACGATCGGGTCGGCGCCGGCGACCGTGAGCTGGGCGGCCACCTCGCGCACGAGCGTCGTCTTCCCGCTGCCGTCGATCCCCTCGAACACCACGAACACTCCCGTCATGCGCGGCCCTTTCCCCGGAAACGCGCCGCATCCGAACACGTCGCGAAGTGCGAGCGGTACAGGTCGATCGCGTCCGGCACCATGTTCGCCGGATACGCGCGTGGCGTGCCGTCCTGGTGGCCCTCGTCGAGCCAGAAGAGCCCGCGCGTCCCCACCTCGCGCGGGTCGAGCGGCTCTGCGTCGAACGGCATCCGCTTGCCCGTGTCGTAGTGCCGCGCCCACACGACCTCGGCGTCGCAGGTGCGCCCGCGGCAGGCGACCGCCTCAGCCATCGCGCCGTACCCCGAGCTGCTCGGCCTGCGTGCGCAGCTCCGCACGTCGCACCGCTTCGTCCTCCGGCGAGAGCCGCCCACGCACCTGGCCCATGTCGAGGTTCAGCCGCTCGTAGAGCTCGGTGAGCTTCTCGCGCGGCACGAACGGGCCCGACTCTTCCGGCGCCGGCGGCGCGGGCGTCGTGCGCCGCGGCGGAATCCGCCGGTCGCGGCTCATCCGCTGGTCGTCGCCCAGCAACGTGAACCATGGCCCCGCCTCGCGCAGCCGCGAGACGATGCGCTGCGCACCGACGTCGCTGCCCAGCCGGGCCGTGAGCAGCGTCGGCCGCGCGTAGTTCGTCGTGACGACCGTCGGAAGCGCCCGCGACAGGCGCGCGGCGATCAGCACATAGAGCCGCTCGAGTGCGAACGGTGTCGGCCGCTCCGCGCCGACGTCGTCGAGCACCAGCAGCGGCGTCTCCCGCGCAAACACGATCGGATCGTATGGCCGCTCGCCGGCCGCATGCTCACGCAGCCGGTCGAGCAGCATCGGCATCGACCAGAGCCGGCCACGCACGTACGGCCACGCGGCGTTCACGATCGCCGCGACCAGGTGCGTCTTCCCGCAGCCGGTCGGCCCGGCGATGACCGCGCCCGTGCGCGGCCGCCGACGTCGCAGTTCCTCCACGTAACGCCGCGCCCACGCCAGGCACTCAGGGGCCTGTCCACCGAGCGGCAGCCAGTTCTCTAGCGTGCATGTTTCGTAGGCTGGCTCGATCCCTGGCGCGCGGACTACCGGTGGCGTCATTCAATCACCTGTCCCGTCTCGGGGTCCCAAATCCCCCGGTCGAACTCCGCGGGATCGCGTAGACCCGCGTGTGGCTGCTGCGCAGCAGCCCCGTTGCGCGAACGGCCGTGCCGCCCGCGGGCCAGCTCCTCGCGCACCCACCGCTGCCAGGTGCGCTTCCAGTCGGCCATCGGCTTGCCGGTCGCGATCCAGTAGTCCTGGAAGCTCGCCCACACCTCCGGCACCGAGGTCGCCGGGAGGCCCTTCTCGATGGCGTACGCCCGCCAGTCAGCCGGCAGGTCCTGCTCCTGCCAGCGGGTGCGGCGCACACGTTGTGCGCCCTCTCCTTTGACGGTTTCTGATGGTTTCTGACGGTATATGTGTGGGGTCTCAATTTGAGACCCCTTTGTCTCAGGCTGAGACCCCTTTGTCTCAGATTGAGACCCCAACGGACCGTGTTGGGGTCTCAGATTGAGACCCCTTTTGTCTCGCTGTGAGACCCCATTCTCGGTCTCCGAGCTCAGCTCCGGGGCCCACTCGCAGAGCTTCACGAGGTCGATCCGGTACTCTCGTGCTGCACCGCGTCGGCTCGCGCGCACCTCGTGCAGGAGCTCCATGCTCTTCAGCCGATCGAGCAGCCGGTAGAGCGTCGCCCGCGACAGCGATGTCTTCGGCGCGAGTTCCTCGTCGATCTTCGGGTAGATGCGCGTGCCGTCGTCAGCAGCCCAATCGGCGAGCGCCAGCATCACGTACTTCGGGCCGGGCGGCAGCCGGGAATGGAAGACGAGCGTCATGACCCGAACCGACATCGGCCCCCCGCCCCCGCACCCCTGGACACATGGCGAGCCCCACTATGCACCCGCCGTGTGTCCCGGCTTCCGCGTCCTGCTCCTCCGCGCCTCACTGCGTCCTGCCTCCTGGCGCGTCCGTGCGCGCCCCCCTTGCGCCCCCTATGTCCTGTGTCAGTCCTGCTGCGCCTCGCGTGGCGTGACCGCACCGCGGCCGTGCTGCGTCGCCCCGATCGGCGCGCCGCCCGCTTCGTCATCCGTGACGCTACTCGCTGCTTCCATAGCGGTCTATCTTGATTCCAGCTTGCTAGCTGCCTCGCACCTGCTGTGTCAGATGGGTTCTTGACGGCGCGACCAGCGCCGCCGTACAAACCCGAATGCCGCGCGATACGGCAGATCGAGTCTTCTGGAGTGGGGGACTCGAATGGAGAATAACGTCACGCTGGCCGACTACGCCGCGCACTACCTGACGACCCGAGCGGCGCGCCTGAAACCACGCACGGTTGAGACGTACCGCAGCACGCTCGACCGATTTATCCTGCCGGCCCTCGGTGCTGTGCCGCTCGGCACCCTGACGCGGCCCGTCATGCGCACGCTCATCGCGTCGCTGGCTGGCCGGTATCGACCGCAGACGGTGCGCGGCGTCGCCACGGTCCTCGGCACGATGTGCGCCGCCGCCGTGGACGACGGTGTGCTCGCAGAGAGCTCGGCCAGCCGGCTCACGCGGGGACTCGTTCGGTTCGAGGCGCCGGAGCCGAAGGCCCTCGACGCGGTGGAGCTTGCCGCGGTGCTCGCGGCGACACGGGGCATGCCGCAGCACGACGTCTTCGCGCTGCTGGCGCTCACGGGCCTGCGACTCGGGGAGGCCCTGGGCCTCCAGTCGGCAGACGTCGATCTGCGCGGCGCAACGCTCACCGTCCAGCGCACCTGGCACGGCACGCGCCTCGGCACGGGGGACCCGAAGACACACACGAGTCGGCGCCGGGTGGACTTGGCGCCGAGTGCCGTGGTGCTGCTCGCGCGGTGCGTCGAGCAGGCGATAGCCGAGCCCGGCTGGCTGTTCCCTTCCGACCGGCGACCCATCCGGCCGTGGGCCAGAAACACCTGCGCGCAGCGGTTCCGGGCGGCCGCCGACGCCGCGCGGCTCCCGCGCAGTGTCACCGCCCACTGCCTGCGGCACACCTACGCGACGCTGCTGCTCGAGGCCGGTGCGTCGCCGCAGTACGTCCAGCAGCAGCTCGGCCACCGCTCGATTAGCATCACCCTCGATCTCTACGGCTGCGGCGCGCGACTCAGCGCGCCGGCGGCGCTGGGCGTCCTCGACCAGGCGGTGCGCCAGGGCGTGGGGGGCGTCAGGCTGGTGGAGACGCGCCATCTGGCAACCCTAGGCGGCCTGCGGGCGCACGAGCCGAAGGGCCACCGGGTGCGACTGGTCAGAGCGGGAATGCGCCGAACAACATGATCGGTTCACGGTGCCCCCCTTCCGGCCCTTGGGGCCGCCGCCGTTGCCACTCGGGAACATCAGCGGCTCCTCGCCGCAGAGTTCCTCGATTGAGATCGGCGTTCCGGCGGCGAGCAACGCCCGCGCGATGACGATAGCGTCTCTGCCGCGATGGACCCGTGCGGCCTCGAGCCACTTCTGCACGGCGGGTGCGGTCACGCCGCAAAGAGCCGCCAGATGCTCGGCCCGTCCTCCCAGCCGCAACATAGCCCGGTACACCGGGTTGGTCCGCTCGTCGTACGGCTTCACCTTCTTCTGCGCCATGAGCCTGGGCGTGTAGAGGATTTCGGCCGCGACGTCAACCTCGGTACAAGCGGGGTTGAACTACAGTTAGACCCGTGTTAGGTAGCGCGCCGCATGAGCGGTCGCAGCCTCCACGGCGCTTCGCTACTCCGTCACGACGACGTCTGCCCGACGTCGCCCTTCGGACGTGTCGGAGGCACGCGCAAGGCCGACGAGCGCGGCAGGATCGGTGCGGGGGTGCGGGGTCAGGCCCACGTCCGATGCCGCTCGGCCACCCATTCATGGCCGTCATACTCCTCGATCTGCCACTGCACGTCGTCGGGGATCTCGACCACCTTGAGCGTGCAGTACGAACCCGCCGCGGCCTGGCCCATTTCGTCCACGACGGTGAGTTCCGCCGTTCACAGGGTCATCGGCGCGGCCGTGACCCTACCCGCGCGGCACCAGCGCCCGCACGAGGCGCTGCCACGCTGCCGGATCGTCGGGTTCGAGCGCGTCGGCCCACCCGACGGCGACGCGCAACGAGGGCACGCCATCGTTGCGGCGCTTCATGTCGTAGACGCTCTGCGCCCAGATGCCGCCGGTCGCGGCGGCCGCGCGCGCGCCGCCCAGCCGCTCGATCGTCTCGGTCAGGACGGACCCCGCCTTCCCCCCGCTGCGTCGCGTACGCGCCATGCGCGCGAGCGTAGCCGAGCACTCCCTCACCCGTCAAGGTTCGCGGGCCAGCCCGGCTGGCGTGGTGACCTGTACAGGTGACTTGACATGGTGAGCCGACCCCACTACCGTGGACTCATGACGACGAGACGAAGATCGGCGACCCCGCTGCTGGACATCGGCATCCAGCTCGCGGCGGCTTGGACGGTGATCGGCCTGGTGATCCTGGCCATCACGACGTGGGACGCCTACGTGGCGCCGGTGTTCCGATGACAGGTCTACTCGCCGCGGAGACGCTCGAGCAGCTCGGCCCGCGCCTTGGCGCCGGGGCCTGGCTCGCATCCGAGCATGGCGGCTTTCAGGCAGGTGGCCGGGGCGCGGTTGACGCCTTCCAGGTCGCACGCTTGACACACCAGGAGGCGCAGCCGCACGTCGGGGAGTGCCAGCTCGAAGGCGATGCGGCCGTATCGACACGATCGCGCGATGGCAATGGCGGGATCCTCCCACTCGTAGACCAGCACGCCCTGAACGGCGAGCATCCCTTCGCATCGCACCTGGTAGTGACGGCCCAGGCGCTTGATCTCGGCAGGCGTGAGCTGGGCGATGTGCTCTCGATGCGGGCGTTCTGCCGCCGCCCGGCGCTCCCGTTCGTGTTGCTGCTGCTGGGCGTGGCGCTGGGCGCGGCGCTGGGCCTGCGCCGCACCTGCCGCGCGCACGGGGGCGGCTCGCTCTGCAAGCTGCTCCAGGAGGGCCGCCGCCTCCGGACTGCGACCTGCCGCCGGGCGACAGCTTGCCTCGGCCATCTCGACGTCCGCCACACCGCGCTCTCCGGGAGGAATCGGCCCGTCCACGAGGTAAGCTGCGAGGGCGCATCCGGGCGGCACGCCAGGCAGCTCCAGCTCCAGTGTCGGCCCATGGGCCGCGCAGGCCATCAGGACGAACGGCACGATCAGAACCCGGCTACGCATGCGTTTTCCCTACTGCACGCCGGCATGACCGGGCAACCTGCGCGGGAGAGCCTCCGATGAGCGCGCCCCCGATGGCCTTCACGAAGCTCTCGCGGGCGGGCCTGCGCACCCTGTGCCTCGGCCTCGTCAGCCAGGCCGCCGCGGGTGGGCTCACGAGCGAGCAGATCGCCGGCGCCATCTGGACCGTCTACCCCAGCACGCCGCAGGCCGACATCGACGAGATGCTCGGCCGCCTCTACCTGGACGGTGAGATCACCCGAACGAGCCTCGCCGAGCCGTGGCGGAGAGTCCAGTGACGGGCGCTGGTCGCATCGCCTGGTATCGCGTGACCGTCCACGGCAAGCGCGGCTACGCGCGGGTGAACCCCGACCACGCCGCCTGGTGGGTGAGCTTCGATGACGGCTCCTGCGGGAGCCACCGAAACCGCAACGTCACACTCGACAAGGGCGTGGAGCCGGTCCCCGTGCTCCCGCCCTGGCAGACGCGCACCGACGATGGTGCGCAGAGAGGAACGGCATGAACGATCCGAACACGCTGCCGACCGCGCCGCAGCAGGCGCCGGCCGCGCCGCAGGTGCCGGCGGTCACGATGGCCGAGCGGTACGACATCCAGGCGTTCAAGAAGCGCCAGGAGAACGTCGAGGCGTTCTTCAAGAGCATGATGCGCGAGGGCGAGCCGCAGTCGGGCGCCGACTACGGCACGGTGCCCGGCACGAAGTCGAAGGCGTTGTTCAAGCCCGGCGCGGAGAAGCTCGCGTCGTTCTTCCATCTGCACCCGCGGCCGGTCTGCACGGCCAAGACGGAGCAGTGGGCCGAGCCGAGTGAGCACAGTTTCCCGCTCTTCCACTACGAGTTTTGCATCGAGCTCGTGGACATCGAGACGGGCCGCATCGTGGGCTCGGGCGTCGGCAGCGCGAACAGCTACGAACCGCGGTTCCGCTACCGCCAGGGCCAGCGCGTCTGCCCCGCGTGCCACGAGCCGGCGCTCCTGCGCAGCAAGTTCGAAGGGCAGGCGTGGTACTGCAACCAGAATCGCGGCGGGTGCGGCACGGCGTTCGCCACCGGCTCGAGCGAGGCCACCGCGATCGCGGAGCAGGAGGTCGGCCGCATGCCGAACCTCGACATCTTCGCGGAGGTCAACAACATCCTGAAGCGGGCGAAGAAGCGCGCCCTCGTCGATGCCGTCGTCTCGGTCACCCGCGCCGCGGGACTCCTGGTCGAAGCGGGCCACGACGAGGAAGACGACGACGGGGGGCGATCGCGGCAGGCGCAGCGCGGCGGCGGTCGAGGCACCGGCGCCGCCGGAAGCGGCGACCAGCGGTTCATCACCGAGCCGCAGCTCAAGCGGCTCATCATGATCGCGAAGAAGAACGACGTGACGGACGAGCGGGTGAAGGCCCACATCAAGGCGCAATACGGCCTCACGTCGAAGACGCAGATCACCCGGGAGCACTACGAGGCCATCGTGGCGTGGACGGAGGCCGGTGGGCAGGACGAGCCCGAGCCGGGCACGGACGGCTGACATGGCGGGCAACGGCACGCTCTATTTCGCCTCGCCGGAGGAGGTCGCGCGGGTACGCGCGGCGTCCTTCTGGCGAGGCGTGCTCACCGGGCTGGGGACGGCCATGCTGGCCGCGCTGCTCCTGCGGGTGACGTCGTGATCCGCGTCGCGCACACCGGCGACATCCACCTGACCTTCGGGCCGCGCTTCGAGGACGGGCTGGCCGTGCTCGACTGGCTCATCGACGATGCCATCGCGGCCGACGTGAATGTCTGGCTCGTGCTGGGCGACCTCTTTGGCACGACGGAGCTGTACCGGACGGTGGCGGCCGAGCGGAATGCCTTTGCGGCGCGCCTCGAGCGCATGGCCGACGTCGGCCCGGTGCTCGTGCTCGATGGCAACCACGACGGGGCCGGCGAGCTGGACCTCTTCGCCCGACTGCGCGGCACGCATCCGATCATGGCCGTGACGGAGCCGACACGGCTGCTGGTCGGGGGCGATGGCTGGGGCATGGCCTACCTCTACGCGCTGCCGTTCCCGCAGCGGGCGCCGGCCGCCGGGCCGATCACCGAACAGATTGCCGCGGCCACCGCGGCGCTGGCCGACCAGGTACGCGCCTGGGGCGCCGACGTCCGCGCCCTGCGCGCCGACCCCACGACCGCCGCCGCCCCCGCGATCCTCGCCTACCACGGCACGGTCAAGAACGCGCTGGTCGCCGGCGGCGAGGTCATGCGTGAGGGGCAGGAGGTGGAGCTCGACGTGGCCGACCTCGCGCCGTTCGACTACGTCGCGTGTGGCCACATCCATCGCCGGCAGCAGATGGCCGCGAACGCCTGGTATGCCGGCAGCCCGTGGCGCTCGAACTTCGGGGAGACGGACGAGAAGGGCTATCTCCTGGTGGACGTCGAAGCGGGCCAGCCACCGCAGGTGCAGATACGCACGTCGCCGTCGCGGCGCTTCGTCACGCTCGATGCCACCTGGACGGGGGACCGCTGGGAGCAGGCCGAAGCGCCCGACGTCCAGGGCGCCGAGGTTCGCGTCCGCTGCACGATCCCCGAGGAGCACCTGGCCACGGCTGACATGGCGGTCATCGAGACGACCTTGCGGGCCGCCGGCGCTGAAGCCTGGAAGATCGAGCGGCGCACGGTGCCGACGTCGCGCGTGCGCTCCGAGGCCATCATCGCGGCACGCACCACGGCCGAGAAAGTGCAGGCGTACTGGCAGGCACTCGGAGAGACGGCCCCGGGCGCCGAGGCGTGCGACCGGATGCTCGGGAAGCTCGAGGCGCTGGAGCACGAGGCCGCCCGATGAAGGAGCTCCATGCCCTCCAAATCGCCTGGGCGGTGCACCAGACCCAGGTGGACAAGAGCGGCGTGCCGTACATCCGGCACGTCATGCGCGTCGGCGAACAGCTCGCGGACCCGCTGGATCGCATCGTCGGCTTCCTGCACGACGCGATCGAGGACGGGCCGAAGCTCGCGCCGCCGGATCGGCCTTTCTTCGACATCGTCGGGCACGATCCGGTGGCGCGCGTCATCGAGCAGGAGCTCGGGTCGACCATCCGCGATCTGGTCCGGCGGCTCACGCGGCGTGAGGGCGAGGACTACTTCGACGACTACCTCGTGCGCGTCTGCCGGGAGCCGGTCACTCGGCGGGTGAAGCGCGCCGACTGCATCGACAACATGAGCCGCCTCTCGCAGATTCCCGACGCGACCGAGCGGGAGCGGCTGGCGAAGAAGTACAACCGCGCGTTTGCGCTGGTGGGCTATGGCACCAGCCGGCACTCAAGGGCAAGGCAACGGCGCTAGTGCCCAAGCACGCGATCACGTTCGACAACGAATAGGGGGGAAGACCGATGGACGGGGAGACGGGCGGGCCGACGACGGCCGCCACGGCAGAGCAGCAGAGCAGCGTGAAGCTCGCCACGACGGCGAAGGGCACGGTGCAGATCGAAGCGAAGGTGTACGCCGAGACGGCCGAGGCGGCCTCGATCGAGGCCGTGCGCGTGCTCAAGATGACGCGGGTACGCCTCCAGCAGGAAGGGTTGGTACCAGCATGAAGCTGGAGTGCAACAACTGCGGCGACCTGTCGCGGTTCACGGCCGCGGGGGAACCGCCGCTCCTGGACGGCATGGAGCAGGCGGGTGACCAGTGCCCGATGAATTTCCACCCGGACCGGAGCTGCGACGGGACGCTCATCGAGGTGCCGCCAGCGCATGACGGCTGGGGATGCGTGGAGTGCCGCACGCAGTTTGTGGACGCGGCGCTCACGTACGACCGTGCCAACTGCTTCGCGATCCCGGTGTGCCCGCAGTGCCGCGAGACGTCGATGCTGCCTCGCGCGACGTTCGAGCTGGAGCTGGAGCGCCGCGAGACGCGGCGGCTCACGGCCTGGCTCAAGCGGATCGAAGGCGGCGACCGCCCCTGTACCGACGAATTCACCTTGCGGCAGTGGGCCTACGAGGCCCTCACGCGTGGTCACGAGTGCCCGGAGGACCGATGAGACTCCACCGTCTCCGCACCCACGGATTCAGCCGCGCGTTCCGCGATGGCATCGTCGA
>Ga0299906_10000486_pt1 | contig 37167 bp, 28 predicted proteins | sample RVTome_14_FD_200259 | JGI IMG/M metagenome (GOLD analysis project Ga0299906, IMG submission 200259) | Soil microbial communities from uranium-contaminated site in the Upper Colorado River Basin, Wyoming, United States - RVT145D125 (version 2) ... | reverse complement strand
AGGCAGAGATCGAAGAGGAACTCGGTGGCAAGGGCGAGTACATCTTCGACATCCCGAACTTCCGTCAGCAGGGCATGGATCATGTCCTGCAGCGCGTGTTCCAGATGACCGAGCGGCGGTTCCGGGTGGCACGCCGGCTCGTGAAGACGAAAGCGTGGGACTATTTCATGATGGTCGAGATGGGGCCGGATCGGCTTCATCACGTGTTCTGGCACTGCTTCGATCCCGAGCACCCCAAGCACGAGCCCGGCAACCGGTTCGAGACGGCGTTCCACGACTACTACCGGTTCCTGGACCGGCAGGTCGCCGAGCTGCTCGAGGCGCTGCCCGATGATTGCATCGTCGTGGTGATGTCCGACCACGGCGCGCGCGGCATGGTCGGCGGGGTCTGCTTCAACGACTGGCTGCTCGACGCCGGATACCTCAGGCTGCGCGAGGAGATCTCGCAGCCGACGCCCATCGGTAAGGCCCCCGTTGACTGGTCGAGGACCGTCGCTTGGGGTGACGGCGGGTACTACGGCCGGCTCTTCCTCAACGTCCGCGGCCGGGAGCCCAACGGCGTCGTCGAGCCGGCCGACTACGATCGCACGCGCGAGGAGATCGCCCAGCGACTGGAGGCCATGACCGGACCGGACGGCGAGCAGCTTGGTACGGTCGTGCATCGGCCCGAGCAGGTCTACCCGGAGGTGCGCGGCGTGGCACCGGACCTGTTGGTTTACTTCGGTGACCTGCGATGGCGTTCGGTGGGGACCCTCGGCGCGACGACGGTTGGATCGTGCTTCACCTACCGGAACGACACCGGGCCCGACGGCGCCAACCACGCGCAGACAGGGGTGTTCGCGATGGCGGGCGCGCCCGGACAGCCGTTAGGGAAGCAGGAGGGCCTGCGCCTCATCGATGTGGGGCCCACGATCTTGTCCCTCTTCGGTGTTGGCACCCCCGGTGGGGCGGCCGGGACCCCCCTCTTCTGAGGGCGGTTGTCCACAGCGTCAGTGCAGGTCACAGGGTCGAGCGGCCTCGGATGGCCACTGAGCGCGCGGGCACGCAGGGCGTTGCCCGGCTCACCGGGTGCGGTTCATCTACATAAACTGGCACATAAAGGTCGAACCTCGGCTACCGGAGGTATTGACCAATCCACCCGCTGTAGTTAGCCTTACCCCGTTTCGCTTCGAAAGGCTTACTGCGTCTACAGCGCAGGGGGGGGGCAATGGGGGCCGTCCTACGCGACCGATCTATCGTGCCGCGCGTCCAGATCCAGGGGCGAACACTGCACGTGTTCGACGCTGGGTCCGATCTCGACGAGGCGATCGCATCGGCGATCCGGTCGGTTGAGGCGGCCCTGTCGGGTGCTGCCCGAGGCGTAAGTATCCATCTCCTTGGAGCCGATGGGGCGACATGCCTTGTCGGCGCCCGCGGGCGGACGAAGGCCAGCGTGACGGGGCTCGCGATCCACCGGCGGAACGCACTCGAACAGCGACAGGCCGTCTGGATCGAGCTTCCCGACCATCTCGATCCGCATCGGATCGCATTCTTCCCGCTCGTCCGGCGAGGCCAGGCGCTCGGGCTGCTGGAAGTCTCAGCGCCGACGTCGGTGCTCGAGGCCTCCTGGGCCAGATTGGGAGCAGTCGCCGAGCAGTCCGCTCTTCTGTTCGCGAGCGTCACGGGCAAGAGGGCGACTGAGGGGGAACCCCGGCACGACGGTGGTTCGTTCGTTCTTCGACTCCTTCATGCCGAGACACCGGCCGGCGCGGTCGAGGAGGCCGTCCGGATCTGCGCCGAGCTTCTCGGCCTTCCCGTCGCCGGTTGGGTCGCGCAGCTCGGGGGAGCGACGATGACTTTCGTCGCGGCGGACGGGATCGAGGACGCGACAGCCCGGCGGATCGCCGAAGCGCACGGGAGCGTGCAGCGCTGGGCGCGCCTCGGTTCGAAGGGTCGTTCGCTGCTGCTCGCCGAGCTGGCGGGATGGATGGGCGTCCCCATGCTCGACGGCGTCGATGCCGGCGAGGCCTTGCTGGTCATCGGCCGCACCCCGGACGAGGGAACACGTCGCTCCATCGAGCTGATCCGGATGGTGCTCGGTCAGACCCTCCGGCACCGGCTCACGATCGAGGACGCCCGCGAGCGTCGCGGGCGGCTCGACCTCGCGATCGCGCGAACCGGTCACGAGATCCGCGGTCCGCTCGCCGGCGCCAGGATGGCGATCGAGCGCGTCTTGAGCGCGGATGAGGGAACACGCGAGCAGCGCGACGTCCTGCGCCGCACCGAGCGTGAGCTGCGCGAGCTGTCGATGATGGTCGACGGGCTACTGCGCTGGGGGGTCACCGGCGGTGCGATCACCCAACGGAACGTGAACCTGACCTCGGTCGTCCGCAAGGCGGTGCGTGCAGCTGTGGCCGAGCGCGGCGAAGACCGGGTGCGCGTCCACGCCCCCGGACGCGTCACGGTCCGTGGAGACGCGCGCCACCTGAGGAGCGCGATCGTCAATCTGGTCCGCAACGCACTGTCGTACTCCCCCCTGGGCACCGAGGTGGACGTGACCATCCGTCCTTTGGACGACTCGGTGATGGTGTGCGTCCAGGATCGGGGACCGGGGTTGCCCGGCGACGATCTCGCTTCGCTGTTCGAACCGCTGGTCCGGGGTTCGGCGGGCCGGCGTTCACCGGGCGGCCGGGGGCTCGGCCTGTTCATCGCCAAGCAGGTCATCGACGCGCACGGCGGCAGGATCTGGGCAGAGGATCGCCGCGACGGCGGGGCCGTCTTCTCTCTCGAGATCCCATCGATCGATGATGGGAAGGCGCCATGCGTGCGCTGATCATCGATGACCACAGGCTGTTCGGAGAGGCGGTTCGAGCGCTGCTTATCGATCAGGGCATCGAGGTCGTCGGTCTCGCCGAGAACGGTGAGGAGGGCTGCGCGATGGCCCGCCGCGAGCGGCCCGACCTCGTCCTGGTCGATCTGGGACTCCCCGACCGTGACGGAGTGCAGATCGGGGCGAGCATCATCGACGCGCTCCCCGACGCGAAGGTCGTTGCGCTGACCGCATCGACCGACGCGCGCGCCGTCCGCGACGCGATCAGATCCGGGTTCCACGGTTTCCTGACCAAGGACACCTCGACCCCTCGATTCATGAGCGCGATCAAGGCGGTCCTGGAGGGCCAGGCCGTGATCCCGCATCACCTGGGACGCCGTGCCGCCGGGGCCACGACGCCGGAGGACCGCGCCGCCGCGCTGCTCGCCGAACAGCTGACCCCGCGCGAGCTGGACGTGCTGGCGCTGCTGGTCGAGGGCCTGGCCGGCAACGAGCTCGCGCGCCGGCTGTCGATCAGTCCGAACACGGTGCGCACCCACGTGCAGAGCATCCTGACCAAGCTCCAGGTTCGATCGCGGCTCGAGGCGGCCGCTTTCGCCGTCCGGCACGGGATCGTCAACACGCGTCGCACCGGGCGCGCCGGCCGCACCGCCTGACCGTGCAGGTTCGCGACATCCTCCGTTCGGCGTAGACCGGATACGCCGTCGAACGCTGCCGGGACCAGACCGCGTGCCCCTAGGCTTCCCCGACCATCTCGCCGACGGGTGAAGGAGCCGCGTTGGGCAACGACGACGGGAACAAGATCCGGGTTCTGATCGCCGACGGGCATGCGCTGTTCCGTGAGGCGGTAACCATGGTGCTGCGTGCCGAAGCCGACCTCGAGATGGTCGGCGAGGCCTGGGACGGGGTCCAGGCCGTCGCGGAGACGGAACGGCTGCGGCCCCACGTCGTGCTGCTCGAAGCCGACCTGCCCAACGGCGGGGGCATCAGAGCGACGCGCGCCATCAGCGAACGCGCCCCGACGTCGCGCGTCATCGTGCTGACCGGGGAGGAGCACGAGCGCGTGCTCGTCGCCGCCGTCGAGGCCGGCGCCAGCGGTTACCTGACCAAGTCGTCCCCGCTGGGCGAGCTCATCGAGGCGACCAGGGCCGTGGCCGGGGGCGAGACGGTGATCCCGCGGCGCATGCTGGGCGCGCTGCTCGCGCGGTTGCTGCAAGCGCGGAACCGGCAGGAAGAGGCGATGAAGCGCATCTCTCGGCTGACCCGGCGCGAGCGTGAGGTCCTGACGCTGCTCGCCGACGGGGCAGACAACGACGCCATCGCTCAGGCGTTGGTGATCAGTCCGCAGACCGCACGCACGCACATCCAGAACATCTTGTCGAAGCTAGAGGTCCATTCGAGGCTGGAGGCGGCCGCCGTGGTCTTGCGCGCCGACTCGGACGACCTCGTCGGGGTCTAGCAACGGGCTGCGCGCGGTTCGCACGGGGCGGACGAACCTGTTGGAACCAACCTGATGAACGGCGGAGGTGGAAGCAGTGGAGATCGGTGAGCGGATCAGGGGATTCATATGCCGTGAGATCCTTCTCGAAGACGAGTCGTCCGCGTTGAGCGATGACACGCCGCTGTTGAAGGGCGCGATGGACTCGATGGGCCTCATGCAGCTCGTGGCCTTCCTGGAGGAGGACTTCGAGATCGAGCTCGACGACGAGGACATCGTGATCGACAACTTCGGCACGGTCACCGACATCGAGCGGCTCATCGTGGAGAAGGTCGGGCAGGTTCAGACGCAGTGACCCGCGCCGCTGTGCGAGCCAACTCGCCGGCGACGGTCGAGTGGGTCGCTCCCGAGCAGGCAGAGTTCTACGAACACGTCGCCCGCTTCGCGCGTGATCTTCAGAGCGACGCGAGCGAGCGCGACCGGACCGGGAGCTTCTCGCGGGAGCTGTGGGATCGGTGCGCTGCGCTCGGGATCCAGGGCCTGCCGGCGCCGGTCGAGTTCGGGGGCCAGGGTGCCGACGTCGTGACGACCATGCTGGCACTCGAGGCGCTCGGTTACGGGTGCGATGACAACGGGCTGGTGTTCTCGATCAACGCCCATCTGTGGACCAGCGTTGTGCCGCTGATGTCGTTCGGGACCGACGAGCAGCGCGCGCGCTGGCTCCCGAACCTGTGCAGCGGCCGCGCGATCGGCTGCCACGCGATCACCGAGCCGGAGGCCGGCTCCGACGCGTTCGCGCTGGCGACCCGGGCGCGCAAAGTCGAGGGCGGCTTCGTGCTCAACGGACGCAAGACCTTCATCACCAACGCACCCATCGCCGACCTGCTGATCGTGTTCGCGCGGACGACCGAGAACGCGGCCGGCCCGTTCGGCATCACCGCGTTCCTGATCCCGGCCGGCACCGAGGGTCTGGTGGTCGGCCCTCCGATGGACAAGATGGGGCTGCGTACCTCACCGATGGCCGAGGTGATCCTGGAAGACTGCTTCGTGCCGGCCGATGCGGTTGTCGGATCTTTGGGACGGGGCGCGAAGGTGTTCCAGACCTCGATGCGATGGGAGCGCGCCTGCATCATGGCCAGCCAGGTCGGAGCGATGCGCCGCACCATGGAGCGCTGTATCGCCTACGCGCGCGAGCGGCGCCAGTTCGGTCAGGCGATCGGGAAGTTCGAGTCCGTCGCGGACAAGATCGCCAACATGAAGATCGCGGTCGATGCCTCCCGCGCGCTCGTGCTGCGCGTCGGGTGGCTGATGGACAACGGGCATGGCACCGACCTGGAAGCCGCCGTCGCGAAGACCTTCGTCAGCGAAGCCGGCGTGCGGGTCCACACCGATGCGGTGCAAGTGCATGGCGGCTACGGCTACATGACCGAGCTTGGACTGGAGCGCGCGCTGCGCGATTCGCTCGGGGGAACCATCTACTCGGGCACCTCGGAGATCCAACGCCGGATCATCGCCGGGGCGCTGGGGCTGTAAGGGGACGATGTGGCCGCGCCCGGACGTCCCTACCTGCTCCACCAGCTGCTCGAGCGTGCGGCCCTGACCTATCCGGATCACGAAGCCGTGCGCTGCGACGGGGCGTCGTTGTCGTACGCGGAGCTCGACGGCGCGGCCGGAGGGCTGGCGCATGCGCTTCGCGCGGCGGGCGTACGTCGCGGTGACCGGGTCGGCATCTGCTTGCCTAAGTCCGTCGAAGCGATCGCCGGTGTCTACGGGACGCTCAAGGCGGGCGCGGCCTACGTGCCGCTCGACCATAAGACGCCGGCGCGACGGCTCGCGGTGGTGGCCGACGACTGTGAGCTCGCCGCGCTGATCACGACACCGGTGCTCGCGGCGGCGCTGGTGCCGCTGTTGACCGGGGGGCTGAAGCTGCTGGTGCTGCTGGACGATGGAACCGAGCGAGTGGACCTCGGCGTGCCGACCACGACTTACTCCGCCGCCGCCGCTGCCGCGGCCCCCGCGTCGCTCGACGCGGGGACGATCGACGAGGACCTCGCGTACGTCCTGTACACGTCCGGATCGACGGGTACGCCGAAGGGCGTGATGCTCACCCATCGCAACGCGCTCACCTTCGTCGAGTGGTGCGCTGATGCCATCGGTGTCGACCACCGGGATCGATTCTCGAACCACGCGCCGCTCACGTTCGACCTTTCGGTCTTCGACCTGTACGTGGCCGCTTACGGCGGGGCGACCCTGGTGCTGGTCCCTGAGGACCACGCCTATTTCGGCTCTGCGCTCGCGACGCTGATCGACCGGGAGCGGATCACCGTGTGGTACTCGGTGCCCTCGGCCCTGGTGCTGTTGATGAAGACGCTGGAGGAACCAGGCGCGTTCCCTGCGCTGCGCGCGGTCGTTTTCGCCGGTGAGGTCTTCCCGACCAAGCACCTGCGTCGCCTGCGTGGACTGTTGCCCGACGCTGCGCTGTGGAACCTGTACGGACCGACCGAGACCAACGTCTGCACCTTCTACCGCGTCGACGGGGACCTGCCTCCCGACGACCGGACCATCCCGATCGGGCGCGCGTGCGCGAACACGGACGTGTTCGCGATCCGCGCCGACGGCGCCGTCGCCGGCGTCGACGAGGAGGGGGAGTTGCACGTCCGCGGGGGCACCGTGATGAAAGGCTACTGGGGGAGGCCGGAGACAACGGCGGAAGTTCTGATCCCCGATCCGACGAGCGGGCCGGGCGGCGGGTTGGTGTACCGCACCGGCGACCTGGTCCGGTTGCGCGCCGACGGCGACTACGACTTCCTCGGGCGGCGCGACCATCAGATCAAGAGCCGTGGCTACCGGATCGAGCTCGGCGACATCGAGGCCGCGTTGCAGGCGCACCAGGGTTTGGCGGATGCCGCGGTGGTCGCGGTGCCCCACGAGCGCTGGGGCAACGAGATCGTCGCGTACGTGGTCCCCGTCGAGGGCGCCGCGCTGAGCGCCACGGCGGTCAAGCGTCACGTGCTGGAGCGGCTCCCCCGGTACATGGTTCCCGGCCGGGTCGAGGTTGTGGCAGAGCTTCCGCGGACCCTGACCGGCAAGATCGACCGCACGCGTCTGGCGAAGGTGGAGGAAGCGTGAAACGACGCGTGGTTCTGGTTGCGCTCGCCCTGGCCGCGAGCGCGTGCGCGGCCGCGGTAACGCCCGGATGCGAATCGGTCATCGAAGCGCTGAACCTCGCGCATGACGACGTCTCCCTCGCCGTGGACGAGGCGCGGCAGCCGGAGAGCAACGGTGGCGAAGAGATCACCAAGGTCGAGATCAGCAGGATCTCGCGGCTGGAGGCCCGCGTCGAGGAACGCGAAGCGGCGGCGGGCCGGGAGGGGTGCCTGTAGTCATGCGCCCACGCGCGCAGGCCACCCCCCGATCAGCCGTCTCCGACCAAGCTTCGGTGGTGGCCGCACTCGCGGCCGCGTCGCGCTGGACCGCCGAGCGACATGTCGAGGAGCAGGCGTTCGTCGAGACGGAGGCAGGCCGGATCTTCACCACGGCGTTTCGCCCGCGAGGGCCCGCGCGCGCCGCCGGGTTCCTGCTGTGCCACTCCTTCGCGTGGGAGCAAGCCGAGCTGTACGCGCTCGAGCTGCTGTTCGCGCGCACAGCCGCCGTCGCCGGCTTCCCGGTGCTGTCGTTCCAGGCGACCGGGTACGGCGACGCCGGCGGCGACTTCGCCGACGTGACCCTGGAGACGATGGTGCGAGATGCGGTGGCGGCCGCTGCGCTGCTCGCATCCTGGGAGGAGGTCCAGAACCTGGTTCCCGTCGGGGCCCGGCTGGGCGCGTCGGTCGCGGCGATGATGGCGTCGCGCGTCGGCGCCTCCGGGATCGCGTTATGGAACCCGTCCCTTGAGCCCGGTCGTTACCTCGACGGTCTGCTGAAGGTGAAGTCGATGGCCGGGATGATGGACGGCGCTGGGGGCGCCCGCCTCGGTGCGCTCAAGGCGGAACTGCTCGCCGGCGGCACCGTCGACCTGATCGGCCATCCGTTGACGGCGGCGTGCTACCGCGAGGCGCATGCGTCCGATCCGCTGGCTGCTGCGCCGGTGCCGGCACGCGCGCTGCTCGTCGCCGTGAACCCGGCGGCGCGGCGTCAGGTCGACCGCGCTTCGGAGCGTCTGAGCGACGCGGGCGCGACGGTTCGGGTCGAGGATGCCGAAGGCGAGGGCCGCTCCGCGTTCGGGCTGGGTATGCCTCTGAGCGGTCACCTCGCGACCAACCGCACGCTGTTCGAGGACATCGCCAGGCGAACGATCGCGTGGGCGGAGGAATCGTGGTGAGCCGAGCACCGGTCGAGGTCCCCGTCTACATCTCCACCGCCGGTGAGGGGGTCGCCGGCGTCGTCACCGTTCCGGGCGAGCCCGATGCACAGGTGGGCGTCATCCTGATGGCCGGGCGCGCGCGCGACCGCACGCACCGCAACGGCATGTGGGTCGAAGCCGCCCGCGAGCTCGCGGAGCGCGGGATGTACGCGCTGCGGCTCGACTATCCCGGCGTCGGGAACTCCACCGGCGACCCCGTGGTGTTCGACCTCGAGCGACCGCCCACGTTCGCGGTGCAGGCCGCCGCCCGGTTCCTGCTCGAGCACACGCCGGTGCGACGCGTCATCCTCGCCGCGACCTGCTTCGGCGGGCGCGTCGTGTTAGACGCCGCGCCGGAGATCCCCGAAGTGGACGCGGTCGCCGTGATCGCCTCGCCGGTGTACGCGCGCGGCGCCACGGTGCGGACTCGCCTTCGATCCCTGGTGCGCCGCGCCCGCCGTCGGACGCCGCAGGTGGTCGAGTCCTCGATGGGCAATCGCGCGCAGCAGCAGCGCGAGGTCGGTCCGCCGGTCGAGCAGCGTGTCAGTCCGGCCTTCGCGCGCGCGCTGACCGGCTTCCTGCGCCGAGGCACGGTGTACTTCCTGTATGCGGAGAACGACTTCGTGACCGACGAGCTGCGGTTCGCTCTCGAGCAGCTCCGCCCCGACGCGTCGCGGTACCGGCTGGATGTGCTGCCCGGCGATCTGCACAGCTTCCGGTCGTTGGACGCGCAGCGGACCACGATCGATCTGGTCGTCTCGTGGTGCGAACGCGTCGCCGCCGAACGTCCGGTGGCGCGGGTATGAGTGCGCGCGCGCCGGGTGGAAAGCCGACGCGTGCGCGCGTGCCCGAGCTGACCGTCGTGATCCCGACCAAGGATCGGCCGGTGGTGCTCCCGCGCGCGCTCGGGAGCGTGCTCGAGCAGGTGCACGACGTCGAAGTGATCGTCATCGACGACGGATCGTCGCCGGAGAACGCCGCGGCGATCGCGGCTATCTGCGCCGAGGATCACCGGATCAGGCTCATCCGGAACGAGACGGCTCAGGGCGCACCGCACGGACGGAACCGGGGTCTCGCGGAGGCGCGCGGCCGGTTCTGGGCCACGCTCGATGACGACGATGTGTGGCTGCCCGGCAAATGGGTCGCACAGCGCGCGGTGCTCGAGGGTCTGGGCTTCCCAGACGACGTGGTGGTCGTGATGGGGATCACCGAGGCCGGCCGGACCGTTCCGGCCGATCTGTCGCCGACCGTGCGCGCGCCCGAGCGTCCCGAGGGGCTGGCCGCGCTCATGCGCGCGGTGCCCCCCGCTGCTTTCCTCAACACCTATGTCGTGCCGACCGCGATGATGCGCGCGGCCGGCGGCTACGACGACCGGCTGGTGTGGGGCGAGCACACCGATGTCTTGATCAGGCTTGCCGCGCGCGCGCGGTTCGCGGGAGCTGCCGGCGCCGGCGTGATGGTCGACCGCGGCCATGCCGACGGCGGCGGCCGGGTCGGGCGGGACTGGACCCGCAAGGTCGCCGGCGTCGGGTTGCTGCTGTCCAAGCACGCAGAGGCTTTCGCGCGCGAGCCGGCGTTGCGCGCGACCTATCGTCACGTGCTCGGTGTCTCACAACTGCGTGCCGGTGATCGATGGGGCGCGACCGGGACGTTCCTGCGCGTCGCCGCTGTGGGGCCCGGGGCGGCGCGACGCGCTCGCGCGCTGGCCCACTTCGTGCTCGCGGTCATCGGCGGACGGTCGCTGTGGCGCCGGGTCGCGCGGATGAACGGCGCGCCGGCGGAGGTGGTGTCGTGAACTCCGGCGGTGTTCTGGTCATCGGGCTCGACGGCGGCACGCTCGACGTGATCCGGCCGCTCGCAGACAGTGGATGCATGCCGGTGTTCGCGAAGCTGCTCGCGTCGGGACGGTCCGGTCCGCTTCGTTCGACCGTGCCCTGGTACACGATCCCAGGCTGGACCAGTCTGATGACCGGCGTCGATCCGGCCACCCACGGCCTGCTGTACTGGGTGGTGGCCGATCCGGATGACTACTTCGAGCATGCACGACCGGGACGGCGTTTCGTCGCCAGTGGTGATATCGACCACCCGACGTTCTGGGACGTCGCCGGCGCCGCCGGGCGCCGCGTCGCCGTGCTCAACATGCCGCTGACCTATCCCGCATGGCCGGTCAACGGCACCATGATCACGGGGCTGCTGACCCCGCACGGCGCCGAGGCCGGCGCGTGCTACCCGCCCGACGCGCTCGACCGCTTCCCCGGCTATCAGGTCGACATGTCCGCCTCGCGCGAGGGCGACTCGCCCGACGCGCCGGTCGCCTCGCGCGTCGACCTGCGCGCGTACTTCTCGGAGCTGATCGAGATGACCGAGGGTCGCCGCCGCGCCGCGGCGTCGCTGCTCGCCGAGGATGTGGACCTGTCGGTGGTGGTGTTCGTCGGCCCGGACCGCATCGCGCACAAGGCCTGGCCCGAGCAGGCCGCGATCCTGCAACGAGGCCCGGCCAACGAGACCGAGCGACTGATCGAGCGGTACTACGCGACACTGGACGATGCCGTCGGCGCCATGCTGGAAGCCGCCGGCCCCGACGTCACGGTCATGGTGGTCGCCGATCACGGGTTCGGCCCTCCCCCCGAGACCGCGTTCCAGGTCAACGCCTGGTTGCGCGAGGAGGGCTTCCTGCGTCTGCGCATGGCGACGGCGCATCGCGCCGTCTCGTCCGCGAGGATGCTCAGGCGGATCGTCGGCCCCGCGGTCCGCCGCTGGCGTGCGCGCAAGCCCGAACGTGACGTCACCGCGGTGGACTGGTCGCGCTCGGCTGCCTACGGCGTGTTCTATCCCCACACGCGCGTGTTCGGCATCGTGCTCAATCGCGCCGGGGTGAAGCGACAGGGGAGCGTGCAGGAAGCCGAGGTGCCTGCGCTGCTCGAGCGGATCGAGCGGCGGCTGCGGGAGATCCGCGATCCGCGCGGCCGCCCGGTCGTCAAAGGGGTCAGGCGCACCGGCGACGCGCGCGCGCCCGGGTTCCCCGACCTGATCGTCGAGACCGAAGATCCGTTCGTTCCCGCGGATGGCTTGCTCGGCTCGCGGCTGTTCGGTGCCTGGGAGATGGTCTCGGGGCTGCACGAGCCCGACGGTATCTTCGTGCTCGGCGGACCACCGGTGCGCGGGACCGGCGCCGCCAGCGCCGACATCCTCGACGTGGCGCCGACGGTGCTCGGGCTGCTCGGGATCCGCGCGCCCGCGTCCATGGAAGGCAACGCGCGCGATGACTTGGTCGCGTTCCCGCCGCGCGCGCCGGCGCCGCCGGGTATCCCAACGCCGGCGGGGCGCAGCGCCGACGTCAGCGACGAGCAGCGCGATGAGATCGAGGCCCACCTGCAGGCGCTGGGGTACCTGGAGTAGCCATGACGATCCGCTTCGACGTATCCCTGACGCCCGAGCAGCTCGCCACGCTCGCGGGGACCGATCCGCGGTGGTGGTTCACCCGCTTCGAGTTCGCCAACGGAGCCAGCCCGATCCATCCGCACGTCGCGACCCTGGAGCAGGCCAACCGATGGAAGCTCGGGATGGTCGAGCCGTGGTTGCGCCGGCTCGCACCCGGCGCGCGCGTCCTCGACGTGTTCTGTGCCAACGGCGCGTTCTCGTACGAGGCCGCGCGCGCCGGCGCACGTTCGGTCCTCGGCGTCGACTACGACCCGCCGCGGATCGAGTGCGCGCGGTTCACGCTCGGGTTGCTCGACGGCGCACTGCCGGTGCGTGCGCGGTTCGAGGTCGCCAACGTCTACCGCCTGCCGGAGGCCGTGCAGGGGCCGTTCGACCTCACGCTCGCGCTGGGCGGGCTGTATCACGTCGCCGACCCGGCGCTGGTGCTGAAGAACCTGCGCGCGGTGACGACAGGTCACCTGATCCTGCAGACGGCCCGGATCATCCGGTGGCCGCCGGGCTCGTGGGCGAAGTTCGTCACCGTGAGACGGCGTGTCGATCGGCAGGATGGGATCGCCGGCGTCTGGAAGCTCACCCCCGGCGCGGTGGACGCGATGCTGCGCTACGCGGGCTTCGAGGTGGTCGAGCGTCTGCCCGTTCCGCGCCGGAAGGGGCGTCGGATCCCCTGGTACGGCGCGGTCTGCCGCGCCGTCTGATGTGACGGTACGGCGCGGTCTGCCGCGCCGTCTGATGTGACGGTATGGCGCGGTCTGCCGCGCGGTCTGACTCCGTGCTCTTACGGCATGATGTGGCGGGGTTCGACCCTGCGCCGAGCTGTTACCGCGCGGCCTCCCGGCGCAGCGCCCGGACGGTCGACGCCCAACGACGCCCGTACCTGATGGCTTCGCCGCGTCGCCCGATCGACCATCGCTGGCGTGCGACGCCCCGGGCCATCGCGCCTTCATACAGCAGCACGAGCCGGCGGCCGGCCGGGGTACGCGGGTCGTCGAGTCCCGCCTCCGCGTAGCCGCTGCAGAACGCGTCGCGGAACGCGTCTCGGCGATCCGCGGCGACGCCGGGGTTGCGGGCCAGCGCTTTGTCCAGGCCGAACAGGAAACGCGCCACGTCTCCGAGCGCCGGGCCCCCGGCCGGTGCCGGGGGAGCGTCGAGCAAGAACAACCCGCCGCCGTCGGTCGCCATGAGCTGGTGGGGGCCGAAGTCCCCGAACGTCGGGGCCGTGACCGCATCGTCCGCCAATCGCGCGAGCAGCGGTGCGCTCACGCGCATGGCTCGTGCCGCCTCGCGCAGGTCGCCGTCGGCCTCGCCCGGCGCGATCGCGGGATGATCGGCCGTGTGGTAGACGCCGAGCGCCCTGCCGCATTCCGAGGCCAGCTCGGTGGGGTCCCATCCCGACCCAGCCCAGGACGGGTGGCCGAGGTCTGCGAACAGGCGGATGACGTCGGTGCCCTCGACGTGCCTGGTGCAGACAGCGGCCGGGACATCGAGCCATCCGAGCGCGTCCGGGATGCGCGCGCGGCTCCGATCTTGCGAGGCGAATGCTTGACCGAGGCGGCGCAACCCATCGTCGAGAGCGCGCGCGGTGGATCCGTCGACCCGGTCGAGCACCTTGAGCACGACCCCGGGATCGCCGGACGGCAGGCCCGACGCTCGGTACAGGGTCGCCGTCCGGCTCTGCCACGAGTGGTCCAGTCGGTACTGCGAAGCCGTCTGACCCCATGAGAAACGCTGCTGGAGATCCAGCAGCAAGGCGAGGAGTTGAGGCTCGGTCAGCACGTGTCAGAGATCGTTGCGCGCAGGTCGGCGCAGCGTATCAGCGGTGATCTCCGGCCCCCTGGCACCCGAGGCGTAGGAAAGCTACGCAGGCAGAACCATGACGGACGTGGTTCGGAAAAGCACGCTGGGTGACGCTGCCTGGGGTCGCGTGGCCGCTCTATCCGTGAGCGCCCGCCGCCCGTCTGCGGCGGATCTCCTGGGCGGAGCGATGGGGGGAACATGGTGGCGCAACCGGACCTGGCGGTCATCAAGGAGGGGCAGCAGGCGGCGTGGGCGGCCGGCGACTTCTCGATGTTCGCGACCACGATCACCATCGTCAGCGAGACCCTCTGCGAGACCGTGGACGTGCGCGCCGGGCAGCGCGTGCTCGATGTGGCGACCGGCAGCGGCAACACCGCGATCGCAGCCGCTCGCCGTGGCTGTGAGGTGACCGGTGTCGACTACGTGCCCGCGGTGCTCGAGCGGGGACGGATGCGCGCCGCCGTCGAACGGCTGGATGTCACCTTCGTCGAGGGCGACGCCGAGGATCTGCCGTTCCCGGATGAGTCCTTCGATGTCGTGCTGTCCACCTTCGGCGTCATGTTCGCGCCTCACCAGGAGCGAGCGGCGGCCGAGCTGCTGCGGGTTTGCCGGCCGGGGGGCAAGATCGGGCTGGCGAACTTCCCCCCGGAGAGCCTCGCCGGTGGCTTCTTCCGCACGGCCGCACGGTACAAGCTTCCCCCTCGCGGTGTCCGCGCGCCGGTCCTGTGGGGAACCGAGGATCGCCTCGTCGAGCTGTTCGGGGACGAGGTCTCGTCCATCACGCTGACCCCGCGCGCGGTGCACCTGCGGTACCGGTCGGCCGCTCACTGGTTCGAGTTCTTCCGGCAGCACTTCGGGCCGATCGGGCTGGTGCACGAGGGCCTCGAGCCGGGCAAGCGCGAGCGTTTCGCCAACGATCTCATGGAGCTGGTGAGCGATGCCAACCGTTCCGGGGACGACACCATCAAGGCGCCCGTCGGATACGTGGACGTCGTGATCACCAAGCGGGAGAGTGCGGCATCTCGATGAAGCGGGTCTCCATCGGGACGGGCGGCACGCTGGGTCCACCGGCCGCCGCCGTTGCCTCGCGGTCCAAGCAGATCGAGGACGCGGGCTTCGACATGATCACCTGGCCCGACCATCTGATGGGATGGCTGCCCGAGTCGTTGTGGACGCCGGAGATCTCCCCGCTGGCTGCGATGAGCCCGAGCAAGAGCCCGCATGTGTTCTTGGACTCGGTGGCATGCATCGCCGCCGCCGCCACCTCCACCGAGCGCGTCACGCTGGGCACCTGCGTGACCGATCCGCTGCGACGGCACCCGGCGGTCCTCGCCAACGAGTTCCTCACCCTTCACCACATGAGTGAGGGTCGGGCCTTCCTGGGCATCGGCGCGGGCGAGGGCGAGAACACGCTGCCGTACGGCATCGATTTCCGGCACCAGGTCTCCAAGCTCGAGGAGGCGCTGCAGGTCATCCGCCTGCTGTGGGAGGCGGATGACGCGGTCGACTTCGACGGGCGCTTCTTCCCGTTGCGTGGCGCGGTCCTGGGGCTGGGATCGTACGAAGGCTCGTTCCCGCCGATCTGGGTGGGGGCGCACGGGCCGAAGATGTGCGAGCTCACCGGCGCGTACGGCGATGGATGGATCCCCGTGATGATGCCGATCGAGGACTACCGCACCAGGCTCGGCTGGATAAACGACGCACGCGCGCGGCGGGGGCGTGACGGAGCGTCCTTCGCTGCCGCCGTGCGTTCGTACGTGGTGCCGAACGTCGATCACGATGCTGCGCATCGGATGCTCGAGCATCCGTTGATCAAGGGCCTGTGCCTGTCGCTGCCCGATTGGCTGTACAAGACCGTCGGCGCGGATCACCCGATGGGCGACGGCTTCCACGGCCTCAGCTCGTATATCCCCTCGGGCATCCCCCGGGAGGAAGCGCTGGCGATGATCGAACGGGTCCCGTTCGAACTGGTGCACCAGTACATGCTGCACGGCACGCCGGATGACATGGTCGCCGGCATGCGGCCCTACGTCGACGCCGGCGCGTCGTACGTCGTGCTGCACAACATGAGCTTCCTGGCGGACCCGCGGGGCGCGCGCGGAGCGTTCCGGCTGCTCGGCGAGACCGTGCAGGAAGCCGACCGAGCGTTCAACGCCGGGACGGTGGCCGAGCTGACGAGCGTGGGATCGAGATGATGGTCCGCGGTCCCAGGGCCATCGTGGCGATGCTGCTGCTCGCGACGGTGCTTCCACTCGCTGGATCGTCGCCCGCCGCGGCGGCGCCCACGGGGTTCCAAGTCACGACGGTGATCACGGGCCTGGACACGCCCACCTCGATGCGTTTCGCATCCGACGGCCGCGTCTTCGTCGCCGAGAAGAGCGGACTGATCAAGGTCTTCGACGACATCAACGACACGACCCCCACGATATTCGCCGACCTCTCCACCAACGTGTACAGCCACATGGATCGCGGCCTGCTGGGGCTCGAGCTGCACCCGAACTTCCCGGCAACTCCGTCGGTCTACGTGGTTTACACCTACGACGCCGAGATCGGCGGGACCGCGCCTCGATGGGGGACACCCGGCGTGCTATCCGATCCCTGTCCGGACCCGCCCGGCGCGATCACCGATGGGTGTGTCGCCAGCGCGCGCCTCTCGCGGCTCGAGGCGAGCGGCAACGAGATGACGGGCACCGAGCAGGTCCTGATCAACGACTGGTGCTCGCAGTTCCCGAGCCACTCGATCGGCACGGTCACCTTCGGCCCCGACGGAGCGCTGTACGTCGGCGGCGGCGACGGGGCGAAGTCGAACGACTGGGGCCAGTACGGCGACCCGGTCAACCCGTGCGGCGATCCGCCGGGCGGCACCATGGAGCCGCCGACGTCGGAAGGCGGGTCGCTAAGGTCGCAGGACGTTCGCACCATGTCCGATCCGGTCGGTCTCGACGGCACGATCATCCGCGTCGACCCTGAGACCGGGGCCGGCCTCCCCGACAACCCGATGGCAAGCTCGGCGGACCCGAACGCGCGCCGCGTGATCGCCCACGGGCTCCGGAATCCCTTCCGCTTCGTGTTCCGGCCGGGAACCAACGAGGTCTTCGTCGCCGATGTCGGCGAGAACCGCGTCGAGGAGATCGACGTGATCCCGAACGCTGGGGATGCGGTCCTGGAGAACTTCGGCTGGCCCTGCTACGAGGGCAACCCGCGCAACGGTCCCTTCGACAACAGAGATTTCAACCTGTGCGAGCAGCTCTACGCCGAGCCCTTCGCCGCGTCCCCGACGTTCTTCGAATACGGCCACGATCTGCCCGTTTACGAGGGCGACCCATGCCCATACGGGAGCGGAGTCATCAGCGCCATCGGGTTCTACGAAGGTGGCAGCTACCCGGCCCAGTACAACGGCGCGCTGTTCTTCGGCGACTACGCGCGCAGCTGCCTGTGGGTCATGTTTCCCAACCAGAACGGCCAGATCGACCCGAGCACGGTCACGGCCTTCCACACCTCGGCCGGCTTCCCCGTCGAGATCCAGAGCGGGCCCGGCGGAGACCTGTTCTACGTCGACGTGATCGGGCGAATCCGACGGATCAGCTACTTCTCGGCGAACCAGCCGCCGGTCGCCGAGTTCACAGCGGATCCCACGTTCGGCGCCGCCCCGCTGACCGTCAACCTCGACGGCTCGGCCTCCACCGATCCCGAAGGCGGGATGCTGAGCTACTCGTGGGATCTAGACGGTGACGGCGTCTACGGCGACGCGACCACAGCGCAGACGAATCACACCTACAACGACTCCGGCGACTTCACCGTGCGCCTGCGGGTGACGGATCCCGAGGCGGCCTCTTCCACGACCTCGCGGGTGATCAGCGTGGGGAACACGCCGCCTCAGGCGACGATCGCCTCGCCTGAGGCGGGGTTCACCTGGCACGTCGGTAAGACCGTGGCGTTCTCTGGGTCGGCGACCGATCCTGAAGAGGGAGACCTGGCGGCGACCGCGCTCTCGTGGGAGGTGATCCTGCATCACTGTCCCTCGACGTGTCACACGCACCCGGTGCAGGACTTCGTCGGCGTGTCCAGCGGATCGTTCCCGGCCAGCGATCACGAGTATCCGTCACACCTCGAGATCCGGCTGACTGCAACCGACTCCCAGGGCCTCACCGATACGCAGAACTTGGAGCTGCATCCCGAGACCACGACGCTGACGCTCGGATCCGACCCGCCCGGGCTGTCGCTGGGGCTGAACGCTGAGACGGCAGTGGCGCCGTTCTCGCGCACCGTCGTCATCGGTTCTTCCAATGCGGTGACGGCGCCGTCGCCGCAGACGCTGGATGGTGGGGCTTACGCGTACGAGTCCTGGTCCGACGGCGGGAACCGGACCCACGAGGTCGTGGCAGTGAGCACGCCCGCGGTCTACACGGCGACCTATCGGCTGGATGCGAACGTGTCGGCGTCGCTGCATGACAGCGGGTACGAACCACACGACCTGATGCTCGCGTTGGGGCAGACGGTCACCTGGACGAACCTCGGGGCTGCGAGCCACACGGTGACCGACAACAGCCGCATGGACCTTTTCGACTCCGGGCCGGTATCCCCCGGTGCCACCTACGCGCGTGCCTGGACGGCGTCGGGGCGCTATCCGATGCGTTCGACCCTGGACCCGTCCAGCTATCGTGGGTCGATCTGGGTCCCGATCGTGTTGTCTCCGAGCAGCGGGACGGGCGCAACGAACTTCCAGGTGACCTGGGCTTCGGCCACGCAGCCCGCCGGATACGTGTCCGACATCCAGGTCCAGCGTCCGGGATCGTCCGCGTGGGTTTCCTGGCTGCTCGGGCAGACCGCGACCGGTGCGACGTTCGTCCCGGACGCCGGTCTCGGGACGTACTCGCTCCGCGCGCGCCTGCGCAACAGCGCGAACGGGCGCTCGACCGCGTACACCGAACCGATGTCGATCGAGGTCGGCGGCGGGAATCAAGCTCCCACGGCGTCGATCGCGACCAGTACCACCTCGGGCCCGACGCCGCTGACCGTCGAGTTCGACGGGTCCGGCTCGAGCGACCCCGAGGGGAGCGCGCTGGCCTACGCCTGGGATCTCGACGGTGATGGAGCGTTCGACGACGCGACGACCGCGCAGGCGACGCACACCTACACGACGGTCGGCGACACGACGGCGTCGCTGCGGGTGACCGATCTGGAGGGCGCGCAGGCGATGGCCTCCGTGCTGATCAGCGCGGGGAACAACCCGCCCGAAGCGACGGTCGATTCACCGGCTGTCTCGACGACCTGGCAGGTCGGACAGACCATCGAGTTCTCGGGGTCCGGCACTGATCCCGAGGACGGCGCGATCCCAGCCTCGGCGATGTCGTGGGACGTCATCCTGCATCACTGTCCTTCCGAGTGTCACACCCATGCGGTGGCCAGCTTCGACGGTCAGTCCGGCGGATCGTTCACGGCCCCTCAGCACGACTATCCGGCCTCCCTCGAGCTGGTGCTGACCGTGACCGACTCGAACGGTCAGAGCGCCGGCGCAAGCCGGTCTCTGGACCCGCAGACGACCACGCTGACCCTGGACTCCTCACCGGGCGGCCTGCTGCTCGATCTGAACCTGGAAACCGCGTCGACGCCTTTCACGCGCTCGGTCATCGTCGGCTCGACGAACTCCGTCAACGCGCCGTCACCGCAGACAGTGGCCGGCACGCCGTACACGTTCTCGTCGTGGTCCGACGGGGGCGCCCAGGCCCACCAGGTTGCCGCGGGCACGGATCCGGTGACCGTCACCGCGACGTATCAAGCCAGCTCCTTGACCGAGGCCTTCCTGAACGACGCCGGCTACAGCCCCGGCAACCTCCACCTCTCGCTCGGGCAAACCGCTCGCTGGACCAACACCGGGACGAGGGACCACACCGTGACCGACAACAGCGGCATGATGCTGTTCGACTCGGGCATCGTGACGCCGGGCGGCTCGTTCTCCTACACGTTCTTCGCGGCTGCCCGTTATCCGATCCGTTCGACAGTGGACTCGTCCTACACGGGGTCGGTGTGGGTGCCCATGGCGGTGTCACCGGCGTCGGGGACGACCTCCACCGCGTTCACGGTGACCTGGGCGACGGCGCCGGCGCCGGCCGGGTTCGTCTACGACGTGCAGATCCAACGACCGGGATCGAGCGCGTGGGTCTCCTGGCGGCTCAACCAGACCGATGGGGAGGCGCTCTTCCTCCCGGATGCCGGCACAGGAACGTACTCGTTCAGGTCTCGGATCCGGAACACCTCGAACGGGCGCACCCCCGCTTACACCGAAGCGCTGGCCATCCCGGTGAGTTAGCGGCAGGACAAGGGGTCCGTTTCCGACCGTACCAAAGATACGCACCGGGCCGGAGCGGGAGCGCAGGTCCGAGACCTAGGATTCCCGCATCCGACCGGGAGGAAGACATGGTGGTCGCGTTGCCGCAGAGGGTCGCATCGCGGGGATGGGGCGGCCTCCCGGCGGGATCGGGCCTGGCCCTGGGCGAGCGATCCTGCCTCGACCGCCCCCGACCGCTCGGCCCAACGGCCTAGGCCGGCTTCGCTTCCATGGCTGAGCGCGTCGGAACGGGTCCGCGGGTCCTGTACCTCATCGATAGCCTGACCGAGGGCGGGGCCGAGCGATCCCTGCTCACGATGACCCGACCGTTCGTGACCCGGGGCGTCGGCCTCGATATCGGCTACCTGCACGAGCGACCCGGCCTGCACGAGGAGTTCCGAGCCGCCGGTGCCACGCTGCATCCCCTGAACGGGCCCGGTGGCCGTCGCGGCTGGGTTTCGCGGACCAAGAGGTTGGTGGAGCAGCTGAAGCCGGACCTGATCCACACGACGCTGTTCGAGTCCGATCTGGTGGGACGGGTCGTGGGCACGATCACCCGGGTGCCGGTCGTCACGTCGCTGGTGAACGTGGCCTACGGGAGCGAGCAGCGCAGCGATCCCGGCCTTCAGCCGTGGAAGATCGAAGCCGCGCGCCTCGCCGACATGGTGTCGGCCCGACGCGTCGTGCGGTTCCACTCGATCACCTCGCACGTCGCTGCGGTGATGGGCCGACGCCTGCGTATCGCCCCGGAGCGTATCGAGGTGATCCCGCGCGGCCGCGATCCTGAGCGTCTCGGCGAGCCCAGCGAGGCACGTCGCGAGCGGGCGCGCGTGGCGCTGGGCATCGCGAACGGGACGCCGGTCGTGCTGGCAGCTGCTCGCCACGAGCATCAGAAAGGCCTCGACATCCTGGTCGAGGCCTTCCCCCGGGTGCTGCGCAGCGTCCCCGATGCGCGGCTGTTCCTCGCCGGCCGTGAGGGGTTGCTGACGTCGAAACTTCACGCGATCGCCGCCCGCCATGGGCTGAACGGCGCCGTGACCTTCCTGGGTGCGCGCAAGGACGTGCCCGAGCTGCTGTGCGCGGCGGATATCTGCGCGATCCCGTCCCGCTGGGAAGGGCTGGCCGGGATCTTCCTGGAGGCGATGGCCCTCGAGGCGCCGATCGTTGCGACGGACCTGCCGTCGTTCAACGAGATGCTCGACGAAGACATGGCGCGGTTCGTGCCGGCCGAGCAGCCGGTCGCGCTGGCGGAGGCGATCATCCGGACCCTGGCCGAGCCGGGGGAGGCACGGGAACGCGCGCGCCACGGCCGCGCCCGCTTCCTTCGATCGTTCACCGTGGAGCCAACGGCCGAGCGGATGGTGGACTTCTACGGCCGCGCGCTTCGTGCATCGCGCAACGGCCACGCGCTCAGTGGTTCACGCAACGGTCGCGAGGGCGCCTGATGGAGTCACGGCTGCTCTCGCGCCCCGTCCCGCGGCCGGCCTTCGACAAGGACGCCTACGGTCGCTTCAAGCTGCCCTTGAAATTCGGTGAGGCGATCTCAGGGCTCGACGATCCGGCGACGGTCCCGGCCTCGCAGGCGACGCACATGCGGGACGATGACTACGTGGTCGGGCTGGTCTTCGACGGCACCGCGCGCGCCTATCCGCTTTGGATCGTCGACAACTACCACGTCGTGAACGATCGTGTCGGGGAGCGACGCTTCGTCTTCACGAGCTGCGAGCGGTGCCAGTCCGGAGCCGCGTTCGAGGCGACGGTGGAGGGCAGCCCCGACCGCGAGCCCCTGTTCCGGTCGGTGGGATTCCTCAACGCCACCCTGCTGTTGAAGGACCTGCGCTCGGGCAGCCACTGGATCCATTACGAGGGGGTCGGCCTGGATCGCCGGGCGGCGGGGACACGTCTTCCGTGGATCCCCACGTACCACATGGAGTGGCGCGACTGGGTGGCCCTGCATCCCGACACCGAGGTGATGATCGCACCCGAGGACGCGAGCCATCCCGACGCGCGACACGCGCACGGTCGTGAAGAGACGTTCGCGCGTGCGGGCATGGACCCAACCTTCCTGTCGACGCTGGTCGGTCCCCTCGACCGGACCTATCCCGAGAACGAGATGGTGCTCGGGCTGGGTGACGAGGACGCGTGGTTCGCCTACCCGCTCGCTGAGGTAAAGCGGGAGGGTGGCGTCGCCGAGGCGGAGATCGACGGCCGCTTGGTGGCGGTGTTCGCCGGACCGGCGGAGGATGGCTTCACGATGTCCGCGTTCGCCGCTGATGTCGACGGACGGAAGCTGACGTTCGCCCGCGAGGACGGCGGATTCCTCGACCGGCAGACCGGCAGCCGATGGACCATCGAGGGCCGTGCGATCGAGGGGCCGCTTCAGGGGGCAGCCCTGGCACCAGTGCCCTGGTTCTTCGTGCGCTGGCACGCATGGATCTACTTCCATCGTGACACTCGGCTGTTCCGAAGCACGCGCGAGCGGCCGCGCTACCGGCCGGGGTCCGATCCGCCGGACGCGGACGATGTCATGCCGATCCTCGACGCGCTGGCCGAAGCGGGACACGCCGTCGTGATGCTCGAGCAGCCGGCGTCGCAGCGTCGTCCTCGCCAGGTCCGCGCGACCGCGCGGGTCGCGATCGACGGCCATCCGGTGAACCTCCATGCGTGCGAGTCCGTCATCGCGGCACGCGACCTCGACGCGTTCGATGCCTCGTGGTCGGGGTGGCCCCTGAAGGGGCGCAGCCACGAGGGCGAGACCCGTCGCGTCGGCAGGGTCGTCATCGAGTCGGATCCGGTGCAGAGATTCGAGGACCCCGCCAACATCGTGCCGCTGCCGCCATCGGTGGTGCAGTGGGCGCCCGTGCTCGCCTCCCCGGCGCTCGACGATCTCGCGGCGCGCATGGTCGTGGCCGACGATGACGCTCTCGGCCCCGCGTTCGTCGATGTGGTGCGCGCGCTGCGGCTCGCGAGGTGCGAGGTGATGGACGTCGGGTTCCTGCCCCCTTCGCAATTGCGGGTCGGCGCGGAGAACGGCATCGCGCTGACCATCGACGCGGAGCGCTTTCTGCTCTACCGGTTCACCGACCCGCAGGACGCGCTCGAGTACGCGGCGAGCGAGCCGCATGCCATCGCGACCGGTGTGCTCGTGCTGCGATCGACCCCGGAGTCGATGTACCTCCATCAGGGCGCCGAGATCCTGTTCGCCGGCGATCACACCATCAGGTGGTCGGCGGCGCTGACATCGCGCGCGCTGCGACACGTTCTGGAAGACGTTGCAGGGATCGGATCCGCTGAACGATGACCGGGTCAACGTCAGACCTCAGGCCGGAGAGAAAGAAGGAGACGAAGATGCAGGTAGAGATCGCGACCGAGATCAAGCAGTTCATCCTCGAAGAGGTGCTCGAGGACACCGAACAAACCGACATCCCCGACGACATCCCGTTGCTGTCGGGATTGCTCGACTCGTTCGGGCTGATGTCGCTGATCAGCTTCCTGGAGGATCGATACTCCCTGATCATCCGCAACGACGAGGTGACCAAGCAGAACTTCGCGACCGTCCAGGCGCTGGCGACCTTCGTGGGATCCAGGCAGACCGCGGCGGACGGAGCAGTCACGACCGCGTAACGGTCGCCCAGGTCAGATCTTCGGGCGGCCGGACGCCCCCTCGCCGTTGCGGAGCACGAAGCGCTTCAGCTTGCCCGTGGGCGTGCGCGGAAGCTCGGTCACAACCTCCACCGCGCGCGGGATCTTGTAGGTGGCCAGCCGTCCCTTGCAGGCGCGCACCAACTCTCGCGCCAGAGTGCCGTCGTCGCGCTCGGAGGTGATGAACGCCTTCAGGATCGGCAACCCGGCATCGTCGTCGAGCGCGACGACGGCAGCCTCCCGCACATCCGGGTGCGCGCGCAGGACGTCTTCGATCTCGACGGGCGAGACCCAAACCCCGCCGAGCTTGATCAGGTCGTCGAGCCGGCCGTCGTGGTACAGCCGCCCATCGACGATGCGGACGAGATCGCCGGTTCGCATCCACGCGCCGTCGTACGCGCGCGCGGTCAGCTCCGGCCTTCGCCAGTATCCCGCGAACGTGGTCGGACCCTTCACCCAGAGCTCGCCTGGTTCGCCTTCGGGCACGTCGTTGCCGTCTCGATCGCGCGCGCGGATCGCGTAGCCCTCCAGCGCGCGCCCCGCGCTTCCCGGGACGACCTCGTTCGGATCGTTGCAGGTGAAGTGGTGCAGTGCCTCGGTCGATCCGAGCCCGTCCACCAGCGGCCGCCCGAACCGGTCGCGGAACCGTTCGAGCAGCGACGGCGTCAGCGCCTCGCCGGCCGACAGGACCATCCGCACGCTCGCGGGCAGCGAGGCGTCGTCCATCATGGAGAACGCGCCGAAGAAAGCCGGGACACCGAACAGCAGCGTTGGTGACTGCGCGGACATGAGTGCGTGCACGCGCGCCGGCATAGCCGGACCTGGGTGCACGATCACTGATGCCCCCGCTGCGGCCGGGAGGTAAACGGAGTTCCCCAGCCCGTAGGCGAAGAACATCTTCGATACGGAGAGCACTACATCGTCGGGCTCGAGCCCGATCACCTGCCGCGCGAGCGCCGTCGGTGCGAACCGAAGGTGACGGTGGCGATGCATCGCGGCCTTGGGGAGCCCGGTCGTGCCCGAGGTGTACAGCCAAAGGGCGACATCGTCCTCGTCCGTCGCCGCAGCCTCGAGCCGCGCGCTTCCGGCGCAGATCTCAGACCATGCTCGAGCACCGTCGGGCGTGCCTTCGCCGACGAAGACCGTCTGGATCCCCGCACGTGCGGCGGCGGGCAGCAGCGCCGAGGCGGACGACAGATCGCACACCGTCGCGCGCGCCTCGCTATCGGCCAGGATGAAGTCGAGATCCGCCGACGCCAGGCCCTGCGCCAGCGGGATCGGCACCAGCCCGGCCTTCATCGCGCCCCAGAACGCTGCGACGAACTCCAGCCCGTCGCGCAAGCACAGGACCACCCGGTCACCGGCGCCAAGCCCGAGGTCGAGCAGCCCCGCGCCTGCGGCGTCCGAGGCGGCGGCGACCTCCTCGTACGAGAAGGAGCGTTCCTCGGTGATCAGGTAGCGGCGCGCGCGACCCGACCCGTCGAGGTTGCGGCCGAGCAGATCCACCGCGGCGTTGTACGGTGACGCGCTCATGTCATCTCGGCCGCCGCCGGTGCCATGGTGCGCAGAAGACGACCCCAGGTCGAGACCGGGAGGGACTCGATGACGACGAAGACAACGCGTCCCTCGATCGTGGCGTGGTATCGCCGCCAAAGGTAGGGACGCAGATCCTCGCCGGGGAAGCAGCGCGCCAGCGTGTCGTGGATGTCGCCGGCGTCCAGATCGGTACCGAACTCGAAGCCGAGCTTGGAGATCCGAGGATCGACGAAGAGCTGGCCGAGGTTGACCTGCTCGGATGCCAGCAGCGCGCCCAGGGTGGGATCGATCCTGCTCAGGTTGACGAACGCGAGGTTGCGTGACAGGCGTACATCGCCGGTGCGGTACCCGGTGCAGCGCGCGAGGATCGAATCGCCCGGCTCGAACGGCGGTACCAGCGCCGAGGGCACCGCCGGTGGCTCGATGCGCCATTGATCGATCACATCCAGTTGCGGCGGCGCGCCGATCACCCACTCGAGCACCTGCGCCAGCGTGCGGTCGGTCCGGCGCAAGACCTGGTCGGTCGTGGTGGGAACCGGCACGGTTTCGCCGCCCGGGTGTCCCGGCATGACCCGCCCGACGGCGCGCGCGATCGGGCGCAGCTCAGCCAGGAGGCGCTGCAAGGTTTCGGGGCCGATCAGCACCCCGCCGGGATCGTGGATGGTCTCGGTGCCCACGTCGAGCAGCAATCCGTCCGCTCCTGCCGCGACGGCTCCCTTGGCCAGCGCCGGGATGGCCGCACCGGACGGGGCGCAGCGCGAGGGGTCCGCGATCACCGGGAGATGGGTGAGCTGCTTGAGCAGCGCGATAGCGTTGATCTCGAACCGCGGCTTCGCCAGCGCGTCGAAGGTCCTGATCCCCGCCTCGCACAGGATCACGCGCCCGTTCCCGTGCGTCAGCACGTACTCGGCGGCAAGCAGGAACTCCTCCACGGTCGCGCCGGCGCCGCGTTTGAGCACCACCGCGAGGTCGCAGCCGCCGAGCTCGCGCAGCAGGGTGAAGTCCTGCATGTTGTGGCTTCCGACCACCAGCAGGTCGGCGATCGCGCCCGCATCGGCGATCTCGGCCGGGCTGGAGACTTCGAGCGAGAGCGCGAGGTCGTGTTCGTGCGCGACGTCGCGGAGCCGCCGGACGGCAGCGACGGTGCCGCCCGAGCCGGCCGCGAACGGCGCGCCGATGTGCACCACCCCGCAGCCCGCCTCGGCGAGCAGCGGGGCCAGCGCCGCGAGCCTCACCTCGCTGCCGGCGGCCCAGCGCGAGCCGGCCATGACCGCGATCGGCGCGCGGCCCCCGACCGCATCGGTTCGACCCAGATCCACCGGCGTTGCCTCATCGAACACCTTCTTGCTGGCGATCCGGTACGGCGCGTCTATCGGAACGACGCGCCGGACCGCGCTCAGCCGCTCGAGCAGCTCGCGATCGGCCGTCAGGCCGAGTGCGAGCGCGGCCCACCCATCGCCGCGGGCGATGCTTTGCGCGGGCTGGAAGGCGGCGGCGGCCTCGCGCACGCGCTCGATCTCGTGCGCGGGCGCGTCGGGATCGAGCACGATCACCGAGGGGGTCGGGTCGCTCATGGCCCCATCGTCCTTCCCGCCGCCGCGGCCATGGCGCGCGCGCGGTCCATGAAAGCGCCGAACGCATCGGCGCGAAGCGATTGGGCGCCGTCCGAGAGCGCGCGCGCCGGATCGGGGTGGACCTCGACCAGCAGCCCGTCCGCGCCGGCGGCGATCGCGGCGAGCGACACCGGCGTCACCAGGTCGGCGCGCCCGGTCGCGTGGGACGGGTCGACGAGGACCGGCAGGTCACTGCGCTGACTGATCTCGGGCACGGCGGCCAGGTCCAAGCTGTTGCGCGTCGACGGCTCGAAGGTGCGGCTGCCGCGCTCGCACAGCAAGATCCGCTCGTTGCCGGCGGCGATCATCACATCGGCGGCGCGCAGCAGCTCGTCGACCGTGGCGGTCAGCCCGCGCTTGAGCAGCACCGGCCGTCCCGATGCGGCTGCCGATTCGAGCAGCGCGCGGTTATCCATGTTGCGCGCGCCGATCTGCACGACGTCGGCCATCTCGGCGACCAGGGAGACCTCATCCGGCGACATCGCCTCCGTGACGATGCCCAGCCCGAGCTCGTCGCCGACGCTGCGCATGATCTCGAGCCCGGCGCGGCCCAGCCCCTGGAAGCTGTACGGGGACGTGCGCGGCTTGAACGCGCCGCCCCGCAACAGCGCCGCGCCCCCGGCCTTGGCCGCCTGCGCGGTCTCGCGGAACTGCTCGAGGCTCTCGACCGAGCAGGGGCCGGCGATCACGCGCACGGGACAGCCGCGGCCGAAGCCGATCCCCGCAACGGTCACCACGCCCGCCCCCGGTGCGATCGGTGGCGCGCCGGCCGGCCCGAGCACGCCCGGCGTCACGAGTTCGCCCGCTCCGCGTCCAGCGCCCCAGGGCGCAGCAGGTTGTCCGGATCTGCCATCACCTGCTCGAAGGCTTCTTCCATCAGTGCGAGCAGCTTGCGCGAGCGTGCGGCGTTCTCCTGCTTGAACGGGTTGCCCTGCAGTGACCGCGCGACGTCCTCGCGGTGGCGGGTATCCAGGGCGAACCGGCCGAACAGCTGCTGCAGACGGTAGAACAATGCCGTCGTCTCGTACCAGACGTCGACGCCCTGATCGACGCGCACCGCGAAGTTCGCCAGCGCTTCCTCCTCGTCGCCGTCCCACGCGGCCAGGATCGCCTCGTGCGCCAGCGATGCCGAGTTGAGTGCGACGTCTACGCCGGAGGAGAAGATCGGGTCGACGAAGCGGAAGGCGTCGCCGATCAGCATCCACCCCGGTCCGGCGACCTTCTCCATCCGGTAGGAGTAGTCGGCCTCGATCGCCCAGGGCCGGATGCGCTTCGCGTCGCGCATCGCGTGACGGAAGGTCCTGTTGCGGACCACCAGGCTGTCGAAGAACTCCTCGGGGGTCCGGCCGGACTTCTGGAAATCGACCTTGTCGGTGACCACGCCGACGGATGCCGTGCCGTTGCGAAGGGGGATCTGCCACGCCCAGGCGCGCTCGAGGCCGAGGAAGTGGAAGATCACGAACCCCTCGTGGCCGGGCGGCGGCTCTTCGACGTCGCCGAACCGCGACCAGATCGAATATTGGTTGAACTCAGAGTCCTTGCGCTTGAGTCCGAGTTGGTTCGCCAGCAGGCAGCGGCGACCGGACGCATCCACGACGAAGCGCGCGGCCACGTCCTCGGACCAACCGTCGGAGAGCTCCACGCGCACGCCGACCGCGCGGTCCCCGTCGAAGAGCACGCGCTTGACGCTCGCGCCCTGGATGACCTTCGCCCCCAACTCGTGCGCGTGGCGCAGCAGCATCGCGTCGAACTCGTCGCGCTCCACGTTGTAGCTGTACGTCTGCACCGCGTTCGGCGCGGGGTAGTCGGACGTGCGGATCGAGACGAGGTTCCACAGCCTCGACCGCGGCGCGGTCCAGCCGACGCCCTCCTTGTGCACGAAGCCCGCCTGCTCCATCTTGGGCAGGAAGCCCAGCCGGTGGAACGCGAAGTTATTGCTGGGGACCATCGACTCGCCGACGTGATCGCGAGGGTGGATGTCCTTCTCGAGGATCACCGCCCGGTGGCCGCTCTGCGCGAAGAAGCTCCCGAGCGCGGCCCCGGCTGGGCCGCCCCCGATGATGATCACGTCGGCGCCGATATCGATCATGTTCATGGTCGGCCCCTTCGGTCGAGCTGCTCGATCCAAGCCGCGACCGCGTCCGCGACGCGCTCCTGCACGTCGATGCTCGTCAGTCCGTGCACCCAGCCCTCCATGACCTGCAGCTCGGTCAGGGGCGCGCGCGCGAGCAGCGCGCCGAGCCGCCCCGGCTTCGCGAGCAGCCAGTCGTGGTAGTGATGATCCTCGGTGCCGTAGATGAACAGCACCGGGACGCCGCGCGCGGCGAGCTGCTCGATCGGGTGGAGGAACTCCTCGCCGAGCCAGCGATCGTCGACGCCCCGGCGCCGGGTCAGCGCGCGCGCGACGCGTGCAGTGGCCCCCCGGGCCTTGGCCGCGATGAACCGGGCATAGGCCCGCCGGCGCGCAGGATGGAACAGCCCTCGGATCGTTCGGACGCGAGCAGCGCGCCGGATCGACTCCCTCGCACCCAGCGTGAGTGCCAGCCGCGTGCCGGCCTCGTCGCCGAGCTCGAGATCGCGGAGCGGCGGCGACACCAGCACCAGCGCCTCGAGCCCGTCGATGCTCGGGGCGGCGGCGAGTGCGGTGCGCGCGCCGAAGCAGGATCCCACCAGAACGAAGCGTTCCAGGCCACGGTCTCGGATGCAGCCGACCGCGCCCGCCACGTCGGTCAGGTAGGGCTCGTCGACGCGGGGAGCGCCGGCCAGGACGCCGTCGCTCTCGCCGATGCCGTGGTAGTCGAACCGGAAGGCGTGGTAGCCCTGTGCGCCCAGCCGGCGACACAGGTGGACCGACAGTCGGTTGCGATTGGTCGCGGGCGCCGTCGCGCCGCCGCCCGAGAGCATCACGACGGCCTTCCCGCTCGCGCGCGCGGGTTCGGTCAGGATCCCGAACAACGTGATGCCGCCGGCGTCGAAGAACAGCGGCTCCTCGGCCGCCGCGCGCGCGGGTGCAGCCGTCAAGGCGCCGGCCTCCCGGTCATGGCGTCGACCCCGCGAACACGGGTTGGGCGCGCGCCCAGCCCACAGTGGTCTCGAGCAGCTTGATCGTCGGGGGATGCGTCTCGTGCACCGGCCACATGTCTCCGGAGAGCCACCATGCCTCCCGGTCGACGATGACCTCGGTCGTGACGTCGATGCCCTCGGTGCGCCAGGTCGCGGCCAGCGTCTCGTACGGGCGGCGCATGCTTCTTCCGGGCGCCATCTGCAGCAGCAGGATCGATGGGATCGCCGTGGTCACGATCGAGTCGAGGGCGCGCGCGCGTGCGCTTTCGTACAGCGCGCGCTCCAGCGTGTGACCCAGGATGTCCACGGATCCCGTGCGTCCCATCTCTGCGAGCAGGTCGTCGGCGGTCTGCGCCGGGCCGGCACCCGTGATCTCCCGCACGAGCCGGAAACGCAGGATCTCATCGAAGTAGCGGTCGGGACGAACCACCGGTTCCCACAGCACGAGGGGGGCGCCCGTTGCCGCCGCTGCCGCTGCCGCTACCAGCCCGCCGAACCGCGCGCCGGCGAACCCCACCGACTCGACGCCGGTGCGCGCGGCGAGCTGCTCGCCCGCGTCAAGTGCGTCCTCGAGCATCGCGTCGAAGGTCATCGCTTCCGTCTCGCCCTCGCTGTGGCCCGAGCCGCGGTAGTGGAACCGCTGCACGGCGATGCCCTCGACGGCCAGCGCGCGAGCGAGCAATACCTCCCGTCGATAGTTCCGGAGCAGCTCGGCCTGCAGGGGGCAGCACACCACCATCCCGGCTGCCGGTCGGGTCGCAGGTTCGTAGACGCAGCCGAACAGCCGGTCCGCCCGCACGCCGAAGAACGAACCCGTCTCGCGGATGCCCGTGCTCGGATGGACCCAGGACGAGGGCTCGCCCTCGCGGGTCGTTGCGGCGAACTCGGCCATGGGCTCCATGAGGTAGGCAGGGGAGGCTGCCGGCCTCCGCATCGGCGCGGCCTCGGCTCCCGGCGCATCCCTCCCGACCGCCTGAACGGTAGAGAGCCGGCCTGATGCGGTCATGAGGCGCCGAGCGTAGAAACGGTACGGCGGATGATCGGCCTGTTTCAGGTGCCCCAGGAGATGGTGCCGACGGCGTCCAGCGCGATGTCGGTGCCGCTCGAGGATGGGTTGCGCTGGCCGGTCCACACCAGGGCTACCGTGTGCTGTTCGTCGGCGACGGAGCCCTCGAGCGCGTAGATGCGATCTCGGACCGTCGAGTGGTAGAGGTCGATGCGGGCGGCGAGGATGCCGTCCAGGTACACGTCGGCCATCCCCGAGGAGGGGCTCTGTCGCAGCAGAAGCCCGTAACGGCGTCCGTTGAATGCCAGCTCGACCTGCTGGCCCGCGGCTTCGAGCACCGTGAGCGTGGATCCGAACGGGCCGGAGGTGTTGAGGCGCCGGACGGCGCCGGTCGTCGCCAGCGCGGTGTCCCGGTCGTCGTGGGGGATCGCGCGGCATACCTCGTTGCTGGTGCCCCTGCGGCCGGCACCGTCGACGGCTTCCACCTGGTAGCAGTACGTCGCGCCCGGCGTGCCGGTGTGGACGTGGCGGATGTCGGTGGTCGAGGCGACCAGCGCCTGGGGGCCCCTCGTGCCGGTGCGCCTGAACACGTCGTAGCGGACGATCCCGGTGTCGTCATCGGCGCTCCACACGACGCCGATCTTGGTGTCGGTCATGAACCGGTCGGGATCCGAGGTGATGGTGACCGAAGGGCCGTCTCCGTCCACCGACCACGCGTGGGTCGCGGGATCCGAGACCGTCGATCCCGAGACCGCGCGCACCCGGAACTCGTGTGCACCGCTGCTCAAGCCGCTGTAGCTCCGTGGCGAGGAGCACGGCGCGTAGTCTGAGGCGTCCAGCGCGCATCCGAAGTTCACGCCGGCATCGTCGTGCGTGAACGAGAAGGCCACATCAGGAAGGCTTGGGCTGGCAGGCACCCCGGTCAGGGTGGGTGGGAGGAGGGCGACATCCCCGACGGTGAACGACCACAGGGCCTCCTCGCCCTCGTTCCCCTCTTCGTCGGTCCCTCGCACCCCGAAGCTGTGCGTCCCCTGCCCGACGCTGTACTCGATCGATCCTGCCGTCCCCCCACCACAGGACTCAACGGCTGCCGCGTCCAGCCGGCATCCGAACGAGACGGGTCGGTCGGCGGTCCACTCGAAGCGCACGTCACCGCTGCTGCCGGTCGACGGCGGCCCCGAGGTGATCGACACCACCGGGCCGTTGAACGCTCCTTCGAGTGCGTCCTCGAGCCGCGCGCGGATGGCCGCATAGTCCGGATCGAAGGCGAGGTTCGCAAGCTCCCATGGGTCCGTGGTGAGGTCGAACAGCTCCAACTCGGTGGAGGCGCTGATGAACCGGACGTACTTGTAGGTGTGTCCGTCCTCGAGTGTGGACACGATGCCGAGCGGCCGGTTCGTCGGACGTAACCCGTGATCCTCGAGCAGGAACGACGACCGCCAGGGGGTCGAGATGCCCGAGAGCAACGGAACCAGGCTCCGACCATCGACCCGGCCGGGTGGCGTGATCCCTGCCAGCTCGGCGACCGTTGGCGCGATGTCGATGTTGAGGGCCATGTTGTTGGCGTCGATCAGCCCCGCTTGCGCCTCCGGGCACACGGTGGCCGGGCAGGCCACGATGAACGGGATCCGGTGGCACTCCTCGTACTCGCACGCCTTGCCGTCCCATCGATGCTCTCCGCGGGCGAGACCGTGGTCGGAGAGATAGATCCAGACCGTCCGGTCGAGACGCCCGTCGGCGCGGAGCTGCTCGTGCAGCGCGTGGACCGCGTCGTCGACGGCACGGTTGGCGCGCAGCTGGGCCCGGAAACCGTACCCGATGATGTTCTGCATCGTGTCGGAGAGGGGCTGGCGGCGCAGGTACGACGGCGGGTTCGGTTGCGGGACCTGGTTGTAGTTCGGGTACTCGGGGAGCGTGATCTCCTGCCGGTAGGTGAGGTGCCATCGCGACGGCGCGATCGGGTCTGGATGTGGCGAGAACGGCGAGAACAGCAGGAAGAACGGGTCGGTTGTGTCTGCAGCCAGGAAGTCGATGGCGCGGTCGCACAGATGATCAGTCGAATACACGACCGGCTGACAGGGCACCGGTGCCGTCGCGTCGCCGCTGTAGGCGACCGTGGTGGCGGGATCTCCGGGATCCTTGTGGACCATGGAGTAGCTGGTGTAGTTGGGGCGTCCCCAGAAGGCGTGCCAGCTGTCCCAGCCGGGCGGCACGTAGTTCTCCGGCAGGCTGGAGTCCTCCCCGTAGCCGTTGGTGTACTTGCCTATCAGCGCCGTCCGATAGCCGGCGCCGTCGAGCCAGGTCGCCAGGGTCGAGGAGTCGCTGAAGAGGTCGAGGCTCTGGTTGTCCAGCACCCCCGTGTGACGGGCGTACCGGCCGCTGAGAAGGCTGGTCCGTGCGGGACAGCACAGCGACGTCGTTGCGTAGCCGCGCTGGAAGGTTGTGCCCGTCGTCGCCAGATGCTGCTGCACGTGAGGCATGCAGGAGTCGGCGCCGGCGTTGAGGTCGGTGCCGTCGAAGCCGTTGAGGCAGCGCCCGATGGTGTCCCAGCGTTGGTCGTCGGTCATCACGACCACGAAGTTGGGAGGCTGGCTCGCCGGCGAAGCGGCGGCCGGAGTCAGGCCGCGCCCCGGAACGGATCCGGCGATGGCGAGGCCTGTGACGATGAGCGCCGAGGTGAGCCGCAGCGCGCGCGTGCCGATCGCGTTCGTGGTCAGGACGCAATCCCCCAGGGTCGACGCGCGCACGCTACCCCCGCGCGCAAGTCCGTACATCCTGCACCCGTCGTAGGCCTCCCTACGTGGCGCGGATCTCGATGGGGTCGTCTGCGGCCGTTCCGGTCCGGCAGCGTAGGAAAGATACGCACGCCGATGCAGGCCACCGCATGCCGCGCTCCCGCACACTGCTGACCTACCGCGCGACCGTGGCGGCGCGATCACGCGCCGTGTCTGTGGCGACCGAGGAGGCCATGGAGGCGATCGGAACGCCGAGCCCCGCCGACTCGGTCTCGAAGACCACTCCGCCGGCCTTCCCGTTCTTCGTCGGCCGGGGCAGGTCGGGGACGACGTTGCTGCTCGCGATGTTCGATTCCCGGTCCGACATGGCCGTGCCCTACGAGTCGCGGTTCGCCGTCAGCCTGGGCCGGACTCGGGGACGGTACGAGCGCGGCGGCCTGGACGTCGAGCGCTTCCTGGCGGACCTCGCGATCGTCGACGGCTTCCGGGGTTGGAACCTTCCCATCGGACAGGTCCGCGACCACCTGACCGTGGACGCGCCGCGCGATCTCCCGGCGGCGATCCGGGCCGTGTACGCGGCGTACGCGGCGGCGCACGGCAAGCCGCGGTACGCGGAGAAGAGCCCCGGCTTCGTCATGCACGTCCCGCTGCTCGCCGGACTGTTCCCGGAGGCGCGCTTCGTGCACATCATCCGTGACGGCCGCGACGTCGCGCTGTCGTACCGCGCGTCGTCGTGGGGGACCAAGGATATCGCCGAGTCTGCCTACTACTGGCGCCGATTCGTGACTCGCGGCCGGGAGACGGGCAGGCGGCTCGGTCCTGAGCGGTACCGCGAGGTCCGCTACGAGCAGCTCGTCGACGACCCTGAGCTGATCGTTCGAGACCTGTGCGTGTTCATGGACCTGTCGTTCGAGCCTGAGATGCTGCGGTACTTCGAGCGGGCCGGCTCTGTGCTCGGCAAGATCGACGGGCCGTGGCAGGGTGCGCATGGCAACCTCAGCCGGCCGCCGACCAGTGGCATGCGGGATTGGCGGCGGGAGATGCCTCGCGACGAGCAGTTGCTGTTCGACGCACTCGCGGGAGATCTGCTCCACGACCTGGGGTATCCGCGAGCCGCCGAGCGGATCCCGGCTCGGGTCCGGCTCGAGGCGCACCGCCGATCGTCGATCGTTCATGCACGGCGCGCGCGCGGACGGCTCGGGTCCCGACGATGATCAAGCGCCGGAGCCGGCGATGAGCGTCGGCGTTCCCCCGGTCGCGCAAGCGGCCGCTCCCCACGACGAGCGAGCCGATTTCGTCAAGGTAAGCCAGGGCGCGGTCACCTCGCTGATCCGGACGGCCCTGGCGACGGCATCCGGCCTCATCGTCACGATGCTGATGACCCGGGCGCTCGGCACCGGCCGCTACGGGGCGGTGGCGCTTGCGACATCGATCGCGGCGATGGCGCAGATGGTGACCGGGCTCGGCCTGTCCAACGGAGTGGCTCGCATGATGAGCTTCGCCGAGGCCCGGGGCGAGCACGACCGCGTGATGCGCCTGCTGAAGGGATCGCTGATCCTGGGGCTGCCGACCGGCATGGTCGGAGCGGTCATCGTCCTCGGCCTGGGTGTCACGGGCGCGATCGATGGGTTCGGGACCTCCACCGCGCTGGTCCTTATCGCACCACTGGTTCTGACCACAGGCGTGCGAGCATCGCTCTGGGCGGGCCTGCGCGCGTGGAGGGACCTCACGGGGATCTTCGTGATAGGCGTGGCGACGCCGCTGTTCGACATCGCGATCATCGGCGGCCTGTTCATTGCCGGTGTCGACACGCTCCCCCCCTATGTGATCGGTCTGGTCGTCTCCACGTATCTGGATGTTGCCATCACCGCCTCGTTCGTCCGGCGGGGACGCACGATCGGCCGTCTGACCGACACCACCTGGGTCGACGTGAAGGCCCTGCTCTCCTTCTCGGTGCCACTGATCGTGACGGAGCTGCTGTACTTCGCGATGCGAAGCGCGGACGTGGTCCTCCTCGGCATCCTGCGGTCGCCCGAGGAGACCGGCTTGTACGCCCCGGTCATGCGGATCTCGGAGGCCGCTTCGAGGGGGCTCTCCGCGTTCCCCGTGCTCTTCGTGCCGATCGCCACCGCCTACATCGTCCACAAGCGGAGGGAAAGCCTCAACGAGCTGTACCAGTCGGTGACCAAGTGGGGATACGCGTTGGGCTTCCCGGTGATCCTGCTGTTCGTGGCCGCTCCGCGTCAGATCCTGCCCCTTCTGTTCGGCGAGCCGTACGGGAGCATGGATGCGGTCGCCCGGATCCTGGCGATCGGTTACTGGGTTACCTTGGTGACCGGCCTGAACGGGGTCACCCTGGCTGCCCTCGGTGCGGTCCGGCGGATGGCCGTCTACTCCACCATCGGGATGGTGATGAACCTGTCGCTGGCGTTCGTGCTGATCCGCCGCTTCGGTCCGGCCGGGGCGGCGTGGTCAACCACGATCGCGTACACGTTCGTCAACCTGGCGTGGAGCAACCTGCTCAAGAGGATGGCGGGGATCGTGCCGCTCCGTCGTGACGTGGTGAAGCTGCTCGCGTATTCGTGGGCCATCCTGGGCGTGTGCACGGCTCTGGTGGCGATGCCCGCCCTCAACGGAACGGGTCCCGCAGTCGTTGTGGTGAGTGCCGGATCGGCCGCGTGGCTTGCCGGGTTGTTGTGGTGGCGGCCGTTCGGGATGCGCTGGAGCGAGATCAGGTCGATGGCGCGCCGGCGCGCAGCGGCAGCGCCGGCCGAGGTGCCGCAGGACGAACGGCTCGACTGACTTGCGGTGGATCCAGCGCCGGACCGGGCGTGGGCCGTTCACCGTAGCGGGGATACGTCAGGGCGCCGTGCACCCGCGCTTGCACCCGCGGGTAGCCTGACGCTGCTTCCCGCTGCGAGGAGACGAGTGTCCGTCGACGAGCAAGTCCTCCAGGCTCACGCAACCCGCCGCGATCTCGATCTCGGGATCGCGGAATCGTTCGTCTCGTTCCGTGCAGGGACGGGGACGACGCTAGGGGTGCTGGCGGCGCCGCTTTCCGACCCTTCGCCGACGGCCTGGGTCCTGTGCCACTCATTCGGGTCCGAGCAGCTCGATCTCCATCTCACCGACACCGCTCTCGCGCGCGCGCTTGCCGCGGGCGGTTCGCCTGCCCTGCGATTCCACTGCCAGGGCTACGGCGACAGCGAACACGCCGGATCGCCCTCGAGCCTGTCGGGCCATCTTGCCGATACTCTCGACGCGATCGCGCACCTGCGCAGCACCACAGGTGCGCGATCGATCGGGGTCCTGGGCACAAGGTTCGGCGCGCTGGTGGCCGCGCGTGCAGCGCGTGAGCTGTCGCTGCCGTACCTCGTCCTGATCGACCCGGTGGTCGAGGGGGCGCGCTATCTCCGTGAC
>Ga0299906_10000484_pt1 | contig 37292 bp, 30 predicted proteins | sample RVTome_14_FD_200259 | JGI IMG/M metagenome (GOLD analysis project Ga0299906, IMG submission 200259) | Soil microbial communities from uranium-contaminated site in the Upper Colorado River Basin, Wyoming, United States - RVT145D125 (version 2) ... | reverse complement strand
AAAACCGGGCGATGGAACTCTTGGACATGTACCCAGTATATGGAAACGGCATTGTGGTATAACCGGAGTCAAATCAAGGAGTTACCGCTTCCCGCCTACAGGAACTTCGGGCTAGTAGCGTCCTCCTTCACTACCTACCGCCGGCGAGTTCAGAACGTCCTATGCCGAGGGGGGCCGGGCCGATGCGGGCCCGAAAAAAAAACGCCAGAATCCTATCTTGGCGCAGCGGGGGGGGGTACAATGCGGAGGATACGTGAGCGTGACGAGGGCACGTTCTCTACTGGTCTGGGAAATTCGGTTCGTCTCCGAGGGGCCCTTCCCGGGGAGGGGCGGCCATTTGCAAAGGAGGCTGAAGATGCAGCCGAAAAGGTTCAGGCTGGGCCGCGCGGTCGGCGCGGCGGTGGTGTGCGTGTCTCTGGTTTCGGCCGCGTCGGCGGCCACCACCGACACCGTTAGCGTGGGCAATCCGGGCAACCCGGGGGACACGCGGTACCCGAGCGGCGGCGTGCCGAGTTTCGGCGGCGTGGACTACACGTACAACATCGGCAAGTACGAGGTGACGGCCGGCCAGTATACCGAGTTCCTCAACGCCGTGGCGGCGACGGACACGTACGGCCTGTACAACACGAGCATGGGAAATGTTCCCGCCCTCGGCGCGAACATTCAGCGGAGCGGCAGCTCCGGCAGCTACACGTACAGCGTGGCGGCGGACTGGGCGGACCGCCCGGTGAACTACGTGAGCTGGGGCGACTCGGCGCGGTTCAGCAACTGGCTGCACAATGGCCAGCCGACGGGGCCGCAGGGTCTGAGCACCACGGAGGACGGGTCATACTTCCTGAACGGTGCGACAAGCATCCGGAACTGTTGGCCATCGTGCGCGAGCCGGACGCCACGTGGGTGATCCCGAGCGAGGACGAATGGTACAAGGCGGCGTATCACAAGAACGACGGCGTGACCGGCAACTACTGGGACTACCTCACCAGCACAAACGCTGTGCCAAGCAACGATCTGATCGATCCCGACCCTGGGAACAACGCCAACTTCTACCAGAGCGGGTACACGATCGGCAGTCCGTACTACCGAACGGAGGTCGGCGACTTCGCGAACTCGGACAGTCCCTACGGCACGTTCGACCAGGGCGGGAACGTGTGGGAATGGAATGAAGCTGTGCTTTTCGGGTCGTATCGCGGCTTGCGGGGCGGGTCGTTCATCAGCAACGACATCAACCTGCTCGCGGCGTACCGCAACATCAGCAGCCGCACCGACAGCATCCCGACGTTCGAGTCCTACAACGTCGGGTTCCGTGTCTCCGCGGTTCCTGAGCCAACTTCCTTGGCGCTACTGGCGTTGGGTGGTGTAGGGATGCTGTTCAGGCGAAGGGGGCTGGGAAGATAACCCTTTTCCCTTTGGCCCGGTGCTCGCAGGAATCCTTTCCTGCGAAGTTTCTTGCATGTTCACGAAGCAGGAAGGGATTCCTGCATGGAGAGGTGCGAGAGGGGATTCTCGCACCCGCACCGTTTGCGCCCGCGCGGCTACTCGTCGGTCAGGCGGACCATGCCCTTTTCTTCGAGGTAGCTCAGGATCCCGATGGCGGCCTCTTGCGGGGAGCAGTCGCCGGTGTTGATGGTCAGTTCGGCGTTGTTGGGCGCTTCATAGGGGGCGGAGATGCCGGTGAATTCCTTGATTTCGCCGGCGCGGGCTTTCTTGTAGAGGCCCTTGGGGTCGCGTTCTTCGCAGACTTCGAGCGCCGCCTCGACGTAGACCTCGATGAACGGCAGGCCGTCCTTCTCGTGGATTTCGCGGGCTTCTTGACCGCCGGCAACAGGCGTCGAGCCGACCAATAACTTGGCCGAGCAAGCCATACGGTTCGTGGCCATCGACCGCCACATCACGCAAGGGACCCGCAGTCCGACCGGCCGCACCCGGTGCGAACGTCTCTGGACCATCCTGGCGGCCTGCGCCCAACAAGGCCGCAGCGCGTTCGACTTCTTTCACCAAGCCGTCGACGCCCACTTCAACGCCCGACCCGCACCCGCCCTCGTCGGATTCCCCTGACGAATACTCCGTGAACGGTTACCGTCGAGGTTAGTCTACCGTTCGGTGTCGGTAGATGTTTAAGTCGTCGTCTGTGATGTCCACCGGATCGACAAGCTTGTAATGTTTCTCGGCGGCGACACCGACAGTATCCTCTTGTTGTTCCAATTCGAAAAGCGCAATGATACCGTCTTGCATGAACTGGGCTGCTATCGGGCGACATGTCAGCATAGGTGCCTTAAGTGCACAGACCGCGATATCCTGCTCAGTTTGTACGACGCTCAATCGATCACTGCCGCCCTTCGCCTGCACTGGGAATATATAATGAACACCTTTTTTGTCGACACCAACGTAAATCTCGTCCGTTTCGACCTGCCCAATTTCAGGTACAGCGGTTCGAAGATGATTTTGAAGTGAATAGCAGGTGATGCCGGTGAAGATGTCAACGAGGCGGTTATACCGGACTATTGCCAGAAGTGCTTGTTCGTCGTTGAAGGCGTATTTCGTGACGATACCGGGTGTGGCATCAGGCACTTTGGTGATCGTCATGCTTTCATTGGGCACGACAGGTTTGTCTGGTACCAGCGCGAAGCGATACTTGGCCCGACCTGCACCGCGAATAATCCAAATGTCCCCTTCAGGTGCAAGATGCTGTATTGCGTCAGGTAGCGGCTTACGATATCGAAAGCTATAGACTAGATCTCCCAGATTCTTAGGCAGGTCAATCTTGAGCTGTCGAGCAAATCTGGCGATATCTTCTCGCTGGAATTCTACCGTCCGCATTCCGGGCTTGTATTTGGCGAGGAATAGCTTTTCGATGATAGCCGAATAGATGCTCGATTGGCTCATTTGCTCGATCTCGTTCGCCTCTTCCTGCCGGGCCATCGGAGCAAGACGACTTCCTCGCGTAGTTGTTCTTTGGTAACGGTAGACAATCTCGTGCGAAACAGATCAATCCCAAGTACGTCGTACCCAATCGAGCTTGCCAAGTCAGCCAATAGTTGTCCAGTGCGAATCATGACTCGTAAATACGAAGCTTGATCTCCTACGACGTAGGCAAGATGAGCACCCGGGCGCAGTGCCGTACGCAGGTCGTAGAGATGCCGTTTCATGCCACCAAAGTACAACTTTGTTACTCTGGCATATAAGCGTTCAAAGCCTGACGTTTTCCCGAGTTCGATGCGCCGTTGTTCAATAGCGTCGGCGATACGGATAATCTCCGGGTGATCTGATACAAGGAGGTCGTCGTCATCACATTTGTAAACATTACGTGTGTTGGATCGTATCATACCCTGCTTCAAGGCCCGCAATTCCTTCTTGTTGCGGATCAGCCCCAGCAACACGGATTCCAAACGTGTGGTTCGCGTGTAGTCCTTTTCGTTAGGATAAGGTGGGGATGTAATTACCACATCTACGGTATTCTGCTTGAGGTAACGCAAAGGGTGGCGTGAATCAGCTTGATGGACGACGGCCTTGATATCAGCATTACGCTGCAGATCGCGTAGATCCTTGGCCATGGTTTGCACGCCGTTTAACCATGTTTCTACTACGGGAGCGTTTATCTTTCCGGGGCGCACACCGACTTCTGGGCCAAAGTGTAAGTTGCTGATTCCAAAGACAACCGCTTTTGCCAAAGCCAACTTTTCGTGATCCATGAAGCGCGTGTCTGCGTGATTTTCTAGGGTGTCCAGCAGTACAAGCGTCTTATGAAGTGGAATGGGGTCGATGGAATCTTTGAGCAACAGCTTGAAGCAATCCTCCGAGAGTGAGCGAAGTTTCCTGGGACCCTTTTGGGGTGTATCGAAGAGAGGAGCACTCTCTGCTTCTTCACGAATCCCTTGCCTACGAAGCTTCGTCGTAGAGGCCTTGGCGATCTTGCGGGCGTGTTCCAAAAGACCATCGGGGTCAGTATTCCAATTGAGTTTTGTTCGGCTTGCAAAGCAAGCCATGGGATGCTGTTCGATACCCGCACACTCGATGCCCAACTTCTTGCACTCGACGAGCGTGGTACCAGTTCCACAGAATGGGTCAAGCACAAGTTTGGTGCGGTCTACGGCGAACCGTTCCAGATAGTCTCGCACCAAGTGTGGTGGATACGACAGCACGAAGCGGTACCAGTTATGTACAGGATGATCCTCCGCTAAGACCTTGTTGTTCTCTTGTTCGGGCGACCTGAACGCGTTCTTTGAGCGTTTCTGTATTGCCTTGGGAGGCTTGATGGGGAGGATGGGGGAGGACCAGTTTGATGCATCCTTGCTTTGCGCTCGTGACATACTCTGAAGCCTCCTTGCTCCCTCGGTGTCAAGGTTGCGGAGTCCAGCTACGTATCATGTCCACCGTTGTATGATAACATTTATTTCGGCACAAGCAAGCCATCGCCCTGCTTTGTAGCCACGCATTAAGCAGCATCTTACCACAGATCGCGCCACGTCGAAATACAAAGTCACCCGTGCCCATCTTCACGCAGGGCCGTCGTCTGATTCACTGATGTGTGCGTGACGCGGGTCTAAGGTGATTGATCGTATCGCTATTGTTTCTTGTGCAGTGCTTCGACGATCACCGGCAGCATGGTTTCGGCGATGATTTGGTGGCCGTGGGGGTTGGGGTGCAGGCCGTCGGTGACCCAGCCGGACAGGTCGTCGCCGTCGGCGTTGTGGCGGGTCCAGACCGCGAAGTTGTCGACCAGCGGGGTGTCGGCCTCGCGGGCGACCTCGCGGCAGATGGCCACGTAGCGCGACAGGCGCACGTTGCCGTGCTCGCCCAGGCCGTTGGGGCTGGATGGGTCGGCGTACCCGGGTTCGGTCATCAAAACGACCGTGATGTCTTCGTCGCGGAGCCGATCGATCAGCGGGTGGAGGTTGGCGCGGTAGGTGTCGAGGGCCGGGCGGCTTGCGGTCTTGCCCGGGTCGACTACTTCTACTCGTCTTTCAGCCGGACCATGCCCTTTTCTTCGAGGTAATTCAAGATCGCGATGGTGGCTTCCTGCGGGGAGCATTCGCCGGTGTTGATGGTCAGTTCGGCGTTGTTGGGCTCTTCATAGGGGGCGGAGATGCCGGTGAATTCCTTGATTTCGCCGGCGCGGGCTTTCTTGTAGAGGCCCTTGGGGTCGCGTTCTTCGCAGACTTCGAGCGCCGCCTCGAAGTAGACCTCGATGAACGGCAGGCCGTCCTTCTCGTGGATCTCGCGGACCAGGTCGCGGTCGGCGCGGTAGGGGCTGATGAAGCTGGTGAGGGTGATCACACCGGTGTCGGCGAAGAGCTTGGCCACCTCACCGATGCGGCGGATGTTTTCGGTGCGGTCTTCGGGCGAGAAGCCGAGGTTGTTGTTCAGGCCGTGCCGAATGTTGTCGCCGTCCAGGGCGTAGGAGAGATGGCCGCGCCGAACCAGGGCGTGCTCGAGGGTGAACGCCACGGTGCTCTTGCCCGAGCCGGAGAGGCCGGTGAACCAGATGGTGGCGCCCTTCTGCTTAAGAAGTCCTTCGCGCTCGTCACGACCGACGTGACCTTCGTGCCAGGTGATGTTGGTTGCCTTGATGCTTGCCATGACGATCGCAAACCTCGCTTCCGACAGTGAATGCTTGCCCAGATTGCCCAAACGGAATGCTCCGACCCCAAGGCCGGCGCAAGAAGCGATCATAGCGATTGATCCCGTCGACGGCAAATGCGCTTGGTATCCGACTGTCGGGTGCATCCAGTTGGATTGCGCAGCGCTTGTGCGCCATTTTCCACTCGGCGACCCGTAGTCGGCGTGGGTCCTGACCGAATGTACATCATCTGCGGCCGTTTGTGCAGTCTGACGCACCGGCTGCGCTGGTTTTTACGGTGCTAGCACGTCGATTGCATCTCGGAATTCGAGGGGACATTGCGCGGCGGGGATCTATACACATCTAGAAGGGGCTGGCCATGGATACCAAGAATGGGGCATGGGTCGCGGTCGTCACGTCATCCATCCTGGCGCTGTGCACGGTGCCGGTGTCGGCCGATGTCGTCGCGATCGGGGCGAGCCACGACAACACGATGTTCGAGGAGGACTCGATACTCAGCAACGGCGCGGGCGAGTTCTTCTTCACCGGGCTCACCCGGGACACCGTGTTGCGTCGCGGTTTGATCGCCTTCGACGTGGCCGGCGCGATACCGGCCGGCTCGACGGTCAACAGCGTGACGCTCACACTCTACATGTCGCGCACGAAAACCGGCGACATGGACGTCGACCTTCACAAGGTGCAAGCCGCCTGGGGTGAAGGCACGTCCCACGCGAGTGGCGAGGAGGGTGGAGGTGACGCAGCGACCAACGGTGATGCGACGTGGATGTATCGGCTCTTTGATGAGAACGACCCGCCGAATTCACCCGCTTGGACCACGCCCGGCGGCGATTATGCGCCGACGCCAAGCGGAACCGCGGTGGTTGGGAACCGGATGGCTTTCTATTCGTGGTCCTCAGCCGGTATGGTCACCGACGTTCAGGCGTGGTTGGACACGCCGGGAACGAACTACGGCTGGATCGTCATCGGTAACGCCGTGGACGACCGGGATACCAAACGCTTCAACACACACGAAAACACCGACACCGCGACCCGGCCCGAGTTGGTTGTTGATTTCACGCCTCCGGCGTTGACCGGCGCCTGTTGCGCCGCCGACGGAACCTGCACGGTGGTCCTCGACCCGGGGACGAACTGCACCGGAACGTATCAGGGCGCGGGTACCGACTGCACGCCCAATCCCTGCCCCGAGCCTGACGGGGCGTGCTGTCTGCCCGATGCGTCCGGAACCTGTGTTGAAACGACGGCGACTGATTGCGCAGCGCAAGGCGGAACCTTTCAAGGCGACCTGACAACTTGCGGCGGAGCGACATGTCCGGTCGTTCTCGAGCCTTTTGTCGATCCACTGCCGCTTCCCGCCGTCGCCCAGCCGATCACGGGGACACCCGGTGGGGCCGCCACCTACGACCTGGCCATCCGTCAGGTCCAGCAACAGCTTCATCGCGATCTGCCGCCGACCACGGTATGGGGCTACGGTGACGGACCGACCGGCGCGGCCTATCCGGGGCCCACGCTGGAGACCACGACGGGCGAGCCGATCACCGTCAACTGGATCAACGATCTGCGCGACGGCGGCGGCGCCCTGCGTACCGACCACTACCTGAATGTCGATCTTTGTCCGCACGGGGCTGTGAACCTGCCCAAGATCGTCGTGCATTTGCACGGCGGACACGTTCCCGCCGCGGTCGACGGCTATCCGGAGGCCACGTTCCTGCCCGGCGAGCAGGTCACCTACGACTATCCGAACAACCAATTGCCCGGTACACTCTGGTATCACGACCATGCGTTGGGCATCACCCGCCTGAACGTCTACATGGGCTTGGCCGGCTTCTACTTGGTGCGTGATGCTGTCGAGGCGGCGCTCGGTCTACCGTCCGGCGAGTTCGAAGTGGCGCTGGCGGTTCAGGACCGGACGTTCAATCCGGACGGCTCGTTGAGCTACCCGGCCACGTGGCAGGATCACTTCTTCGGCGACACGATCCTCGTCAACGGCAAGGTTTGGCCCTACTTCAACGTCAAGCAGGGTAAGTACCGGTTCCGGTTGCTGGGCGGTTCGAGCTCGCGCACTTATCATCTCACGTTGTCGACCGGTGACCCGTTCGTGCAGATCGGTACCGAAGGTGGCTTGCTCCCGGCGCCGGTGACGGTGAGTTCGATCACCCTACCGCCGGGTGAGCGCGCCGATGTCATCATCGACTTCGCCGGTCATGCTCCGGGCACGCAGATCGATCTGCTCAACAGCGCACCGGCTCCGTATCCAGGTACACCCGGTGTGGGGGTCATCCCCGACGTCATGCGATTCATTGTGCAGGATCAGCCGGGTCACACCGACGCGATTCCTTCGACGCTGCGCGCGATGGAAGTTCTTGATGAACTCGACGCGACGGAGACACGCGACTTCGTTCTCGAGAAAGGTTCCGACCCATGCAGCGGTCAGGTGTGGCTGATCAACGGACTTGGTTGGGACGACGTTACCGAATTCCCGGAACTGGGGGCGACCGAAGTGTGGCGGTTCATCAACCAGTCGGGAAACATGCACCCCATGCACATGCATTTGGTATTCTTCCAGGTGCTCGATCGCCAGGCCTTTGACGATTCGAGCGGCTCGATCGTGCCGATCGGCTCGCCGATGCCGCCGCCGCCCGAGGAGGCTGGCTGGAAGGATACGGTCAAGGTCGCGCCCAACGAGATCGTGCGCGTCATCGCTCGGTTCGAGGATTACACCGGCAAGTACCCGTACCATTGTCACATCCTCGAACACGAGGATCACGAGATGATGCGGCAGTTCCAGGTAGTCTGCCCCGCCGCCGCGGCCATTCCCGCGGTCACCTTCAAAGGCGTGCTCGCGTTGATCTTTTTCCTGGCGGTGACAGGGGCGATCGTGGTTCGTTCTCGCTCGACGGCTCGGACGGTGTAACGGCGTAAGGCCGTTCGGTCAATCGCCGAAGCAAGTGCCGACGGCGCGGGCGGCCTCGATCAGCGGGTCGTCGACGGGCACGAGGCGTTGCTGGCCGGCGACGCTGCCGATGGGCACGTGCGTCACCGATCCGTTCTGGACCACGACGACGTTGTTCCACTCACCATCGACGACGAGCCGAAGTGCTTCGTGCCCGAAGCGCGTAGCGAGTACACGGTCGTAGGGCGACGGGGTTCCGCCGCGTTGCGTGTGCCCGAGGATCGTCGCTCGGGACTCGAGGTGCGTCGCGGCCGAGAGCTGTTCGCAGAGCACCTCGGAGACGCCGCCGAGGCGAATCTGATCCGGGCTGTCGTATACGACGCGGTCGACGACCACGTCGCCGCCGAGCGGCTTGGCTCCTTCCGAGATGGCGACGATGGTGAACGCCTTGCCGTGTCGGCTGCGTTCGAGGCAGTATTCGGCCACCTTGCTCACGTCGTAGGGGATTTCGGGGATAAGGATCACGTCGGCTCCGCTGGCGACGCCGGCGTGCAGCGTGAGCCAGCCGGCGTTGCGGCCCATCATCTCGACGAGCATCACTCGATGGTGCGACGACGCGGTGGTGTGGATGCGGTCCAGTGCTTCGGTGGCGATGCCCACCGCGGTGTCGAAGCCGAACGTGATGTGGGTGTGCATCAAGTCGTTGTCGATGGTCTTGGGCACGCCGACGCAGCGGACGCCGTGCTCGACCAGGTTGGCCGCGCCGGACATGGTCCCGTCGCCGCCGATGCAGACGATGCCGTCAAGCTGACGCTCGGTGATATGTTCGAGCACCCGTGGGGTCACGTCGTCGAAGATCGGCTTGCCCTCGTCGTCCTTGCCGACCGCGAAGTTCGACGGATCGGCCTTGTTGCTGGTGCCCAGGATCGTTCCGCCGCGGGTGAGAATGTTGGAAACGTCCTCGGGCTTGAGCTTGTGCATGCGGTTGCGGATCAGGCCGAGAAAGCCGTCCTCGATCCCCCAGACTTCGAGTCCGTGCTGGAAGATGGCGGACTTGGTTACCGACCGGATGACCGCGTTGAGTCCGGGACAGTCGCCGCCTCCGGTCAAGACCCCGATGCGTCGTAATGAAGTGTCGCTTGCCATGATCGCCTCGTCGCAGAAGAGCGCCTCACACATCTCGGCCCGAACACCCGACCGATAAGCACTGCAGATAGTAAATCGGCACGACGAGAAGGCGAAGCAAGTTATTTCCAAGGAAGGTATCCCCGGACGGCCCCGCATCCTTCATCCCTCATCCACCCCCCCAACTTGCCCGCGCTGCTGTCGTCCGGTACGCTCGCGGCGTGCGACGAGAACGATCCGACATCATTCGTTCGACCACGATCCTCTCGGTACGGCGTGACGGCCAGGTTGCGCTGGGTGGGGACGGGCAGGTCACGCTCGGCGACACCACGATCAAGCAGGACGCGGTCAAGATCCGTCGTCTGGCCAAGGGGGCGGTGGTCTGTGGGTTCGCCGGCTCGACCGCCGACGCATTTGCTCTGTTGGAGCGGTTCGAGGCCAAGCTGGAGCAGTACAAAGCCAACACCCGGCGTGCGGCCATCGAGCTGGCCAAGGACTGGCGGACCGACCGGAACCTGCGCCGGCTCGAGTCGCTCATGGCCGTGGTCGACCGGGACGTTTCGCTGATGCTCTCGGGCAGCGGCGACGTGATCGAGCCGACCGACGGCGTGCTGGGCATCGGATCGGGCGGTCCGATGGCGACCGCCGCCGCGCGGGCCCTGCTGGGACACAGCGACCTGCCCGCCCAGCGGGTTGTCGAGGTCGCGCTCGAGATCACCGGCGATCTCTGCATCTACACCAACCGCAACATCACCGTCGAAGTCCTCTAACGATCGATGTCGGCTGGCTCATGTCGTTCGGCGAATCGGACGTCCGAATAAGTCAGCAACATTCTTTGTTTGTCCCCATGATCGCTGAGGGTGCTTACTCAAGCGCGTGACCGGGCTTACCGATTCTCATGATGGCCGCCAGTTCCTTCGTGGGAATCCCGTGGATTTCTTTTGTGTTCCGGCCGCCCGCGGGCACGACGCCTTGCTGAAGGGACCCAGATGAACATCACGCTGTACTGCCCGAACCTTCGCTGTCGCATGGTGCTCGAGGTTCCCGAGAAGACCCGTGGTCGACGGGTGCGCTGCAGTCGATGCGGGACGAATTTCATGGTGCCCATCAAGGCCGGCGTCCCCAAACCTTCAGCCGGCAAGGGCACCGTCGAGCTTGTGGACGACCCCACCGAACCCTCCGCCAAATCTTGACGTGCCTACCCGCCGGACGCTATGGTGAACGGGTGTGAGCGGTGGGGATCTTGTCGATTCCACCCTCCTGACGCTGCCTACTGTTTGGCGGTCCACCGCCGGGCCCGTGCTCAGCGGTTGATCCGCCGAACCCACCCGAGCAATGCCGAGCCGGCTGATGAACCGTTTCGCCCTTGTCACGTTGCTTACACTGTGGGTGGTCATAGGACCGGCCTGCACCGGAGCGTCGCAGTTCGGGTGGTCGGACGACGAGCCGTCGCCCACCGCCGACCCCGCCTCGACCTCAGCCGTTCTCAGCCGCACCCAACTGGCCGAGACCCAGTCGCTCGCGTTTCGCGACACCATCGCTGCGATGACCTACCTCGAGGGCCGGCGCATGATGCGGGTCCAGGGCTACGGGATCGTGGCCGGCTTGGGCGAGAAGGGCAGCTCGGAGTGCCCCAAGAACATTCGCGACTTGCTGATCGGTCAGATGGAGAAGCGCTACGCCATCGGGCTGCCGTCGGGCCTGAGCGCGCTCGCCCCCGAAGATCTGATCGATAGCCGGGATACCGCGGTGGTTCGGGTGGTCGGAGAAATGCCGGCCGCCGCCACCAAAGGCACGCGGTTCGACATCGAGGTGTCGACGCTGCCGCGGTCGCAAACGGTCTCGCTGGCGGGGGGCCGGCTGTACACGTGCGATTTGAATCTGGTCGGCTCCGTCGGCAGCGGACCGGCACGCCGGGGCAAGCTGCTCGCCCGAGCCTTCGGGCCGATCTTCGTCAACCCCTTCAACGACGACGAAAAGGGCGGGCCGATCGCGACCGGCCGGGTGCTCGGGGGCGGCGTCACGCTCGAGCCGAGGCGGCTGCGACTCAAACTCGTCGACGGGTCGTACGAACGTGCGTACCGCATCACGGATCGGATCAACGAGCGCTTCGGCCACGATCCCGACACCGCCGAAGCCATCTCGCCCTACGCGATTCAATTGCGCGTGCCCGATGCCTACCAGGGTCGAGGGCCCGAGTTCCTCGACTTACTCCAACACCTGTACCTGAACCCCGACGAGTCTTTCGCCTCGAAACGAGCGACGCTCCTGGCCCGTGAGATCCTCGAGCCCGATGCGCCGCACCTACGCATCTCGCTCGCCTGGGAGTGTATGGGACGAACCGTGCTTCCGACCGTACAGTCGTTGTATACGCATCCGCGTCCGCACGCGCGTTTCTTCGCCGCGCGGACCGGGCTGCGGTTGGGCGATGAGCTGGCCGTCGACGTGCTGGCGAGTTTCGCCAAGGACATGCAATCGGAATTCGCCAAGCCCGCCATCACCGTCCTGGGCGAGTCGGAACCGATGTTCCAAGCCACCGACGCGCTCAAGGTGTTGCTCGATCACGAGGACCCGCGGGTGCGGGTGGCCGCTTACGAAGCGATTCGCGGTCGGTACGGCAGCGGGATCACGTCGAAGAAGGTCGGCACCGACAACTTCACGCTCGACGTGGTCGTCTCGCGCGGCCCGGGTCTGATCTATGCCCGTCAGGAAGCCGAGGCACGGCTGGCGATTTTCGGCCCGGACCTGGCCTGCACCCCGCCGGTCTTCTACGCCCACCCCGACCGGGTGGTGCTGATCAACGCCGACGAAACCGACACCCACTTAACCGTCGTGCGGCGAACGCGCTTCCACAACCTCGTCTCGCCGTCGATGCCGGTGTCCTTCGCCGTCGCCGACCTGGTGCGTAAGCTCGGCGACGATCCGACCGGCGACACCGACGAGGAGCGCGGGCTCGCCCTGAGCTACGACCAGGTGCTCCGCATCCTGCACACCTTCTGCACGAAGGAAACGGTCATCGCGAAGTTCATCTTCGACAGCCCGAGCATTACCGACGTATTCGGACCGATCAAACCGCAAGGCAGACCGGAAACCGATCTGTAGCTCAATTCGCCGTAATGCCGACAAACCATCCGAGCCGCGAGCGCAAGCGAGCGACCTTCTCATCATGGTTCTACGACACAGCGGCTTCGGCGTTCAGAGTCCGGCTCTTTGAAGCTGATGAAAAACAGAATCGCGCAGAGGGTCGTGATCACCACCGGGACCAGGAACACCGCCGTCCAGTCGGTGATGTCGTCGACCGTGAAGATGCCCTTGATCAAGCCGGTAAACTTCGCGCCGAGAAACATGCCGATGCCGTAGAGCACGAAGTTGAGCAGGCTCTGGGCCGACGCGCGGATACCCGCCGGGGCGACCTTGTCCACGTAGATAAAGGCGACCACGAAAAAGCAGACGAAGCAAATGCCGTGCAGCGGCAGGGCGGCGATCATCAGCCACTTCGGGCTGCCGATGGCGAAGATCGCGTACCGAACCGGCCAGGCGAGGATGCCGATCGCCAGCGACCACTTGAGACCCAGCTTGGGCAGGAACCAGCTCGACGCGGCCAGCGTCAAGATCTCGGCCGCCTGGGCGAGTGTCATCACCAGGGCGATGTTTGCCTCGGCGACCCCGACATCGACGAGAAACGCACCTGTCAACTCGAAGTAGAACACCAACTCGGTCGAGACCAAAAACGACATGACCATGAAGACGGCGAAGTGCCAGTCTTTGAGCATTTTGAACGCTTCGACGAACGCCAGGGGATTCTCGCCGCGCTTGACCGGCGGCGTGTGCGGTAGGGTGAAGCAGTACAGGCCCAGCACGATCGAGAGGTATCCGGCGAAACGCAGGCAATCACTGTTGCGCGGGTCGGCGGTGACCACGGACCCGAACCACTCGACGAGCCCCGTGGCCCAGGAAAGGATGTTGGGCAGATTCGACGGAGTCCTCACGTTGAGCCACATCGTCAGACCCCAGCCGACGAGGATCCACGCGAGCGTGCCCCAGACCCGCACCTTCCCGAAATCCTTCTCGCCACTGGGCAGATGGTGGAAACAGAGTGAATTGACCAAACCGAGTGTCGGTCCATACATCAACGACCAGACGAACAGATAAATCAACATCGTCGTGGGTTGTGCGTTGTCGAACGCCGATGCGCAAGCCAGCATCGCCAGGCCGCCGATCAGGTGTGCCGCGGCGAGGAAAACCTGCGTCGGGACCCAACGGTCGGCGATCTGCCCGCCGATGAACGGCCCGATGATGCACGCCAACGGCAGCACCGCATAGGCCCACCCGACGTCGGCGTCGCTGAAACCCTGACTGCGCATGAACTGTCCGAGCACCGAGTACCACACGCCCCAGATGGCGAACTGAAAGAAGTTCAACGCCGACAAGCGGGACAGCATGCCCCAACTGAGCCGTTTGGGTGCGCCGTCGGTTGCATACTCAACTGCGTCAGCCATGTTCATCCTCTACGCAGAATGCATGTGAGACCTGTTCGCTAATGTAATGTCTCAAGAATAGCGTGGTTTCCAGGAATGCGAACTCCAATTGCCGGCGCGGGGCATAGAACCCGCTCGCTTGCGCTCGCGGCTCGGATAAAATGCCATCAGCGTGAGACGCTACACTAGCCCCGGAGAAATCCACCGAAGCGGGCGGCGATGATAGGTTAATCCCCGGGACGGGGCAACGGGGCGATTTCCCGCCATACGGGTAGAGCATTACTTAGCAGTTCAGTTTAGCGGCGACCCGTAGGGGAGCGTTTGTTGTACAGCAGTGCTAGGCGCCTGCGCGAGACCGAACAAAACGCGCTCCCCTTTGGGTCGCCGCTAAACACCCTCTTTGCTCTCGGACGTATCTCGGGTGTAGGGACCACGTTCCTACACACCTTGCACTTCGCACCGGGTCGTCGACAATTCGGCCATGAGCCGATCCTACCCCTTGATCGTCAAGCACGACCTCGACGGTTTCTTCGGTCTGGCCGTCGACAACCTGGTGCAACTGCTGCTGATCGTGAACCTGTGCGCCGTTTTGTGCGGCATGACCGGCGAGGATCAGGCGCTGCTCTACGCTCACATTCTGCCCGGGGCGGCGGTGTCGCTGATCCTGGGCAATCTCTTCTACGCGTGGCAGGCGCATCGCCTGGCCCGGCGCGAGGGGCGCGACGACGTGACCGCTTTGCCCTACGGCATCAATACTCCGTCGCTGCTGGTCTACATCTACTTCGTGATGATGCCGGTCTATCAGCGCACCGGCAGCGCCCACGCGGCGTGGCAGATGGGGCTGCTCGCGTGTCTGGGCTCGGGTGTCATCGAATTCTGCGGCGCGTTCGTGGCCGAGCGCATTCGCCGACACACGCCTCGCGCCGCTTTGCTCGCGACGCTGGCCGGCATCGCGATCGGCTTCATCTCGATGACCTTCGCGTTGCAGATCTTTCAGCATCCGCTGGTTGCGATGTTGCCGATGGCGGTGATTCTGGTCACTTACTTTTCGCGGGTGCGGTTTCCGTTCGGCGTGCCGGGCGGACTGCTCGCGGTGGTGGCGGGCACGGTGCTGGCGTGGGTGTTGCCCGACGCCTGGCTCGCCCGGCCGATGGACGCCGCGGCCATCGGTACGGCCTGGCAGCAGCGACGGCTGTACCTGCCGAGCTTCGCCGGTGGGGAGATCCTGGCGGTGCTCGGCGATGAAGCGTTGCGCGCCGAACTGCTCGGGTACCTGTCGGTAATTGTGCCCATGGGGTTGTTCAACGTCATCGGCTCGTTGCAGAACATCGAGTCGGCCGAGGCGGGCGGCGACCGGTTCGCGACCGGCCCGTCACTGGCGATCAACGGCGTCGGGACCATCGCCGCGGCCCTGTTCGGTAGCTGCTTTCCCACCACGATCTACATCGGCCATCCCGGCTGGAAGGGGTTGGGGGCGCGGGCCGGCTACTCGACCCTCAACGGACTGTTCATGACCGCCATCTGCCTTACCGGCACCGTCGCCGTGATCAACACCCTTGTGCCCACCGACGCCGGGGTCGCCATCGTGCTGTGGATCGGCATCGTCATTACCGCCCAGGCGTATCAAGCCACGCCGCGGGAACACGCCCCCGCGGTGGCGATCGGCCTGTTTCCCGCGGTGGCGGCATGGGGCGCGACCGCGGTGGCCGGTGCGTTCATCGCTTCGGGCGGAGCGACGATGGAGTCGCTGCTGAAAAGTGCCGGCAGTGAGAACGTCATGCTCAACGGTTTTCTCCTGCACGGCATGAACCTGCTCGGCTCGCCGGGCTACATGTTGACTTGCATGATCCTGGCCGCGGTGGCGGCGACTCTCATCGATCGACGGTTCAACGCGGCGGCGATCTGGTCGCTCGCCGCGGTCGGCTTGACGCTCGTGGGCTTGACGCACGCGTACCATCTGACCGGCAACGTAGTGTCGTTCATTTTCATCCTCGCCGAGACGCCGAAGGTCGGCGTGGTCTACCGGGCGTACAACATCGCCGCCGGCTACGCACTGTTCGCCGGCGTATTCGCGCTGGTGGGTCTCTACCATCGTAAAAGCGGCGAGCGCAGGACCAATGAGTTACAGACCGGTCCGGCGGATTGATGTTGAGCAGCGCTGTTCTCAGTGCTGGTGATTGCGATTCGCGTCGCGTGAAGACGCTTTGTTCAAAGCGGTTTCTCTCGTGCAGCCGATATTCGGGGGGTATGGGTCTTTCTCGCCGCTCGACGTGTTTCCGACTGGGCGCGGTCATCATGATCGCGATTCTGCTGCCCGCCTGTCGCAATCCACATCACGATCCCACGTTCAATCCGACCGACCGGCCGATCGGACGTCCGTTGCTTCGGCGTTTCGACGACGTGCCGGATACCGCCGAGACGCAATTCGGGCGGTTCGACCAACGCCTCGAACGCATTCTCTACTGATGACACCCGCCGGATTTGGCCGTGGTCCTCACGTGCCGGTACGATAAGAGCGCGCGGGATGCATCCCGCGACTCGGATGGAGTTTTCGTCTTGTCGCAGCGCACGCTGAATCCGACGGCTCACGAGCGATGGTCGTCCGTCGCACGGGGTTTGGTGCTGGCCGAAGTGCTGCTGGGGTTGTGGTGCGTCGCATCGGTTGCGCGCGGGCTGGCGTTTCACGCCATCGTGCTTGCGGGCGTGGTCGTCGGGGTCGTCGTGGGTTTGCGGTCAGGCGTCGGTCGCGGCCGTTGGGCCCCGCGTGATGGTGCGGATCGGGTCGCATTTCTGCTCTATGCCCTGCTCGAACACCGCATTGCAGCGTCGATCGGCGTCATGGCGTCGTCGGTGGTCGCGGCGGCGTGGGTGGTCTTGTCCCGATCCGGGACCGGCTGGATGCTCGCGGTGGTTGCGAGCGCCGCGGTGATCGGTGGGTCGCTCGGGTTGGGTCTTCCGCTCGCGCGGCAACTGACCAGTCGGTGGCTGCGCTCGGCGGCGCCGGTGATTGTACTGGTCGGGTTGGGGTTGTTGGTGTGGCGGCTGAGTGTCGCCGGGGTCCTACCCGCGCCGCCGGCATCGGGCATGGTCATCGCCGCCAACCTGCTGTTGCTCCTGCCGCTGTTGTGCGTGCTGCTGTTCATCGCACCGGCCGACGACACCGGGCTCGAAACGGCTGCGATCTGTGGCGTCATCGGCGCGGCGCTCTGGCAGGCCGATTTATCGCCGTCGTTTCAGCGACTCACTCTGCTCGTGCCGGCGTTGGTGTGGTTTGCATTGACCACGCGGATCGAGAAACCGTTGCGCTGGCTCAAGGCGATCCTCGAGGCGGAAGGTTTGGCGCATCGGGGTGATCGGCGCGGGTCGCTGGCCGCGTTTCGCCAAGCGGCGTCGCTCCGACCGACCGACAAGATGAGCACCGAGGGCATCTGGCGCACGGTGCGGCATCTCGACGAACAGGAAATGGTCGACGACGCCGAACTCATCGAGCTGGTAACAGTCGAAGATCTCGTCGCGCAGGCCCGTGCGTTGCTCGATGATTCTCCGTCCGACCCGGTCGAGGCGCATCGTCTGTTGCGGATCGTCGCGTTGCGCGATCCGGTCGAGCATCTCGACGTGTGGCTCGAGTTGACGCTTTTTCATGCCCGCGACGGGCGGTGGGACGAAGCGGCCGGGGCGTTGGGGCGCATTCTTGACGCCGACGGACCGTGTGCACTGGCACTGGCCGCCGAGGCGTGGTGTTTGGCGTTCGCCTCGCCGGAGCTGACCGAGCGATTGGGTCGTCCGATGCTCGACGCGGGACGACGGATCGAGGCGATCCTCACCCTTGGCCGGGCCGGATCGCGCGTTCGCGATCCCGAAGCGGTCGAGGCCCTCAAGCGCATCCTCTACGCCGACCTGCGCGAGGACGATTATCGTCAGGCCAAGGCCGAAGCGCGCGGGGTCGTCGAGGATTTCTTCGATCACGATCTGTGTCGTCGGCTTGGCCGGGAACTGAGTAACGATGCATCGCAGGTCGAACGGGCGATCGAGTTGCTGCGCATCGCCCGCGACCGCGTCGACCCGTGCGCGACCACCAACGAGATCGCCGCGCTGTACGAAGCGCGAGACGACCAGGCCGCGGCCATGGCGACGTACGAGGAGACGAAGGTCCTCGGGTTGCGACGAAACGGTGATCGGGCGCAGCTCGATGGCGTCGACGAGGCGGCGTTTGTGCATGCGGTGACCCGGCTGGCGACGTGGCATGAGGCGGCGGATCGGCTGACCGACGCGATTGATCATCGCAGGCTGCTGTGCACGCCCGGGCGACGATCCCTGTCGGCGCAGATTCACCTCACCCAGCTCGAGGCGCGTCGCGGGAATCTCGTCGCCGCGATCAACGAGTGCGAGCAGGCGTTGATGTACGCGCCCAAGCAAGCCGATCTGCTGGCGATCCGGCGGCGGCTCTACGCGAATGTCTCCATCGAGGACGTGCGCGATCGTCTCGAGACGGTTCGGCCGGTGTTCGATTTCGCGTGGTGCCTGAGCGAGGGTCGAACCGTTCTCGACGACAAGGACGCCACGCAAGAGGAGCTGCTGTTCGCTCGGCATTTGCTGTGGCTCGCCGACCTTTCCGGTGATGACGCCGACCGGGTGCGACGAGCCTGGTATTTGGGACGCGTGCATCGACGCCTGGGTGAGAACGACACCGCGGTGCGTCATCTCGAGGCGGCACGGGACGCACGCGGGGATCAGAAACTGCCGCGCGACGAAGACGATGCGTATCATCGGGCGTGCCGGCTGCTTGCCGATTTGTACATTGAACGCGGAGACTTCGTCGGGGCGCAGGATTGCTTGATGCGGTTTCGTCCGCATATGGATTCGGGAGCGGACACGTATCTGAAGCTCGGGGAGGTCGCCGAGGCGCTGGGGCATGGTGACGCGGCGCGGAAGCACTATCAAGCGCTGACCGAGATTTATCCCAAGCATCCGTTGGCGGCGCGGGCGCGGGCGGCGGCGGAACGGTTGGGGGCTCCTCGGGACGCGAAGCGGCGAGCCTCCGGCGGCGCTGGGCGGAAAAAGGCGCCTTGATTAGGGATCGTGGCGATGGATGCTTCGCTCGATGGTAGCACTGTCACCGAATCCGAAGTCCGCGATCCAGGCGTCCTTCCCCTCGGTGGTGAAGGGTTTTGCGTCTTCGTCTTCGGTGAGTCGAATCACGCCGTTATCCATGCTCCGGATCCTTGCTTGATGACGCAGGTCTTCGGTGACCAGCGTCATGCCGTCGAGGTCGAAGGGATAGAGTACTTTGGTCTTCGTGGCGACGGTTTTCGCTTGTGGGTCCACCTTGCCGAGCTTGATCCGGCCGGTGAAGACGTCCGAGCCGGTCAGGTCGAGCGTCAACGTCTCGTCGCTCACGCCGGCGCCGGCGATGCGATAGACGCTGGCATGATGCTCGTTGGCGATGCGCACCGTTTGACCGACGAGGCTCGCGGCATCGGACTCCGAGACGCTTGTGTTGACCGTGATGCGTCGCTGATTGTAATCCACCTGCTGAATCAGCCCGGTGATCGTGACGGGGATTCGGATGGGGTCATCGGCCGTTTGGGATGCGAGTCGCGTTCCTCCGGTGGCGAAGGCGCGGATCACCCGGCCATCCCGGACACTCGTTACCGCCACGGCGGCGTCGGTTTCAAACGCTGGGTCGACGGCGCGGCTTGTCCCCGGAGCATCCGCCACCAACACCGTGTCGGCGGTATCGCCGCGCAAAACCTTGAACGCCACCCGGTCGGCGTGGCCGTCGCTCGGTGCGTGGTGCACCTTGATGCGGTCGATTTGCGGCTTGTCGGCGTACGGCTCCCACACCACCGCGAACGTGTTGCCGGCCTCTGCGGTGGAGCGGCGGGCGAGCATGTATTTGAGCACCGTCGGCTCTTTCTGGGTCGGCGAGACGTAGGCGTCGGCGACGATCAATTCCTGACCCGGATGCGGTAACACGTGCGCTCGCAGACTCGCCGCCGGTTCACCCGCCAGCGTCCACTGTCCGGTCACGATTTCCTCGGGCGCCGCACGCTGCCAGTTGAAGAAGTGTGAATACCCGCTGCCCTTGTAGCCGCCGTAACTGCCCTTGTAGCCCGGTACCGACAGCTTCGGGTCGTCGTACAACGCGCCGTATTCCACGTCGGCGCCGGCGAGCGTGCCCTCGCTGACCGGCGGAGACAGGTCGGCGCCATACAATGTGAACGCACCTTCCTGCCCGTGCAGACTGAGCACGTGTTTGGCGCCGCCGCGGACGCGAAACACATCGACGAGGTACGCGTCGTTCTCGCCGGTTTCGACGAGCACCAGGGTTCGCCGGTAGACGTCGGTTGGGTCGTAGCTGCCCTGGCCGTCGACGTCGACCACGTCGACGGTCGGGCTGTCGCAGAAGCGCAGCACCCGTCCGTGGCGGTTGCGGTTCTGCGGCATCTCATCGACGGTCAGCGTGTTGTGGCTGATGGTGTTCTTCGACCAACTGAAGATGCCGGGCACGAACGCGTTCATGAAATCGGGATAACCCAGGTCCGGCGTGAGTCGGCGACCGCGGGCGAACAGTTCGAGGGTCAGCCGGTCGAAATGCCCGTGCCCGCCGCGGATGCCGTAGTACATCGATACCGCCACGTTGTCCCGGGCGTTGTTCAGTACCGCCAGACCGTACCCGTCGAGCACGCGGCTGGTCGGTTGATGGTGGTAGCTTTCCGCGGCCGATTTCGCCTTCGCGACGATCGACGGGCGGAACAGGTCGTCGATCGTCCGGATCGAATCGTCGTCCAAGGCGCCGAAATGATCCAGGGCCCAGGCGAACGTCGGAGCTTCGTACCGGCGAAAGGCGGACGTGTACGCGGTCGCGTTCGTGCCGATCCAACCGGCCGAGATGCCGCCCGCGTCGCCGATGGCCGGCGTGAACGCACCCGTGCAGATCATGCGCAGCGGCGCGTCGAAGATGAGTCGAAATTTCGGCCGGGCGTACAGGTCGATGTCGGCCAACGCGAGTGATTCGCTCATGCGCACGAAGTTGTCGACCCAGGAGAAGCAGTAACCCGGCGCCGTTTCATACGGCATGCCGTCTTTGAACACCAGGTTGTACAGGGCGTAGTTGAGTCCTTCCTGTCGCGTCGGGCCGCCGGTGTTGGTGAAGATCGCGTCGAGCAGTTCGCGGATCGGCCCGTGCTGACGCACCACCGCGCCGTAGGTCAACGCGCTTTGGTGCATGCCGAAGTTGCCGGCGATTTCCAGGCGGTCGATCGCGTCGAATCCTTCTTCGAGCAGGTTCGCTTCGATGTTGGCGCGGATTGCTTCGGCCGATCGCCACGGGAGCGAGATCGCGTCGTCACCGATCAGGGCGTCGAACACGCCGTCGTAGGCGATGGCCGTTTCGCGATAGATGTTGGTTTCCCAGATGGCGTTGACGATCTTGCCGTAGTACTGTCCGTTCATGCGTTCGGCATAGCGCGATTGCTTGCTGTAGTCCATGCCGGGATAGATTTCGGCGATGCGGTCGAGCATGACAATCGCCTTGCGAGCGTACGTGCGATCGCCGGTCACGAGGTACGCCTGGCTCAGGGCGGTGACCGCGGGAATCCAGTGATTCAACCAGTTCCAATGGCAGGCGTAGCCGACGAGCCAATATTTCTCGCCGTCGGGCGCGACCCATCCCCGGCCGGGATCGGCATGGGGGCCGGCGAGATGTCGTTTGTCCGTGAAACCGGATCGGTAGTAAGCGTCGAAATCGTTGCTCGGGTAGGTCTCGCCGCCGACCGGGCAGGTGACGGTGAACGGGCGGTCGCGGTCCAGCTTCCAGGGATACGTGCCGTGCTTGTAGATCGCCTTGCCGTGCTCGGGGCAGCCTTCGGACGAAACGTTGAACGCCCGCGACACGCGCCCGTCGGGCAGCCGGTCGCGCAGCGCCTGGTCGGAGATATCGATCCAATAGTCCGTTCGGGCGACGATACGCTTGCGCAATTGCGTCGCGGCCGGGACCGTGTCGCACAGTTCGCGGGCACGGCGAATCTGCTCGTCGGTCTGCAACGCGCGTGACGTCTTCAGCGGCCACTGCGGCGTGCGCGGCTGGGGGCTCGTGTCGTCCCCGCGTGCCACGGTGCAACCCAACAATAGTGCGGCGATGATCCATCCGCGCCCGGAAGTGGTGTCAACATGCGACATGGCGTGCGTCTCCTGATCGCGCTTTGACGGGAAGCATAGCGTACACGTGGGCGTATCAGAAGCGATCCGGGAATCGTCGTGCGCCGCGACCTGGGCGGTCGATGAAGGTATAACTATGCAGATGCGAGTAGGGATGACTCTACCGATCACGGCAGCCGTGTGGATGCTGTACGTCGTGCCCCTCACCGTGTGGGGGCAGGCGGCGGCCGATGCGCCGACGGCGGAGACGCCCGAGCCGCCGCCTCGAGGCTTCTGGCCGACTCCGGAAATGATCGAAGGTCGGTTTCGCCTGATGGCCGAACGGGTTGCGGACCGGTACGAACTCGATGACGACCAGTACGAACGACTGGAGTCGATGCTGCTCGAGCGCTGGCCGGTGTTTCTCGACGAGAACAAGCAAGAGATTCAGGGCTTCGTGGGTGAAATGATCGGGGCGCGGATGCGGGGTGACAAGCCGAGCCCCGATCGGATCGCCGATTTCGGCCGGCGGGTCATGCCGTTGTTTCAGAAGCTTCGCGTCCAGATCGAGGCGTCCACGGGATCGTTTCGTGACATGTTGCGACCCGAGCAGCGGGTCAATTTCGACGCCGACTTTCAGCGGGCACGGGTCGGTCTGGACGCCGGCGAGAACGTCATCCGCGACATGCAAAAGGGCATCTTCGACCCACCGGGTTGGCGGGAGCGATTCGGGCGCGCGGGGCGGAATCCGAACCGCGCCGGGGACAGGGAGAACGGGCCGGGGCTGGATGACTGGCAGCGTTACACCGAGCGGTTCATCCGTCGGTATCGCCTCGACGAAGCCCAGAAGACCGCGGCCCTGGCCATCCTGGACGACCTGCAGGGCCGTCGACGACAGCGCGAAGTCGTTATCGGTGACGCGGTCGCGCGGCTGCGCGAACGGATTGCCGTCGCGGACGATCCGACACAGCGAACTGAAATGGAGCGGCAGCTTGCCGACGTGCAGGCACCGATCCAAGCGCTGGCCGACGAGTTGCACCGGCGACTCGATGCGCTGCTGACCGACAACCAACGCGCACCGGAGCGAGACGCGAAACCGAACCGGTCCGCGTCGCGTCCGGCGGAAATCGCTCCTTAGGCGGTATCGTCATCAGGCGGATTCTTTGTGGCGTCGACCTTTGGTGCGGAAGAGTTGCTCTTCACCCCGGGCGACCGCTTCGGTGATCACGTACTTGCCCGGCTGTTTCTGCTCGGGCAGTTCGTACATCACGTCCAGCATCAATTCCTCGGCCACACCGCGGAGGGCGCGGGCCCCGGTGTCGCGGGCGATGGCGCGTTCGGCGATCAGCCGCAGCGATGCGGGGCTGAACTCCAACTCGCAGCCTTCCATGTCGAAGAGCTTCTTGTACTGCTTGACCAGTGCGTTGCGCGGCTCGGTGAGCACGCGCACCAATTCGTCGGGGCCCAGCGGATGCAGGGCGGTGAGGACGGGAAGCCGACCGATCAGCTCGGGGATCATCCCGTACTCGGTCAGGTCCTCGGGAGTGACCTGACTGAGCACCTCGCCCATCTCCTCGAATTCGTCGCGGCTCTCCATCTCGTTCGCGAAGCCGATGGCCGAGTGGCCTAGCCGACGCTTGATGATCTCGTCCAGCCCGACGAACGTTCCGCCACAGATGAACAGAATGTTGGTGGTGTCGATCTGAATGTACTGTTGCTCGGGATGCTTGCGCCCGCCCTGGGGCGGAATGTTCGAGATCGTGCCCTCGAGCATTTTGAGCAAGGCTTGCTGCACGCCTTCGCCCGAGACGTCCCGGGTGATCGAGACGTTCTGCGTGGTCCGGCCGATCTTGTCGATCTCGTCGATGTAGATGATGCCGCGCTGGGCCGCCTCGAGGTCGTAGTCGGCGTTCTGCAGCAGCCGGAGCAAAATGTTCTCGACGTCCTCGCCGACGTAGCCGGCTTCGGTCAACGTCGTCGCGTCGCCGATGGCGAACGGGACGCTGAGCACCCGCGCCAACGTGCGGGCCATGAGTGTCTTGCCGCAGCCGGTGGGCCCGATGAGCAGGACGTTCGACTTGTCGAGCTCGAGATCGTTATCCTCGGCCTGGTCGGCGTGAGCGAGTCGCTTGTAGTGATTGTGAACGGCGACGGACTGGACTTTCTTGGCCATGTCCTGGCCGATGACGTACTGATCGAGGAACTCGCGGATTTCGCGGGGACGGGGGATCTTGCCGAACACGCCGCGCGTGCCCGAGACCTTCCTGCGCTCCTGCGTGATGATGTTGTGACACAGGTCGACACACGCGGCACAGATATAGACATCACTCGGTCCTTCGACGAGTGGTCCCGTATCGCGCTGGCTCTTGCCGCAGAAGCTGCAGGCATTCTGCTTCTTACCCCGACGACCGCCGGACCCACCGGTAGAGGATGACCCTGGCATCTACGAACCCTCAACTTGTTTGACCCGGAACTCGTGACCCCGCGCCGACCGACCGGCACCGGTGCCAGGACGCCTTACCGGTGGCGCTGGTCCATCGGTACGGGTTCCGAGCATGACCTACATCGTCGAAACGCAGCGGCAATCTTCTGCCTTTTCTGTTCGCTTTCGGACCGACGGTCCCTTGCCGGTTACGCATATCCGTCCTCCGATGCGGTGCCGGGCTCGGATGCCACGCCGCCGTTCGTTTCGCCATCGTTCCCATCGGCCGATCCCCGGATGCCGGCAATCGCTGCGCCGCGAAGTGCTTGGTACTCCGCCTCATTGAGTTCGCCCTTGGCTTTCAGTTCGCGCAAATCCTGCAGCGTCCATTCCGGCGCTGCGTCGGCTACGTCCTCGCCCAGCCACCAGCGACGCAGCGCGAGCAGCCCATAGCCCAGGGCGACGACAAGCACCGCGAGCACCACCGCCCAGACGATGATCCGCCCGACACCTCCGCTCACATCCGACGCCGCAAGCAGCGAACGGTTCATATGCACCATCGCCATGTAAGGGCCCCACCCACGCTGCCGACAAGGATTTTATCGGTCCTTGCCGGCTGGATCAAGCGACCGTGGGCAACCACCGAGCCGCGACATTCATGTCGCCCGGCGGCACCAAGGTTACATTGACGTCCCGCGCTCCATGAATGTCGCGGCTCGGAGTTCCACAAGTCGATTTGTTCGAGTGTGGCGGGCTGCGTTACCCTGCCGTCGCCGCCGTCGCCGCACGGCACGGGAGTGACACGATGGTACGAGTCGGAATCGTGGGTTTGGGTTTCATGGGCATGACGCATTTTCACGCGCTGAACCGGGTTCGCGGCGCGCGCGTGACGGCGATCTGCACACGCGATGTGAAGAAACGAGCGGGTGATTGGCGTGGGCTCGGCGGCAACTTCGGCCCCCGGGGTGGCCGTGAGGACCTCTCGAAGGTGCGCACGTTCGAGCAGATCGAAGACCTGCTGAACGATGAAACGGTGGATCTCGTGGACATCTGCCTGCCCACGCCGTTGCACGCGCCGGTCGCCCAGGCGGCGCTCCGTGCGGGCAAGCATGTGCTGGTCGAAAAGCCGATTGCGCTGACTCCCGCGGATGCCCGTTCCATGCTCACGATCGCGACGCGGGCGCGGCGACATCTCATGGTCGCCCACGTCTTGCCGTTCGAGCCGGAATACGCGTTTGCGCTCCGGGCCATCGTCGAGGGGCGTTACGGACCGTTGGTCGCCGCCCGATTCAAACGGATCATCTGTCCGCCGGCGTGGTGGGGGCCCGAGCAGTTCGCTGCCAGCGGCGGGCCGGCCCTCGATCTACACATCCACGACGTGCACTTTATCGTGCTGGCCTGCGGTCGACCGAAGCGAGTGCGTTCGGGCGGCGTGGTGCGTGACGGCATCGTGCATCACATCGATACCCACTACGATTTCGGCGACGACGGCCCGAACATTTCCTGTGCCGGTGGTGCGCTGGCGCAGCCGGGGCGACCCTTCACGCACGGATTCGAGCTTTTTTTCGACGAGGCGACGCTCCTCTATGAGCACGCCACCCTCGGCGGGAAAAGCGTCCCGGTCATGCCCTTGACGGTCTTGACCGACCAGGGACGGGTACGCCGGCCCAAGATCCACAACACCGATCCGGTGGTCGGCTTCCGAGACGAATTCCGCGGTGCGGTCGAGGGCGTGAGGACGGGGCACGTGCCCGAGGCGCTCTCCGGGCGCGCGGCGTCCGACGCGCTGAGCCTTTGTTGTGCGGAGATCAAGTCGGTTCACTCGGGCCGTACGGTTCCGGTGCGCTAAGACGCTTCCAGCTCCGAGCGCAACGGGCCCAAGGCGCAACAGACGCTGAACCGAAGGGGAGGATTCTACGGCTTGGCGATCATCATCCCGAGGAGCGCCCGGTCGCTACGGCCTGTCGCTACGGCCTGTCGTTACGATCCTTGGCCGACGCGCCGCCTACCCGGCGGGCGGCGCGCAGCCGTTGATGAACAGCGAGCTGACGAATCCGGTCAGGATCGCGTTGACGATGAGGAACGGGGCGAGCGCCTGGAACCCATCCTGGAAATCAATCACACCGCCCGCCTGAACCGGCGCGCCCAAAACGAGCACGACCAACAGCAGTACGAGCACACCGAATCGCCATCTGCGCATCGTCCGAATCTCCTGTCGAGGGGTATACGCCACGTCCCCGCTACGTCCGCGGCGACGTGGCGATCGCCTTATAGTCGACAGGCGACACCGCGGCAAGTTACTTCTTGAGCAGATCCGACAGAGTGATCGCCGACATCCGGGTGCGCATCTGGTTGGTGGCCTTGTCGAACGCGTTGGTGACGTTCTTGCGGATGTGGTCGGGGATCTTGCCGTCGACGCGCATCTCGCCGCCGCCGTCGAGAATGCCGTGCACGGCCTCGTACATCTCGAGCAGATTGATCTTGTCGGTCGTGCGGGCGAGCTGGAAGCCGCCCCGCGGCCCGCGGTCCGACCGGAGGATCTGCGCCTTGGCCATCTGACTCATCACCTTGGCGGCATAGGCGGTGGGCAGGCCGTACAGCTCGGCCACTTCCGACGCCTGGACCCCGGGGCCGCCGGGCGTGGTCTTGCGTTTGGCGATCTCCGAGGCGGCAAGAATGGCATAGGATGTAGCTTTGGATCTAAACATGGGTCTTGATTCTCCTTAGAAAACGAAGCCGACGCGCACCACTTCCCGCAAGTGGGAGCGCTTGGGCCTATTGTAATTGGCAATCATCCATCATTCGGGGTCGATTACGAGAACATCGAACCAGATTCGGTTCATCGTACGGTCAAAACCCGCCCGCGAAGCTCGAGGCCCGCCTGAAAGGCCCGAAGCCAGCCCGAGCGGCCCATGGTTCTCTGTTTTTTATTCCTGCATCGACTCGCCGTTCGGGGCGGATAGTATTGCCGCGCTCACGAACGTTAACCAATAAACAACCGTTCGTCCAGTGAATTTCTTGCACATTAGCATGATTTTCCTACACCCTTGGCCGGTATGGAGCATGGCCTGCGGGTGTCATGGGGAATCTCCCTACGGATGGACGAATCTATAGCGATTCCTTGGCGTTTGCGTATCCAACGGAAGCAAGGCGCTCGGATACTGGACAGGACCGAACGGTTCTGCGTCAATGTTGCAATGTCCGTTCGAGTCCATGGTTTCGACGCGCTGCGAGCACTGGGCCGGTCCTGTCCGCCGTTAACGGTGCGCGTGCAGGGTGTGCCTCACCGATGTCGACGGGTATTCAAGCATGATTTTTTTGCCGCCACGTCGCTGTACGAGGGTGACGGGCTGTACGAGGGTGACAGCCGGCTTGCCGTGGTGAAAATCGGTCGTCGGGCGGACTGTCTGGGGTTGCCGATGGCGTGGCTGGGACGCCTTGCCACCGCCCATGAGACGCGAATGTATGCGCGTCTCGGTTCACTCGAACAGATCCCCGCGTTTCTCGAGCGCATCGGCCCGGACATGTTCGCCCATGTCTTCGTTCCGGGACACACGCTGCAAAAGGGTGAACAGGTCGGCGACGATTTTTTTCCGAGCCTGGCCGCGCTGCTCGATGAGGTGCACCGCCGCGACATGGCCTACGTCGACCTGGAGAAGCGCGAGAACATTCTCGTCGGCGACGACGGCCGGCCTTACCTGATCGATTTTCAGATCTCGATGCACGTCGGGCCGGGCTGGGGACCGCTCGGCGGCGGCGCTCGTTGGGTCCTTCGGCGATTCCAGCAGAGCGATCGTTACCATTTGCTGAAACATTGGCGGCGTCACCGGCCGGACCAACTGACGGACGAGCAGATCGCCCAGTCCCGTCGAAGGTCGATCTGGATTCAGTTGCACCGCTGGTTGACCGGCCCGTTGGCCCGCATCCGACGCCGAACGCTCCAGCGGGTCGCCAAGCGCGTGCCGACAGATCCCCTTGCCGCCCCGGGAGACCGATCCTGACGATGCGACCCGCCGAGCACACAATCACCTGGCGACGACTCCTGATCCTCTGCGTGGTCTGCCTGTCCGCCGCGACCGGCTGCGTCGAAGACCTGCGCACCGTGCCGCGGCTTCAGCGCGGGCTGACCCTGGTGCTCCCGGGGATCGACGGCTACACGCTGAACATCGTCAACCTCGCCCGGGGGCTGGATGACGGCGGCGTGCCGGGGGCGATCGAGGTGTTCGACTGGTCGGGGGGCGACATCTTTACGAATCTGACCGACGTGGTGCGCAACCGGGCCATGGCTCAACGCGTCGCGCGCCGGATCGCACGGTACCGTAAGGCCTACGGCGATCAGCCGGTCTGGCTCGTGGGGCATTCCGGGGGTGCGGGTATCGCGCTGATGACGGCCGAGTCGCTGCCCCAAGGCGCGCCGCCGATCGAGGGTGCGATTCTCCTCGCCGCCGCGGTCTCACCCTATCGCGATCTGTCGCCCGCGCTCGCCCGGATCCGGCACGGGGTGTGGAATTGCTACTCGCCGCACGACGTTTTTCTGAACGTAGGCACCACGGTCGCCGGCGACATGGATCGTGATTTCGGTCCGGCGGCCGGCGCGATCGGATTCCGGTCGACCACCACCCGCCCCGTTGGCTCGCAACCGGCCGACGCCCCGCGACTGATCGAGATCCCCTTCCACCCGAGCATGGTCGTCCAAGGCCACTACGGCGGCCACTTCGGCTGGACCGCACGAAAATTCGCCGCCACCACCCTCGCCCCGATCATTATCGAGCACCGGGGAACAACTCAGGTAATTGTCCCGGCCCCTCCAGTCGGATCGGTTTCACCGGTGAACGACATCCACCAGCCGTAGCCCGGCGCATTTTCAGCAGGTGCATAACGCGCACCGGATTCGATGTTTCCGAGCAGGGCTTTGATCTTTGTCGGTGTCATACTGGCTGATTTCGCCCAATCTTGAATCAACTCCGGCGTGGTGATGACTTCGACGCCCTGATGGTTTGCGAATCGCTGAGCCTTTCGGTCGTCCGTTGCGAGAATCCATCCGCGCAGTTTCGCAATGGCCAGCGCCATGGCTTCGCCGTCATCAAGCTCGCCGGCCAGTTGTACGTACAGAGCGGCTTCGGCATCCTCAACGTTCACCAGCGTGATGAGACCCTCATCCAGGCAGGCTTGCGGATCGATGCGTTTGCGATCTTCCTCGCCGTCATCGTTGGTGACCCGAATATAAAGTGATTCCGCCAGCGCGGGCTGCGGAATGTGCCATGTCCATGACGACGCGGTCAAGAAGCCGCGGAGGTCGCGTGATGCGTACACGTTGATGAAGCAACAGGCGTCGACAATCGCGTCGCTCATGGAAGCCTATGCTCTACGTTCGGGAGGGCAAGAGAGACTTTTCGAACGGCATTCTCCGCGCCAGGATTCGGCCGTCCGCGTCCACGAAGGACTGGTCGAGGCAGGACGCCACGACCTCCCGCGCCCGAACTGGATCACAGCGCAGGAACTTGCCGAGCTGACCCTCGCTGATCTTGCCCAATCGGTACGCCTGCACCGCGAGGAACTTGTACCTCTGCGGGTACGGGGCGTCGGACTTGGCATGACGGCGAGTCAAGCCTAGGTCTTCCGAGGCTTTGCGTGGTTTGAACCCCTTTTCCGCAAGCAGGCTCCAACTCCCCTTGCCGATCAGGCCAAGCTCTTCGAGCCGGAGTGTCATGGCCTGGACGGAGACCCAGTAGTAATTGCTCAAGCGGCAGAGGTCGGCGACCTGAAAGTCCCCGGTGGATGCGGTGATCTCATGGAACTTGCGGCGCACGCCGCCCGCGGGCAGGAGAAAGCCGAGTCCGAATGCCTCCGCGAATCGTTCCGACGCGGGCTTGCGCCCCTGTCCGTCGAGGTAGTCGATGCCCGGTTTGTGACGGTCGCACAGCGCGTGGCCGTACTCGTGAGCCAGCGTCGCCCGGCGTCGCTCCGAGGGGTGCTTCTGGTTAATGAAAACGCAGAAGCCAAGCTCCGCCGTGTACGCGAACATGCCCGCGATCCTCGACGGCAAACCGCCATAGAATACTCGCAGTCCGACATCGGCCTCCAACACCTGCCGCAGGTTGAGGATGGGCTGGTTGCCCAAACCCAAGCGTTCACGCTCGCGCGCCGCCACATCTTCGCCGAAGTCGGAGAGGCTTCCTCGTCTCGGGAGAGAGACCTCCGGCGGATACGCGCTGACGGGTTTGGCGTCGAGCAACCGCTCAAGCTCGCAATAGTCCTCGGCGAAACGCTCCAGCTCAGTGATAGCGGTGTTAATCTCCTCTGCCGATGCCGACGCCGGATCGACAACCGCGCGAAGGTGCGGCTCCAAGGCGACGGTCTCCACGCCCGGACGCACAATCTCGTGGACGCGACGACCGTAGTAGGCGGCGAGCTTCACGATCTCTTCGGGCTTCGCTCGCCGTTCACCCTTCTCGATGGCAATGAGCGTGGGCCTACTGCATCTTAAGTGCTTGGCCGCTTCTTCCTGAGTGACACCTCGTGCCTTTCGGGCCGCCGTGAGGCGTTGTCCAAGTAGGCGCGGATCAGCGTGTTTGGTCTCGACCATGTGCAGTCCTCCTTCCTAGGCCGCGCAACTGGCCGGAAGCCAGCGCGCCCATTTCCAGCCTTTCGACTGACCGAACGCAACCAGATCGAGCCACTCGGCGCGGTAGCGAAGCAGCACATCCACCCAACCCCGCAGCGCGGCCGGATTCTCGGCGACGCGCGTGCCGAGCGCATACCGCAGGAACCATTCCGGCAGCGGTTGCCGGCGAAGTTCGCCCAAGCGCTCGACCTGCATCAGCGTGGCTTTCAGGGGCGACAGTTTCTCAGCGCTGACGGCGTTGGTGATATGCGACTCCCCGAAGAGGTCACACTCGTACGCGCCGTCGGATTCGACAATCCCTGCGCCGATCATGGCCTGCCGCCGACCGATGCACGCCGGGCAGCATCCGCATTGCTTCGCCCTCCCGCGCACGGGATAGTGGACGCACGAGACTGTCGAGGCTGCTAGATCGACAAGGCCATCCTCGGCCAAGGTGCGAACGATCTCGGCCTTGGTTTGGTCTCGGTGAGGCAGCAACATCTCGATCCGACGCCCCGCCACCCGACTGACCAGTTCGCCCATCAGTTGCAGGAAGCGCGGGTGGGACGATCTCGTCGTTCGCGCGCCTGTGGCCATGCCGTGCATCAGCGGAAGATTGATTGCTCCAACGCCGCTCTCGTACACCTCGATGCTTGGGGACTGCTCGGCGCAGGCAACGGCTCCTGCCATCGCAGCAAAGAGGAACGACCGACAGCGTTGGCTTAGCTCTTGCTTGCCCAGTTGCGGTGGCTGGACAAGAGCGGCCTTCACCACGATGGGCCGCACATCCACGCCGTACCGGGATGCTAGGCGGCGCAGTTGGTCGAGCGTCCGCCTCTTCTGCATGGCTTGGTGCCAAGTCGTGACCGCGAGCATCGGCGTGCGGCAGGCGCGAAGCTGAGTCGCAAGCCCCGCTGCCGAGTCGAGTCCGCCGCTGTAGAGACAAATGCGGGGCCGCTGGTCGGGCCGACAGGAAAGGTAATCGGTATCCGGCGTACACACGCGAAAACGCAAGTGCCAAGCATCATCGCTGAGCAGCTCAAGCGCCTCTCGCAGAGGAGCGAGCGTTTGTTCCTCCGACCAGAACTCTGGTTCGATCACCCCCAGTTCGAGGTGCATGACGCGGGAACCGCCTGATTGCTGTCGCCAGTCTCGCCGCGCGAGTCGATCCGCCGCGTACACACCCAAGCCGATCCGCAGCAGATCGCCAGCGCGAGGCGGTATCGCGTGGAAGAGTGCGGTGGCAAGGCCGCATTCATCGAGCCGAATCCGCGTCTCGTCAGTGATCTCGGCCACCATGCGCTCGGCCCGGCGCGTGAACTCGACGCTGTAGCAATACTCGTTGTCCATCATCCGTGTGTCCCTGAGCGAGGTTGCAGCGATAGCTTCAGCAGGTCGCGATGGTCGTTCTCCTTCTGCTCGGATGACCTGGTGGGCATCCTCGGCTTTTCGTTCGGTTTCTCCGCAACCACTCTCGCCAGCTGGGCAACTTCTGCCTGCATCAGGTTCGAGACGTCTTCGCGCAGAACGCGGAACCGGGCGGCGTCGGGCCAGTGATCCTCGCCGACGATCTCCATGGCAAATAGGTCGAAGAATCGCTCGGTCGTCGCGCGTGCAACACCCTCCATGATGTGCTGTGGATCGGAGTGGATCGCTGACTGTTGCGCAAGCACTTCGGCGTAGTCCCGTCCCTTGCGGCATCGTCGGACGCCCTCACGCACCCTGTCGGAACCAAGTTTGGCGGCATCCAAGAGTTCGTGCAGAGGGAGCAATTCGACGAGATTCTGAAAGGTCTTGTAGAGGCATCGCACCGCATCATCTGCGATCTGTTCCGCAGGCTCGTCGCTCTCGATCTTCTTGAGCAGTTGCCGCCAGCGTCCGCTGTGCCTGTCCCAAAGGTCTAGGGTCTCATTCTCAGCCATTTCCTTGGCTCCATGTCCGCCCGCCGTTGCCCGAACTACGACCGGGCAGTCGAGCCCTTCCTTGACGCTTCACCAGGTAGTGTACCACAAGATTTTACATTGTCAAGCTACAATCCAAGCCAATCTGAAAAATGTAATCTTCTGGGTTCCAGGATTTGTAACAAGGAGCGAGGTGGTAACGAAATGCCGATCTTGGTCCAATAAGTGCCGATCCTGTCAGCCATTTACGTCGCTCAGCCATTGCCGTGCGCGTCGGAGGAGTTCGGGTGGGTAGCCCTCGCGTTCGAGGACGCGTAGGGCGGTGCGGGTTTGCGATGGACCGGGGCGAAGGGTGTAGTCGAAGACCAGACCCTCGTGTTCGAGCACCTCGCGGAAGTGGTAGTTGGTCGCGGCCCGGCCGTCGGCGAGTTCGGTCAACCGACGCTCGTGGGTGGCGACAATGAAAAAGTGCGGCGACTCGATCAGGTGAGCGAGCACGGCCAGACTGGCGGCGACCTGCTCCTCGGAGTTCGTGCCGCGGAAGGGCTCGTCGACCAAGCCGAGCACCGGCGCACCGTCGGCGGGCGGACAGACCATGCGCCGCAAGTGTCGCACCTCGGCGAGAAAGTAACTCTCGTCGCGCGAGAGATTATCGCGCACGCTCAGGTCGGTAATCAGCCGCATCGGCGAGAAGCGCATGGCCTCGGCAGTCACCGTCGTACCGATCTGGCCGAGCAGGGTTTGAACGGCGGTCATGCGCAGGAAGGTGCTTTTGCCCGCCATGTTCGAGCCGGTGATGACCCACACCCGCCCGTTTGCGGTCAGGCTCACGCCGTTCGGCACGACGCGATCGGGGGTGATCAGCGGGTGGCGTCCCGCGGTGATCTCCAGGGCCGGTTCGTCCGCGAGCGTGGGATAGCTCCTTACCGGCTGCTCCCAAGCGAAACACGCCAGGCTGATCGCCGCGTCAAGTTCGGCGAGCGCGGTCAGTCCGGCGAGCAGCTTGTCGCGGTTGGGCACGACGCGGGTGAGAATCGCCTCGGCCACGTGCACGTCGTAGAAAAGCGCCACGTTGAAAAACGTGTGGATCATGCCCGCCGACTCGGTCCACGGCAGCCACTTGCACACGCCCGCGAGTAGTTCGGGCTTGGCGATCGCGGCTGATGCGTTGTGCAAGACCGCCAAGTCGGTCTCGTGCGGCAAGTCGGCCGCGGCCTGTCGTGCGGCGATGAGCACACCGTCCGCGGCCGGGCCGACCTCGCGCCAGGGTGCGAGTTGTGTTTCGACCTCGCGTTTGATCGAGCCGAACCACGCCGCGTTGATCGCCAGGAGCACCAGGCCGGCCGTGCCCCAGGCGTACGCGCCGGTCAAGGCCATGCCCGACGCGACGAGCAACAGCAGCGCGCTCGGGATGGTCCAGAGTCGCATCGCGCCGACGGCGGTCGACGCGGAAAGTGCGTTCGCTCGCCGCACCGCGACCGCGAGCCGGTCGAAGGCGCCGTCGCAGCCGCGCAGCGCCGCCATCGCCGCCGCCAGCTCGATGCGCTCGGTCGGGTTGTCATCGAGCCGGCGCACCGCCGCCTGACGGGCTTTGATGCGCTCGGGGGTCAGGCACGGATGCTCGATCCAGTCGCGCAGCCTTCGTGCCCCCGGCCGGGTCGATGTGCGATTGAGCAGGCCGAACACACCGACCGGACCGGTGTACAGATCCAGGTCGTCCCGCTCCTGTTCGGTCAGCGTTGAGGCCGATCCCGCTTCGAGCAGCGGACCGAGTTCGGCGTCGGCGTCTTCGGGATCGACAGGCCGGGCATGCGAGCGAACCAGCGTGACGTGGCCGTCGCACCGCCGGCGCGATTCGTCGATCATATGCAGTACGCGATCGGCGTGTTCACGTCGTGCCCGCGCCCGCCGATGTCGTCGCACGGAAACGCCGAACAACACCGCGGGAACGAGACTCAGCCCGATCATCGACTTGGGACCGCCGGCCAGGTAGATCACCAACCCCACCGTCGCGAAGAAGGTCACCAATCGGGTCCATGACCACAGTGCCTCGCGCGTGCATAGTTGTGTCTGTTCACGTTGTCGTTGCGTCCGGTACCGTTCGAGCCACACGCGGTGCGGCGTCGGTTCGCGATGTTCGTCGTGGGTCGTGGGCATGGTGTTCCGGATCAAGGGTTACCGAGTCAGTCCGCCGGGACGCATCGTTCCTTGGCCCAGGCGCGAAGTTCGGTGATGCGTTCGGCCATGGTCACCGACAACGGGCGCGTTACTCCGAGTTCGGTGACGAGGGTTTCGGTGTCGATGTCGCGTTTGTCGGCGAAGGCGGTGTACAGGCCGGCGACGACGGCTTGTTCGATCTCGGCCCCGCTGAATCCGTCGGCGGCTTCGGCCAGGATGTCGAGATCGAAGTCGGCCGGGTCGCGCTTGCGGCGGGTCAGGTGGGCGCGAAAGATCGCCTTGCGGGCCTCGGCGTCGGGCAGGTCGACGAAGAAGATCTCGTCGAACCGCCCCTTGCGCAGCAGTTCGGGCGGCAGGGCTTGGATGTTGTTGCTGGTGGCGACGATGAAGATCGGCGTGTCGTGCTCCTGCATCCACGAGAGCAGCGTGCCGAACATGCGCTGGCTCAATCCGCCGTCGGTTGATTGCGTCGCAGCCGAGGCGAACCCCTTTTCGATTTCATCGATCCACAGCACGACCGGGGCGAGCGTCTCGGCCATGGTCAGCGATCGGCGGAGATGGCGCTCGGACTCGCCGACGTACTTGTCGTACAGACTGCCCGGATCGAGACGCAGCAGCGGCATCCGCCAAGCGGCCGCGACCGCTTTGGCGGTCAAACTCTTGCCGCAACCCTGCACCCCCAACAGCAGCATGCCCCGCGGCGTGGGCAGGCCGAACGCGGCGGCTTCTTTCGTGAACGCTCTGGCGCGTTGCTTCAGCCACGACTTAAGCCGGCCAAGCCCGCCGACCTCGTCGAGCTGCAGGTCGGGCACGATGTATTCCAGTAAACCCTGCTCGCGAATCATCTCCTGTTTGACGCGCAGCGTTTCGCGCAGGTCGTCGGCGTCGAGTCGGTCGTCGTTGAGCATGGCTCGCGAGATCGCCCGGCGAACCTCGTCGGCGGTCAGGCCGCGCAAGTTGCGCACCAACACGTCGAACTCGCTGCGCTTGAGGTCGATCGTCACCGCGCTCAACTTGCCGAGCTCGTTATAGGTTTCCTTGATGATGCGTTTGATTTGCGTATCGTCGGGCAGCCTGATCGTAAACGGCACGGCCTGTCGTTCGTCGGCGCCGCTCAGGTTCACCTGCTCGGCCACCAGCACGATCGTCTGGTGGGTACGGCTGAACTGCTGGACCACTTCGCGCAGCGAGCGTTGGTTCACCGCGTCGGTGAGGTGTGCCGGGAGGTCCTTGAAGAGATAGACGGCGGCGTAGTCGGTCTCGAGCAAGTGACCGAGGGCGGCCGGCAATTTTTCGGTGCCGGCGATCTGCGACCGGCCTGGGGGCTCGGCACGCCGCAATCCGCCGGTGACGGTCCAGACCATCAACGGGATGCCGATGTCCCGACAGGCACGGGCGATCAGCGCTTCGGCCCGCTGTTCTTCCACCGTTTCGATGGTGATCAGCGGGTGCCGGGATCGCAGCAGAAGTTTCAGGTCATCGAGCGAATCCATCGTCGCGATTTATACCATGCCGCACAATCGGGCCAAAACCGGCCCGCCAGGTGCGCCGGCGGCGCCGTCCTGTGCGATCTCGCCGTCGGAAGTCATGCGAGAGGATTCGTCGGTCGTGGTTAAGAGTCATGACGATACCAATCAAGACGTGGAGTGTTTTTTTTGACAATCTGCTTGACTCGCCTCCGGGTGCGTGGTAGGATGTGAATCGTAGGGCGAGCGAACATTCCGGAGAGAGGGACACCGATGAAGCTCCGTCAACGGTTTCGCGGTGCGGTTGAAGTTGTGCTCATTCTCACCGTGCTCTTGGTAACTACCGGCACGCGGGCGGCCGAGCCGGTCACCGCCGCGGTGGTTCGGTCGCAGGGGACCGGTTTCAGAAGTGGGATGTGGCCGCAACTCAACGCCGGCTGGAGCGATTTCGGTACCACCCAGGTCGAGATCGATTACCAGAGCCTCGCCATCTCCGATTTCACGTTCGACG
>Ga0299906_10000482_pt1 | contig 37348 bp, 33 predicted proteins | sample RVTome_14_FD_200259 | JGI IMG/M metagenome (GOLD analysis project Ga0299906, IMG submission 200259) | Soil microbial communities from uranium-contaminated site in the Upper Colorado River Basin, Wyoming, United States - RVT145D125 (version 2) ... | reverse complement strand
GCGGCGGCGTCCTTAGCAGGATTTTCCAGCGCGGCCGGCCGGTGAAAATCTCCGCGTCCCACCATACGCCCCCCGCATCAAGCGCCTCGCGCTCGGTGTCGGAGATGCGGGGCAGGGCCTTGCGAAACCAGCCCAACAGGCGGTCGCTGATCAGCAGCCTCCGCAGGGGCTTGATCGCGAACCCCATCAGCGTAACGGCCACGATCCCGTTGGCGAAGCGGAACCAGCTGGGCACGTAAAACAGGTGGCGGAGTTCGGTCCACATCACGGTTAGCCCAACCATGATGAACATCGCGACGATGAGCGATGCCCGGTTGTAAGCTAGGATCATGACCGTAAGAAGGAGGACGCCGAAATAGAGAAACTCCATAGCGGCCCCATCTTATGTGCCGGGCGAAGAAAGGGTCAAGGTCGCGCCGGTCAGCCCAGGGCCGCATTGCATGGCCCCGGCGATCCCCTTAAAATCCATCTGGTTTAGGCGGCGGTTTTTGCTCGCCAGCAGGGCAGCGATACAAATCCATAAATTACAACTGGTTACAGGGAGTTCCTCATTGGCTGTCGAAAGAACACTTTCCATCATCAAACCGGATGCCGTGTCCAAAGACGTCATTGGTGAGATCTACACCCGCTTCGAGCAGGCCGGGCTCAAGATCATCGCCGCGCGCATGAAGCACCTGAACCGCAAAGAGGCCGAGCGCTTTTATGACGTGCATCGTGAACGCCCGTTTTTCGAGGATTTCGTGAAGTTCATGACCTCCGGTCCCGTGATGATCCAGGTGCTGGAAGGCGACAACGCGATCTCCCGCAACCGCGAGTTGATGGGCGCGACCAACCCTGCCGAAGCCGCGCCGGGAACGATACGCGCCGATTTCGCCAGGAGCATCGACGCCAATGCAGTGCACGGCTCCGACAGCCCCGCCACCGCCAAGGTGGAAATCGGCTGTTTCTTCACGGCGGAAGAAATTCATTCACGCTGAGCAGGCCCGCCATGCCAGTCATCCGCTCCCGCATCAATCTCCTCGACTTCGACCAGGCTGGTCTGCGTGCCTTATTCGAGTCCATCGGTGAGCCGCCGTTTCGCGCAGAGCAGCTGCTGAAGTGGATTTACCACCAACAGGTCACCGATTTCGCGCACATGTCCAACCTGTCCAAACCCTTGCGCGCGCGATTGGCCGACATGGCCGAGATCGCGCCGCCCAAGGTGATCCGGGAGCAGCTGTCGGCCGACGGCACGGTCAAGTGGCTGATGGGCTTCGGCGGAGCCAACGCCATCGAAACGGTTTTCATCCCGGAGCCCAACCGCGGAACGCTGTGCATCTCTTCTCAAGTCGGCTGCGCTCTCAATTGCAGTTTCTGTGCGACCGGCGCACAGGGCTTTAACCGCAACCTCACCACTGGCGAGATCATCGGCCAGGTGTGGCAGGCGGCCCGGGCGCTGGGGCACGAGCGCAACGGCCGGCGGCGAATCACCAACGTGGTATTCATGGGCATGGGCGAGCCTTTGGTGAATTTCGAGGCGGTGGCCCCGGCGCTGTGGCTGCTGCGAGACGACCTGGGCTTCGGCCTGGCCGCCAAACGGGTAACCGTCTCCACCGCCGGCATGGTGCCCGGTATCGATCGCCTGCGAAAGACCATCGACGTGGCGCTGGCGGTTTCCCTGCACGCGCCTGAAGATGAATTGCGCGAGCAGCTTGTACCGCTCAACCGCAAATACCCGATCGCCGAGCTGATGGCCGCCTGCCAGCGCTACGTGGCGGACAAGCACAAACGCTCGATCACCTTCGAGTACACCCTGATCGACGGCGTCAACGACCACCCCGAGCATGCGCGCAAGCTCGTGAAGCTGTTGCGCCGCGTGCCCAGCAAGCTGAACCTGATCCCCTTCAATCCGTTCCCCGGGACCGCCTATCGCTGCTCTTCACCGGAGCGTATCAGCGCCTTCCAGCAGATCGTCATGGACGGTGGCCTGATTGCGACCGTGCGCAAGACACGGGGCGATGACATCGACGCGGCCTGCGGGCAGCTCGCCGGCCGGGTCGTGGACCGCACCCGCCGCAGCCGCACGATCCGTTTGCAGCTGGCCTCGAACAGCGCAGCAGAGGCAGCCCGGTGAAGCGGCTGGCGCTGCGAGCTCTGCTGACGGCCGCCGTGCCATTGCTGCTTGCCGCCTGCGCCACGTCCGGTGCGCCGGTCGAGGACGACACCGCGGCCCGCCGTGCGGCCCAGACCAACACCGAACTCGGACGCCAGTACATCGCCCGCGGGGATTATGAAATTGCCCTCGACAAACTCAAACGTGCGATCGCCCACGACAAGACCTACGCACCGGCGCACACGGTGCTCGCCTACCTGTATGAACGCATCGGCGACAAAAAAATGGCGGCCAAGGAATACCGCGAGGCGCTCAAGTACGATCCGGATGACGGCAGCGTCAACAACAACTTCGGTGCCTTCCTCTGCGCCGAGGGAAAATGGTCCGAGGCGGAGCTATACTTCAAACGCGCCGTCGACGACCGGTTTTACGAAACGCCCGCGCTCGCGCTTTCCAACGCCGGCCTGTGCGCCCTGAACGCCGGCGATCTGGACAAGGCCGAGAACTATCTGAGACAATCTATTGAATACGATGAGAATATGCCTGCTTCACTGCTGGCATTGGGCAAACTCAACTACCAGCGTGGGCAATATCTGAGGGCGAGGGCGTTCCTGCAACGCTTCGAGGCCGTGGCCTCACACACCGAGGAGAGCTTGGAGCAGGCTTACCGGGTCGAGAAGGCGATGGGAGACGACGAAGCCGCCGCCGAATATCGGCGTCAGCTTCTGGAGCAGTTTCCGAATTCCAGAGCCGCTCGATCCATCGTCAGGGAAGACGGCCAAATCCAATAAAAATGGAAGCACAACAAGCAGAATTGATTCCGACCAGACCGGGCGCGCGCCTTCGTCATGCACGTGAGGCCCGTGGTTTGACCATCCAACAGGTCGCCACCAAGACCCACATCCGGGAGCGAATACTCCAGGCCATCGAGCGCGACGATACCGACGCCATTGCACCGGTTTACCTCCGCGGCTACGTCAAGGCCTATGCCCTCGGACTCGGCCTGGATCCCGCGGAGTTAGAGGCCGAAGCCCGTGCCACCGCGGGCGCGGATCCGGAACTGCGTTCGGTGTTCAATGTCGAGCGCAGGCGTGGATTCGCTGAGCGCTGGCTCAAGGCGGGCAGCTATGCCGTGGCCAGTGTGCTGATCGCCGCGCTCGTGTGGCAGGTCACTCAACAGGCCGTGCAGTTCTCCGAGGGGCGCGCGACGCTGCTGAGCACTGAACCCCCGCCCGTGAGCTCCGCGCCGCCCGACGTGAATGGCCAATCCGGTACAACCTCCAGGCAAAGCACCCACCTTGCCGCTTCCATCGCCTCGCTCGAAAGGCTCAAGGATCGTCCGCCGAGCACCGAGTCCGCCGCCAGGCAAGCCTGGTCCGCAATCAAGGCCCCCGCGCAGGAAGCTGAAGCTGGGCCCGCACCGGCCGCGGTGCCCGAGGGTCAAGCCACCATCGCCATTCGCGTATCGGCCGACAGTTGGGTGGAAATCACCGATGGCAGCGGCCGGCAGATCGAGATGGATCTGTTGCGCGGCGGCAACTCGCGAAACTACCAGGGCGTGCCGCCCTTCGAGTTGATGCTGGGGCGCGCAAGCGCCGTGGAGCTGCAATACAACGGCGCAGCTGTCGATCTCGAACCTCACATTCGCGACAACGTCGCGCGTATGACGCTGGGAGAGGCGGAGCAAGAAACGCCCTGACGTGAACCAGCCGATCCAATCCATCCGCGGCATGCACGACATCCTGCCCGCGGAGATACCCTATTGGCATTTCCTCGAGTCGGTCCTGCGCGAGACCATGGCAGCGTATTGTTACGAGGAGATCCGCACGCCCCTGGTCGAGAAAACCGACCTCTTCGAACGCGCCATCGGAAATGCCACCGACGTAGTTGAAAAGGAGATGTACAGCTTCGAGGATCGTGGCGGTGACCACCTGAGCCTGCGCCCGGAAGGCACAGCCAGCGTGGTCCGCGCCGCGCTCGAGCATGGCCTGCTGTATGCGGGTCCGTTGAGGCTGTGGTATGGGGGGGCGATGTTTCGCCGCGAGCGGCCCCAGCGTGGCCGAACCCGGCAGTTCCACCAGGTTGGGGTCGAAGCGTTCGGCGCGGCCGGCCCCGACATCGACGCCGAGGTCATCGCACTGGCCGAGAGCCTGTGGCGAAAACTCGGATTGCGCGGGTTGCGGCTCGAAATCAACTCGCTTGGCACCGCCGGGGAGCGGGCAGCCTTCCGCGACGCGTTGCGGGCTTATCTCGAGTCCCGCAAGAGCCGACTCGACGAGGACAGCCTGCGGAGGCTCGAGCGCAACCCGCTTCGCATACTCGACAGCAAAAACCCCGACGTCCAGGCGGCCCTCGACGGGGCACCGGCGTTGCCGGATTTCCTGGGCGATGAATCCAGGCAGCGTTTCAGCGGCCTGCAGGAACTGCTCGACGCCGTCGGCGTTGAATACCGCCTGAACCCACGCCTTGTGCGCGGGCTGGACTATTACAGCCATGCCGTTTTCGAATGGATCAGTGACGACCTCGGCGCCCAGGGCACCATTTGCGCGGGCGGCCGCTACGATGGCCTGGTCGAGATGCAAGGCGGCAAGCCGTGGCCCGCCGTGGGGTTCGCCATGGGGCTGGAGCGCATCGTCGAGCTGCTCAGGCACGGCGAGGCGGTGGAATCGCCGCCGCCCCATGCCTACGTGGTGATGGCGGGCGAAGGCAGCCAGGCGCGAGGGCTGGCGCTCGCCGAGCGGCTGCGCGAACAGATTCCCGACCTGCGCCTGCAGTGCAATGTCGCCAGCGGCAGCTTCAAGGCGCAGTTCAAACGGGCGGACAAGAGCGGCGCTCTGGCCGCACTGGTCATCGGCGAAGACGAGGCCGCCCGCGGCGAGGTGACGGTCAAGCCCTTGCGGGAAGACGCGCCCCAGCAGACGGTCTCCGAATCGGAGCTGCCCGACCGCCTGCGCAAACTCATCGGGTTCCGGGCGGGCGCGTAGAGCAGTCCCGAACCGAGGGCGATTTTGAATAGAAAATTTGGTTAGAATGGGCGCCCCCCGCAGGCCGCGACCCAAAGCCGCGACGTGGGGCCGCGACCCAAAGCCGCGACGCGAAACGATTACAGTCAAACGAGCACGAACATGGCCGAATATTTCAACGAACACGATCAGGGTGAAGCCGTCAAGAAATGGCTCAAGGAGAACGGCGGAGCCATTCTCATGGGCCTCGTCATTGCCTTTGGCGGCCTCTTTGGATTCCGTCAGTGGCAGGCCTGGGAGGTCAACCAACAAAAAGGCGCCGCCGCCGAATTCGAAGTCATGAGTCAGTTGCTGGCGGAAGACCAGCTCGACTCCGCCATGGCCAATTACCAGACGCTCAAGGACGACTATTCGGACTCGCCTTACGCCTCACTGGCCGCGCTGCAGATGGCGCGCGCCCGCCTCGAAGCCGACCAGGTCGACCTGGCCCTCAATCTTTACCGCTTTGTGATGGAAAACGGCACACCGGCAGCCATTCAGCTGGTCGCGCGCGAACGGCTGGCGCGCCTCCTGCTCGACCAGGGCGAGGCTGGCGATGCGCTGGCCGCGCTGGAAGTCGATGGCAAGGCGGTGGGCTTCGAAGCGGCGTTCGCAGAAGTTCGCGGTGACATCCACGCCGCTCTGGGCCAGAACGAGCAAGCCATCGCCAGCTACCAGCAGGCGCTGGATGCCCTTGAAGCCGGCATCGGCGACCGCGCCTATCTTGAGCTGAAGCTCAGATCGCTGGGCGGCGTTCCGCAACAGCCCGATAACGAAGTAATTGACACCCAGGACGGATCACAATCGTGATGCCTCGGCTGCTCATCGCCCTGATTGTACTTTCCCTGCTGCTGCCGGGCTGCGCCTGGATTCGTGGCTGGGGTGAGCCCGAGCCCGGCGAGCCCGCCGAGCTGGTGGATATCGACGAGACCTTGAAGGTCCGCAAGGTCTGGTCGACGTCGATCGGCGACGGACTCGGAGACAAGGCCATCGGCATCGCCCCCCTGTACGTCAATAACACGCTGTACGCTGCCGACTACGAGGGCAGGGTGGCATCCGTCGACGCCGAAACCGGCAACCGGAACTGGCTGAACAAGACCGACCTGCCGTTTTCGGGCGGCCCCGGCGTGGAAGGCGCCCTGCTGGTGATGGGCACCATCGATGGCCAGGTGCAGGCCTTCAACGCCAACACCGGCAGCGAGCTGTGGCAGACGCGCGTGTCTTCCGAGGTACTGGCCGCCCCGGCGATCGCCGATGGCATCGTGGTGGTGCGCTGCATCGACGGCCGGGTTTTCGGCCTCGATGCCGACAATGGCAACCGTCTGTGGATCCACGACCGCAGCGTCCCCTTGCTCACCCTGCGCGGCAATGCTGCCCTGCTGATTCGGGCCGGCAGTGTCTTCGTGGGCTACGATGACGGCACCATCGTGGCCTTGAAGCTCGAGGACGGCAGCGTCGTCTGGGAGCAGAATTTCGTCAACCCCGAAGGCCGCACCGAGCTTGACCGCCTGGCCGACGTCGGCAGCCAGATGGTCATGGTCGCCACCGACCTGATCGTATCCAGCTACAAGAACCGCGTAGCGGCCATGGCGGCGGAATCCGGACGCCTGCTGTGGTTCAAGGACATCTCGTCCGAAACCGGCGTGCAGGTCGACCGCGTCAACCTGGCGTTGAGCGACAAGAACGGTGAAGTCTGGCTGCTCGATCGCCGCAACGGCTCGACCATGTGGAAACAGGACCAGCTCGTCAACCGACGGCTGACGCGTCCCGCCTTTTATGGCAGCCACCTCGTGGTCGGAGACGGAGAGGGTTACCTGCACTGGATCGACCTTGAAAGCGGGCGTTTCGTCGCCCGCGTTCGCGAGGGCCGGGACGGCTTCGCGGGCGCCCCCGTCACGGTGGGCACAACACTTTACGTCATGACCCACGACGGGACTCTGACGGCCTATCGCGCCGGCGCCGCGTTGTAAAAGATGGGACCGAATGATTCCCGTCGTCGCCATCGTCGGTAGGCCGAACGTCGGCAAATCGACCCTCTTCAACGTTCTGACCGGCACCCGTGCCGCCCTCGTCGCCGACGTCCCCGGCCTGACGCGCGATCGCCAATACGGCATCTGCCGCGCCGGTGAGGCGCCGTTCCTGCTGGTCGACACAGGCGGCCTCGTCAGCCAGGCCGAAGGAATCGAGTACCTCACCGCCAGGCAGGTCAGCATCGCCATCGAGGAGTCCGCCCTGGTGCTGTTCGTGGTCAGTGCAGTCGATGGCCTCACCACCGAGGACCAAACCGTCGCCGAAGCCCTGAGGCGCAGCGGCAAGCCGGTTCTGCTCGTCGCCAACAAATCGGAAGCCTCGGACGACATCACCGCGCTCGCCGATTTCGCTGGCTTGGGCATGGCCGATGGGATCGCGGTGTCGGCGGCCCACAAGCAGGGCATCGGTGCCCTGGTCGAGGCCGCCGAAGCCCAGCTGCCACCCCGCGGCGAGGAGGCGCTGGAAGCCGAAGCGGAAGATACCATGCGGGTCGCCGTGCTGGGGCGGCCCAACGTCGGCAAATCCACGCTGATCAACCGTATCCTGGGCGAAGACCGCCTGCTCTCCTGGGACCAGCCGGGCACCACTCGCGACAGCATCAGCATACTCATGGAGCGCGACGGCCAACCCTTCGAGTTCATCGACACGGCAGGCGTGCGACGCCGCTCCAAAATCGAAGAAGTGGTGGAGAAGTTCAGCGTCATCAAGGCCCTGCAGGCCATCGAGCGGGCGCATGTCGTGGTACTGATGCTCGACGCGAGCGAGGGGCTCACCGATCAGGACACGACTTTGCTTGGGCATATCCTCGAAGAGGGCCGTGCGCTGGTCATCGCGCTCAACAAGTGGGACGGCCTGGACGACCACCACCGCCGAGGGGTGATGCAAACGCTGGACCGCAAGCTCGGCTACGTCACCTGGGCGAAGGTGGTGACGATCTCGGCCCTGCACGGCTCCGGCATCGAGGAGTTGATGCAGGCCATCCGCACCGCCTGGCACAGCGCCACCCGCGAATTGCCGACGCCGGAGTTGACGCGGGTGCTCGAAAGGGCTTACCAGAACCATCAGCCGCCGCTGCGGCAGGGACGCACGGCGCGGTTGCGCTACGCGCACGCCGGCGGCAAGCTACCGCCCAGGATCGTGATCCACGGATCGCGAACGCGCACGCTGCCCGATGCCTATCGCCGCTATCTCGCCAACACCTTCATCAGGCATTTCGGCCTCGAGGGCACGCCGGTCGTGCTGGAGTTCAAAGATTCCGACAACCCTTACAAGGCCCGCCGAAATACCCTCAGCAAGCGGCAGCTGGACAAGCGCAATCGTCTGAAAAAATTCGCCCGCCGCAAGTCCCGGCGCCGCAAGTAGAAGGGCCTACAAACGCCAGGAGGCTAGGTTCTCTTCAACCGTCTGACGGAACTCGAGGTTGTCGGGGGCGACATCGGAGGGCCAGAACTCAACCAGGTTGCCGTCACGGCTGAACAGGTACTTGAAGAAATTCCAGCGCGGCAGGACGTCGGTGGTGAATTCCTCGACCATGTCGACGAACATCGGGTGGGCGCCTGGCCCGCTGAAGGTCTGCTTGGCAGTCAATGGGAAGGTCACCCCGTAGCGGGTGCTGCAGAAGTCCCTGATCGTCGCCTCCTCGCCCGGCTCTTGCCCGCCGAAATCGTTGCTCGGAATGCCGATCACCACCAGACCGCCCTTGTGGTATTCGTGGTACAGGCGTTGCAGTTTTTCATACTGCGGGGTGTAGCCGCACTCCGAAGCCGTATTGACCACGAGGAGCGGCTGGCCTCGCCAGCGCTCCAGCGGCATGGTGGCGCCGTCAATTGATTTGAAGGTGTACTGGTAGACGTTCAACGGGTCGTCGTTCACTGGGCCAAGCCTCAATGATAACGCAGCGCGGCCAGGCCCGCCGTTCGTTCCGGTACAATTGCCCGCCATGACCGCCGCCAAAATCCTAGACGGGCACGCCTGCGCCGACGCCGTCATCGAGACCGTTCGCGCGGCCATCGAGGCCCACGTCCGGGATGGGGGACGGCGGCCGGGGCTGGCCGTAGTGCTGGTAGGGGAAGATCCAGCTTCCTCGATCTACGTGCGCGCCAAGCGCCGGGATTGCGAAAAGGCCGGCATCGTTGCGCGCGACTTCGACCTGCCCGAATCCACCTCCGAAGCAGACCTCCTGGCACTGATCGACGAACTCAACGACGACCCTGATGTCGACGGCATCCTGGTACAACTGCCGCTCCCCGCGCACATCGAACAAACCTCCGTTACCAACAGCATCAGCTGGAACAAGGACGTCGACGGCTTTCACGCCTTCAATGTGGGCAAGCTGGCCCTGCGCCAGCCGGGATTGCGACCCTGTACGCCGCGGGGCGTGATGAGCCTTCTGGCTTTCCACGGCATTAAGGTGATTTCGAAGCACGCGGTGGTAGTCGGCGCCTCCAACATCGTGGGCCGCCCGATGACGCTGGAACTGCTGCTTCAGGGCGCTACCGTCACGACCTCGCACCGCTTCACGCGCGACCTCGAATCGCTGGTCCGCCAGGCCGACCTCCTGGTCAGCGCCATCGGCAAACGCGAGATCATCCGCTCGGAGTGGATCCCTGAAGGCTGCATCGTGGTGGACGTCGGCATTACGCGCACCGAAGCCGGCAGGATTGCGGGCGATATCGAGTTCGAAACAGCCGCCTCTCGCGCGTCGTGGATCAGCCCGGTGCCGGGCGGGGTGGGCCCGATGACGCGGGCGACGCTGATGCAGAACACCGCACAAGCAGCGGGCCTGGAAATCGAACTGCCCGCCGGCAAGGAAATGCCGTCTAATCGCCGTCCAATCGGGCCCTCAGCTCGGACCTGAGGTCATCGATCTCCGCTTCGCTCAGAGAATCCATCTCCGGAAACCTGAGGGGCAGGGCAGAAATACTCAGGCGAATGATCTCGGCGATTTTCCAGCGCGTGTACCAGCGCTCGTCGGCGGGAATGCAGAACCACGGCGCCCAGGGCCTCGAGGTCTCGTTGAACATTTCCAGCACCGCGCCGTCGTAGGCCTCCCGCAGCCGCGCTTCCTTTACATCCCCGGCGGAGAATTTCCAAAGCTTCTCCGGGTGATCGAGGCGCTCGATGAAGCGCTTCGCCTGGCGGGCGGGGGAGACGTTGAGCCAGAACTTCAGCACCAGGGTGTTGGAGCGAGCCAGGTGCAGTTCGTGCTCACGGATGGCGCGGTAGCGTGCCTGCCAGAGCTGCTCCGGATCGGGGGGGTGGCCGGCGTACTGCGCATTGAGGAATTCGGGATGGACGCGGACTACCAGCACCTCCTCGTAGTAACTGCGGTTGAAGATGCCGATCTGACCGTCCTCGGGCAGGGTGAGCGTGGTCCGCCACAGGAAATCGTGCGAAACCTCCCGTAGGCTCGGACGTTTGAAAGACGTCACGTGCAGGCCTGAGGGGTTGACCCCCTGGAATACCTCGCGGATGGCGCCATCCTTACCTGCCGCGTCGAGGGCCTGAAAGATGGTGAGCACGCTGAAGCGCCTGGAGGCGTGCAGGGCCGACTGGAGGTCGCGCAGTTTGCGGCGGGCCTTCTTGGCTTTAGGGTGCGATTCCTCCCACGGCTCCGGGGGGACGAACTGGTCCGGTACGGATTTGAGGCTTCCGTCATAGGGGATGCGGAAGGTGGAATCGGTACTTTCGATCGCCTTGTCGATCGCCGGCGGGATCCAGTCCGCGCCGCCCGATCGCCGGCTCATTCGCGCTCCATGATGGCGGCCACGCCCATGCCGCCGGCCGTGCACACCGAGATCAGGCCCCGGCCGGAGCCGGCTTCCTCGAGGATCTTGCCGAGGGTGGCGACGATCCGCGCACCGGTGGCGGCGAAGGGATGGCCGACGGCGAGGCTGGAACCGCGCGTGTTGAGTTTGCTGCGGTCGATCTCGCCGAGGGGCTCGTCACGGCCCAGCCGGTCGCGGCAGTAATCTTCCGATGCCCAGGCCTTGAGCGTGCACAGGACCTGTGCAGCGAAAGCCTCGTGAAGCTCGTAGAAGTCGAAATCCTGCAGACTCAGGCTGGTGCGCGCAAGCAGCTCGGACACCGCTACGGTAGGGGCCATCAGCAAGCCCTCGTCGTTGACGAAATCGACTGCCGCCGTGCGACCGGCCGTGATATAGGCCTGGATCGGCAAGCCACGCTCGCGGGCCCAGTCCTCGCTGGCCAGCAGGACCGCCGAAGCGCCGTCGGTGAGCGGCGTGCTGTTTCCTGCAGTCAGCGTGGCGTCCGGGCGTTTCGAAAACACCGTCTTGAGCCCGGCAAGGGCCTCCATGCTCGAATCCGGGCGCATGTTGTTGTCGCGGGCAAGGCCGTGCCAAGGCTGTACGATGTCGTCGAAAAAGCCTTCGTCCCACGCCTTGGCGGCCTTGAGGTGACTGTCCACTGCAAGGCGATCCTGCGACTCGCGGTCGATGTCCCACTCGCGCGCCATGCGTTCGCAGTGCTCGCCCATGGAGAGGCCCGTGCGCGGCTCTGCGTTGGCGGGCGTCTGCGGCTTGAGCTCGCCCAGCGAAAAGCCTTTGAATGCCTTGAAGCGCTGCCCGGCGGAACGTGCCGCCCCGGCGTTGACCAGGCGCCGCGAAAACTTCTGGCCGAATACGATCGGCGGGTCCGAGGTCGTGTCGGATCCGCCCGCAATGGCGCAATCGATCTCCCCGGTGGCTATCTTGGCACCCAGGCTGAGCGCGGCTTGCAGGCTGGTACCGCAGGCCTGCTGCACGGTGATCCCCGGCGTCAGCGGCGATAGCGAGGTGGACAGCACCGCCTCGCGGGCGAGGTTGAAATCCTTCGAATGCGAGATCACCGCTCCGGCCATGACCTCGTCGATCTGCGTGCCTTGGAGGTCGAAGCGCTCGACCAGCCCCTCGATGGCGGCGGACAGCATATCGAGGTTGGACTGCGACCCGTAGCTCGTCTGGGAGCGGGCGAAGGGAATGCGGCTGCCGCCGACCAGGGCGACTCGTCTCAGCGCGTCGCTCATGACAATTCCCCCCTTTTCTCGAGGTAATTCATCGGCCCGCCGTGGAACGGGGCGAAGCCGGTGCCGAACACCATGCCGGCGTCCAGCGCGTCCTTATCCTCTACGATGCCGTCCGCCAAGGAAGCCCGGCATTCCTGGAAATACGGTTCCATCAGTTCTGCGGCCAGCGATTGGAGGTTGACGCCTTCGGTGGCGTCCGAGTCCTTGACGGGCTTGCCGTCCTTCCAGACGTAGAAGCCTTCGCCGGATTTCTTGCCGAGCTTGCCCTTTTCGACCATCTGCTTCAGCGTCTCGATTTCGGACCCCGCCGCATCGCCGCCGAGGGTTTTCATGACGTCGAGCCCGACGTCGAGCCCGACCGTGTCGGCGAGCTCCACCGGCCCCATGGGCATGCCGAAGCCGCGGGCGGCGGCGTCCAAGGCCTCGATGGGTACACCCTTTTGCTGGTGAATTCGCATCGCCTTGCGCATGTAGGGGGTCAGCACCCGGTTGACCAGGAAGCCCGGGCTGCTCTTGACCGGCAGTGGATAACGCCCGATCTGCCTGCAGAAGGCTGCGCCCCTACTGACCTGGTGCGGGTCGGTTTCCTTGCCGTACACCACCTCGACCAGCGGCATTTTGGCCACCGGATTGAAAAAATGCAGGCCAATGAGGCGCTCGGGCTTGTCGAGCACCGCGGCCAGCTCGGAAAGCGGGATGGCCGAGGTGTTGCTTGCCAGGATCGCATGCGGCTTGAGGTGCTGCTCGATCTTCTCGAACAGGCTGCGCTTGGCGTCGACGTTCTCGAAAATCGCCTCGATGACGACGTCGGCGCGGGCAACGCCCGTGCCGTCCAGGTCCGCCATCAGGCGGCTCTTGGCGCCGGCGACCAGGTCCGGCGAGCGCAGCTTCTTTCGGAACAAATCGGCGGCGCGTTTCTGTGCCTTCTCGATGTATTTCAACTCACGGTCTTCCAGCGTGACCTCCAGGCCCTGCAATACGCACCAGGCAGCAATGTCGCCGCCCATGACGCCGGCGCCCACCACATGTACCCGCCGGGCCTCGAACTCCGCCTGCTTGCCGTAGTCCTTGAGACGCTCCATCAGGAAATAGACGCGGCGCAATCCTTCCGATGTGTCGCCCGTGATCAGGCGGCCGACGCGCTCGGCCTCTTCCTCGAGCATGCCCTCGAAGTCGTCGCCTTCCTCTTCCCAGGCCTCGATCAGCTCGTAGGGTGCCGGGTAATGCTTCGGACTGGCGCGCTCGGAGGTCTTCCTTCGCATGTAGCCCGCCAGCCAGCCGCGAAAGGGCGAGACGTTGCTGAGGCGCCCGATCCATCCCGCTCCGCGGCTCTTTTTATTTTTCAACACCGCCCGGCGCGCCGCCCAACGCAGCGAGCCATGCGGCCCCACCAGCTCGTCCACCAGCCTCGCGCCACGCGCAGCGCGGGCCCGCAAGTTGCGGGTCGAAAGCATGAATTCCATCGCTTTCATGCCGCCCATCTGGCGGCTGGAGCGGGCGCTGCCGCCGAATCCGGGATAAATACCCAGCTTGATTTCCGGGAAGCCGAGGCGGGTATCGTCGTCGTCGCGGGCGATGCGGTAATCGAAAGTCAGCGCCAGCTCGACCCCGCCGCCCAGGCAGTAGCCCTCGATGGCGACCGCGGTCGGGAAGGGCAGGGCTTCGATGCGGTTGAACAGCGCATGAACCCAGCGAATGGACTCGGATGCTTCGCTGGCGTCGCTGACCGCGCCGAACTCGCGGACGTCCGCGCCGACGATGAAGCTGCCGGGTTTTCCCGACTGCAGGACGAGGCCTTTGGGCGGATCGTTCTCCAGCCTGCCGACGATGTCCTCCAGTTCTTCGAGGACTTCCCTCGACAGGCTGTTGGCGCTCTCGTCGGCGCGGTCCAGGGTAAGCCACGCCACCTCGTCGATGTCCGAAGACATGCGCCAATGGCGGTAATCGGTCTCCGCGTCGCCTTCGCTCATAAGTGGATCAACTCTCCGTACGGTTCAGTATGGGGCCAATCATGGTACCTGGAATCCTGCCATTCTCAAGAGCCGGGCCGTCTCGATCAGGGGCAGGCCGATGAGCGCGGTCGGATCCCGGCTGAAGGCGGACTCGAAAAGCGCAGGCCCCAGCGACTCGGCCTTGAAGCTTCCGGCGCAGTCAAATGGCTCGTCTGCACGAAGATAGCGCCTGATTTCCTCGCGCTCGAGCCGGCGGAACTCGACCGAGGTCTCGACCACGGCCTCGCCGATCAGCGCGTCGCCGCCACGGATCACCGCCACCGAAGTCAGGAACTGCACAATCTGCCCGCTGAACGCCTCCAGCTGATCGGCCGCGCGCTCGGCGCTTCCCGGCTTGCCGATAACCCGACCTTCGTGCATCGCGACCTGGTCGGAACCGATCACCACGGCTTCGGGACGACTGTTCGCCACCGACTCCGCCTTATCGCAGGCCAGGCGCAGGACCAGGTCAACGGGGCGCTCTCCTTGGCGGGGGCACTCGCCGATCTGCGGCGACACGGCTTCGAAAGGTAGACCCAGGCGCTTGAGCAGCATGGCGCGATGGCGGCTGGACGATGCAAGGAAGAGTTTGGTCAAAACTGTCTCGTGAGATAATTATGTAGTAAAATCGCCGGCTTGCTCTTGTTGCCATTGGGCGTTCCCGCCCTTATTTTTTAGAGCAAGGATTGTGAAGCCATGTCGCGCGAATTTCCAGATTTTGTCGATCCGTGGCGCGCGGCCGAGGGCGGGAGGCGTATCGGCGGTACGATTCCGCTGGCGCGCTTGAGTCGCCTGGCACCGTTGCTGGCCTCGAACGAGGGCGTAGCGGACTTCAGCCTGCGCTTTTGGTACGACGCGCAACGCCGCCCGACGGTCGCCGTCGAGGTATCGGCGCCGCTGAGGCTGGTCTGCCAGAGGAGCCTCGAGCCCTATACCGAGGAAATCCGGCAGGAATCCGTGCTGCAGGTGATCGGCACTCTGGCGGAGCAGGCGATGCTGTCGGGCGAGGAGGAATACGTGCTGGCCGACGAGGGCCAACTTGCAGTCGCCGAACTGGTCGAGGACGAACTGTTGCTGGCAGTTCCCCAGGTGCCGCGAAACCCTGCAGTCGAACCGGTAAGGGAATCGACGGCCGGCGGCGACAAGCACGATCCGTCCTCGGACGGCGACAGCGGCAGGCAGCACCCGTTCGAAGCGCTGAAAGGATTGATGAAGAATCGATAACTGGGGCCAGTCCACAGGCCTTGACTGACATCAGGAGTTCAAAAAATGGCTGTTCAAAAAAGCAGGAAAACCCCGTCAACGCGCGGCATGCGCCGCTCACACGACGCACTGGATAAGCCGACGCTTTCGGTCGAGCCGACCACCGGCGAGACGCACCGGCGCCACCACGTGAGCCCCGAGGGTTATTACAAAGGCAGGCGGGTCATCGACCAGCCTGTCGCGGAGCTCGACGAAGACTAGAACCGGACGGTTGCCTGTCCCGGGCAGCCCCGGTAAATGCCGCGACAAACCAAGGTCGTATTGGCGGTCGACGCCCATGGCGGCGACCACGGTCTGTCGGCAACCTTGCCTGCGGCCTTCGCCGCGCTGCGCGAGGATTCCGGCATCGAGATCGTCATGGTCGGGCGCCGCGAGGACATCGAGGCCGCCCTGGCGGACACGCCTGACGCTTCCGACAAGGCACTCCGCGAGCGGCTCGACTTCCATTACGTAGAGTCGGCCCTGCCGATGGACGTCCGCACCGTCACAGCTCTGCGTAAGGGCGAGGGCAGCAGCCTGTGGGAGGCCATTCGACTGGTCGCCGACGCACGTGCCGACGGCTGCGTCAGCGGTGGCAACACCGGCGCCATGATGGCGCTGGGGGTTCGCCTGGTCGGCATGCTGCCGGGCATCGAACGCCCGGTTCTGATGGCCTACATTCCCCACGCCAGCGGCTTCACCGCGGCGCTGGACCTGGGCGCGAACCTGAGCGTGACGGAAAGGCAGTTGGTGCAGTTCGCGGTGATGGGCTCGCTCACCGCGGAGAAGGTCGATGGCATCGCCAATCCGCGCGTCGGCCTTCTCAACGTGGGGCACGAAGAAAGCAAAGGCCACATGATCGTTCAGGCCGCGCACGCGCTACTGAAGGAAGTGCCGATCAACTACATCGGCTTTGTCGAAGGAAACGACCTCTACGCCGGGACCGTCGACGTGGCGGTCTGTGACGGCTTTAGCGGAAATTTGATCATCAAGGCCAGCGAAGGGCTCGCCCGCATGACGATGTCGCAGCTGCGCCAGGCCTTCGCAGGCTCGCTCCGGGGCAGGCTGGGCGCGTGGCTGGCCCGTCCGGCGCTTGTGCGCATGCTGGCAGGTTTGGACCCATCCGCGCATAATGGTGCGCCTTTGCTGGGGTTGAGGGGCGTGGTGGTGAAAAGTCACGGCCACGCGGACGACAAGGCCTACATGCAGGCCATCCTGGAAGCGGCGCAGGCGGCGCGCAAGGAACTCCCGCAGCGCATCGACAGCCTGATCCAGCAATACCACCTGGAGGCCTGACATTGAAGTATTCCAGAATCGCCGGCACCGGCAGCGCCTTGCCGGACAAAGTGGTCACCAACCGTGACCTCGAAGAGATCATGGATACCTCGGACGAATGGATCCGCGAGCGGACCGGCATCCGCGAGCGCCGCGCCATCGTGCCGGGCGAAACGACCGTATCGCTTTCGAAGCTCGCCTGTGAGCGTGCCCTGGAAGCCGCCGGCGTCGAGCCCGAGGAAATCGACCTCTTCGTGCTGGGCACGACCACGCCCGACCTGATCTTTCCGAGCTCGGCCTGCTTGCTGCAGCCTCTGCTTGGCCTTCGCGATTGCGGGGCGATGGACGTCAACGCCGCCTGCTCCGGCTTCATGTACGCCCTCAGCGTGGCGGACAAGTACATTCGCACCGGCGACGCGAAAAAAGTCCTGGTGGGCGGCGCAGAAACCCTGACCCAGATGATCAACTGGAAACGCCGGGAGACCGCCGTGCTGTTCGGCGACGGCGCCGGCGCCGTGGTGCTCGAGGCCAGCGACGAACCCGGTATCTATTCCACCCACATCCATGCCAACGGCGGGCAGGCCGACCTGCTTTGCACAGACGTCGGGGTCTCGCGCGGCTTCGACCGGCTGCAGGACAACGACGGCCGCGCAGAGATCTACATGCAGGGCAACGAGGTGTTCAAGGTGGCAGTGCGCACCCTTGGGCGCATCGTCGACGAGACCCTGGAGCACAACCAGATCGAAAAGTCCGAGCTGGACTGGCTGATCCCGCACCAGGCCAATCTTCGCATCATCGTCGCCACGGCAAGGAAACTGAACATGGACATGGACCAGGTGGTGGTCACCGTCGACCGCCACGGCAACACCTCAGCCGCCTCGGTGCCCCTGGCCCTCGATGAGGCGGTGCGCGACGGCCGAATCAAACGCGGCCAGCTCCTGCTGCTGGAGGCCTTCGGGGGTGGTTTTACCTGGGGCTCGGCTTTGGTACGGTACTGAGCCCTAAGAATCTCACGTTCTCTCGATGGTGTTGAAATCCGCATTCCTATTCCCGGGCCAGGGCTCGCAATCCGTCGGCATGCTCGACGGTTTCGCCGAAGCGCACGAGCTTATTAAAGACACCTTCGAAAAGGCCTCGAAGGCGCTCGGATTCGACCTATGGGGCATCGTCTCCGGCGGCCCGGAGGACGCGCTCAACCGTACCGAAGTCACACAGCCGGCCATGTTGGCGGCGGACGTCGCCACCTGGCGGGTCTGGCGCACGCTGGGCGGCCCCATGCCGGATTGCATGGCGGGCCACAGCCTCGGCGAATACGCGGCCCTGGTGGCAGCAAATGCCCTCGATTTCGGCGACGCGGTGTGCCTGGTGGCGGAGCGCGCCAGGCTGATGCAGGAAGCCACACCCGAGGGCACCGGTGCCATGGCAGCCATCCTGGGCCTCGCCGACCCGATCGTGCAGCGCGTTTGCGACGAGGCGGCGCAAGGACAGGTGGTCTCCTGCGCCAATTTCAACTCACCCGGCCAGGTGGTCATCGCGGGCGAGGCAGATGCGGTCGAGCGCGCCTGCGAAGGCGCCAAGGCGGCCGGAGCCAGGCGAGCGGTCAAACTGCCGGTATCGGTTCCGTCCCATTGCCGCCTGATGAAACCCGCAGCCGACGGCCTCGCGACCGCGCTGACAAAAATTGAGATCCAACCGCCCGGCGTGCCGGTTTTTCAGAATGTCGACGCCCGCCCGCACGACGCACCGGAACAGATTCGTGAGGCGCTGGTGGCCCAGGTCTGGCAACCGGTCCTGTGGACGGCTACCGTCCAGCTCATGACCTCGATGGGTGTGATGCGACTCGCGGAATGCGGTCCCGGCAAGGTGCTGGCAGGCCTCAGCCGGCGGATCGCGCGCGAGCTGAACTGCGCCACGCTGACGGACGATGAAACGGTCAGCAACACACTGGCCGAATGGAGCGCGCAATGAACGATGGAGCGAGTGCGCGGTACGACTTCAACGGCCAGGTCGCCCTGGTCACGGGCGCCAGCCGCGGCATCGGCGCCGCCATCGCCGATCAGTTCGCGCGCTGCGGCGCCACCGTCATCGGGACTGCGACTTCCGAATCCGGCGCGGCCGACATCGAGGCGAGGCTGCAGGGCATCAACGCGGCCTGCCTGGGACGTGCGCTCGACATCAACGACAACGCGGCGATCGACGAGCTGCTGGTCGAAATCAACGCGGGGCCCGGCGCCCCGACCATCCTGGTGAACAATGCCGGCATCACCCGCGACCAGATCCTGCTGCGCATGAAGGAAGAAGACTGGGACGACGTCATCGACACCGACCTGCGTTCCGTGTTCCGGCTGAGCAAGGCCTGCCTGCGCGGCATGCTGAAGGCGCGCTTTGGCCGAATCATCAATATCTCGTCGGTGGTTGCCGCCCTGGGAAATCCCGGCCAGGCCAACTACGCGGCGGCCAAGGCGGGCATGATCGGCTTCAGCAAGTCGCTGGCGCGCGAAATCGGCAGCCGCGGCATCACCGTCAACGTGGTGGCGCCGGGTTTCATCGACACCGATATGACCCGCGCCCTCGACGACAAGCAGCGCGAGGTGCTGATCGACGACATCCCCCTGCAGCGCCTGGGGGAAGTCGGCGACATCGCCGCCGCGGTGCTGTTCCTGGCCTCCAATAGCGCGGGCTACGTCACCGGCCACACGCTGCACGTCAACGGCGGGATGTTCATGTCTTGACTGTGCCGTGCAATTTGCGGGCTTAGGCACTAAAATTGCGGCCCTGAATCTGAATCCCCTGCAAGAGGAAAGATACAAAATGAGCAGTATTGAAGAGCGCGTAAGAAAGATTGTCGTCGAACAACTGGGCGTGAAGGAAGACGAAGTCACCCCGAGTGCGTCTTTTGTCGATGACCTCGGCGCAGATTCACTCGACACCGTCGAGCTGGTGATGGCCCTCGAGGAGGAATTCGAGTGCGAGATTCCCGACGAGGAGGCAGAGAAGATCACCAGCGTCCAACAGGCCATCGATTACATCTCCGCCAACGTCTGACTGGCCGCATCAGCAATACGGGAGTCATAGGCTTTTTGGAATTCTGTACGGCCGGCGTTATGCCGGCCGTGTTTTGTTGAGGGTCTGCGCAGCGCAATGAGGTCTCCACCGTGTCCAAACGCCGAGTCGTCATAACGGGCCTTGGGGCCGTCACCCCGGTCGGCAACTCCGTGGCGTCCTCGTGGGACGCCGTCATCAACGGCCGCAGCGGCATCGGTCCGATCACCGAGTTTGATTGCTCCCAGCTCACCACCCGGATTGCCGGGGAAGTGCGCGACTTTGACGTCGAGGCGTATATTCCCGCCAAGGAGGCCCGGCGCTGCGACAAGTTCATTCACTACGGCATGGCGGCGGGCATACAGGCCATGCGCGATGCTGGCCTGATCGAGAACGACCAGGCGGGCCTCGACCCGCAACGCGTGGGCTTTTCAATCGGAGCCGGCATCGGCGGTATCGCCACCATCGAGGAGACGCGGCTGCTCTATGAGGAAAAGGGCGCGCGCCGCGTGTCGCCGTTCTACATTCCCGGCACCATCGTCAACATGATTGGCGGCAACCTTTCGATCAAGTACGGCTTCAAGGGGCCGAATCTTTCCATCGTGACCGCTTGCACGACCGGTACGCATAATATCGGCAACGCGGCTCGCTTGATCGTTTACGGCGACGCCGACGTGATGGTGGCCGGCGGCGCGGAGTACGCCACCACGCCCACCGCCCTGGCGGGCTTCATGTCTGCCAAGGCGACCTCCACGCGCAACGACGAGCCCGAGGCGGCGAGCCGACCGTGGGACGAGGGACGCGACGGCTTCGTGCTGAGCAACGGTGCCGCCCTCCTGGTAGTTGAGGAGTACGAGCACGCCCGCCGTCGCGGCGCGCCCATCTACGCCGAGATTGTTGGATACGGAATGAGCGCCGACGCCCATCACATGACTGCGCCGCCCGAAGACGGGGAGGGCGCCGCGCGCTGCATGAAGATCGCGCTCAATGACGCCGGCATCGCCGCCGATGAGGTCGACTACATCAACGCCCACGGAACCTCGACACCGCTCGGCGACCGCGCCGAGTCTGACGCCATCAAGACGGTCTTCGGTACGCGCGCTTACAAGCTTCCGGTGAGTTCCACCAAGTCGATGACCGGCCACCTGCTGGGTGCCGCCGGGTCCGTCGAGGCCCTGTTCACGATCCTGGCCATCCGCGACGGCATTGCCCCGCCGACCATCAACCTCGAAAATCCCAGTGAGGGCTGCGATCTCGATTACGTGCCCAATTCGGCCCGCGAGATGCCCATCCACACCGCGATGTCCAATTCCTTCGGATTCGGCGGCACCAACGGAACCCTCATTTTCCGTTCGCTCGGAGATTGATCGCGCAGTGGGCGGCCTGCACCGCCAATGGCTCGACGCCACGCCCGACCTGCTCGAACTGGCGCGGGCCTGGCCGCAGGACTTTCCCTTTCTGCTGGAAAGCTCCGCTGTTTCCGAACACGGGCGCCACAGTGTGCTCATGCTGGCCGGCGAGCGGCGTCTCGCGGCCGGGGAAGACGGCATTGAGCCGGAAGCCTTTCTGTCCAGGCTGCGTGATTGGTTCGACGTAGAACGGGCGGCTTTCGACGAGTCGGTATCCGACATCCCCTTCCGGGGCGGATGGTTCATTTACCTGGGCTACGAGATGGCGGGCGCCATCGAGCCCGTCCTGGATCTCCCTGCCAACCGCAGCGGCCTGCCGGACGCGATCGCCTGTCGCTGCCCCGGGGCCATAGTCGTGTTCCACGACGAGGGGCCAGCCCACGCTGTTGCCGTAGCGGAAACCCACGACGCCATGGCGCGCATCCTGAGCCGCCTGTCCGAGAGCCCGACCGCCGCACAGAAGGGCGCGGCCGCCGATGACATGCCTGCCGAACTGGGCGAGGTGTTTGAAGGCGACCCCGAGGCCTTCATGGACGGCGTCCGGCGCATCCACGAATACTTGCTCGCAGGCGACGTTTTCCAGGTCAACCTCTCTCGTGGCTGGCAGGCGCGCCTGCACGGCCCGGCCGACCCGCTCGACGTTTACCGCGCGTTGCGCCGCGCCAATCCGGCGCCATTTTCCGGCGTCATGCGATGGCGGGGCCGGGCGGTGCTGAGCTCTTCGCCTGAGCGGCTGGTCGAGATCCGCCGCGGCGTGGTGCAGACCCGCCCCATCGCCGGCACGCGGCCGCGCAGTGCCGATGTCGCCCGCGATGAGGCGCTCTCGAAGGAACTCATCGGCAACCCCAAGGAGCGGGCCGAGCACATTATGCTGATCGACCTCGAGCGCAACGACCTGGGAAGGATCTGTGAGCCCGGCAGCGTAGAAGTCAGCGAGTTGATGGTGATCGAGAGCTACGCCCACGTGCACCACATCGTCTCCAACGTCCGCGGCCGACTCAGGCAGGGCGCCGGGCCGGTCGACGCCATCACCGCGGTTTTTCCGGGCGGCACCATCACCGGCTGCCCCAAAATCCGCTGCATGGAGATCATCGCCGAACTCGAAGGCGAAGGCCGCGGTTTCTACACCGGCTCGATGGGTTACCTCTGCCGCGACGGCGACCTCGACCTCAACATCCTGATCCGCAGCATGCTGCTCGACGGCGACCGCATCAGTTTCCGCACCGGCGCCGGCATCGTGGCGGATTCCGTCCCGGAGCGCGAACTGGACGAGACCAGCGACAAGGCGCGCGGACTGTTGCTGGCCATAACCGGATAGTATTTGAGGCCCTTACATGCATGATTGCCTCGTCAATGGAGAGATCTCCGATTCGGTCAACGCTGCCGATCGCGGGCTGAACTACGGCGACGGGCTGTTCGAAACGCTACGCGTTCGCGGTGGACAGGTACGCTTCTGGCAAGCGCACATGGATCGGCTGGAACTCGGCTGCAGGCGACTCGGTATCGAGCGGCCCGACCAGGCGGTGCTGTTGCGCGAGGTCCACACCGTGATCGCGGGCAGGCCCGACTGCGTGGTGAAGATCGTCGTCACCCGCGGCGTACCGGATTCGCTTGTCAGCCGAGGGTACGCGCCGCCGAAAGATTGCGCGATCACCCGCATCGTCAGCGCCCACCTGCTGCCGCCCGGTCTCGATACCGATATCGAGGGTGTCCTGAACCCGGACGATCGCAGCCACAGCCCGGCCGGGCTCCACGTGCGCCTCTGCGAGTTGCGGCTGGCTAAGCAGCCGACACTGGCCGGCATCAAGCACCTCAATCGCCTCGAGCAGGTGATGGCGCGGGCGGAGTGGGACGAACCCGCCATCAGCGAAGGCATCCTGCTCGACGAGGACGGTTATGTGGTCTGCGGCACGGCCTCCAATATATTCCTGGTGTCATCCGCTCAGATGCTGACGCCGCGGCTCGACCGCTGCGGCGTGCGCGGCATCATGCGCGGCGAGATCCTCAAGGCCTTTGCCCCACGTTGTGAGCAGCGCCGCATTACCCTCGACATGCTGCCCGAAGCCGAGGAGGTCTTTTTGTGCAACTCGGTGCGGGGAATCATGCCGGTGAGCCGCATCGACGATTGGCGCTACAGGCTGGGGCCGGTCACCGCTGAAGTCCGCGAGTGGCTCGATAAACAATGACGTTTCAGAGGCAGGGGTGCGGTATGTGGTTCCGCGACCTTCGATGACAGGGATGTCAGCGAAGAGCTACAGGGATGTATTCATGCGTGTCGCGGAAGTACATACCGCATCCGTGCCCGCGTACTCAGCGAATGCCCATTAGACGTTCCAAATTAATCCTGTTCTCGATCTTCGCGGCAATTCTGGTCGTGGTGGCCGCAACGATTTATTTCGTCTACGACCGTTACCAGGATTTCGTTGCCTCCGAATTGCAGCTAAGTGCGGCTGGAGAAATCGTGGTTGTCGAGCCCGGTGACAGCCTGAGGGCGGTGCTGAAGAAGCTGGAGGGCGAGGGGGCCACGCGCTTCGACTGGCGCTGGCGGCTCCTGGCTCGACGGCAGCCGGTGTCCATCCAGGTCGGCGAGTACCTGCTGGCACCGCCGATGCTCCCACCTGAGCTGTTGGAAATGCTGGGCAGCGGCCGCGTGCTGCAGCACCGCTTCACCATCGTCGAGGGCTGGAGCTGGGCTCAGCTGCTGGCAGCGCTCGCCGTTAACCCTGTACTCGATCACGCCATCGAAGGATCTATCCATCCCGCCGAAGTCGAGACCATAGCCGAGGCCTTCGGCGCGCCGGCCATGACGCATGCCGAGGGCTGGTTTTTGCCGGAGACCTATTATTTCGCGCGCGGCGAGCGCGACGTCGACATCCTGCGAAGGGCGCACGAGGCCATGCAAACTGGCCTCGAGGAAGCCTGGCAATCACGCGACGTCGGCTTGCCGCTTGAAACGCCCTACGAACTGCTGATCCTGGCGTCCATCATCGAGAAGGAAACCGCCATCGAAGCCGAGCGTGGACAAATCGCCGGCGTTTTCGTTCGGCGGCTTCAAGGGGGGATGCGCCTGCAGACCGATCCCACGGTGATCTACGGCCTGGGCGAAGGCTTCGATGGCAACATTCGCCGCGCCGATTTGCAGGCCGACAACCCGTACAATACCTACACCCGCCACGGCCTTCCCCCAACGCCGATTGCCCTGCCGGGCCAGGAGTCCTTGCGGGCGGCGGCTCATCCCCAGGAAGGCGATGCGCTTTATTTCGTGGCGGACGGCGAAGGCGGGCACACCTTTTCGTCCACCCTGGAAGAGCACGAGGCAGCAGTGAAGAAGCTGATCGAAAAGCCATGAACTCCAATAAACGCGGCACTTTCATCACGCTCGAGGGCGGCGAGGGCGCCGGCAAGAGCACCATGATCGAACGCACCGAGGCCTGGCTGCGGCGTGGCGGGTTTGATGTCATCACCACCCGTGAACCCGGCGGCACGCCCCTGGCCGAGCAAATCCGCAGCATGGTGCTCGATGCCTCCATCGAGAACGGAAACGACACACCGGGCGCCCTCACCGAATTGCTGCTGATGTTCGCCTCGCGTGCCCAGAACCTGGAACGGCTCATCCGGCCGGCCTTGGCCGAGGGCAGGACGGTGCTCTGCGACCGTTTCACCGACGCGACCTGGGCTTACCAGGGCGGCGGGCGCGGCATGCCGGCAAGCTGGATCGCGACGCTGGAGGAACTGGTTCACGGCGACCTCCAGCCCGACCTGACCTTGCTGTTGGACCTCGACGTGGAGCACGGCCTGGAGCGCGCCTCCAACCGCAGCGACCCGGACTGGTTCGAGCGTGAGCAGGTCGATTTTTTCGAGCGCGTGCGCGCCGCCTACCTCGAGCGGGCCGCGTCGGCGCCCGGGCGATTTGCCGTCGTCGACGCATCGGGCGACGAGGACGAAGTGTGGTCGAAGATCGAGGCCTGCCTCGAGGATCGCCTGGGCACATGACCCTGCCCTGGCACAACGATGCGCGTGCCGCCTTCGAAGCCTATGTCAAGGCTGGCCGGGTGCCCCACGCCTTGTTGATTGCGGGCCCTTCCGGTTGCGGAAAAATTGACCTGGCACGCCACATCGCACGCCAGCTTCTGTGCCGGGAGGGCGTGCCGGGGGGCTGCGGTGAGTGCCGTTCCTGTCGCCTGTTCCAGAGCGGCGCCCACCCCGATTACCGGGCAGTGAGCTTCGAGTTCCGGGACCACAGCGAAATCCTGCGCGACGTGATTACGGTCTCGCAGATCCGCGCACTGATCGAGGCGATGTACATGACAACCACGACCAGCGCCCGCAAGCTTGCCATCATCCACCCCGCCGATCGCATGAACGTCAACGCCGCCAACGCGCTGCTCAAGACCCTCGAAGAGCCGGTGGGCGATACCGTGCTGATCCTGGTGGCGCACGACGCCGGGCGCCTGCCCGCCACCATTCGGAGTCGCTGCCAGCGGCTCCTGGTCGACCTGCCGCCCCGCCAGCAGGCGCTCGAATGGCTCAAGCAAACGGCCGGTGCAGCGCCGCAGGACGCCGCGCAGGCCCTGGCCGCTGCGGCGGGTCGTCCGCTCGAGGCGCAGGCACTGCTCGATAGCGGGGCGCTGGAGCATTACCGCTGCGCCCTGCGGCTTCTGGAGCTCCTGCGCAGCGGCGCCACCAGTGACGGCAAGGCGCTCGCTGCCATGACGGACTTCGACGCTCCGAGCCTGTGGACATGGCTGTCACTCCGCTGCGCCGACCTTGTGCGCCGTTCGCTCGAGGAAAACGTCCCGGGCGATGTCGTTCGACCGTTGGCCGAACTCCAGAGGCTGGCCGACCGCAATCGTATGCTGTCGGCCACGCCCGTTCGCAGGGACTTCCTTCTGCGGGATTGGCTGATACAATGGAAAAATCTGCCGGCCACGTTGCCGCTGGACCGTCACACGCAGGAGGCTTGACCATGGCGCAGCAAGGCATTCTCTCCCTGTCCATTTCGGACAAGCAGGCTTTGTACCGCTCATACATGCCCTTCGTCATGGGCGGTGGGCTGTTCGTGCCCAGCACCAAGGATTTTCGCCTCGGTGACGAGGTTTTCCTGCTGCTCAATGTGATGGAGTTCGAGGAACGCCTGCCGATCCCCGGCAAGGTGGTGTGGATCACGCCCCAGGGCGCGGCCGGCAACCGCAAGGCAGGCATTGGCGTGCAGTTCGCCGACACCCCCGACGGGGCCCATGCGCGCACCGTGATCGAATCACACCTGGCCTCATCGCTCAAAAGCAACAAAAGCACCCATACCATGTAGCTCTCGGTAACGCCGCCAAGTAAATTGGCACAGGGATGTGCCAACGCCCGAAGGGTGCGAGCCTTTGAAAACTGCGCTTTTCAAAGGCGGGATGCAAGTGGGCCAGGATGGCCCATCTTGCTCATCTTTGTAGGAGCGGCGGCCTCGCCGCGATTTACAAGGCGTGCTCGACTTGTTCGAGGAGCCTTTCGATAACGGCTTCGTCCTGGTAAAAATGCGGCGACAGCCGAATGCCACCGTCGCGCAGCGCGCAGGTCACCCCCGCAGCCATCAGGCGTTCGAACACCGAGCGGGCCTCGCCGTTGCGGGTGTCGAACGTGACGATGCCTGACTGGCGTTGCGGGGCCGTCCAGCTCCGAACCGTAATTTCCGGAAGGGCGGACAAGCCTTCGACCAGTTGGCGGGTGTTCCGCAACACCCGCGCCGCAATCTCCGCCACCCCGATGTCCAGGATCAGCGACAGCGAGGCGTGCAGGGCTGCCTGGCCCAGGTTGTTTGGGCTGCCCGCCTCGTAACGGCGAGCAGATTTCGCCGGGGTCCAGTCGCTACGTTCGAAGTTCCAGGGATAGTCGTACATGTGCCAACCGAGCCGGGTGAGGCCGATCTTCGAGCGCGCCGACTCGCGGCAGTAAAAAACGCCCAGGCCCTCGGGACCGAGCAGCCACTTGTGCGCACCCGCCGCCAGGCAGTCGACGCCGCAGGCCTCGACGTCGATCGGAAGGACGCCCAGCTGCTGGATGGCATCCACGCACAGCAACACCTCGTTTTGCCCGCAGGCAGCCGCCAATTTTTCGAGATCGAGCCTGAGGCCGTCGCTGAACTGCACGCAGGACAACGCCAGGATCCGCGTGCGGCCGTCCATGGCGTCGATCAGGGCCGCCTCGGGGTCGCCCTCGGCACGGATGTCGACTTCGCGGGCGTCCACGCCGCGCGCTTTTTGCGCCAGCCACGGCAACCGGTTGGAGGGGAACTCCCCGGCCGGCAGGACGACGTTGTCACCGGCCTGCCAGGGGTAGCCGAAGGCGACGGCGCAGATGCCCTCGCTGGTATTCTGGATTAGCGCAACGTCCTGCTCGCCTGCGCCGATCAGCGTCGCCAACTGATTCCGCAGTTCGCGCTCGCGGGCGACCCAATCCTTGTAGTGGCCGGGCCCGCTACGCGCGTTCTCCTCCGCGAAGGCCACGACCGCGTCTGCCGTCACCTTGGGCCAAGGCGAGATGGCGGCGTGGTTGGCGTAGATGCCGCGCGAAAGGATGGCGAATTGGTCGTCGTACATAGGCCCAGCGTATGATCTGAATGCACTGTGATTAATGACACTATATCGCCCGTGAGCAAGCGCAGCATTATCCACGTCGACATGGACGCGTTTTACGCCTCCGTGGAGCAGCTCGACAAGCCGGAGCTGCGTGGCAAGGCCGTGGTCGTCGGCGGCCTGGGTCCGCGCGGGGTGGTCTCGACGGCCAGCTACGAGGCGCGGCCTTTCGGCGTGCATTCGGCGATGCCGATGGCGCAGGCACGGCGCCTGTGCCCGCAGGCGGTGTACCTTGCCCCGCGGGCCAGCCGTTACCGCGAGGTATCAAATCAGGTCTTCGCTGCCTTCCACAACATCACGCCGCTGGTGGAGGGCCTGTCGCTGGACGAGGCCTTTCTCGACGTTACCGCCAGCCGCAAGCTGTTCGGCGCCTTGGAGGCGATCGGCCGCAAGCTCAAGCAGGACATCCACGCCGCCATCGGCCTGAAGGCCTCGGTGGGTATGGCCCACAACAAGTTTCTCGCCAAGCTGGCCTCCGATGCCGACAAGCCCGACGGGCTCGTTCACATTACACCGGAAAAAGCCCAGGCCTTCCTCGACCCCATGCCCATCGGCCGGCTGTGGGGCATCGGCGGCAAGACCGAGCCGAAGCTGAGGGCACTGGGGATCCTTACCATCGGCCAGTTGCGGCTCGCCGATGGCGGACTGCTGCGCCCGATCCTGGGCAATCGCACGGAGCACTTCATGCGCCTCGCCCGCGGCATCGATGAGCGCGAGGTCGAGCCCGCGCGACCCGACAAGTCGATCAGCGGGGAGGTGACCTTCGATTACGACATCGTGGCGCGCGAGGAACTGTTGTCGGAGCTTCAGCATCAGGCGGACCGGGTGGCCCGCAGGCTGCGCAAGCAGCACCTCCTGGCGCGCACCGTGTCGGTCAAGATCCGCGATTCCGGGTTTCGCACGGCCACCCGCAGCAAGACCATGATTGCGGCCTCCAACAGCTCGGCCACCATCTACCGCATGGCGCGGGCGCTTTTCGAGGCCTGGCGCGCGGAACACCGCGCGACGCCGGTTCGACTGATCGGGGTGGGCACCAGCAACTTCGAGGACGAGCCCGGGCCTGTCAAAGAACGTGAAAGCCGCGACAGGCGGCTCGACACGGTCCTCGACGTCATCAGGGACCGTTTCGGCGAAGACCGCATCGCCCACGGCCAGGTGCTGCGGCGCAAGCGCTGACTACGCGGCTTCGAAAATTGGGGTCAGAACAAAAATAGGGGCGAAGGGCTTCAATTGTTGGCTGTTACCTTGGCTTCTATTTTTGTTCTGACCCCAATTTTCTGAGTTCGCGGCGCAGGATCTTGCCGACGTTGGACTTGGGCAACTCGTCGAAAAACTCAATGTACTTGGGACGCTTGTAACCGGTCAGGTTCTCGCGGCCGAATTCGATCAGCTCCTTCTCGGTCAGCGATGGATCGGACTTCACTACGCAGATCTTGACGACTTCCCCGGAATGCTCGTCGGGCACGCCGATCGCCGCCACCTCGAGCACCTTGTCGTGTGAGGCAAAAACGTCCTCGATTTCGTTCGGATACACGTTGAAGCCCGACACCAGAATCATGTCCTTCTTACGGTCGACAATCTTGAAATAGCCTTGCGGATTCATCACCGCCATGTCGCCGGTGCGCAGCCAGCCGTCGCCGATCATCACCTCGGCCGTGGCTTCCGGACGCTGCCAGTACCCTTTCATGACCTGCGGGCCACGCACGCACAACTCGCCGACCTCGCCTTGGGGCAGGAAATTGCCGTCCTCGCCGATGATGGCGCACTCGGTCGACGAGATCGGCAGGCCGATGCAGCCGTTGTATTCCTCGAGATTCATCGGATTGATCACGGCCGCAGGCGAGGTTTCAGTCAGCCCGTAGGCCTCGACCAGAGTCACGCCGGTGACCTTTTTCCAGCGCTCGGCCACCGAGCGCTGCACCGCCATGCCGCCGCCCAGCGTTCCCTTGAGGGTGGAGAAATCCAGCTCCGCGAAACCCGGCGTGTTCAGCAAGCCGTTGAACAGCGTGTTCACCCCGGTGATGAAAGTGAACGGAATCTTTCCCAACTCGGCCACGAATTCCGTCATGTCGCGCGGGTTGGTGATGAGCGCGTTGGTGCCGCCCATGGACATGAACACCATGCAGTTCGCGGTCAGCGCGAAGATGTGATAGAGCGGCAGCGCCGTGATGATGATCTCCTCGCTGTCGCCGAGCCCCTCGGAGCCAAGCCACACCTGGGACTGGATCATGTTGGCCACGATGTTCCTGTGGGTCAGCATGGCGCCCTTGGCAACCCCCGTTGTGCCGCCGGTGTACTGCAAAAAGGCGATGTCCTCGAAGCCCAGGTCGGCCTGCTGCAACGATAAACCGGCGCCGCTTCTCATCACCTCCGGAAACGTGATGGCACCGGGTATTGTCCACTCAGGCACCATCTTTTTTACCCGCCGCACCATGAAGTTGACGAGCAGGTTTTTAGGGAACGACAGCAGATCGCCCACACCGGTGCTGATGACGTGCTCGACGGGCACCTCGCCCATCACCTTCTGCAGCACGTGGGCCTGGTTTTCCAGTATCACGATGGCGCGCGCGCCGGAGTCGATGAGCTGGTGGCGCAGCTCGCGGGCGGTGTACAGCGGGTTGGTGTTGACCAGCGTCAGGCCGGCGCGCATGGCGCCGAACAGGGCGACCGGGTATTGCAGCACGTTCGGCATCATCAGGGCGATGCGATCGCCGCGTTTCAGGCCATGGTTCTGAAGCCAGGCGCCGAAATCCCGGCTCAAGCGGTCGAGTTCGCCGTAGCCCAGGGAGCGGCCCATGTTGATGAAAGCCGCGCGATCCGGCCATTTCCGGCAGCTTTGCTCGAACACGTCCAGCACCGAGGTGTATTGACCGAGGTCGATTTCGGCAGGCACGCCGTCGGGGTATTGGGATAGCCAGGGTTTGTCCACGTGAAGCTCGGTTCCTTGTTTCGCGTAAGGGCCCGTTTGTAAACCAAATCCCCTTTCCACACAAGAAGCGGTTCCTTGTATGATGGAAATCGCGCATACATCGGCCGCGGGCCACGGTCGGGGGAAAGTCCTTCTGTGGGTGAACAAAACGTCAAGCTCAACGACGACGAGTCAGTCTACCAGGAGTTCATGAAGTCGCTGCTGAGCGAGGTCCAGGCGCTCGAGTTGATGCTGGAACGTGGGCTGATCGAATCGGGCGTAAGCCGCATGGGTGCCGAACAGGAAATGTTCATCATCAACAAGGCGCACCAGCCGGCCAACCGCGCCCTCGATATCCTCAAAGGCATAGACGACAAACGCTTCACCCACGAACTCGGCTTGTTCAATATGGAGGCCAACCTGTCGCCGCACCAGTTCCGCGGCAAGTGCCTGAGCGAGATGGAGTCGGAGCTCTACGAGATCCACGCACTGGCCCGCGAGGGCGCCGCCAGGTTCGACTGCGACATCGCTCTGGTGGGGATACTGCCGACCCTGACGCTCGAGCATCTGACGCTCGACTCGATGGTGCCGACGGCCCGCTACCAGGCATTGAACGAGGCGGTAAAAAGCCTGCGCGGCGAGGAATTCCAGTTCACCATCACCGGCATCGACCAGCTTTCGGTGCGCCACGACAACGTCATGCTGGAGGCGTGCAACACCAGCTTCCAGGTGCATTTCCAGGTCTCGCCCGATGACTTCGCGCACTTCTACAACGTAGCCCAGCTCGTGACCGGTCCGTTGCTGGCCGCCGCCGTGAACTCACCGATCCTGCTCGGCAAGCGACTGTGGCACGAATCGCGCATCGCGGTATTCGAGCACTCCATCGATACGCGTTCCGGTGCGCACCAGGCACGCGGCCTCAAGCCGCGCGTCCATTTCGGCGACCATTGGATCGAGGAGTCGGTCACCGAAATCTTCAAGGAGGACATTGCACGCTTTCGCATCGTGCTCACGAGCGAGACCGAGGACGATCCCGTCGGGATGGTCGAGAAGGGCATCATGCCGTCGCTCAAGGCCCTTTGCCTGCACAACGGCACCGTTTACCGCTGGAACAGGCCCTGCTACGGCGTGCACGACAACGTCGCCCATTTGCGCATCGAGAACCGCGTGCTTCCGTCCGGGCCGACCGTGATCGACGAGATTGCCAACGCCGCCTTCTTCTTCGGCTTGATGGCCGGGATGTCCGAGAAGTACGGCGATATCTCGAAACTGATTCGCTTCGCCGACGTCAAGACCAATTTCCTCGCTGCCGCACGCGACGGCATTCGCGCCCAGATGAATTGGTTCGACGACGAGCACCTGCCGGTCAAACAGCTGATCTTGGACGAACTGCTGCCACTCGCACGCAAGGGCCTGGAAAGCAAGGACATCGATCCCGACGACATCTCCCGCTTCCTCGACGTGATCGAAGAGCGTGTGGCCCTGCGCCGTACCGGTGCGCGCTGGGCGCTGGAGTCGCTGGAAAACATGCAGGACAGGGGGACCGCCGACCAGCGGCTGCGCAGCGTCGTCGCGAGCATGGTCGAGCAGCAGGTCGACGGCCATTCCATCGCCCAGTGGGAGCTGGCAGAGTTCTCGGGCCAGCAGGACTGGCGGGAAAGCTATCGCACAGTCGGGCAATTCATGGTCACCGACCTGTTTACCGCGCGCGTCGACGACATCGTCGACTTTGCCGCCTCGCTGATGGACTGGCGGCATGTCCGACACGTGCCGGTCGAGGACGACGAGGGCAACCTCGTCGGGCTGGTTTCGCACCGCGCGCTGCTGCGCCTTGTGGCGACCGGGCGCATGGGCAGGGACAAGCGGGTGACGGTAGCCGAGATCATGAAATCCGATCCGGTCACGGTCTCCCCCGACACCAGCACGGTCGAGGCCATACGCCTGATGCGCAAGAAGAAGCTTGCCTGCCTGCCGGTGACGAAGAAGGGCAAACTGGTCGGCCTCGTGACCGAGCACGATCTGGTGGTGGTGTCCTCCTATCTCCTGGAGGAATACCTCGACGACGGGTGAAGCATCCGGCCCTGATTGGCGTTGTCCTGTTGGCGGTGGGCTGCGGCCAGGCCCCGAGCGTTGAGCAGCTCATCGTTGCCGAAATCCGCGAGATGGAATCGCAAATCGAAAGCGGCGAGCGGCTGAATTTCATGGCGCACATCGCCGAGGACTTTCGCGGACAGGGCGGCGCGATGAACCGCGACGAGCTGCGCGCGTACGTGGTGCTGCAGTTCAACCGCTACAAGGACCTCAGCGCGCGGCTGTTGCCGATCACGGTTCAGGAAATCACCGGGACTGAGGCAAGGGCCGACTTCCGCGCCCTGCTGACCGGTGGGCCTGGCTGGATTCCGCAAGACGGCCAGTTTTACGAAATCGTCACGCATTGGCGGCTGGAAGACGGCGAATGGTTGCTGATCGCGGCCGACTGGAAGCCGGTTCAGCTGGGTCCGTAGGAGCGGCTTCAGCCACGATGGTCGCGGCGAGGCGCCGCTCCTACAATCTCTAGGTAACGCCGCCAAGTAAATTGGCACAGGGAAGTGCCAACGCCCGAAGGGCGCGAGCCTTTGAAAACCGCGCTTTTCAAAGGCGAGATGCAAGTGAGGCAGGATGCCTCATCTTGCTCATTTTTGTAGGAGCGGCGCCTCGCCGCGACCCCCGCGGCTGAACCTTTGCATACTCTCTCAGATTTTGAGAACGGCTGGGCTAAACTGTTTCAATGGTCAATATCACTCCCGCCCCGGGCCCGATTGAAAACGACGCTTTGCGGGCCTTCCATCCCGCTGTACGCAGCTGGTTCGAATCCGCCTTCAGCGCCGCCACGCCGGCCCAGGTCGAGGCCTGGCGGCATATCCGCGCGGGCGGCAATGTCCTTATCGCAGCGCCGACGGGCAGCGGCAAGACCTTCGCGGCCTTCCTCGACGCCATCAACGGCCTGGTCGAGGAGGCCTCAGCCGGGCCGCTGGACGACGCCGTGCGGATCCTTTATGTCTCCCCGCTCAAGGCGCTCTCGAACGACATCGAGAAGAACCTGCGCGCGCCGCTGACCGGCATCGACCGCTGGCTGAAGGAGCGACAGGGCCATGCCTCGGGCATCCGCGCCATGGTACGCACCGGCGACACCACGGCGGGCGAGCGCGAGCAGATGCGGCGCCAGCCACCGCAGATCCTGGTCACAACACCGGAATCGTTGTTCATCCTGCTGACCTCCGATTCCGGGCGCAACATGCTGGCCGGGGTGGGCACCGTCATCATCGATGAAATCCACGCCGTCGCCGGCAACAAGCGCGGCAGCCACCTGACCCTTTCGCTGGCCCGGCTCGACGCCCTCATCGACGGGGCGGGTGGCGAGCCGCCGCGCCGCATCGGCCTTTCCGCCACCCAAAGGCCCATCGAATCGGTGGCTGCCTTCCTCACCGGCGGTGGCCAATGTGCCATCGTTGATAACGGGCACCAGAAACTGCGCGACATCCGCCTGGAACTACCTTCTTCGCCGCTTTCCCCGGTGATGGCCAACGAGGTCTGGGAGGAAATCTACGACCGCCTGGCGGAATTGGCGCAGGCGCGCCGCACCACGCTGATCTTCGTCAACACGCGGCGCCTGGCCGAACGGCTCGCGCGCCATCTCGCCGAGCGCCTGGGTGACAAAGCGGTGACCGCCCACCACGGCAGCCTGGCGCGCAAGCACCGCCTGGAAGCCGAGCAGGCGCTGAAATCGGGTGAACTGAAGGCCCTGGTGGCCACCGCCTCGCTGGAACTCGGCATCGACATCGGCAACGTCGACCTGGTCTGCCAGATCGGCTCGCCGGGCAGCATTTCCTCCCTGATCCAGCGCGTCGGCCGGGCCGGCCACGGCGTCGGCGAGGTGTCCCACGGCCGGCTGTTCCCGGTCAGCCGTGATGATCTGATGGAATGCGTGGCGCTGCTGAAGGCCCTGGGCGAGGGAGAACTCGACCGCATCGGGATCCCCGCGGCCCCGTTGGACGTGCTGGCGCAGCAGATCGTAGCCGAGGTAAGTCCACGGGAATGGGGCGTCGACGCGCTGTTTGCCTGCTTCCGGCGGGCCTGGCCGTACCGCGATCTCAGCCGCGAGGACTTCCAGGCCGTCATCGACATGCTGGCCGGCGGTTACGCCACCGCGCGCGGGCGGCGCGCCGCCTACATCCATTACGACGCGCTCAACGGCCGCTTGAGGCCGCGGCCCGCCGCGCGCATCACGGCCCTGCAAAACGGCGGCGTCATCCCCGACCAGTTCGATTACGAGGTCGTCATGATGCCGGGCGGCTACCGCGTCGGAACCCTCAACGAGGACTTCGCCTTCGAAAGCATCCCTGGCGACATCTTCCAGTTGGGCAATACCTCGTACCGCGTTCTCAAGATCGAGACCGCCCGCGTGCTGGTGGAAGACGCACAGGGCCTGCCGCCCACCATCCCGTTCTGGTTCGGCGAGCGCCCTGGCCGCAGCGACGAGCTCTCGCACGCTGTGTCCGAGCTGAGCGCCGAAATGGACCGCCGCCTCGCGGGCGGGGCGCTCGAGGCATGGCAATGGCTTGCAGGGCAGGGCGTACCAGCAACGGCGGCCGAACAATTGCTGGCCTACCTGGCTGCCGCGCGGCAGGCGCTGGGTGGGCTGCCTACCCAGGACCGTGTGGTCATGGAGCGGTTCTTCGATGACACCGGCGACATGCACCTGGTGATCCACGCGCCGTTCGGCTCCCGCATCATGCGGGCCTGGGGCCTGGCGCTGCGCAAGCGCTTCTGCCGCCGTTTCAACTTCGAGCTGCAGGCGGCCGCGCTGGAGGATTCCCTCATCCTGTCGCTGGGCGAGACCCACAGCTTCGACATGGAGGAGGTCCAGAGCTATCTCAGCCCGGCCACCGTCCGCGAGGTGCTGATCCAGGCCCTCCTGGACGCCCCCATGTTCGGCGTGCGCTGGCGCTGGAACGCAACCATTGCGCTGGCCGTGCAGCGCATGCGCAACGGCCAGCGCCTGCCCCCGCAATGGCAGCGCAACCAGGCCGAGGACCTGGTCGCCGTGGTCTTTCCAGACCAGCTCGCCTGCCTCGAAAACCTGCGCGGCGCCCGCGAAATCCCCGATCACCCCCTGGTTGCGCAAACCATCCAAGACTGCCTGACCGACACCATGGACCTCGACGGGCTCGTCCGGGTGCTGGAAGGCATCGGTGACGGCTCGCTGGAGGTGCGTTGCGTCGACCTCACCGGGCCGTCTCCGATGGCGGCCGAGATCATCAATGCGCGACCCTATGCCTTCCTCGACGACGGCGATGCCGAGAACCGCCGCACGCGAGCGATCTCCCGGGATCCGAACGACCTCGACGACGCGGCGGTGCTGAGCATCATCAGCGTCGAGGCCACCGAGCAAGTGCGGGCGGAGGCCTGGATCACGCCGCGCAACCCGGACGAACTCCACGACGGGCTGCTTCAGGCGGGCTTTCTCGCGGCCGCGGAATTCTCCGGCGAGAACTGGGGCCGCTGGTTCACCGCCCTCGCGGAGGAGGGACGGGCGAGTTACCTGACGCCTTCCGATGAATCGCAGCGTGGCGGCTGGTGGATGGCCACCGAACGGCTGGCCGAATGGCTTGCCATCCATCCGGACCACGCTTATGCCCCCGACCCGGGCGCCACGTACACGGCGATCGGTGGCCTCAGCCCGGAGACCGCGTTGCGCGAACTGCTGCGCAGCCGCCTCACGGCGCTGGGGCCGGTCACCGTATCGCGTCTCGCCGGCGACTTCGCCGTTGCCGAAGGCGCAATCGAGCAGGCATTGCTGGCGCTGCAGTCCGAAGGCACCGCCGTCGGATTCGAGCCGAGCAGGGGCGAGCGGCAGTGGTGCGACCGCCGCCTGCTGGCCCGCATCCACCGCTACAGCCGCGAGCGCCGCAGGCGCGCCGTCAGGCCAGTGCCGCCCGCGGCCTATATGCGTTTTCTGATCCGCTGGCATGGCCTCGACGAGCCGGCTTCCGAGCTGGAACAGGCCCTGGCCCTGCTGGAGGGCTGGGGTGCTCCGGTGGTCGCCTGGGAGCAAAGCCTGCTGGCGGGCCGCTGCCGCGAATACGAGCCCCTCGCGCTCGACCGCCAGTTCCTCAGCGGCGCGCTGACCTGGTTCAGGCCGCCGGCGGCCAGCGCCGACAAGTTGCAGGTGGTGGCGGCAACGCCCATCACAATCGTGCCGCGCGGCCACGCCCCTTATTGGCACGGCAGTGGCACGCCGGACGAAGCCGAGACCCCGGCGGCGGCGCACAAAGTCGTCACGCTGCTGCGTGAAGGCGGCGCCATGTTCAGCGAGGATCTTGCCGGCCGGGCAGGGCTGCTGCCCGGACAACTGGATTCCGTGCTGTCTGTGTTGGTGGCGCGCGGGCTGATCACCGCGGACGCGTTTTCGCCCCTGCGCTGGCTCATCAGACCGACGGCAGAGAAGTCGAGGATGGAACGCAGGATGCGGCGAGCCCGCATGCCGAGGGCGGCGGCCGCAGGGCACGCGGCCCTGGGTTCTGCGGCCTTGGGGCGCTGGAGCGCGATCCCGCGTCACGAAGGGGCGCCCGGGCAGCTTGCAGGACAGGACCGGCTTGCGGTGATCTGCCAGGCCTTGCTGCGCCGCTACGGCGTGGTCTTTCGCGCGGTACTGGAGCGCGAGAGCCTGGCGC
>Ga0299906_10000481_pt1 | contig 37465 bp, 34 predicted proteins | sample RVTome_14_FD_200259 | JGI IMG/M metagenome (GOLD analysis project Ga0299906, IMG submission 200259) | Soil microbial communities from uranium-contaminated site in the Upper Colorado River Basin, Wyoming, United States - RVT145D125 (version 2) ... | reverse complement strand
TCCGGCACGACCTGCCTGGCCGCCGCCCGCACTGGCCGCGTGTACGTCGGCTACGACACGGTCCCCGAGTACCTCGAGCTGGCCCGCGCCCGCTTGGCCGAAGTGGAGAACCAGCAGGGCACAAAGGAATGAGATAGGTGCACAAAGTGGGTCGCGCCGTGCGCCGGGCTCAAAGCAGCAGGCTAGCAGAGAGGCTGCAAGTGAGCTTCGATCTCGCATCGTGTCACGCGCCGTCTCAAAGGACGCGTCCAATTGCATTGGCCGTCGATCGAATTCCCATGCCCTTTGCTTGGTGCTCAGTGCTTGGCGCTTCTTCCTCTCTTCGTGCCCCCATTTTCCCTCTTCGTGCCCTTCGCGCCTTGGTGGTTGACGCCCCATGAGGCCGCGCGCGTGGGCCTTCCTGGCGTTGGCTTTTGTCCTGGGAGCCGCCTGCGTCCGGCTTGGGATCTGGCAGCTGTCACGGCTCGAAGAACGACGGCAGCGCAACGCCCAGATCGAGGCCGGACTGGCGCTGCCGGCGCTGGACCTAAATGCGGCGGCCGGTGGCGTGGTTGACCCTTACCGCCGGGCCGTCGCCCGTGGGACCTTTGACAGCGGCGGCCAGTTCCTTTTGTCGGCCCGCTCCTACCATGACCAGCCCGGCTACCACCTGGTTGCACCGCTGCACCTGGCGGATCGCTCGCTGACCGTCATTGTTGACCGCGGCTGGATTCCCTACCAACAACGCGACCTGCTGGCGCAATTCCAGGTCGACGGCCTGGTCGAGGTGCAGGGCGTGACCAAGCCCTCGGTTCCCAGCCCCTCGTTTCTCGCCGTCTCGGACAGCGGCACGGATCGCCAGCCGGAGGAGCGCCGGACGATCGCGATCCCAGACCTAGAGACTGATCTGGGCACACCGCTGCTTGCGGTCTACCTGGCGCTCGAGGCGCCAGCCGGCGAAACCGAGCCGGCCCCGATCCCACAACCCGAGATCGACTTAAGCGAAGGATCCCACCTGGGCTATGCCATCCAGTGGTTTGGCTTTGCCGCCGTCGCCTTTGGTGGTGGTCTGTATTGGATCTGGCTGCAGTACGGGCAGGGGGAAAACCACGAGAACGCCAAGGCCACGAAGGGGACTTAAGGGGCACAAAGGTCAAGGAGAGCTACTAGCTATGAGCAGTTATCAAAGATCTCTAGCTCACAGCGCTTGGCTCGGGGTATGCCGCTAGTAGCTCGTTGCCAGTAGCTAGATGCTAATTGTTTGGTGCTTGGCGTTAGGCGCCATTCCCGCGACCTCAGCCTGGCACTATCGGCCTTCGCCTTTCGGCGGCCAAGGGATGAAAGCGCTCGTTCGCCGGACGTAGTCCTCATAACCGGGCTTGCTCTTCGTCAGCCCGCGCTCGAGCAGTGCCACACCCGATACCCTGAGCAGCAGGAACGTCATCAACACCGGACTGAGCAGGGTCCACCAGGCACCGGCCGCCCAAGCCATCAGGCCAAGGCCCCACCATTGGGCTGCATCGCCGAAGTAGTTCGGGTGGCGGCTGTAACGCCAGACTCCATCCGTCAGCAGGCGGCCGCGGTTGGCCGGATCGGCCCGAAAACGAGAAAGTTGGGCATCACCGACGGCTTCAAAAAGGAAGCCAACGGCCCAAATGGCCAGGCCCAAGCCATCCAACAGGGTGGGTGCCGTTGGGCCGCCCCCCAGTGCACCCAACAGCGGCAAGCTGATAATCCACATCAGCAAGCCCTGGAGCAGAAACACATGCAAATAGGAGCGCCACCACCAGCTTGCCCCATGCTGCTGGCGCCACGCCTGGTAACGGTAGTCTTCCCCTTTGCCCCAATTGCGCCGCCCAATATGTAGGCTGAGACGCAATCCCCACAAGCTGACCGTGGTCACCAACAGAGCTTGCCGCAAGGGATCACTACCGGGGGTGCTGGCGGCGTAGAACCAGGCCAGCAGCACAAAACCCAATCCCCAATTTATGTCGACGATGCTGGCGTCCCGCAATCGCAGGCTGAGCAACCACGAGGCGGTCATCGTGAGCAGTACCAACATGCCGCCTGCCAGAAATATGCCTAAGTCGAACATGGCGAACCCCTTTGCTGCTGGCCCGCAGGACGAAATGGCACCAAGCGCCTAGCAGCGAGCTCCTAGCCCCTAGGAGCACTGCGCTGTCAGCCGTCGGCTGAAAGCCGCTTGCATTCCGGGCCTTCTCATGCCCCCTTTGTGTCCTTTGCATCTTCGTGGTTGGCCCTTTTTCCCCAGCGAACCAGCGCCGCCAGCCAGACCCCGACCATCGTCGCCCACAAGGGCACGCTTTGCCACATACCGTCGGGCCCGAGTGCGAATAGCAGGCCCAGTCCGATCAACACCGCCAGGACTTGGGCGGCGAGCACCCGCCTGCGTCCAAGCGGCCGTCCGGTCAGGTCGGCACGCGAGGCCGGCGGCCCCTGGCGCAACGCCCAGCCGACAAAGACCCCAGCCGAGAGCAGGCCGGCCGCCAGCCAAACGGTCGCTGGCCAGCGCAATACGTTCGGCCCCAGCCACAGGAGCCAGATCAGGCTGAAGAAGCCTAGCGTGCCACCCACGATCAGATGGGCACCATTGCCCTCGCGCAAGCTGCCATCGGCGAGCAAGGCCGCCGTTGCCAGCAAGCCGATGATAGGGTGAATGGACCAACCCAGCCACAGGGTTAGACCAACCAAGACCAGGCTCTCGAGCGGCCGGACGGCCACACCCGTGGACCGATTGACGAGGCGCAGGAACAGCAGTTGCCAGGCCCCTAGCAGCAAGCCCACGCCGCCTGCGACGATGCCAAGCGGCACAGCCATCAAGGCCCCGACAAAAGCCGCTCCGGGGTGATCGGGATCGAGCTCGCGACCGAGCGTCCAGGCGAGGAAATTTCCGCCGGCCACTGAAAACGCCAGTTGAAGTGCCGGACCAAGTGAAAGACGTTGCCAGCCGAGTCCAACCAGCCAGGCGGTCGCCCCGGCGGCGACGGTCAGGCCGGCAATCCAACGGTGGGCTGGGTAGCGGAAGCTGAATTCACGGCCGAGCCCGGAGTGGAGTACGCCTCGCTCCACCGACGAGAACCTCCTTGCGATCAAAATGCCGGGACTATCGTACCATCCTTCACAATAGACCAGGACCAGTAGTCGGCCTTGTCACCCAGCCCCAGGGGATTATAATTAGCTCTGCTAACTAAATTTGAGGTGAAGGATGCCGCAAGAAGCCAAGCGACTGGCCGCCGCCGAAGATTTGCTCGATGTCATCCCGCGTGTGATGCGGATTCTGGCGTCCGATCTGCGCCGGCTGGGCGAGCTGCTGGCACCGGTCCACTTCCAACTGATGGGCCATCTGTATCAAGGGCCTTCGACTTTGGGCGACCTGGCCCAATGGATTGCCGTCAGCCCGCCGACCTTATCGCGGACGGTGAGAACACTTGAAGAACGTGGCTGGGTCCAGCGGACTCCGTCGAGCGAAGACGGCCGGGTGGTCCTGGCAGAACTTACGCCAGCCGGCCGGGCCGCCGTCGAGGGGATGAAGAAGGCCGCAGTCCGCCAGGTCGCCGGCTACTTGACGCCCCTTTCCGAGGACGAACTGGGCGCACTGGCCGTCAGTTCGGCGCTGCTGCGCCGCGTGGTTGACCATGCCCAACCCGGTGGACCAACTGAATTGAGACATGAACCCGAGAGCCAGCCCAGCCCATCGGTTGATTAGTGAAGAGCATCAATGGAGGTAATGATTCCGTGGCGAAGTACAGCAGAGTCCTGATCGCAGCACTGGTGACTGGCCTGTTGGTCAGCGCTTGTTCCGGGCCTGATCCTGCGGTAGTTGGCACCAGCCGAACTGCCACTGTCAGCCGGCAGCCGATCGAAGTCCGTGTCAGCGGCACCGGCCAGATCGAAGCCCTGGCCCAGGCCGCACTCGGCTTCCCGGTGCAGGGGATCGTAGGGCAGGTAAATGTGGAAGTAGGGGATCAAGTTGGGCCCGGCGACATCCTGATGTCGCTGGATCTGGCCTCGCTCGATCCCAGCTTGCTCAGCGCCGAAGCCGATTTGATCCAGGCCGAGCTATCCCTCGAAGAGCTGACTGACGAGAACAACTGGTTGGCCGACCTGGCCGAGGCTCGCAAAGCATTGGCCCAGGCCCAGGAGGCACTGGAGGATGCCGAATACTTGCGGCGAGTCCGCCAGCAGGGCTATCGCGCCAGCGAAGGAACGATCGACGCCGCCGAAGCCCGCCTGCTGTTGGCGCAGAATTCCTATGACCGGGCCAAGGGCGCCTACGACCGGCTATCCGGTCGGCCCAGCGACGACGAGGCACGCGCCATTGCTTTGACCAACTTGGAAGCCGCCCGGCAGAGCCGTGACTCGGCGTTGCGCACCGTGAACTGGTACAAGGGCAGTCCTTCCGACGTCGAGCAGGCGCAGCTCGAGGCCGATGTCGCCCTGGCCGAAGCCAATTTGGCCAAGGCTCAGGAACTGGTCGAGGTGCTGGAGCAAGGTCCGGACCCGGTGCAGCTGGCGCTGGCCGAAGCCCGATTGCGGGCGGCCCGAGCCCGCTACCAGCAGTCGCATCTGACGGCACCGTTTGAGGGAACCATCCTGTCGGTGACCTATGCCGTTGGCGACAGCGTCGGCCCGGGTCAAGTTGCCGTCCAGGTCGCCGACCTGACCAGCATGCATGTCGAGACCGTCGTCGATGAGCTCGATATCGCCAGCGTCGAGCTGGGCCAGCCGGTCGAGGTCACGCTCGACGCCTTGCCCGACATCACGCTTCAGGGCATGGTCGCCGAAATCGCGCTGGCGCCGTCGGCGGTGGGCACGGCCGCCGAGTATCCGTTGGTCGTTGAGCTGATTGACGTCGACCCTCGAGCCCGCATTGGCATGACGGTGGCGCTCGAGATCCTGGTCGAGCGGAAAGAGAACGCCCTGGTCGTACCCAACTGGGCGCTGCGTTTCGACTCGGAAGCCAATCAAATCTACGTCACGATCGAAACCGCCGGCGGTGTCGAACGGCGCCAGGTTGAGTTGGGCCTGCGCAACGAAAGTGAAAGCGAAATCGTGAGTGGCCTCGAGCCGGGCCAGGTGGTTACCATTGCCGTCACCCCCGAGGCCCCATCCTTCGCCGGCCCCTTTGGTGGAGGCGGCTGAGTGAATTCCGTCATCCAGATTCGAGACCTAGAACGCACCTATACGCTGGGTGAGATCGCCGTGCACGCGCTGCGCGGCGTCTCATTTGACGTCACACGGGGCGAAATGCTGACGGTGATGGGGCCCTCGGGGTCGGGCAAATCGACCCTGATGAACATTCTCGGCTGCCTCGACCAGCCAACCGGCGGCAGCTATATCCTCGATGGCGTCGAAGTAGCAGGCCTGACCGATGACCAACTGGCCGAGATCCGCAACCGCCGAATCGGTTTTGTCTTCCAGTCCTTCAACCTGCTGGCGCGCACGCCGGCCCTGGCCCAGTGCGAACTGCCGCTGGTCTACTCGGGCTTCTCGGCCCAGGATCGGCGCCTACGAGCGCTGGCGGCGCTGGAGAGCGTCGGACTGCAGGACCGGGTCGACCATCAACCCAGTGAGCTTTCCGGCGGCCAACAGCAGCGGGTAGCCATTGCACGCGCCCTGGTCAACGAGCCGGCCATCATCCTGGCCGACGAACCGACCGGCAATCTCGATACCCACTCGGGCGTGGACATTATGCGCATCCTGCAGTCGCTCAATCGCGACCAGGGCATCACCGTCCTGCTGGTTACGCATGACCCGTTCATCGCCCGCCATACCCACCGGGTCATACGCCTGCAGGACGGCAAGATCGTGGGGGATGATGAGGTCGAGCATCCGCTGGTCGCCGGGCAGGCCGAACGCCCCTCCGAGATCAGCTTGGATGAAGACATGGGGATGGAGACGGCGGTATGAAGCTGACCGAGAGCATACGAATCGCGCTGCGGGCCTTGCTGGCCAACAAGCTGCGAGCCGCCCTGACCATGCTCGGCATCATCATCGGTGTCGGCGCCGTGATCACGCTGATGTCGGCCGGCGCGGCCGTAGAGGCCTACGTCACCGACCAATTCCGAGCCATCGGATCCAATCTGCTCTACGTCGCCTCCGGCAACTTCCAGTCCAACCGCGGTCCGACCTCGACCACGTCCGGTGGCCGCGGGCTGACCAATGGCGACGTCGACGCCCTGCGCGATCCGCTGTTGGCGCCATCGATCGCCCGTATTGCCCCTGAGTTGAGTGGCGGGGCCACCGTTTCCTTCGCCCGCGAGAGCTTGCTCTTCAGCGTCAGCGGGGTCACGCCCGACTACATCGTGGTCCGGGGCAACGCCGAGGTCGACTTGGGCCGCTTCATCGACGAGAGCGACCAGGTGGCCGCTTCACGCGTGGCAGTGTTGGGCCCGGACGTAGTGGAAGATCTGTTCCCCGAGAACGCCGTGCCGATCGGCGAGACCATTCGCCTCAACGACATTGCCTTCCGCGTGATCGGTGTGATGAAGCCGCAGGGTGGCTCCGGCTTTGGTAGTGAAGACAACGTGGTCTTTATCCCATTGTCCACGGCCCAAGGCCGGCTCTTCTCGGCGCGCACCAGCGGCGGCGACTACCGTGTCTCACTGATTTACGCGCAGGCGTTGGTCGAGGAACAGACCGACACCGGCGCCGATCAGATTCGCCAGATCCTGCGCCAGCGGCATGACATCCAGCCCGACGAGGACGATGACTTCGTGGTCATCAATCAGGCCGACATCCTGACGTCCGCCTCCAGCGTCCTGGCTGCGCTTACCGTGTTTCTGGGCGCCATCGCCGCCATTTCCCTGCTGGTCGGCGGCATTGGCATCATGAACATCATGCTCGTTTCGGTCACCGAGCGCACCCGCGAGATCGGCTTGCGCAAGGCCGTTGGGGCCCGCCGGCGTGACATCTTGAGCCAGTTCCTGGTGGAAAGCGTTGTGCTGGCCGTGATTGGCGGCGGGCTCGGGGTTGCGCTGGGCGCCGCCGGATCGGGCGTGATTGGGGTTATCGAGCCGGCTATCAAGCCGACCGTCTCCTTCAATGCCATCGCCCTGGCGACCGGCTTCTCGGCCGCCGTCGGCCTGTTTTTCGGCATCTACCCGGCCACGCGGGCCGCCGCCCTCGACCCGATCGACGCGCTGCGCTACGAGTAACCAGGAAGGCGCCAAGAGCACAAAGGTTTAGGCAAGGGGCACGAAGGAAGTGATTTGGCCATCAGCCATCAGCTGTCAGCTCACAGCTGATGGCCCACCCTTTGTGACCACTTATTGAATCTTTGTGTCCTTAGGGTCTTCGCGGTTGACCCTCTTCGGCCAGAATGGCTCGGGCGCGTTCGATATCGCGCCGGATTTGCTCGACGAGGGCTTCGACCCCCTCGAATTTCCGCTCGTCACGCAGCCGCTCGACCAGCTGCAGCGTCATATGCTGATCGTACAGGTCCGAGTCAAAGTCGAGCAAATGGGACTCGACAACCGGCCGGGTTTCACCCGGCTCGAATGTCGGCCGCAGGCCGATGTTGGTCACCGCCGGATACTGCTGTCCATCGACCTGAGCAAAACACGCATAGACCCCTTGGGCTGGGTAGGCCCGCTCCGGCCAGACCTGCAGATTGGCCGTCGGGATGCCCAGCTGCCGTCCCCGGCCGGCCCCTCGCTCGACTCGACCTGGCAGGGCAAACCAACGACCCAACAGCGTGGCCGCCAGCTGCACATCGCCCAGCCGCAGCGCCTGCCGGATCCGGCTGGAACTCACAACTCCGCCCTGCAACCGGTAAGGGGCGACCACCCGTAACTGATACCCATGCACCCCGGCGTGCTGGCCCAGAAAAGCGACGTCGCCCTGACGATCACGCCCCAGCGCAAAATCGGGACCGACCCACAGGACCTGCGGCGCCAACCGCCCGATCACCCACTCGAGAAACACGTCCGCTGGGACCTGGGACAACGCCGCATCAAAAGGTTGGGTAATGACAACATCAACACCTGCCTCGGCCATTAAGGCCGCCTTCTCATCTGGAGAGGAAAGGTAGAAGGAAGGGCTGCGGCCCCGCACCACAACCGAAGGATGTGGATAGAAGGTCAACACCACCGCCGGTACGCCCCGCCGCCGAGCATCGGCTACAAGCTCGCCCAACAGATGGCGGTGCCCAAGGTGAACGCCATCAAAGGACCCTATCGTCAAGCAGCTGCCGGAGAGCCGCAGATCGTCGAGGCCGCCTGCATGCAGACCACGTATGCTCACGGCAACAACACCTTGTTGGGCTGCCAGGAACCACCGTCTGGGGCCGCTTCCAGCAGGGCGACCAGCTGACCGGCATCGTCCATCCCGAGCGCCATCCCCTCGGCGGCAGCCGCCTCGACTGACTGACCGTGGCGCACCCTGGTCAATGCCTCCCCCTCCAGACGGACGAGCGGCCAGCCGGGCAGCGCCTCCGCCGGCGGTCGAACGAGCTTTGCCAGCTCACCGGCTGCCGCGGCTGCCCGCACTTCATCGGGCGAGACCGCCTGATCAAGGGTGAACCCGCCAACCGCCGTCCGGCGCAATCCCGCCAGATGGGCGCCCATCCCGACTCGACGCCCCAGGTCGAAAGCCAAGGAACGAATGTAGGTCCCTGAGGAACACCGGATCCGCAACTGCAGGTCCGGCGGATCGTAACCGCGGACGTCCAACTCGTAGATGGTGACCTGGCGCGGCGCCAACTGGGGTGCCTTGCCCGCCCGAGCCAACTCGTAGGCCTTGGCCCCACCCCGCTTGACGGCGCTAAATGCCGGCGGCACCTGCTCGAATGTGCCCTGGTAATCCGGCAAGGCCGACTCGATTTGTTCGAGCGAAGGGGCCTGACCACTGTCACTGATCGTCTGGCCGTCGGCGTCGTAGGTGTCAGTCTCACGACCAAAACGGATCAGTGCCTCATAGGCTTTGTCGCTGGCGGTCAGGTATTCGGAGAGCCGGGTGGCAGGACCCAGGCACAGCACCAGCACACCGCTGGCCGCCGGATCGAGCGTGCCGCTGTGGCCGACCTTACGTACCCCGCTCTGCGTGCGGACCAGATCGACGATATCGTGGGAGGTCGGGCCAACCGGCTTGTCGACCACCAGCAGCCCGAAGACTTCCCGCTCGGTCATGCCGGCTGCTTCATCGCCTCCCGGGTGGCGGCCAACACCGTGGCCTCGATTTCACCCAGGTCGCCGGTCAGCATCGCCCCCGCCGCCGGCTTGTGTCCACCGCCGCCAAACCGGGTGGCGACGGCCGACACGTCGACACCCGGCTCGGCGCGCCAACTGATTTTGACCTTGCCAGCGGGCTGCTCGACGAAGAGCACGACCACGCGCGCCTGCTCGATGGTCATCAAGATGTTGACCAACTCAGCATCGTCGTCACCCGGGTAGGATACCGCTTTGCGGTCGGCCAAGGTCAGGCTGCTCCACACCAGGCCGTCTTCATGTTCCAGCCGGGCCAGCCCACGGCCCCAGTAGCGGGCCGCGACCAGGCTCACGCGGCTGATGACTCGATCGTACAGTTCCATCAGCGGTGCGCCGGATTCGAGCAAATCAGCGGCCATGCGCAGGGAGTAGGGCCGAGTGCTGGACGTCCGAAATCCGATCGTGTCGGTTAGCAGACCTGCCAGCAGGTTGGTGGCGACCTCGGTCGACAGAGGCAGCGACCACGGTGTGAGCGCCTGATACAGGATTTCGGTGGTAGCTGCCGCCTGGGGGTCCACCAGATTGATGGCGGCGAAGTTGGTGTTGGTCGGATGATGGTCGATGTTGATGTCAGGATGGCGGGGCAGCGCCCCAACGTCGAAGCCAATCCGATCGAGCGCGGCACAGTCGACCAGGATCAGCAGATCGCAGTCTGGGGCAAGCGACTGTCCGACCAGCTCGGCGCCAGGCAGGAAGCCGTAGCGCTTGGGCAACCCACCAACCAGCGCCGGCGAGACGTGCTTGCCGGCCGCCTGCAAAGCCAGACTGAGGCCCAAAAGGGAGCCAATGGCATCGCCGTCGGGCCGCTCGTGCGACACAATGGCGATCCGCTCGGCCCGCTCGACCGCGGCGCCGGCAGCATCAAACTGCAGGCTCACGCCGGGTCTTCCCCCTCATCGCGCCTGAGCTTGGCCAAGAGGTCATCAATCCGGGCGCTGCGATCGGGTGTTTCGTCCCAGCGAAAACGGAGCCGGGGAAAAGTGCGCAGTTCAATCTCACTGGCGAGCTGGCTGCGCAGGAAGCCAGCGGCACCACGCAGCGCTTCCAGAATCTCCTTCTGGCGGTCGGCCGCTTCGGCGGCGTTGACGTAGATGGTGGCGAAGGCCAACTCGCGATCGACTTCGACGCCGGTCACGGTGACCAGCTCGAGCCGCGGGTCGGCTGCCCTGCGTCGCAGTAGTTGCGCCAGGTCTTGCTGGATCCGCTGTGCAATCCGCCTGGCGCGGGCTTCGCTGATGCTCACACCAACCTCAAGCTACTGGAACTTTCTCCTCGACGAAGCATTCCAGGATGTCCCCTTCTTCAAACTCCTCGAAGCCGCGCACGTTAATGCCGCACTCAAACCCTTCGCGCACTTCGCGCACGTCTTCCTTCTCGTGCTTGAGCGAGCTAACCGGGCCCTCATGGACAACCTCTTTATCGCGGATGACGGCAATGCTGGCATTACGCCGGATTTCACCCTGCACCACGCGGCAGCCAGCAATCTTACCGATCTTGCTGATATTGAACACGGCGCGCACTTCAGCCCGCCCCAGCACGACACGCTTGGCCTCGGGCTCGAGCATGCCCTGAACCGCCTTCTCGACGTCCTCGATCAGGCGATAAATGATCTCGTACTCACGGATGTCTACGCCTTCGGCTTCGGCCGACCGCTGGGCCGCTTGATCGGCGGTGACGTTGAACCCCAGGATGATGGCGTCGGAGGTCGCCGCCAACATGACGTCGCTCTCACTGATATTGCCCGTTGCCGAGTGGAGCACGTTAACCGTCACTACTTCGGTCGATAGATTCTCGACGGAATTGACAACCGGTTCAAGCGAGCCCTGGACATCGGCTTTGATGATCAGGCGCAGTTCCTGAACCTCGCCAGCCTGGATCGAGTCAAAGATATGTTCGAGCGAGCGCACAGGCCTGGCGCCGCTGGAGGCTTCGGCAGCCTCCGATCGTTCGGCGGCTGTGTCACGCGCCTCGCGCTCGGACTCGGTCACCTGAAACAACTCACCAGCTCGTGGCACGTCGGACAGGCCAAGCACCGCCACCGGCATCGACGGGCCGGCTTCTTCGATGGGCTCGCCGGTGTAATCGAACATCGCCCGCACGCGGCCGTACTCGGTGCCGACCAGGATCGGATCGCTAGCCCGCAAGGTCCCGTTCTGCACCAGCAGAGTGGCCACAACACCCCGACTGGGATCGACCTCGGCCTCGATCACCGTGCCGAATACTTGCCCTTCGGGATTGGCCACGATTTCCAGCGAGTCAGCGACCAGCAGGATCGCCTCCATCAGATCTTCGATGCCCGTCTTCTTCTTGGCCGACACTGGCACGACCATCGTGTCGCCCTCCCAGTCGTCCGGGATCAAGCCCTCATCAGCCAATTGCTGCTTGGCGAAGTCGGGATTGGCCGAATCCAGATCGACCTTGTTGAGCGCCACCAGCATTGGCACCTGGGCGGCGCGGCCGTGGGCAATCGCTTCCTTTGTCTGGGGCATCACGCCATCGTCGGCTGCCACTACCAGGACGGCAATGTCGGCGCCCTGGGCGCCGCGGGCTCGCATGGCAGTGAATGCTTCGTGCCCTGGGGTATCGAGGAACGTAATCCTCCTGCCGTTGTGCTCAATTTGGTAGGCGCCGATGTGTTGGGTGATCCCGCCGGCCTCGCCGCTGGCCACATTCGCCTGGCGAATGGCATCCAGCAAGGAGGTCTTGCCGTGGTCGACATGTCCGAGGATCGTGACAACCGGCGCTCGAGGGACCAGCTTGTCGGTCTCCTCCTGTTCCAGCAGCTGTCGCCAGCGCGGAATTTCGCCCTTCTTCTGGACGCCTTCGTCTTCCGGCGCTAGCGCCGGGCGCGCTTCGAACCCCAGCTCTTCCATAACGATCGCAGCCGTGTCATAGTCGATCAGCTGGTTGATGTTGGCCATGACGCCGTTGGCCATCAGTTGTTTGATGATATCGATGGGACTGATCTCGATCCGCTCGGCTAGGTCGCGGACGGTGATCGTCTCGGGGATTTCGATGACCTTGTGACCGTTTTCGCTCATGGCGCACCTCCGGTTGGCTCCGGCCGGCCGCCATGGGCAGGCGGGCGGTCAGATCAAATATGTCGTTTCATGCTCGGCGCGGCCGTCCGGCGGAGCCTGTGCAAAGCGATCCAGCGCCGATCAACCATCGGTTGAGTTGGCACGCTGGGCCGCCAAGGCCTCCATCAAATGGTTCCGCTCCTCATCGGTCAACGAAGTTCGCAGCGCTCGAGCCAATGGACCCTTCAAGGCAGCTTGCCAGCACAACGGATCGTCGTGAACGTAGGCACCACGGCCGGCCTGTTTTCCACTGGGATCAAACTCGACCCCATGATCCGTTCGCACCAGCCGCAGCAGCGCCCGCTTGCCGGCTGTCTGGCGACAACCGACACACGTTCGGACAGGAACGTGGCGGCGCCGGGCCCCACCCTTAGCCACCAGCTGCACCAGATGGACGGCGCTGAGACCGCTTAAAAGTCGCCGCCGTACTTGTCCCACTCACCTTCGGCCCGACCCGGCTTGCGCCGCCGGCGGACGATCATTTCGTCCAGCTCAGGATCATACTCGACCACCCGCTTGCGCTGCTTCTGCTTCTTCTTCTCGAGCTCGTCCTGGTCGCCGTCGCCCTCTTCCTCTTCCTCGTCGAAGTCCGTGATCGCTTCGATGTCGATCTCGCTCTCGATCTCCTCGGCAATGGCGTCGAACGCCTTTTCGATCGTTTCGGGCTCCCCCTCAACTTCGTCCGTCTCAGCCGCGACCACTGCCTCGGCGGGCATCGCGTCGGCTCCGGCCTCGGCTTCGGCCGCGTCGGCCTCGACCTCGACAGCCGCCTCGGCCCCAACCAGCCCTTCGCCCTCGGCTTCGACCACTTCTTCCACCGGCGGCGCCGGCTCGGGGAACTCGAAGCCATCAAGCACCTGGTTCAGCTCTTCAATCGACTTGGGCCCCATGCCCGAGATTTCGAGCAAGGCGTCTTCGTTGAGCGCCAGCCGCTCCATGACCTGGCCCGCCGAGCTGTAGCCGGCCTCCGTCATAAGGTTGACGACGCGTGTCGAGACCCCGGCTGCCTCCAGGCTTGTGTCATAGGCCGTTTCCGGGATCTCGGACCGGACTGCTTCGAGCGCTTGGCGCTCCGTCTGCCGACGAGCTTCCATCCGGGCCTGGCGCTCGCCCTGGACGGTGTCGACGAACGCTGTCAGGACCTGGTATTCCTCCGGCGGAATGGGCCGGCCTTCGGCCTTCTTGCCCAGAATGTTCTCGACCTGGGCCATCCGCTCGCTTTCGGCTTCAGCCAGCTCGCCGTACTCCGCATCGCTTTGCACCATATGGAGTGAGTCACCGGCCGCCTCGGGCAGGCTTTTAATATCGATACGCCAGCCGGTAAGCCGAGCGCCCAGCCGAGCGTTGACGCCGGCCCGGCCGATCGCTAGACTCAGCTGGTCTTCAGGCACGACGACCATTGCCGTCCGGCCGCGGGCCGGATCGTCATCCAAGAACACGCCGGAAACCCGCGCCGGGCTCAGCGCCTTGGCGATAAACGTTGGCAGGTCCGAGTTCCACTCGATGACGTCGATCTTCTCGTCGTTCAGGTCGCGCACGATCGACTGGATGCGGACACCGCGCAGCCCGACACACGCCCCGACCGGGTCGACCCCGTCGGCCAGGGCGGCCACGGCCACCTTGGCCCGCTTGCCGGCTTCGCGGGCGATGCCCTTGATCTCGACCAAACCCTGGTTGATCTCCGGCACTTCCATCTCGAGCAATCGCCGAAGCATGTTGGGGTGAGTTCTTGAAACAATGATCACCGGACCACGCGACGACTTGCGGACCTCAAGCACATAGACCCGCACCCGGTCGCGCACGCGGAACCGTTCGCCCGGAATCTGCTGGTTGCGGGGTAGGATGGCCTCAGCCCGGCCGAGGCCCACGGTTACAGCCTGCGGTGAAATCGAGTGGATCGTCCCATGGACCATCTCGCCTTCACGCTCGGCGAATTCGGCATACTGGGCTTCCCGCTCGGCCTCACGCAACCGCTGTAGGATGACCTGCTTGGCTGTTTGAGCCGCCACCCGACCAAAGTCCTTGGGGGTGGCCTCGACCATCACCATGTCGCCTTCGCCGGCCTCGGGATCAAACTCGCGGGCGCGCTCGACCTCAACCTCCGTCTGCTCGTTCTCGACGCCGTGCACCACTTCCTTCTCGGCCAGTATCTGCACTTCGCCGGTCTCGAGATCGATCGTGGCCGAGACATCCTGGGCGCTGGAGGCGTTAACCGCACGGCGGAATGCCGAAATCATGGCGGCCTCAAGCGCCTCCATCACGATGTCGCGCTCCAGGCCGAAGCGCTCGGTAATCTCGTTAATCGCTAGGCTGAACTCGCTCTTCATCGATCCTTCTTGCCCTTTTTGGGTTGTGGCCGGCTCGGCATATGAAGAGAAGTGGGGGGAACCCACTTCTCGCCGCAACCTCTCAGACTTGGCCGTTCCTCGGGAAGTACGCGGTCATTGTAGCACATCGATAGGCCTGCCCGCAAGCTGAAACTCGAACAACCACCAAGACGCCAAGTGCACGAAGGTGTCAAGAGGCAACACGAAGGGGGCTCTGTCAGCAGTCGGTTTTCAGGTCTTAGCTGATGGCTGAAGACTGAAAGCTGACAGCCTCCCTTTTTGTGCCCCCGAATGGAAACTTGGTGGACTTCGAGCCTTGGTGGTTGCCCCTCAAGTTTGACGGCCCCACGGTCAGACTTTATCATACCGCCAGCTTCAACCAGCCCCTGCACTGAGGAGAACGTATGGAAGTCGGTCTCGTTCGATCGATCGATATTCGGTCGGAGATGGAACAGTCCTACCTCGATTACGCCATGAGCGTAATCGTTTCCCGCGCACTGCCGGACGCGCGCGACGGCCTCAAACCCGTCCACCGCCGGGTCTTATACGCCCTGCAGCAGATGGGCATAGGGCCGGGCACGCCGTTCCGCAAGTCGGCCAGAATTGTCGGCGAGGTGCTGGGCAAGTACCACCCGCACGGCGACATGGCGGTCTATGAGGCTATGGCCCGCCTGGCGCAGGACTTCTCGGTGCGTTACCCGCTGGTCGAAGGCCAGGGCAACTTCGGCTCGATCGACGGCGACCCGCCGGCGGCCATGCGCTATACCGAAGCCCGCATGACGGCCCTGGCCAGTGAGATGCTGGCCGACATCGACAAAGACACGGTTGACTTTGAAGACAACTTCGACGGTTCGCTGACCGAACCGTCGGTCATGCCGGCGGCCGCCCCCAACTTGCTGATCAATGGCGCTACCGGCATCGCTGTCGGTATGTCGACCTCGGTGCCGCCTCACAACCTGGCCGAAGTCGTGTCGGCGCTGGTGCATATGCTGAAACATTGGTCCAAGCGTGACCAGATCAGCCTCGATAACCTGATGGGATTCATCCATGGCCCCGATTTCCCGACCGGCGGAGTGATCCTGCGCGACAAGCAGGATGGTGAAGGATTAATCACGGCCTATGCCACCGGCCGGGGCAAGATCACGGTCCAGGCGCGAGCCCACGTCGAGGCGATGGGGCGCGGCCGCAACCGGATCATCGTCACCGAACTCCCCTACCAGACCAACAAGTCCAACTTGATCGAGAAGATCGCCGAGCAGGCGCGCGAAGGGCGGCTCGACGGGGTCACCGATTTGCGGGATGAGTCCGACCGCCAGGGCATGCGCATCGTCATCGAGTTGGCCAAGTCGGCCGACCCCGAGAAGATCCTGGCCAAGCTCTACAAGCGAACCACGATGCAGGGCACCTTCAGCATCATCATGCTGGCACTGGTGGACGGGCAGCCGCGGCTGCTCCCGCTCAGGCAGGCGCTGCAGGTTTACCTCGACCACCGCATTACCGTCGTCCGCCGCCGCAGCCAATTCGAACTGGCCCGGGCCCAAGAGCGGGCCCATGTGCTCGAAGGCTTGCGCACCGCACTCGGCAACCTGGACGATGTTATCCAGACCATTCGCAAGTCGAAGGATGTGCCAACCGCCAGCCAGCGGCTGCAGACACGCTTCGAGCTGAGCGAGCGCCAGGCGCAGGCCATCCTTGAAATGCCGCTGCGCCGGCTGGCCAGCCTGGAACGCAAGAGGATTGAGGACGACTACAAGGAGACCGTCAAGCGCATCAAGGATTTGAAGACGCTGTTGGGCTCTGAGGCCAAGATCCGGGGTCGGATCGTTGCCGAGCTCGAGCAGCTGAAAGCCACTTTCGGCGACCGGCGCCGCACGGTCATCGCCAGCCCGCGCCAATCCAAGCTCGGTGTACCTTTGACCGCCTCCGATCTGACCCCGTCCAAAGATGCCTGGGTGGTGATCACAAATGAAGGCAAGATCTCACGGACCACTACCGCCCGCCTGCCCCGCATTTCGGGCCGGTCGGCGCCGCAACTTGTGCTGGGTGCCAACGGCCGCGACAACCTTTACCTGTTCGACAAGAAAGGTGAAACTGGCGCATTGGCGGTCCACACGATTCCCGAAACGGATGACCCGGAAGCTGGCACGCCGGTCCGCTCGCTGTGCGGATTGGATTCGGGCGCCGACGTCGTAACCGGCGTTGCCGTTCCCGAGGAGCTTTTCAACCAAGGGGCACCCAAGGCATTCCTATTGTTCGGCACGCGCCAGGCCATCGTCAAGAAGAGTTCGCTGGCCGAGTTCCCGGGTCCATCGGCCCGCTCATTCACGGGAATCAAGGTCCAGGCTGGCGACGAATTGGCCTGGGTCTACCTGACGAGCGGCAGCAACGAGATTCTGATGGTCAGCGACGCCGGCATGGCCATCCGGTTCGCTGAAGACGACGTGCGGCCGATGGGACTGGGAGCCGCCGGCGTCAATGGCATGAAGCTGGAAAAGGGCGGCCGACTGGTCGGCATGGACCTGGTCCGGCCCGGGGCCTTTCTTCTGATCGTGGCCGAAGACGGCCGCGGCAAGCGAACCGCCATGCAACAGTTTCCGAGCCAAGGCCGCTACGGCAAGGGAGTGCTGGCCTGGGCCTCGGGAGATGCAGTGCAGTTGGCCGGCGCCACCGTTGGAGGCAGCGCCGACCGGGCGACTGCCGTGCTGGCTCGCCAGGCGGACCGTTCGCTGCGTATCGGCGATGTGCCACGCAAGGGCCGCGCCGCCGCTGGTTTCCCCCTGTTCGAAGTCAGTGAAAGCGACCGGGTCAAACGCCTGACCCCGGTTTTGCTGCGGGGTGATCGTTTCGAAGGGGAAGGGGCCGCGCATGCTAAGCCCAGGTCAAAGGCGAAAGCCACGCCGTCGAAGGCAAGCTCCAAGCCGAAGCCGAAAAAAAAGCCGGGCGCCAAGAAGAAGTCGGCAGCCGGCAGCAAGAAGCCGGCCAGGAAGAAATCGAGCAAGAAGGGCACGAGCGCAAAGAAGAAGGGCTAGATTCTGCGACCCTAGGGCAGGAACCCGGTCTCTGATTCGCCCGGGATCTGGTAAATGATCCGGTTGGCCCGAGTGGAGCAAGTACACGCGGGAACCACGTTCGTGCCGCGCGTCAATTGCCCCTCGTAGGGCTCGTCACCGGCATGTGCCTCCCAGCGGTCGAGCATGAACGGGACCGGGCCATCGGCCGGCAGCCATTCGCCGTTGTAGCGCCGAGCAATGTGGAAGTGCGTGCCGGTGGACCGGCCGCCTTCACACGACGGGTGCCCTAAACGGTCCCCCAACTCGACTTCGGTACCGGCGGCGATCAAACCGTTCTCCGCCAGATGGTAGAACAGCAGGACCCAACCGGTCCGCTCGTCCCCATCCCCGTCCAAATCCAGCACCGCAAGGGCGTTGCCGCTGCGTGTGATCACACCTGGGGCCGGCGCCGCCGCCCACTCGTTGGACGAAGCGCAACCGCCTTCCACCGCCGGTGGGGCGAAATCAAGCGCGCCCCACGGCAGGCTTTCGCCCCAACTGGAATGCGGACCGCCCGAAAAGTCCCACACACGGTTGGGCAAGAAGGGCAGCCCCAGCTCGGGTTGCTGCAGGTTGCCGGGAATGTGCGCCTGTGCCAATCCGAACGGATCTCCCCACAGTTCGACATAGGTTTGATGGAAGCCGCCGGGGCCGATCGCCAACTCGAGCTGCTCCCGGGTCATCATGCCGGCCAGAAGGTACTGGATTGCAACCGTGCCGGCGTTTTGCCACGAATCAGGCCGGATCAGGAAGCCGTCGCTGGTCTCGAATTCCCGCAAGCTGCCCGCTCGCCAGCCGTAGAACCCATCATTGATCCGCTCCGCAGCCCACAGCAACTGGCGGTAGACGCCCTGATAGCGCACGTTGGGGAATCCCAGCGGGTAGCGGCGCTCTAACTGCCCGGGAAACGGATTGGTGAGGGCACTGGAGCCGTATTCCAACAAGGTAAGCAGCAGCCGCGGGTGTATCGAGTAGTTCAGGGCAACCGTATTGACCAGCTCCCATGACACTCGCTCACGGCCAAACGCATACTCGCTGACCGAAGCCAGGTAGCCGGCACGGGACAGGACCTCCTGCCGTAGGTCGAACTCGACCGCGCTTGGTCCATTGGGCACTTCACTGTCGGGCAGGATTTGGAATGGTGTGCCGGTCAACGGCACGTAGTAGGCCGGGATTGTCAGAGGATAGCCGGCGGGCAGGGTCGTGACCAATTCGGGCAAATCGGGATTGGCCGCCCGAATCTCTTCTACCGTAGTGTTGAAATGGGCCGCCACTGCCGGCAGGGTGTCCCCCGAGTTCGCTGTGTAGGGCACCAGTTCACCCGGCGACAGCAGGGTGCGGGTCGGGAGCATCGTCGCCCGGGGGTCGGGCGTTACCATCGGGGCGGGTTCCTGCGTGACTACGACCGTCGGCGCCGCCGGTGCGCAGGCGGCTACAACGGCCAGGAGCGTCACCCCAGCCCCCAGCCTGTGCAATCGTCCTGGGATCATCGTTTGATGTAGGTCTGGCTGGAGGCACAGGTGCAGGCTAGCACGGTCTGGTCTCCGTTGACCAGCGCGCCCTGATAAGGCGCCACCCCCGCGCGTGCTACCCACCCGCTCAACGTGAACGGCAATGGGCCGTCCGCCAGAATCCACTCGCCGTTGTACTTTCTGGCCAGGTGCACATGGGTTCCGGTGGCGATGCCACCTTCGCACGATGGATGACCCAGCAGGTCACCTAGCTCGACGAAGTCCCCAATCTGCACACGACCTCGATCGGATACATGCAGGTAGATCAGCACCCAGCCGGTTTGTTCCCGGCCGTCGCCGTCCAGGTCAAGCACAACTACGCCGTCGCTGGCTCGCAGCACCAGACCCGGCGCCGATGCCACCACCCACTCATCCGAGTCGACGCAGCCGGATTGGATGGAGGGTGGGGCGAAATCGAGGGCGGCCCAAGCCGCTTCGCGCTCCCAGGCGCCATGCGGTCCACCGGTGAACGCCCACGTGTGCTCGGGCAGGAAGGGGAGGATCAGTTCCGGTTGCACGATGCCCGGCTCAAACAGCGGATGCTGGTACTGCCAGGGATCGCCGAAGAGGGTCTGGTAGTCAGCCAGCAGGCCCTGCTCACTGACGGCCTCCGCCCAGCTGCGGCCGGTCAGGCGCTGGGCGTAGAAGGTCTGGATAGCGGCCGTTGCGGCGTTGATCTCGGGCGCCAGTCGGACCACGGTCGTGTCGCTGAAGGAAAGCTCGGTCAGCGTCCCCATTCGCCAGGCGTAATATCCCTCTCCCATGGCGTTGGCCAGCCAGGTCAGCTGGCGGAACAGGCCGACGGCCTGGGGATTCTTATGACCCAAGGGATAACTGAAGTTGTCGCCCTCGGGGCGAGTCGGATTGCGCACCCAGCCGGATTCATACTCCAGCACGGCCATCAGCAGCCGGGGGTTGACCGAGTTGTCGCGGGCGGCCAATTCGATGACCTCCCCGCCGCTGCGCCAGCCGCCGTAGACGAATTCCTGGTACTCACCCAAAAAGCCGCCCTGTTCGTTGGCGAAGGCTGCCGCGTCGAAATCAACCGCGTGCGGTGAAAAGACAAACTCGCTGTCAGGCAGCAGTTTCTGCGCCGGGCCGGTCGGCCCCAGCCGGCGCGGGATGACCAGAAGTTGGCCGATGCCCAACAACTCGTTTTCCGGCGGCAACTGGCCCTCAACGACACTGATCTCCTCGGCCAGCACACCAAAGCGGATCGCCAGCGAGCGCAGCGTATCGCCGGGCTGGACCTCGTACAGCACGGTTGAAGGCAGGTCGCTGCCATTGGGCGTCGGCGTCGGGGGCGGCGTCGGTGAAACCGGCGCCACGGGCTCGGCCGGCGTTGGCGAGATGGCGACGGTTGGGCTCGGCGGGACCGTCGGTGTCAACGGGGTGGGGCTGACGGGGACCTCGGTAATGGCCGGCTCGGAATCTGGAACGGCCTGCGTTACGGTGACATCGCCACGGGCACATGCCAGCCCGGCCAGCAGCAGCGCGCCCGCCGCCAGCAACCAACCAAAACGCACCGCATGTCTGGTCATCGGCTGATCTGGTTTCCCTCGTCACGGCACGAACAGGCCTCAAGCACGCCTTGGCCCGAGATCAAGGTGCCATCGTACTCGACACCGGTGCCCGCCGATTGCCAGCCGTCCATCTCGAAAGGCAAGCCGCCATCGGCCTCGATCCACACGCCGTTGTACTTACGCGCCAGGTGCAGGTGGGTTCCATTGGACACGCCTCCCTCGCACGATGGGTGCCCGATCCGATCGCCGGCTGCCAACCGAACCCCCTGTTCGACACGCTCGCGGCCGTCCACGTGCAAATACACAATGGACCAACCCAACCCTTCAAAACCATCGCCTTCCAGGTCCTGAATGACGACACCCAGATCGGTGCGCACCACCTCGCCATCGGCCACGGCTGTAATCCAGGCATCCGACCATACACAGCCCAGCGCAAAACCGGGCGGGGCGAAGTCGAGGGCGGCCCAGGCAGAACCGCCCCCCCAAGCGCCATGCGGTCCGCTGGTGAAAGACCAGACGGCCCCCCGCTCGAACGGCAGCTGAAGCGGGGGCTGGACCAAGGCGTCCGGCACCAGCGGCTCGACCGCCCAGTCGAATGGATCGCCAAACAAGTGCTGATAGACGGCCAGGAAACCCTGCGGGCCAACTACCTGCTGCCAGGCGTCATACGGATGCAATTGGGCGTACAAGTACTGCACCCCGGCGGTGGCCGCGTTGATGCCCGTCCCAGGTGGAGCCACCCTGCCATCCGGGAACAAGTATGGGCCGGCCCAGCCTGCGCGCCACAGGTAGAAACCGGCGTTGAGTTGATCGGCGGCCCACGAGACCTGGCTGAACATCCCCTCCCGAGTCATATCGAGCAGGCCGACAGGAAACTGGCGCTGGGCCGGGGAGACCTGCGGCTGTGTCACCCAGCCGGCGCTGTATTCGAGAACGGCCAACAGCAGCTTGGGATGAACGGAATAGCGTCGCGCCACCAACTCGACAATTTCGTCCCCGCTCAGCAATTCCCCCTCCACCTCTTCGCGGTAGCCATCCAGCGCCCCACCATAGCCACTGACGGTTTGGTGGGTGTTGAAATAGGAGGCGGATGGACCATAGACCAATTCGGAGTCGGGCAGCAGCTTCAAACTGGGTCCGGCGGGCAGTGGCTCTGAGGCCGGCACGAACAATTGCTGCCCAACCGTCAGGAAGTTGGGGTCGAACAGGCCATTGGCCTGCATCAACTGCTGCACGCCGACGCCGTAACGATAGGCGATGCCATTGAGTGTGTCGCCGGGGCCAACGTAATGAACATCGGAGGTGGTGCGAAAGGCAGGCGCCGACCGTGCTGCATCCGGCGTGGGCGTTGGCCGAGTGGTGCCAGCCCCCACGGGACCTGGGAATAGTGACGGCTGGGGAGGCTCTGTCGGGGTTGGTGTCGGCGTGATAGCCGGCTGCTCGATCACCCCGGTCCACGGCTCAATCACCTGCGCCGCCGACGGCTGAGCCAGACTACCGCTGCAGGCCGACAATCCAACCATCAAGACGACCAGGGGTAGAACAAGCCGCCGTGCGGGCACGGCCGGCATCAGCATGGGGCTGGCCTCTACGCTGCCCCGGCGCGCCGAGTGGGCCGCAACAAGACACCCACTCCCAGAGCGATGAGCACGATAGGAAAGAAGAGTCCCGATCGGACCAGCGACAGCTCCTGGGCCAGCCAATAGGCCCCGGCAGCCACCGTCACCAGACCCGCCGTGAACCCGCCCGGCCGTCTCTCAGACAGTGCGCCAAACAGCAGCCACAGTCCAACGAGCATGACGCCAATCGGCCACAGGGAATACACATCACCGGGCAGGATCCCCAGTTGAACCAACAAGGCGGTCACGCCCGCCGCCACGAATAGCACGCCCCACATAGGATTCAACCGCATTTCCACGAGACTCCGGTCACGTTCGCCGAGGTAAGGTTCCAAGAAACATGCCACCGATTGGCACGCGGCGAACTCTACCACAGACCCGGTTTGCCGAATACGCACTCACCTTAGAGTTCTCGCTCCAGCACGTAGGCCGGTTCCGAGACATGGCGCAGCTTGCCCTCATGGTCAATGTACGACCATTCGCCGGGATCCTCAGCAAAGCACTTGTATCCGAGTTTCTCATACAGCCGGCGGGCACCCATGTTGGTTTTGGCGACGGCGATCACGACGCGGCGGAAGCCGCGCCGCCGAAGCTCATCCTGCGCGCTTTCAATCAGCCGGGTGCCGATCCCTTGGTTGCGGTAGTTGGGCCGGACGCGGAAGGCATACAGGTAGCCAGACGAGGCGCCGTCGGCCAGATCGGCCCGGCCGCTAGCCAACTGGGCGAAGATCTGGCCGACAATGCGGCCATCGACTTCGGCCACCAACAAGATGCGGTGGCCCAGCTTGGCCTGGCTCATGGCGCGGCGGTACAGGCGGCGGAAGTGCTGATAGCGACCCTCCCACTCCAGTGCCGACAGGTCACCTTCACGCGCTTGGCGAATCAATACCTCGACACGCTCAACCATGCGATTCTTCCGCTGCAACCAGCGCCGCCATCATCTGCTCTTCCTCGGCCGGGTTGCTGAGTTCGCCATTGAGCCAGGCGTCCCGCAATCGGTCGAGGATCCGGCCGTAGGCCGGGCCCGGCGGCAATCCCAGCTGGCGCAGATCGTCGCCATCCACGTTGGGCCGGACATGGCGCCACTGCCCCAGGAAGCGGTCAATGTAGGACTGGGCCGTTGTGTCGTCGTTGAGCGCCAGCCAAGCGGCCGCCAACGCCATCTCACGCCGGCCTTCCAGGACCCGAACCACCTCGGACGGCTGCGCTTGCTTGTTGAGCGCTGCCAGCTGTCGACCCACCTGCCGCATCTCGTGAATGGCCTGTCGCTCGGTCCCCGGCAGGTTGAGCACCGCGAGTACTTCGGGTGCCAAGCTATCCTCCAGCCGGTAGACCCAGAGAGCATACAGAAGGAACGGCACCGGTGGTTTGTCCCCGATTTCCCATACGGGCGGCGCCGTGAATGCCAGCGCACGCCGCCACTGGTCTCGGAGCCAGTCGTCCCATGTCAGGCCGGGATGGACGGCGACAAGCAACGCCAGCCCGGACAGCCGGTCCATGATGGCGAGGATCTCGGCTTCCCGGAAGATTTGGTTGAACTCGCTGCGAATGCGGTCGCCGCTCACCCGATCGAGCAGGCTGCGGGCTTTCAGCAGCAGTTCCAGCGTCCGCTCCTCAATCGTGAACTCGAGACGCTGCTCGAGGCGCACTGCCCGCAGCATGCGGGTAGGGTCGTCTACGAAGCTAAGCGAGTGCAGCACCCGGATCCGGCCCGCCGCCAGGTCCTGACCGCCGCCCCAGTGATCCAGCAACCGGCCATAGTACTGCCCGTCAAGCCGCAGGGCCAACGTGTTGATTGTGAAGTCGCGCCGGTGCAAATCGAGTTTGATACTGCCTCGCTCGATCGTCGGCAGCGCTGTTGGATGCAGGTAGAACTCGCTGCGGGCGCTGACGAAATCCAGGCTGGCGGGCAGATCTTCCTGACTGGCTCCGCCATGATGCACGCCGGCCAGCGCCGGTGAGTCTGCATCCAACTGCCACTTGGCGGTGCCAAAACGGCGATGACTGCTCACATTTCCACCGAACTTCTCGGCAACGGATTGCGCCAACTGAATGGCATCGCCTTCGGTCACCAGATCGAAGTCCACACTGGGCGTACCAAGCAGCAAGTCGCGCACAAAGCCGCCGACCACATACAGGGCCACCTGTTGTGCTTCGGCCTGGGCCGCGATCTCTCGCAACAGCGCCAGCCTTGCGGCCGGCAGGGCTGCCGCCAGCTTGTCGGCCAGGTTGGCCGGGGCCGCCGTCCGACGGCCGTTGCCAAGTGTGCGCAGCAAGTCGGTGCGAGTCACGATACCGATGATTTGGCCGCCCTGCGGGTCGGCCACGGGCACCTGCCCCCAATCGTGGCGGATCATCAGTTCTTGCAGATGCTCGACCGAGTCGCTTGGATGAACGACAAGCTCGCCGGCGTCCATGATGCTGGATACCGGCCGATCGCCCATGCGGTGGGCCATCGCCCTGTCGACTGCACGCCGGGTCAACAGGCCGACGACCTTCTTTTCGTCGACCACAGGATAGCCTTCGTGTCCGGACCGCTGCATGCGTTCGGCGGCCCGCCCGATCGAGGTGTCGGGCGACAGAAGCTGAGGATCACGGGACATCAATTCACCGACGGTCATCGGTGGCTCGACCACCTCCGGCAAGAGCGCCAAGAGTTCATCCCGGACCGCCTCGGCCGCCTTATCATGGATCAGGGCCGCGGCCGCCCGGCTGTGCCCGCCCCCGCCAAACCGCTCGGCGATGCGGCCGACGTTGATCGAGTCGCTGGTTGAGCGCGCCACTAGTTGGACATCGGCGTCCAACCCGACCAGGACAAACAGACCGGCCGGATCATAGACATCGCGCAGCTTGTGGGCCAGTGTCGAGACTTCGTCGACCATGCCATCTGCCTTGGCCAGCGCAATGACAACGGTCAATCCCTGGATACTGTGGCTCTCGGCGGCTTCAAGCAGCCGCTCATAGACCGCTCGCTGCTCGGCCGACAGTGGATGGTTGAGGAAATCAACCGCCAGGGACAGGTTGGCGCCCGCCTCGAGCAGCCAGGCCGCTGCCAGCAGGTCCCGGGTCGTGGTCCCGCCATACGTCAGCGAGCCCGTATCCTCGTAGAGACCCAACAGAAGCAAGGTGGCGTGGACTTGGTCGAGGGCCGCGCCGGCCCGCTGGAGGTCTTCGACCAACAACGTCGTGGTGGCCCCCACCTGCTCCAGGTGGGTCGTCCAATCCGTCGACAGTTGTTCGCCCGCTGGGTGGTGGTCGACGACATGGACCTGCGGCTTCTTGTGAGCACCGCGGACGGACGGCAGCGATTGGGTATCGACCAGCGTGATGCGTTCGATCTTGCGTTTGCCCAGTTCTTCGAATGCGACGAACGGCAGGCGCTCGCCATAAAGCGTCAGATAGGCGCGCACATTGCGGTTGAGCCGGCGCGGCAGAACCGGTGTGGCGCTCTCGTCCAGCAGATGGACGGCCAGGCAGGCAGCAACAGCATCGAAATCGGCCTGCTCATGGGTTAGCACCAGGTGCATGGTCTACCGCCCGCCGGCTGCTGGGGAACAACCGCGGCGATTATACATCTGGGTCATGAACCACGAAGGCACGAAGCGCACCAAGGGTCGATGAGGGAACACAAAGGGGGGCACTCAGCAATCAGCTTTCCGCTCTCAGCTGACTAGTGACACGGAACGGCTCACGACTCGTCCCATGGCTTTGTGATCCGATTAGTTTCTTCGTGCCCTTAGGGAGTTCGTGGTTATCAGCCGGGCGGTGGCGTTGGGGGGGCCGTCGGCGTTGTGGTTGGGGTCAGCGTTGGGGCCGGCGTGCGGGTGGGGGTCGCCGTCGGGATCCGGGCCTTGCGGATCTCCTCCAACGCAAGTTCGAGCGCCAATTCGGGGTCGCCGCCCTGACTAACCACCAGCCTGATGGCCGTGCTGAGGTGCGGAACGATGTCCTCCAGCGGGCGCGGATCGGGCAGTCGCTGGCCCATGTCGAAGGCGCGAGCCGCTTGCAGCAAGAGCGCATCGGCCGGCTCGACCGCCGGGATCACCGGCAGATGGCGCACGGCCGGGTTCTCACTTAATCTGCGCTGCACCTCCGGCGACAAGAGGTAGACGGCAAACGACCAGGCGGCCTCAAAGTCCCCATCCGACGCTGCCGCCGGGAAGTACAAGTTCTCGGTCCAGACGTAGCCACTAAGCGCCTCGCCGGTGGCTTCGTACAGCGGCCAGCGATCGATGGCAATGGCGCCCTCGCCCAACGCCGTCACCAGCTCGTTCATTGCCTCGGTGCTGTCAATCAACCAGACACTGTCACCGGCGGCAAAGGCCTGGCGGTCCTCATCGGTGTTGAGCGTCGGCCGGCCGGCGCTGCCCAGGCGATCGAGCAGTCGCAACCAGCACAGACCGGCCGGGCGCTCAATCGGATCGACCCGCTCGTCTGTGACCAACTGGCCCTTGCAGGTGTGGAGAAAAGGCGCCGCCCGATCGAAACCGAGGTCAAGAACCGCACCGGCCAGGCCGGTCAGGCGCGCCTCGGCCGCTTCGTTGAGCAGCGCTTCAACCGTGTCGGCCGGCTGAGCGGCGATGAGCGTGTTGCGGTAGAGCACCGTGCCACGCAGTTCAAAGGGCAACCCGGCCACCAAATCGCCGAGCGCCACCTGCTGCCAGGCCAGCCGGTGAACGGCATCGGCCAGTTCAGGCAGGACCAGGGGGCCGACATCGCGCAACAGGCCCGCCTCGTGCATGACCAGCCCCCAGCTCGACGGGCCAACCAGCAGGCTGGGACCCTCGCCATTAGCCGCCGCCGTCTCGAAGGCGGGACGTAGGCGGTCGGAAGGCAGGTAGATCAACTCGAACTTGGTGCCGGGATGGATTTGCCGGTAGCTGTTGATGACGGACTCGAGTGCTTCCAACTCGGCCGGGTTCCAGTCCAGCCACAAGCGGACCGTGCCGCCGATCGCCGGCGTCGGTGAGCCAGCCGGGCCCGCCTGGGTCGTCGTCGCCGTGGCCGCCGCGGTCGCCGTGGAGGTGGGATCCGGCGTGCTCGTTTGGGCTGGCTGGCCGCAGGCCGTCAACAGGAGGAGGAGGAAGCCCGCCAACAGCGGCATGGACCATAGTCGCCGGACGATGGACGGCTCGAAGGTGTGCCGCTGCCTGTTCACGATTGGATTACCGAAGTGGGTCCGTGGTTTGTGGTCTATGGTCTATCGTCCGTCGTGTGCCGTCCGTCGGCGATTCTTACTGTCAGGTTCCCCAGCTTGTCGAACGCCGGGCGCGCCGGCCAGTCTACCATGCGCCCCTGTCCAGCTGGCTCGTATAATGCGGACGATGGGAGAGACTTGGCGTTGGCTGAATACGGGGACGGCCAGCGGAGCCAGCAACATGGCCGTCGATCTGGCGCTTCTGGAAGCCGTGGGCCACGGCAAGGCGCCGCCTACGCTTCGCGTCTATGCCTGGGATCCACCCTGCCTGTCGCTCGGCCACGCCCAGCCGGTCGAGGATATCGACCTGGCTGCGTTGACCAGCGCCGGTTGGAACTGGGTGCGCCGGCCGACCGGCGGCCGGGCGATCTTGCACACCGACGAGCTGACCTACGCCGCCGCCGCCCCTGGCGGGCACCCTTTGATGAATGGCGGCGTTCTCGCCAGCTATCGCCGCCTGAGCCGGGGCCTGGTGGCCGCGCTCAAACTGTTGGGCGTTGCGGCGGAGATCGAGCCGAACGCTGACAAGCCAGCCGGGCTGAACCACAATCCAGTGTGCTTCGAAGTGCCCAGCGCCTACGAAATCAAGGTCAGCGGCCGCAAATTGATCGGCAGCGCCCAGGTGCGGCGCCAGGCAGGCGTCTTGCAGCACGGAACCCTGCCGCTCGCCGGCGACCTGGGACGGATTTGCCGGGCGCTGCGTTTCGCCGAACCGGCTGAGGCGGAACGGGCGGCGGCACGCGTGCGCCAGCGAGCGGCCACGCTCGAGCAGGCGCTCGGCAGCGCGGTGCCCTGGCATACAGCGGCCGAGGCACTCAAGTCTGGCTTCGAGGCGGCACTGGATATCAAACTTGTAGCCGGGGATTTGTCAGTCGACGAGCAGCGACGGGCGGCCGCGTTGGCCCGCCATCTGCAGGCCCGACCGGGGGAACCCGTCGGCCGCGGGACATCCGTTGCCGGGTAGTGCTTAGGGGGTGGCGGTGGATAATGGCAGCGGCGTGACCGTCGCCGTCGGTTCAGGCTGCTGGTCGGGCTCGGCGAAGATCACGTCGCGGTATTCCAGCGAGCGCAAAAAACGATAGAGGAAGGCCTCGGCGTTGACCTGCGCCTGCTCCAAAATACCATCGTTGAGAGCTGCCTGCCGAATCTCAAGTTCGGCAGCCAGACGGGCGGATGACTCGAGGTCAATGCTGCCGCGGGTAAACAGCCCGGTGTCTCGATCGTAGACATGGGTGGCCTCGTTGTCCAGGCTGGAGACCAAGATTTCGGCAGCCGGCAAGCGCATATAGACGCGTCCACCTTCGTCCACCCACACGTCGTCCGGTCCGAGCTGCGCCAAATCTACGCCAGCAATCACCGTGCCGTGGGCCACCAGCAACAATCGGTCCCCAAACAGGAACCCAAACGGCCCCTGCCCGGTCTCGGCCGTGATGACTTTCTCGATCGTGTACTGGATTGTCTCCAGCCGGGCGAGTGAGCGTACCTCGCGTACAATCGTGACCGGGTCGGGCAGGATCGTCGGTGTTGGCTGGAGCAAGCCGGCCACCTGCGTCCCAATCTGGCGCGATAGGTCGGTCACCGGCGAGGTCGCCTGTTGGACCGTTGTGACCAGGTAGTAGCCAGTGAGGACCAAAAAGAGCAGGAACAGGATCGGCAGCAACCAAAGCAGGGAGCGTCGCATGGTTCGATTATACAAGGTTGATTGGCATCCAGCATACAGTTTTTCAGCTTTCAGCGCTCAGCAAGTTAGATCTTGACCGAATACGCCCTTGCTGACGGCTGACGCTGAGCTCACTCGGCGCGGAACCTCACTTCCCGGAGTGCCTATGCACGTCGCCGCATTAACGCTTGAGCTTTACCTGCCCGGCTGCCGTTCTTTGAAAGAGAAGCGCGGCAGCCTGAAACCGCTGCTGGCCGGCGTCCACAAGCAGTACAACGTGTCGGCGGCCGAGGTTGATTTCCACGACAGCCACACCAGCGCCCTGGTTGCCTGTGTCGTGGTCAGCAACGATTCGGCGCACGTGCAACGGTTGCTGGCGCGCATCCCAGCTTGGCTCGAGAAGCGGTTTCCCCAGATCACCATCGTCGACCAGGAATTCATGTTCCTCTAACCGCGCTGCCAAACGACAACACCCCGGCCTGCGAGCGCCGGGGTGCCGGACTTCATTATGAGGAAGGGCGAGCTAGGCCGCTTCGGCCGCGACCACGGCCCGGCGGCGTACCAGCGTCCGCAAGCGCGAAGCCAGCAAACTGGCGTGGACTGGCTTGATCAAGTAGTCGTCGGCCCCGGCATCGAGCGCCCGGGCCACGCTGCCCGGGGAGCCCAGGGCCGACAGGATCAGGATGGGCACTTCCGAGAACGACCGAATCTGCTCGCACACCTGCCAGCCATCCAGCTCGGGCATGAGCAGGTCCAGGATAACCACATCCGGCTTGCCCTGGCGGCACTCGTCGATGCCCTCACTGCTGCTGAAAACGGACTGGATATCGAAATCCTGCCCGCGCAACAGCGTGCGCAAGGTGACGGCTACATCTGGGTCGTCGTCGATTAGCAGTACGCGTAGTGTCATTGCGTTATCACCTGTGCGCCTATTATGCCCGATTCCCTTTGGCGGCTACCTTACAGCGGGCTTGCAGCCCCCCGCTCTCTTGCCCTCCTACGTCCCGACGGCTATGATACGCCCGGAAACGGAAGGAAGTCGTGGATTTCGACATCAATCCGTATGAAGGGGGACCCAGTGCTGAGCCAGCCTAGCTGTCCCCAGTGCTCACACCCGCTGCCCAACGATGCCCGCACCTGCCCGCACTGCGGCGTGGATTTGGCCCTGGTGGCGCTGTTGACCGAACGCGCCTATCTGGATGGCCTACCCGAGACCTCGCCCATGCCGGGCCCTCCCGAAGCGATGGTGCCGCGCTTGGGCGAGTACCTGCTCGAACAGGGTCTGCTTTCGCCCGACCAACTCGAGAAGGCGCTCAAACGTCAAACCGAATTGGCCGAATTGGGCCAGCGCCAGCTGTTGGGCCAGACCCTGGTCAAACTCGGTTTCGTCGACCGTGAGACGCTCGACCGGGCCATCACCCGCCAGATTATCGAGCTGCATGCCGCGCTGCAGGAGGCCAACCGCACCCTCGAACGGCGGGTGGCCGAGCGCACCGCCGAATTGCGGCGGGCGCTGGAACGCCTGACGGAACTCAACCAGATCAAAGCTAACCTGATTTCGAACGTGTCCCACGAACTGCGAACGCCGTTGGCCCACATAAAGGGCTACGTCGAACTGGTGGCCGAGGGGCAGTTGGGACCGGTGTCCGACGACCAAGAAAATGCGCTCGCGGTGGTGCAGCGGGCATCCGAACGGCTGGAGCGCTTGATCGAAGATCTCATTGAGTTCTCAACCGCCTCGCGCGGAGGCATTCACCTCAACCCCGCCGTAGTGTCCCTGGCCGACCTGGCCGAGGACGTTGTGCAATCCTCGCAGCCCAAAGCCGAAAAGGCCGGCGTAACACTGGAAATGCTGGTCGATCGCGACTTGCCGCCCCTGCATGCCGATCGCGAACGTATGCGCTGGGTGCTGCATCAGCTGGTTGACAACGGGATCAAGTTCACCGCACCCGGCGGCCATGTGCGCGTATCGGCCAAGGCGGCCAGCGGCATCGTCGAGGTCGAAGTCGCCGACACCGGCATTGGCATTCCCAGCGAACGCCTCGAAGAGATCTTCGAGCCGTTCCACCAGTTGGACGGATCTGCCACCCGCCGCTACGGCGGGACGGGGCTCGGGCTGGCCCTCGTTCGCTTGATTTTGCAGGCGCATGGGGCCGAGATGCAGGTGGGCAGCGAAGAAGGCAAAGGCAGCACCTTCCAGTTCCCGCTGCCAATGGCCGAGGCCCAGGCATGACCGGACCGCTGGTTCCCTCCGGTTCATTGACCTACGGGAGCGAACTCAACGCGGTCTACGCCATCGCCCGCATTGTCGCTGAAACCTACGACACGGAAGCCGGCCTCGACGCAGTCGTCCGACTGGCACGCACCATCTTCATCTTCGATGTCGTTTCGCTTTACCTCCATTCCGAAGAAACCGACGACTTGGAGGCAATCTACGCCCGTGCGTTGGGCCGGGGTCGGGCCCGCGAGTCCGAACTGCCGTGGGGCGAACAGGCCGCCCGGGAGGCCTATCGCAGCGGTCAGACGGTGCTGCGCCAGGAGGATACTGGCCCATCCATCGAAGGCCGCGACCGGCGGCGGGACTACCTGGGGCTACCGATGATGGTCGGCGGCCGCTGCGTTGGCGGCCTGGTGTTTGGCCGCTTCGGCGGTCCCGCTTACCCGCCGGAGCACATCCGGTTGGCCGAGTTCGTCGCCTGGCACGTCGGGCAGCTGCTCGAAAACCGGCGGATGGCCCGGCGCATCGCCAGCCTCGAGGCCCAGCGAGAATTGGCCCGCATGCAGGAAGAATTCATCTCGACCATCTCGCACGAACTGCGCACGCCCTTGGGATTCATCAAGGGTTACACAACAACACTATTGCGGGACGACGCTTCGTGGGATCCAAATACACGCAGTGAGTTCCTGCAAATCATTGACGACGAGGCCGATCGGCTGCGCGAGTTGATTGACAATCTGCTTGACTCATCACGCCTCGAAAGCGGCTCCCTGGGCATGACTCGCGAGCCAACGCTGGTTTCGAGCTTGATTCGAGACAGCATGTCGCGCGCCAATTCAATCTACCCCAACCTGCAGCTCAAGCCGGAGTTCGACGACAACCTGCCAAGCGTACAGCTCGATTCAACCCGTATCGCCCAGGTGCTCGATAACTTGATTTCCAACGCCAGCAAGTACGCACCGGAAGCACCGGTGGCCGTGCGCGCCAAGATCGTCGACAGCCAACTGCAAATCGAAGTCGAAGACCAGGGTCCGGGGATTGCTCCCGACCATATGGCGCACCTGTTTGAGCGCTTCTACCGTGTGCCCGACAGCAGCCGTAGCGTGCGCGGCACGGGGCTTGGCCTGTACATTTGTCGCAAGATTGTGGAGGCCCACGACGGCGATATCGGCGTCGACAGCGTCCCAGGCCGAGGCACTCGTTTTCACTTCCGCATACCGTTGGTGCCGGCCGACGTGCCCGAGCCCCAGGAGGAGATCTAATGGCCGATCCGAAGAGCATCCTGGTCGTGGACGACGAACCCCGCTACCAGCGACTGGTCGAGGTCAACCTACAGACCGAGGACTACACGGTTGAGACCGCCTCCAATGGTCAGGAAGCGGTTGAAAAGGTGGCCAACAATCAGCCCGACCTGGTGCTGCTCGATGTCATGATGCCAATCATGGACGGTTTCACGGCCACCGAACGCATCCGGGAATTCTCTACGGTTCCGATCATCATCTTGACGGCCAAGGGTGAAGAACGCGATCGCGTGCGCGGTCTCGACCTGGGCGCCGACGACTACATCGTCAAGCCGTTCTCTGCCCAGGAGCTGTTGGCGCGCGTGCGAGCCGTCTTGCGCCGCGCCGAGCGCCACACCGATGACGATTTTCACCACCCCATCTTCCAACACCACGAGCTGGAAATCGACCTGGCCAGGGCCAGGGTCGCCACCAATGACGACGAAATCTCGCTGACGGCGACCGAATACCGTCTGCTGCAGACCTTCGCCGCTTCGATGGGCCGTGTCCAGACACCAGAAGACCTGCTGACCAATGTCTGGGGGCCTGAATATCGGGACGACAAGGAAATCTTGTGGGTCTGCCTGAGCCGGCTGCGACAGAAGATTGAGCCCGATCCCAAGAACCCGATCCACATCGTCACCCGCCAGGGCATCGGCTACTTGATGCCGCCGCTGAACGGCGACGAAGAAGTCGCAGAGTCCTGACACACGCGATGGCCCGCGCCCATGTCCTGCTGATCGAACCGGACACTTCCTCGGCCGCTTTCATGCGCCACATGTTGACACGCGCCGGCTACCAGGTCGAATACGCACCATCCGGCAAAGAGGGCATGATCGCAGCCTGGCGCGATCAACCCGACGTCATCATTCTGGAGCTCGAACTGCCGGATATTGAGGGCCTGGCGTTGATCCGCAAGTTGCGCGGGGACCAGCGCACCGCGCGCAAGCGGATCATTTGCCTGACGAACCGAAGCGGCGCCAAGGAGAGCCAGCAGGCGATGGCCGCCGGGGTCGATCACTTTCTCGTCAAGCAAGGCGACGCGGTGGACATGCTGCTGCGCACGCTGGCCGAGGATCTGGGCAGCGGTCGGGAGTCCGACGGGACCAGTCCGATCCGGCCGGGCCGGATCCTGTCTTTTCTCGGCGCCAAGGGGGGCGTTGGCACCTCCAGCTTGTGCTTGAACATTGCTGAAACCATTGCCACGGCCGAGGACAGCCGCATCGTTGTGGTGGATCTGGTGCTGCCGCACGGCTTCCTGACCCACCTGACCGGCTCCACCTCGCCGGTGGATGTGGTTCATCTTACGACCGGGATCGAGCCAGCTCAGTTGTCGCCAGACTACTTGCGGTCCAACCTGCCCACACCGACCTCGTGGTCTTTCCAATTTGCCTCGGGGGCCAGAGATCCAGCCCAGGGGGCCAAACTGCACGCCGACCGGTTGGCGCCAGTGCTGCAAACGCTGCGGGCAGCCTTCGACCGGGTGATCATCGATCTGGGCCGCACGTTGTCGCCGCTGACGTTGCTCGTCCTGCGCCAGACCGACGTAGCGGTGATGGTGTTCAGCCCCGAGCCATCGGTGGCTATGACAACCAGCACCGTCGTCCGCTTTCTTGAAGACCAGGGCATTCCGCGCGAGCGGCTATTCCTGCTGTCAAGCCGCCCGCTCGGCACCGAAGACCTGGCCGGCGAGGAACTGGAGGCCACCCTGCAAACACAGCTGGATGCAGCCATACCGCATCTCGGGCCGAACCTGGCGCTCTCGAACCGGCTGCACGCACCACTGTCGTTGCGCTTTCCGCAGGAGGCAGGCACCCAGCGGCTGGCCGAGGTAGCACGGGCCATTCTCACCCAGCAGGAGAAGGTGGCCCACAAGGCGGTTTGGTAGCGCGGACCACAAAAACGTCAAGCGCTCGAAGCTTTGGTTGGAGAACACGAAGAAGGAAAGCCACTAGCAGCTAGCTGCTAGTGGCTACAGGCTAGTCGGTGGATACTAGTCGCTCGATGCCAGTTGTTGTCCTCCTTTGTGCCCTTAGCGTCTTTGTGGTTAAAGGTCGAATAGGCCTGCGTGCTATAATCGCCGCACATCCCCGCCGGCTGCACTCGGAGCCCCGACATGACCGACCAACAAGCCCTCTCACTGCGAACCAAGATGCTCGGCGCAATGGTCCGTGAGGCGCGCATGGCCGCCGGCAAGAGCATCCGCCAATCCGCCAACTGGCTTGGGATTGGCACCAGCACCTTCTCATCTTACGAACACGGCCGCAAAGGGGTTTCCTTGCCCGAGCTTGAGCTGCTGGCGTACGCTTACCGGGTCCCGCTGGCCTCGTTTTGGTCCTCTCGCTCCGAAATCCACGACCACGAACCCGGCTTCAATACTCGCCAAGAAATCGCGCTGCGCCAACGGTTGATTGGTGCCCAGCTGCGCCAACGCCGGCTCGAAGCCGACCTGACCATTGCTGCCCTGGCCGACTCGGTTGGTTTCCCCAACAGTCGCCTCTCGGATTACGAGCGGGGCCAACGACCGATCCCGTTGCCGGAGTTGGAAGTGTTGGCCGATGCGCTGGGACACGATCTGACGGACTACTTGGGCACGGAAGGCCCGGTCGGCGATTGGATTCGCCTACGCAGTCTATTCGACTCCTTCGATGACCTGCCTCAGGACATGCAGCAGTTTGTGACCGATCCGGCCAATCGTCCCTACCTGCGCCTGGCGATGGAACTCAGCCGGCTGCCCGGGGACCAGCTGCGGACAGTCAGCCGGACCATTGACGAGATCACGCCTTGACCGGCTCCGGCCCATCACCTATCGAACACAAAACCAATGCTGAACAAGCCTACCAGCGCAGCCAATACATAACGGCCGCCGACCTGTTCCGCCAAGCGGCCGCTGCCTATCGATCGGACGGCGATCTGCTTTCGGCGGCGGAGATGGACAACAATGCGGCGGTCAGCCTGCTGCAGGCCGCCAAACCAGCCGAAGCACTGGCGTTGGTCGAAGGTACACCCCAACAATTCCACCAAGCTGACGATCTGGGGCGCGCCGGGCGTGCCTATGGCAACCAGGGGGCGGCCTTGGAGGCTTTAGGCCGCACGGCCGAAGCCATCGGCGCCTACCAGGCGGCCGTCGACCTGTTTACCCGGACCGGTGATGATGAAGCCAGAGGCCAGACCTACCAGTCGCTAGCCCGCGTCCAATTGCGTCAGGGACAGCCCATCGAGGCCGTCACTTCCATGCAGTACGGACTGGAGGGCGGGCCCCAGCCTGGCTTCGGCCAACGGCTGCTGCGCTGGTTCCTCGGCCTTCCCTCCCGCCTCTTGCGCCGCTGAGCCAACCGTCAAGATGAAACCCTCCGAACGGGTGTGGTCGGTGCAGCTGGCCAGCCTCGAAGATCAGGACTTGGTGGAAGGCCTGCTTGAGAGCGCCTCCTGGCAGCACCGTCATCTGGACTGGGCCCACCCGGGCGACCTGTTGGGGCAAGCTCCCTACTTGCTGGCGCTTGACGAAGGCCTGCCCGCCGCCTGTTTGGCAGCACCTCCCGATCCCGAAGGCGTATCCTGGTTGCGATTGTTCGCCGTCGCCTCCGGCTACGAGCTGGAGGCTGTCTGGCAGGATATGTGGACGCGGGCCGCGCCGGCCGCGGCCGAGGCCGGCGCCAAGCTGGCGGCCGTCCTGTGCCTGGCGCGCTGGCTCCCGGGGCTGCTCGCAGGCAGCGGGTTCGAGCAAACCGACTCGGTCGTCTTCTTGGAATGGGCCGGCCAGGCCCCAGCTGAGCGAGCCGGGCTGGAGGGGCTACGGCCGATGGTCCAGGCCGACCTGGAGGCCGTGGCCGAGCTTGATCATCAAGCCTTCGATCCGATCTGGCGCCACTCGCACACTGCGCTTGAACTGGCACTGCGCCAGGCGAGCTACGCCACCTGCCTCGTGCGCCAGGGCCGGATGGTTGCCTACCAGATCAGCACCGGCTCCGCATTTGGCGGCCATTTGGCCCGGCTGGCGGTCGACCCCGCATGGCAGGGCCAGGGGGTGGCCCAGGACGTGGTGTCGGATGTGCTGCGCCACTTCGCCACCAACCGGTCGCCGCGGGTGACGGTCAATACCCAAGCCAGCAATCAGCGCAGTCTTCGTTTGTATGAACGTCTGGGGTTCGGCCGGACTGAGCAGGTGTTTCCTGTCTTCGAGAAGGCGCTCTAGCCGCCAGCGGGGCCGCGCCCGGGCGACAGATTCAACCCGCCGTTTTCAGATAGCGTTGAGATGGTGTTGGACGACTTCCTTCAGCTCCCTGGCCGAGAAGGGCTTGGTTAGGTAGCCGTCGGCACCGGCCTCCTTGGCCGCATCGATATCGGCCAGCATCGCTTTGGCACTGATGGCGACGGTCGGAACGGCGGCCAGTCGTGCGTCGTCACGCAGGCTGCGCAAGAAGGTCAACCCATCGACCCCCGGCATCATGACATCGGTCAGAATCAAGTCGGGCACGTGCGCCGCCAGGACTTCGCGAGCTTGGGCCACCGTATGGGCTTCCAAGACTTGATAGCCGGAGATGCGCAGCACTTCGGTAATGGCGAAACAGAAGGCCGGTTCGTCGTCGATCACCAGAACGGTGACCGGATCGGCCTGGCCTTCGATCGCTGGGCTGAGCGGTGCCGTGCCGTTACCCGAGGCCATCGTTTGCCGCCAACTGATGTCGGATCCGAAAATTGCGCATAGCGGTCACTAGCATAACGCCTCGGTGCCCTGGCTTCGAGGGGACATTGGTCAGGGATAAGAAAACCCCGGAGGGTGGTTCCCTCCGG
>Ga0299906_10000480_pt1 | contig 37501 bp, 29 predicted proteins | sample RVTome_14_FD_200259 | JGI IMG/M metagenome (GOLD analysis project Ga0299906, IMG submission 200259) | Soil microbial communities from uranium-contaminated site in the Upper Colorado River Basin, Wyoming, United States - RVT145D125 (version 2) ... | reverse complement strand
CGGCCGCGGCCGGCGGCCGGCGACATCGAGATCCGGGCCTGAGACGCGCGCGGGCGTCCCTCAGTATCCGGCGGTCTGCAGCATCGCATCCAGCCGGCCGGCGTCGAAACCGTCCATGCGCTGACTCCCGATCAGGATCACCGGCACGCCGCGCCCGCCGAGCGAAGCGAACTCGCGCTGGCCGCTGTCCGAGGTCTCCACATCGATCTCGTCGAACGGGACGCGGCGCGCCGCGAGCTGCGCCTTCGCCTTCTTGCAGTAGCCGCACCAAGTGGTGGTGTAGATGCGCACCCGCTCCTTCGCCGCGGGCGAGCTGGCCTTGAACGCCGACACCACCGCCGGGCCGCTGATGGAGTTCACCTTGATCTTGACCTGCGCGGCCTCTTGATCGGGCGGCGGGCTGTCCGAATAGTGGACGCGGCCCTGCGCATCGGTCCACTTGTAGACCCCGGCGGCCGCGGGTAGGGTACAGGCGGCGACGGCCAGCAGCATCAGCAAACGCAAGCGCAACATGGGTGCTCCATGCAGGACCTAAGACCGCGGCGATGCAAATCACAGGCCCGAATCGCGTTTTCCGCGGGTTGGGCCGGCCTTCCTGCCTGGCGGGCATGACGATGGCCGCGCCGCGCTGGTCACATGTCGTCGGCTTCGACGACGCGCCCTTCCCACGGCAGCATCGTGGCGACGTGCTGGTGGTGGGCGCCGTGTTCGCCGGAGCGCGCCTGGATGGCGTGCTGTCCTGCAAGGTCAGGCGCGACGGGGCCAACGCCACTCCACGCCTGGTCGAATGCGTCCGGGCATCACGGTTCTATTCGCAACTTCACGCTGTGCTGCTGCAGGGCATCGCGCTCGCCGGCTTCAACGTGGTCGATATCCATCGAATGCATGAGGCGCTTGCTCGGCCGGTAGTCGTCGTGTCGCGCCGCAAGCCGGATCTGGGTGCGATCCGGGGCGCGCTGCTGAAGCATGTGCCGGGCGGCGCTCGCAAGTGGCGGTCGATCGAGCGAGCCGAGGCGATGGAGTGGATGGAGGGTGTCTACGTCCAGCGGGCCGGGATTGCGCAGGACGCGGCCGCGCGGCTGCTTCGAATGCATCAGCTGCATGGACGCATCCCGGAACCGCTGCGAACCGCGCACCTGATCGCCGGCGGAGTGACGCTCGGCGAAAGCTCGGGCAGGCCGTGAAATTTGGCAGCTTCGTCGCGGTGATCCTGCTCGAGCGCCTGGCTCCCGATCCCGCGGGGCGCCTGTTCAAGCCGCGCGCCGCAGTGCCCGCGTAGCGCCCGGGCTGCGCTCCGGAAAGGCGGTCAGGCCGTTGCTGCGCGCGCCACCACCTCGCACACCCGATCCATCTGCGTATCCGTCAGCATCGGGAACATCGGCAGCGACAGCACCTGCGCCGCCACCTGCTCCGAATGGGGCAGGCGCAGGCCCTCGCAGGACGGCTGATAGATCTCCTGCCGGTGCAGCGGAATCGGGTAGTAGATCATCGAGCCGATCCTGGCCGCGTCGAGCGCCGCCTTGATCGCGTCGCGCTTGGCGCTCTTGATGGTGTACTGGTGGTACACGTGCAGCCCGCGGCCGTGCTCGTGCGGCGTCGCCACGCCGCTGCCCTGCAGACGCCGGTTGTAGCCCTGCGCCTTTTCCCGCCGCAGCCCGTTCAGGCGGTCCAGGTGCGCGAGCTTCACGCGCAGGATCGCCGCCTGCATCTCGTCCAGCCGGCAGTTGTAGCCGATGACGTGATGATGGTAGCGCTCGCGGCTGCCGTGGTTGCGCAGCACCCGCATCTCCTCGGCCAGCTTGGCGTCGGAGGTGACTATCATGCCGCCGTCGCCATAGGCGCCGAGATTCTTGCTGGGATAGAAGGAGAAGCAACCGGCCGCGCCGACGCTGCCGCAGCGCTGGCCGCCCCAGTCGGCGCCGATCGCCTGCGCGCAGTCTTCCACCAGCGGCACGCCGCGCCTGTCGCACAGCGACTTGAGCCGATCCAGATCGGCGCACTGGCCGAACAGGTGCACCGCCACCACCGCGCGGGTGCGCGCGGTGAACGCCCGCTCCACCGCGGCCACGTCGATGTTGAAGGTGCCCGGCTCGACGTCCACGAACACCGGCGTGGCGCCGGTGTAGGAGATGGGCTCGGCGGTGCCGATGAAGGTGAAGGACGGGGCGATCACCTCGTGGCCGGGGCCGATGTCGAGCGCGCGCAGCGCGAGATGGATGGCGTCCGTGCCGTTGGCGACCGCCACGCCGTGCTGCGTGCCGCAGTACTGCGCCACCTCCTGTTCCAGCGCCTGCATCTGCGGCCCGAGGATGAACTGGGTGGACTGCAGCACGCCGAGCAGCGCATCGGTGAGCGCCGGCTCGAACAGCGCGTACTCGGCCTTCAGATCGAGCATCGGAACGGGAGCGCTCGCGGCCGCGGGCGGCGTGCTGGTCATAGCTCTTTGTCCTGGGTCACGGAGCTGAGGGTCACGTGCATCTGGCGGCACACTTCCAGGGCCACCTCGAGGGCGCGCCGCCCGTCCTCGCCCGACACCGGCGGCGGCTGGCCGGTGCGCACCGCCTCCAGGAACGAGCGGATCTCGGCGAGCAGCGGGTCGGCCTTCTCGAACTGCTGCTCGGCGGAGAGGATGCGCGGCATGCCGTCCGGCCCGATGCCCGAGCCTTCCTTGCGCACCGTGCGCACGTGGAAATTCTCGCAGTCGACGGAGATGTACTGATCGGGCTGGAAGATGCGCAGCTTGCGCAGCGACGACTGGCTGACGCGGCTCGCAGACACGTCGGCCACGCAGCCGTCGGCGAACTCGATGCGGGCGTTGGCGATGTCCACCGCCGGCGTGAGCACGGGAAAGCCGCTCGCGCGCACTGCCGTGATGTCGCTGCGCGCGAAGCTCAGAATCAGGTCGATATCGTGGATCATCAGGTCCAGCACCACGTTCACGTCGATCCCGCGCGGTTTGAACACCGCCAGCCGGTCGGACTCGATGAACAGCGGCCGCGTGATCTGCTCGCGCACGGCCAGGATCGCCGGGTTGAACCGCTCCAGGTGCCCGACCTGGAACACGCGCGCGTGGCGCGCGGCCAGCTCCACCAGCTCGGCGGCCTCCTGCACGCTGCGCGTCACCGGCTTCTCCACCAGGATGTGCACGCCGGCCTCGAGGCAGGCCTTGGCCACTTCGTAGTGCGCCTCGGTGGGCACGACGATCGAGGCGACGTCGATGCGCCCGAGCAGCTCGCGGTAATCGGTGAAGGCGCGTGCCCCCACGGCATGGGCGATGGCTCCGGCGCGCTCCGCGTCGACGTCCACCACGCCCTCCAGGGTCGCGCCGTCGAGCGCCGCGTACTTCTGCGCGTGGAAGTTGCCGAGATAGCCGGCGCCGATCACCGCGGCGCGCAGGGGTTTGAGCATGGTGTGGGCGGGATCGGGACGAGGTTCATGGGGCGAAGCCGGCGCCCCCCCAGCGGCCGCCGGCTCGAAAGCGGTAGGATAACCGAACGCGGGGCGGTCCAGCCGGGCAGCCGGGTGCCGTTTGACCTGGATCAGACGCTCGCCCGAAGGGCCGGGGCATGCTGCGGCCTGTCCCGCACTGGAGATCGAGCCATGAGCGAACAAGACATGTCGAACGAGGAGATTCGGGAAGCGGCCAGTGCATCGATGGCCGGTGGCGAAAACATCCGCGAGCGCGTGCGTGAACTCACGCTGAAGGCGTTGCAGTCGCGCCGGCTGGACTTCGCGGCGATGCGCGAGGTGATGACGTCGATGACGCAGGGCATCAGCGTGGGCGCCGAGCGCCGCGGCCAGGACGTACGGCAGGCGCTGTCCGAGGCCTTCGCCGGCATGGACCAGGCCATGAGCAAGGCCGCCCAGGCGTCCAGCCTGGCGCTGAAGGAGCTGGCCGCGCGCGGGCGCGAGTTCTCGGATAACGAGCTCAAGCAGGGGCTCGAGCGCATGCGCCAGATGGAGGGCGACTTTCTGGACAGCGTGCGCCAGGTGTCGCAGTCGGCCAGCGGCAGCGTGAAGAGCGAATGGCAGGACCTGATCGCGCATGCGCAGCGCGCGGGCACCGATACCGGGCGGGTCATCTCTCAGACCGCGCGCGATTTCTCCGCGCGCATGACGGCCACCATGAGCGAGGGTGCGATCGCCGGCGTGGAGGCCGCGCGCCAGTTCGGCGAGCGCTTCGCGGCGCTCACCTGCGGCATCCTGGCGGGGATGTCGGAGGCGCTGCGGCGGGACAAGGACAAGGACAATAAAGCGTGATCGGTGAGGCGTGATCGAAACTGCGTGACCGAGAAGCGTGACCGAGGAGCGTGACCGAAAGGCGTGACGAACAGCCCGTAGCCCGGATGCAGCGGAGCGAAATTCGGGGCTTTCATTCCGGAGTCCGGCGCCTGGCCGGCTCATTCGGGTTACGTTCATCCACCCCGAAGGTTTTCGTCACGCCTCTCGGTCACGCTTCTCGGTCACGCTTCTCGGTCACGCCTTCCCAGACGCCGCCGCGGCGGCGGCGTCACCGAGCTTCTCCTGCAGCTCGACGGCCTTGAACGGCTTGGCCAGGAAGTCGTTCATGCCGGCCGCCAGGCACTGCTGGCGGTCGCTTTCCATGGCGTTGGCGGTCAGCGCGACGATGTAAGGCTGGCGCGCAAGCTGCATCTGCCGGATGGCACGGGTGGCGGTCACCCCGTCCATCCTGGGCATCTGCATGTCCATCAGCACCAGGTCGTAGCCCGCGCCGATCTTCTCCACCGCCTCCTCGCCGTTCTCCGCCAGATCGGCCTGGCATCCGAGCTTCTGCAGCATGCCCAGGGCCAGCATCTGGTTTACGGCGTTGTCCTCGACCAGCAGGATGCGCAGGCCCGACGCCGTCTTCAGCCCGGCCTCCGTCAGCGGGCGCTTCTCCGGCGGCGCTTCGGCGGCCGTGCACGGGATGCGGAATGTGAAGATCGAGCCCTGATGGCGCTTGCTCTCCACGCCGATCACCCCGCCCATGCCCTCGACCAGCTTCTTGCAGATGGCCAGGCCCAGCCCGGTGCCGCCATTGCGGCGGGTGATGGAGCTGTCCACCTGCGAGAACTTCTCGAACAGGTGCTCGATGCGATCGGGCGGGATGCCGATGCCGGTGTCCTGCACCTGGCACACGAGCACCTGGCCGTTCTGCTGCATGTTCGCGGCCACGCGCACGCCGCCGTGCTGGGTGAACTTGATGGCGTTGCCCACCAGGTTGGTGAAGATCTGCTTGATGCGATGCGCGTCGCCCGTCATCCACTCCGGCACGTCGGCGGCGATCTCGCTGTCGAGGTAGAGCTCCTTCTTCTGCGCCTGCGCACGCAGCAGCTCGACCACCTCCTTGACCAGCGCACGCAGCTGCAACGGGCGTGCGTCCAGATACACCTTGCCGGAATCGAGCTTGGACAGGTCGAGGATGTCGTTGATCAGGGCGAGCAGCGTCTCGCCGCTGCTCTGGATCGCTTCCACGTAGCGGCGCTGCTCCTCGGTCATCTCCGTCATCTGCAGCAACTGCGCGGTGCCGAGCACGCCGTTCATGGGCGTGCGGATCTCGTGGCTGACCACCGCCAGGAACTCGTTCTTGGCGCGCAGCGCGTCCTGCATCTTGGTGAGCGCTTCTTCCATGGCGCGCGTGCGCTCCTGGACGGCGAGCTCCAGCCGCACCGTCTGCCCCTGCAGGCGCTGGTTGGCCTCGTACAGCTCCTGGCTCTTGTGCTCGAGCAGCTGCTCGGCCTGCTTGCGCGCCTGGCGCTCGCGCTCCACGCGCCGCAGCAGGATCTCCGTCTCCGGGTTGGGCGTGGCGCTCGCGCTGCGTGCAGTGGCGCCGGCCATGGCGGCCGCCGCGGCCGCTGCCTTGGGATTGCCGCTCATTGCCGCTCCAGCACGAAGCGCACCCGGCTGCCCACCTCGGACGCGAGGTTCTCGCGCACGATGGACAGCGTCTCGCCGTAATGACGCGCGCATCCGCCGATCAGGCCCTCGGCCAGGTCGGCGAAATGGCGCGGCGATTCGTACAGCATGACCATGCGCTTGTCTCTGCGCTCGAGCACCGCGAACCGGGGCAGCTCGGCGTCTGCGTAGAGCTTGCGCACCTCGCGGTGGATGATCGCGTCGAGCCCCTCGAGGAAGTCGAAGCTGCACTTGGGCGCCTCGAACAGCGCCGGGAAGGCGGCCACGAACCGGCCCATCAGGTGCTCGCCGAAGTCGCGCAGCAGGTCGGGCACCGGGGCGCCGCTGATCTTGGACAGCTCCACCAGCAGGCTCCACATTTCGGCATGGTCGTAGGTGCCCACCGCGGTGTAGCTGCCGCCCGAGGGCAGCCGTGCAGCCTGGATGATTCGATCGACCGTCGCCGGCGAATAGCGCGCCTCGACCATCTCGACGAACTCGGTGAAGACGATGCCTTTCATGGATGGAACCGGGGACCTCGGCTCCAGTATCGGCCCCGCTCGGGGGGACTTGAGCGCCCGGCTCGGGCGACGAGCCGCGGCGGGCTGTGCGACAGACTGCTGCGGGGCCCGGCAGGCGCTCGGCACAATCGACCCGGGCCTTTGCGATAATCCGCCCATGCTGATGGAAACGCTGCAAGCCATGCGCGATCTTCCGCGCCTGCACGAGATCACGCTGGTGCTGATCCGGCACGGCTTCGGCGACCTGGTGCGCCGCGCAGGGGTGGCTGGCCTGCTGGAGCGCGCGGGCCAGGTGCTGCGCTGGGGCGCGCGCGAGCAGGTCGCGCAGCTCACCCCGCCCCAGCGCGTGCGCATGGCGCTCTCCGAGCTCGGACCCACCTTCGTCAAGCTGGGCCAGGTGCTCGCCACCCGCGTGGACCTGTTCCCACCGGACTGGATCGCCGAGTTCGAGACGCTGCAGGCCAATGTCCCGCCCGTTCCCTTCGAGACGTTGCTGCCGGAGATCGAGCGCGCCCTCGGACGCTCGCCGCTGGAGCTGTTCCACGACCTGGAGCACGAGCCGCTGGGCGCCGCCTCCATCGCGCAGGTGCACGGCGCCAAGCTGCCCGACGGCACGCCCGTGGTCCTGAAAGTGATGCGCCCCGGCATCCGTCCCAAGATCGAGGCCGACTTGCGCATCCTCGGCCACCTCGCCGCCATGGTGGAGTCGGAGATGCCCGAGGCGCGCCGCTTCCAGCCGGTGCAGATGGTGGCCGAGTTCGGCCGCTCCATCCATCGCGAGCTCGATCTCGCGCTCGAGGCGCGCGCGCAGGAGCGCTTCGCCCAGAACTTCACGGGCGATCCCAACGTCGTCATCCCGCGCATTTACTGGGAGTACACGCGCGAGACCCTCAACGTGCAGCAACGCGTGGTCGGCATCCCGGGCAACGATCTGGCGTCGGTCGACGCCGCCGGGCTCGACCGCACGCTGCTCGCCCGGCGCGGCGCCGATGCCGTGCTGAAGATGATCCTGGTGGACGGTTACTTCCACGCCGATCCGCATCCGGGCAATGTGTTCTATCTGCCGGGAAACCGTCTGGCCATGATCGACTTCGGCATGGCCGGCAGACTGACCGAGCGGCGCCGGCTGCAGATCGTGGAGATGCTGTGGGCGGTGGCGCGGCGCGAGGAGTCGGGCATCGTGGAGGTGCTGCTCGAGTGGGTGAGCGATGCCGACGTGGACGAGGCCAGGCTGGCGGGCGACGTGGGTGAGATGTTGCTCGACTACGAGCGCCTGGCGCTGAAGGACCTGCGGCTGGGCACCCTGCTGCAGGACATCACCGGCATCATGCGCCGCCATTCGATCGTGCTGCCTGCCGATCTTGCGCTGCTGTTCAAGGCGCTCATCACCCTCGAGGGCCTGGGCCGCCAGCTCGACCCGGAGTTCCGCCTGGTCGAGCACCTGACGCCCTTCCTCACGCGCCTGATGCGCACCCGCTACGGCCCGCGCGCGCTGCTCAGGCGCGGGCGCGAGCGGCTGCTGGAAGTCGCCTCCCTGGTGTCCGGCATGCCCGAGGACCTGCGCCGACTGGTGAAGGAGGCGCGCCGCGGGCGCATGAAGATGGAGCTGGACCTCAAGCGCCTCGACCACTTCGGCCATCAGCTCGACCGCAGCGCCAACCGGCTGACCGTGGGCATCATCACCGCGGCTCTGATCGTCGGCTCCTCCATCGTGATGACCGTCGAGGGCGGGCCGACTCTGTTCGGCCTGCCCCTGTTCGGCTTCCTCGGCTTCCTGCTCGCGTTTCTCGCGGGCGTCTGGCTGGTGATCTCGATCTGGCGGTCCGGGCGGGAGTAGGCATTGCCCCGGGGGGGAAGGGAAAAAGGCGCACGGTGCTTGCTTTTCGCCGTCTTGGCCCTTATTCATTGGGTGAGCCGGGGCCTGAGGAGCCCCGACCCTCCGGTATAATCCTAGGTTTTTGCAAGCATTCGCGAGGAAGAAGATGCCGATCTACGAATACCGCTGCGGCAGCTGCGGATTTGAGAAGGAGTATCTCCAGAAGCTGTCCGACGCGCCCATCACCGACTGCCCGACCTGCGGCAAGCCCGAGATGATCAAGCTGGTGTCCGCCGCGGGCTTCCAGCTCAAGGGCACGGGCTGGTACGCGACCGACTTCAAGAACGGCTCGCGCCAGGCCCCCGAGGCGCCCGGCAAGAGCGACGTGCCCGCGACGGGGGATGCCAAGAAGGACGCGCCCGGGACGGGCGATGCCAAGAAGGCCGCGCCGAAGGCCGACACAGCCGCCGCGCCGGCCTGCGGCGCCGGGGGCTGCCCGGCCTGCCAATAGGCGCTGCGTTGAAGAAGTACTTCATCACCGGGCTGCTGATCTGGATCCCCCTGGCGATCACGTTCTGGGTGCTGAACCTGATCGTCACCACCATGGACCAGACGCTCTGGCTGCTGCCCGAGTCGATCCAGCCGCACGCCTGGCTGGGGGTGCACGTCCCCGGCCTGGGGCTGCTGCTGTCGCTGCTGGTCGTGCTGCTCACCGGGCTGCTGGCCGCCAACATCATCGGCCAGCGGCTGGTGCAGATGTGGGAGGCGATGCTGGCCCGCATCCCGGTGGTCAAGACGATCTACAACAGCGTCAAGCAGGTCTCCGATACGCTGTTCTCGAGCAGCGGCCAGGCGTTTCGCAAGGCCGTGCTGGTGCAGTATCCGCGCGCGGGCGCCTGGACCATCGCGTTTGTGACCGGCGTGCCGGGTGGAGAGGTGGCCACCCACCTGCGCGGCGACTACGTCAGCATCTACGTGCCGACCACGCCCAATCCGACCTCCGGCTTCTTCCTGATGTTGCCGTGGTCGGAGGTGATCGAGCTGGACATGAGTGTGGATGCGGCCCTCAAGTACGTCATCTCCATGGGGGTCGCGGCGCCCGCGCCGAGCATCCGCAAGGGGCCGGCGCCCAAGCCGGTCGTGGCGCCCTGAGCCGGCGACTCGACCCTCACCCGCGGGCGCTGCGCCCGCGGCGATAACCATTCGAACCCATCCTCTTGCTTATCCGATGCGCACCGATTACTGCGGATTGATCGACAAACGCCACCTCGGCCAGAACGTCACCCTGTTCGGCTGGGTCCACCGCCGCCGCGACCACGGCGGCGTGATCTTCGTCGATCTGCGCGACCGCGAGGGGCTGGTGCAGGTGGTGGTCGATCCCGATACGCCGGAAACCTTCGCCACCGCGGATCGCGCCCGCGGCGAGTACGTGCTGAAGGTCGAGGGCCGCGTGCGGCCGCGCCCGGGCGGCACCGTCAACCCGAACCTGGTGAGCGGCGAGGTGGAAGTGCTCGCCAAGAGCATCGAGGTGCTCAACGCCTCGCTCACGCCCCCGTTCCAGCTGGACGAGGACGGGCTCGGCGAGACCGTGCGCCTGGAGCACCGCGTGATCGACCTGCGCCGCCCCGAGATGCAGCGCAACCTGCGGCTGCGCTACCGGGTGGCGATGGCGGCGCGCCGGTATCTCGATGCGGAGGGCTTCATCGACATCGAGACGCCGATGCTCACCAAGTCCACGCCGGAAGGCGCGCGCGACTTCCTGGTGCCCAGCCGCATGCACGCGGGCCAGTTCTATGCCCTGCCGCAGTCGCCGCAGCTGTTCAAGCAGCTGCTGATGATCGCCGGCTTCGACCGCTACTACCAGATCACGCGCTGCTTCCGCGACGAGGACCTGCGCGCCGACCGCCAGCCCGAGTTCACCCAGATCGACATCGAGACCTCGTTCCTGGGCGTGCCCGAGATCACCGCCCTGATGGAGCGGATGATCGTGGCGGTGTTCAAGGAGGTGATGGCGATCGATCTGCCCACCCCGTTCCCGCGCATCACGTACGCGGAGGCGATGTCCCGGTACGGCTCGGACAAGCCCGACCTGCGCGTGCCGCTCACGCTCACCGAGCTCACCGACGTGATGAAGGACGTGGAGTTCAAGGTGTTCAGCGGCGCGGCCAACCTGCCGGGCGGGCGGGTGGCGGCGCTGCGCGTTCCCCGCGGCGGCGAGCTCACGCGCAGCGAGATAGACGCCTACGGCGAGTTCGTCGGCATCTATGGCGCCAAGGGGCTGGCCTACATCAAGGTCAACGAGGTGGCTCGAGGCCGCGACGGTCTGCAATCGCCGATCGTCAAGAACCTGTCGGATGCGGCGCTCCAGGCCATCGTCCAGCGCACCGGCGCCGCCGACGGCGACTTGCTCTTCTTCGGCGCCGACAAGGCCAAGGTGGTGAACGAATCGCTCGGGGCCCTGCGCGCCAAGATCGGGCACGAGCGCGGCTTCGCGCAGGGCGGCTGGTGGCCGCTGTGGGTGCTGGACTTCCCGATGTTCGAGTGGAACGAGGACGAGAAGCGCTGGGATGCTTTGCATCACCCGTTCACCGCACCCATGGAAGGCCACGAGAACCACCTGGACAGCGATCCCGGCAAGACGCTGTCCAAGGCCTACGACATGGTGCTGAACGGCTGGGAGATCGGCGGCGGCTCGGTGCGTATCCACCGCCCGGAGGTGCAGTCCAAGGTGTTCTCGGCGCTCGACATCCGGCCCGAGGAGGCGCGCGCGAAATTCGGTTTCCTGCTCGACGCGCTGCAATACGGTGCGCCGCCCCACGGCGGCATCGCCTTCGGGCTGGACCGCATCGTCACGCTGATGGCCGGCGCGCAGTCGATCCGCGACGTGATCGCCTTCCCCAAGACCCAGCGCGGCCAGTGCCTGCTCACCCAGGCGCCCAGCCCGGTGGACGAGCGCCAGTTGCGCGAGCTGCACATCCGCGTGCGCACGCCGGAGAAGCAGTAGTGCTTTGCAGCGATGCTGTGTGCGCCACGACGATACGAACCGCTTACCGCGGAGACGCGAAGAAAATCTGAAAGGTCTCTGGAAGTGCTTCGTGCCTTCGTGTGCTCGTGGTGACAGGTTGGACTTGTCTTGAACTACAAGATCCCGAGATCGGTGCTGGTGGTGGTGCACACGCCCGAGCTGCAGGTCCTGCTGCTCGAGCGCGCCGACCACGCGGGCTTCTGGCAGTCGGTCACCGGCAGCCAGCACGAAGGTGAGACGCTGGTGCAGACCGCGGTGCGCGAAGTGGCGGAGGAAACCGGCGTGGACGCCAGCCGCTACCGGCTCGCCGACTGGGGCGTGCGCAACGAGTACGAAATCTACCTCGAGTGGCGCTGGCGTTACGCGCCGGGCGTCACGCACAACACCGAGCACGTCTTCGGGCTCACCCTGCCGGACCCGGTCGACGTGCGCATCGCCCCGCGCGAGCATCTCGCTTTCGTGTGGCTGTCGTGGCGCGAAGCGGCCGACAAGTGCTTTTCCTGGAGCAACGCGCAGGCCATCCGCAATCTCCCTGAAAAGGTAAGCTAGCCGCTCGAGGCGCCAAGCACAGGCCCATGCCGAACCTGCACATCCTCACCTACAACATCCACAAGGGGTTCCCGCAGTTCAATCGGCGCGTCTCGCTGCACGAGCTGCGCGACCGCCTGCAGTCGGTCGAACCCGACCTCGTCTTCCTGCAGGAGGTGGTCGGTTTCCACGCGCGCCACGCCGAGCGTCACGCCGAGTGGCCGACCTCGCCCCAGTACGAGTTCCTCGCCGACCAGGTGTGGCACGACTTCGCCTACGGCCGCAACGCGGTGGTGGACGACGCTCACCACGGCAACGCCATCCTGTCCAAGTTCCCGATCATGCGCTGGGACAACGAAGACGTCTCCGCCAACCAGCTGGAGCGGCGCGGCCTGCTCCACTGCGAGATCGACGTCCCCGGCTGGAACCAGCGGCTGCACGCGATCAACGTGCACCTGGGCCTGCTGCGCGTCTGGCGCGACCGCCAGCTTCTGGCCCTGGTGAGCCGCATCGAGCGGCTGGTGCCGCACGACGCCCCGCTGATCGTCGCCGGCGACTTCAACGACTGGACGCGCAAGGCGAGCCGGCTGCTGATGCGCTCGCTGGACGTGAGCGAGGTGTTCGAGACCTACGGCCACGGCCCGGCGCGCAGCTTTCCCGCCATGCTGCCGGTGCTGCATCTGGACCGCATCTACGTGCGCGGCTTCCGCATCAAGCTCGCTCATGTGCACCGCGGGCTGCACTGGGCGCGCATCTCCGACCACGCCGCGCTCTCGGCGCTGCTCACGCGTGAGTGAGCAGGCGCTCAGCCGCGCCTCACCCGCCTAGCCTGGATGTGGAGCCGCCCGGGCGGCGCAATCCGGGGATGAGAGAGTCTTCCTCGAGCCCTCCGGCATCTCCATGGCATAGGGGTTGCTACAGGGATGCGTTGTTCCTGCCCCCCGACCTGCGCACGTGTTCCCCCTGCTCAAGCGGCGTTCGGCGCCGGCCGCGCCGCGTGAAGAAGCCGCCATCCTGGCCACTCCCATCGAGCCGGCCCCGATGCTGTGGGTGCTGGGCAGTCTGTGCCAGATCTATCGCATTCCGTTCGACGCCAAGCTGGTCCTGCAGCGCTACGCGCCGCCCTACACCCTGGCGACCCTGTGCGAGGCGGGTGAGTCCCTGGGCCTCGCAGTAGGAGAGTGGCGCGAGGCGCGGTCGTTCGCCGAGGTGGTGCTGCCTTGCGTGGCGCTGGTCAAGGCGCCTGCCGCGCGGCGCGCGGCCAACGACGAGGACACGCCCGCTCCCCTGGTGCCGGCCCTGATCCTGAAGAGCGACGGCACGCGCTTTCTCTATTTCCGGGCCGGGTCGGAGTCCGGCGAAACCGCGCCGGTGGCCGACTTCCCGCTGCTGTTCCAGCCCGCCATGCTGTCGGTCGGCCGGGCCCCGCAGGCGGCCAACGAGGCCGGGGCGGAGGAAGACAAGGTTGAGGCCCAGCCGCGCGGCTTCGGCTTCGGCTGGTTCGTGCCCGAGCTGTTCAAGCACAAGCGCGTGTGGCGCGACGTGCTCCTGGCCTCGCTCGCGATCCAGCTGATGGCGCTCGCCACCCCGCTGTTCACCCAGGCGATCATCGACAAGGTGATCGTGCACCAGACGCACAGCACGCTGATGGTGGTGGCGTTCGCGCTGGGCATGTTCATGCTGTTCTCGGCGGCCATGACCTGGGTGCGGCAGTACCTGGTGATCCACACCGGCAACCGCATCGACGCGGTGCTCGGCACGCACGTGTTCTCCCACATGCTGCGGCTGCCGCTGCGCTATTTCGAGCAGCGTCCCACCGGGGTGGTGGTGTCGCGGCTGCACGGGGTGGAGACGATTCGCGACTTCCTGTCCGGCGCGGCCGTGTCGCTGGTGCTGGACCTGCCGTTCCTGATCATCTTCGTGGCGGTGATGTTCATCTATAGCTGGAAGCTGACGCTGGTGGCGCTGACCGGGCTCACCATCATCGCCCTGCTGAGCCTGGCTGCCACGCCGGTGTTCCGCAAGCGGCTCAACGACCAGTTCCTGCTGGGCGCGCGCAACCAGGCGTTCGTCACCGAGTACGTGAGCGGGATGGCCACGGTCAAGAGCATGCAGATGGAGCCGACCCTGGAGCGCCGCTACGGCGATTACCTGGCGGGTTACCTGAAGGCCGGCTTCCGGGCGCGGCAGCTTTCCAACACCATCAACACGCTGGCCAGCGCCGTCGAGCAGGCCATGACGCTGTCCATCCTGGTGGTGGGGGCGCTGCTGGTGATGAGCAATCCCGGCTTCACCATCGGCATGCTGGTCGCATTCCAGATGTTCGCCAGCCGCATGTCGCAGCCCATGCTGCGGCTGGTCGGGCTGTGGCAGGAGTTCCAGCAGGCGTCGGTGGCGGTCAAGCGTCTGGGCGACATGATGAACATTCCGACCGAGCCCTACGCCACCGTGCCCGCCCGCAGCCATCGCAGCGCCGGCCGTATCGACGTGATCTCGCTCGGCTTCCGCTACAGCGAGCAGCACCCGCTGATTTACCGCGATTTCAGCATGACGCTGCGACCCGGCCAGCTCACTGCGCTGATGGGGCCTTCAGGCTCGGGCAAGAGCACGCTGACCAAGCTGCTGCTCGGCTTCTATGCCCAGACCGACGGTCAGATCCTGCTCGACGGCCGCGATCTGCGCAACCTGTCCGCCAACGAGCTGCGCCAAGCCTTCGGAGTGGTGCCGCAGGAGACGCTGCTGTTCTCCGGCACGATCTACGAAAACCTGATCATGGCCAATCCGCATGCCGCCTTCCCGGACGTGATCGAGGCTTGCCGTAAGGCCGAGATCCACGACGTGATCGAGGGCCTGCCGCAGGGCTACCAGACGGTGATCGGGGAGCACGGCGTCGGGCTGTCGGGCGGGCAACGGCAGCGCGTCGCCATCGCCCGGGCGCTGCTCAAGCGCCCCGCGGTGCTGATCTTCGACGAGGCCACCAGCAACTTGGACGTGGAGACCAGCGAGCACTTCGCCCGCACCATCAATCAACTCAAGGGCTCCACTACTATTCTGTTTATCTCGCACCAGCTCCCGCGCGGGCTGGCGGTGGACGCGATCGTCCGGCTGAGCGATCCGTCCCGCCCCGCGGTTCCCTCGGACAGCGCCGCACCGTTGCGGCCGCTCGCGCCTCAGCTGCGCACACCCGACGCCCCCGCGGGCGATCAGAAAGCTTCCCTGCACTGACCGGTTCCATCCTGGCCTCGTCGCTCGGATGGGAGTGCGCTAGCTGCCTATCCGGGGACGAAAAGGGTCGCATTCGCTCCCTGATCTGCAGCGCTGCATCCGGGCTAAGCATCTGATTTCGCGATGTGCGGGCCTGCGCTGTGACCGGCTGTTGACACTTCGCCAGGCTTGCCCATCCGCGGCAGGGGTGACGGCGGGCGTCGGCCTGTCGGAGCCGTCGCGCCGGAGTTGTTCACTTTTTCGCAAAGAACCGCGACGCACCCCGGCGACGAGCGCGCGGCACCCTTGCATCACTGTCACAGCCAGCTTTCAGCACTGTCATGGCTTCACTGTCTTCACCATGGTTCACAGATTCAGTAACTTAGTGGCATGCAGCTTGCGCCCTGTCGGGCCTAAGCAACAGATTTTGGCCTTCCGGGGCGACTACCGGAGGCCCAACAGTGCGCCTGCGGGTGACCTGGCAGAGCGCGGGCGGACGGGATTCATACAAAGGCGCAGTTGGAGACGAAAATGGCTACTGAATACGTGACCGGAACCGAATACAACGACTGGCTGGACGGCGGCGACGGCGATAACGAATACCAGGGCGGTCTCGGCAACGACTGGATCAACGGCGCTGCCGGCGAGAACACCATCGTCTTCAACCTGGGCGACGGCATCGACACCATCAGCTATGCGCCGCCGCGCAGCTATCAGTTCGCCGGCTGGCTCGAGGAGATCGAGCGCGCTCTGGCGAGCGACGATTTCTCGAGTGCCACCTACAGCAACGGTTACTTCGCGGACCTGAATTCCTCCCTGTTGCAGCGGCTGCCCGAGGATCCCAACATCGACACCGACATGCTCGACGTGCTGCGTGCGCTCAGCACGCCGGTATGGACCGAGAGCGGCGACCTGATGCCCGGCACGGTGGACGGCGCCGTGGCGCGGGCCGCCTTCGAGCAGCTCAAGACCTGGATCAATACGCCGGTGACCAACGTGGTCAAGTTCGGCCCCGGCATCTCGCTGGCGGACCTGGCCGTGCAGGTGAGCGCTTCCAGCAGCTTCGATGCGCCGGCCATCTTCTCGATCGCCATCGGCGGCGAGCAAGGCGTGGTCTTCAATATGGTGCCGCCGGACCTCGCGGCGGCGAGCAGCATGCCGACCGCAGTGCCGCCCATGGACATCACGTTCGAGTTCGTGGACGAACAGGGGAACGTCACCACCGCCACGCTGGCCGAAGTGCTGGCTCTGGCCGACGGGGGTGTGGCCGGGTTCAACAACGGCACGGATGAAAGCGAAGTCATCAACGGCAGCCTGGCCGACGACCAGATCTACGGCAATGGCGGGGACGACCAGATCGACGGCCGCGCCGGCATGGACTTCATATACGGCGGCACCGGCAACGACGTGATCGATGGCGGTGCGGGCAGCGACATCATCTCGGGCGAGGACGGCGACGACGTCATCGCCGCCGGGCGCGACGGCGGCTCGGTAGGTGGCGGCGCCGGCAACGACGTGTACCTGTTCAACCTCGGCGACGGCGCGCTGTTCGTGGACAACACGCCGGGCATCGACGGCGGTGAGACGGACACGTTGTCCTTCGGCAAGGACATCGCCCCCGAAAGCGTGATCGCCTACGTGGACGAGTACGGCACCCTGACGCTGGCGGTGCAGGGCACCTCCGACCAGGTGCTCATCAACTGGTTCACGTGGGATTACAGCAACGAGGAATGGGATGTGCGCACCGACCAGGTGGTGCCGCGCGTGCAGTTCATCGACGCCTCGGGCACTGCGCGCGTCTACGATCTGACCTCGCTGGTGAACGCCCAGCAGACCCAGCTTCTCGGCGCGACGGTCGACAACCCGGTGTACCTGTTCGCCGGCGCCAGCGAGCTGGAAGGCGCGCCGGTGGCCGGTGGCGACTTCGCCACGCGCTACGCCACCACCGGCAGCATGTTCGACGCCGCTCCGCCGCCGGGCAACGAGGCGCCGGTGGCCGGCACCCCGATCGGGGACACCAGCGCGGTCGAAGGACAACCGCTGACGATTGTCCTGCCTCCGGACGCATTCACGGACGCTGACGGCGACAGCCTGATCTACTCTGCTGCGCTGGAGGGCGGCGGTCTGCCGACCTGGCTGCAGTTCAACTCGCAGACGCTTACTTTCACCGGCACGCCGGATGACGCCGAGGTCGCGGCCGGCGATCTGACGATCGTGGTCACGGCATCCGACGGCCAAGCCTCGGCTTCGCAAACCTTCACGCTCGCCCTGGTCGGCGTCAACGACGCGCCGCAGGCCGCCGCCCCCAACGTGTCCGTGGCCGCTACCGAGGACGCCGCCTTCAGCTTCGCGCTGCCGGCCGGTTTCTTCTCGGATGCCGATGCCAGCGATGCGCTGACGGTGAGCGCCGACCCGGCCGACATGCCGGGGTGGCTGAGCTTCGATGCGGCCAGCATGACCTTCAGCGGCACACCCACCAACGACGACGTGGGCAGCGTCTCGATCACAGTGACCGCCACGGATGGGCAGGCCAGCGCCTTCACCGAGGTGACCATCGCGGTGGCCAACACCAATGATGCGCCCACCGTGCAGAACGAGATCGGCAACTGGGTGATCGACGAAGACAGCCCGTTCTCGATGACGATTCCGGCCGATGTCTTCGACGACGTCGATGCCGGCGACTCGCTCAGCGTGAGCCTGGTTGGCATGCCCGAATGGCTGACTTACGACCCGGCCACCGGCATGCTGTCCGGCACGCCGGAGAACGCCGACGTGGGCGCCTACACGCTTACGCTGGTGGCCACCGACGGGGAGGCTGCCGCCGAGGAGTCGTTCACCATCACCGTGGTGAACGTCAACGATGCGCCGACCCTCGATCATGCGATCGGCGGTCAGGCCCTCACCGAGGACCAGGCCTTCAGCTTGACGGTGCCGGCGGACACCTTCAGTGACGTGGACAACGCTGCACTCACGCTGTCGGCCACCCTGAGCGACGGCGGCGCGCTGCCCGACTGGCTGAGCTTCGACGCCGTCAACGGCGTGCTGAGCGGCACACCGACCAACGATCAGGTAGGCAGCATCGAGGTGCGTATCACCGCCACCGACGGGGAATTCAGCGCGTCGAGCGTGTTCTCGCTCAACGTGGCGAACACCAACGATATACCGACCCTCGAGGCGGAGATGGCCGACCAGGTGGCGGACGAAGGCAGCCCGTTCAGCTTCGCGCTGCCGGCCGGCATGTTCGCCGACATGGATCGCGGCGACGTGCTCACGCTGACGGCGAGCATGGCCGACGGCACGCAACTGCCGGACTGGCTCAGCTTCGACGCCGCCAACGGCACCTTCAGCGGCACGCCCGGCTGGCAGGATGCGGGGACTCTGAGCATCACGGTCACCGCGACCGATGCCGCAGGGGAGAGCGCCTCCGACACCTTCGATCTGAACGTCGCGAGCGTCAACGCCGCGCCGGTCGGGGTGCCGACGATCAGCGGGACGGTCACCGAGGATCAGACTCTGAGTGCGGACACCTCGGGCATGAGCGATGGCGACGGGCTGGGGGCGTTGGGCTACCAGTGGCTGCGCGACGGGACTGAGATAGTTGGGGCGACCGCCAGCACCTACACCCCGGGTGATGCCGATGTCGGCAGCCAGGTCAGCGTGCAGGTGTCCTACACAGACGCCCAGGGCACCAGCGAAGGACCGCTCACGAGTGCCCAGACTGCGCCTGTGGCGAACGTCAACGATGCGCCGGAAGGCGTGCCGGTGATCATCGGACTGGTCAGCCAAGCCCAGATGACGGCGGGCACTTTCGGCGTCAGCGAGACCACCGCGACGGTCACCGAAGGCCAGACGCTGACGGCGGATACTTCCGGCATCAGCGACCCCGACGGGTTGGGGGCGTTCAGCTACCAGTGGTTGCGGGATGAGAATGAAATAGCAGGGGCGACCGCCAGCACCTACACCCTGGATGATGCCGATGTCGGCAGCCAGATAAGCGTGCGAGTGTCGTACATCGATGGCCACGGCACTGCGGAGTTGCTGACCTCGGCGCAAACCGCGGCGGTAGTCAACGTCAACGATGCACCGGGCGGGGTGCCGGCGATCACTGGGACGGCGACCGAAGCCCAGACGCTCACGGCGGACACTTCCGGCATCAGCGATGCCGACGGGCTTGGGACATTGAGCTACCAGTGGCTGCGCGACGGGAGTGCGATCGCTGGGGCGACCGCCACCACCTACACTTTGGGGGATGCCGATGTCGGCAGCCAGATGAGCGTGCAAGTGTCGTATACCGATGGCCACGGCACTCCGGAGTCGTTGATCTCGGCGCAGACCGCACCGGTGCTTGGTGGAGAAGACCCGGCGCCCGAGCCCGGTCGGACCCTCTACGGCGGTCGGGGCAACGATATCCTGCAGGGCGGCAACGGTGACGACGTGCTGAAAGGCCGCGGCGGCAGGGATGTGCTGATCGGCGGCGGCGGGGACGACACCTTCAAGTTCTACCGCGATTCCAGCTGGGGTCGGCGCGCCTCGCGCACGCATAACGGCAGCCCGGGCGTACCCGGTTCGGGCGCGACCGTGAGCATCGCCGGCAAGCGCCTGAGCAACGACATCTTCATGGGCGGCGATGGCACCGACATCCTGCTCGGCACCGGCGGATCCGACGCCATCCTGCTCGACGACACGGTGAGCGACGCGCAAATGGACGGGCCGCGCCTGTCGGGGATCGAGGTGATCGATGCCGGCGGCGGCGACGACGTGGTCGATCTGACCAGCCAGCGCTATGCCTACGGCGACGTCACGGTCGAGGGCGGCGCCGGCAACGACACGCTGTGGTCATCCAGCGGCAACGACACCCTGCTCGGCGAGTGGGGTAACGACAAGCTGGACGGCGGCGCCGGCGACGACTACCTCTACGGCGGCAGTGGCCGGGACGCGCTGCGCGGCAGCTGGGGGGTGGATCTGCTCCAGGGCGGCAGCAACGACGATGAGCTGCGCGACTACGGCAGGAGCCTGCTCGACGGCGGCAGCGGCGACGATCTGCTGGTGGGCGGCGCGGGCAATTCCCTGTTCGTGGGCGGCCGCGGCGACGACACCATTTGGCTGGGCGGCGGCTCCGACGTAATCGCCTTCAATCGCGGCGACGGCCGCGACGAAGTGGAAAGCGCGGGCGGCAGCGCCACGCTGTCCCTGGGCGCCGGCATCCGCATCCAGGATCTCGCGTTCCGGCGCTCCGGCCAGGACCTGGTGCTGGAAACCGGCAACCGCGAGTCGATCACCTTCGAGGACTGGTACCGCGGCCGGCAGGCTGTGTCCACCCTGCAGCTCATCACCGACGGCATGTCCGGTCCGAGCGCCCTGCGCGACGAGGCGGTCGAGATGTTCGACTTCCGCGGCCTGGTGGAAGCCTTCGACAGCGCCCGCAGGCGCAACCCGGGCTTGTCCAAGTGGGCGCTGACCAACGGGCTGACCACCTTCCAGCTCGATGCCAGCGGCGACGACGCGGCGATGGGTGGCGATCTGGCCTACCAGTACGGGGTCACCGGCTCGCTGGCGGGCATCGCGGTGAGCGCGGCGCAGGCGGTGGTGGGCTCGTCCGACTTCGGCAGCACGACCCAGCAGCTGCATGCCCTGGATTCGCTCCAGGACGGGCTGGTCAAGCTGGCCTGAGGCCAGTCAACGGGCTGAGCCGGCGCTCGACTTCCGCACCCCGGCCCGCCCTTCAGGGGAAGGGTACGGGGTGGCCCCCGTCCCGATTCGTTTAGCATGATCCTTGCAGGCGTGCCGCGCATGCCTGCAAGGATTGCCTCATGAACGCTCCGCAGCCGGCCCCCGGCGCCGAGGCGCTCGACTTCTCCCCCGCCATCCTGCGGCTGCAGCGCCAGCCGCCGTCGCCGCTGCCGCGCATCGTGCTGTACCTGCTCGGGGCCCTGCTGGCCGGGCTGCTGGTGTGGTCGGTGGTCGGCCAGCTCGACATCATCGCCGTGGCGCCGGGGCGTCTGGTGCCCAGCAGCTACGTCAAGGTGGTGCAGCCGGCCGATGCCGGCATCATCAAGGCGATCCTCGTGCGCGAAGGCGACCTGGTGCAGAAAGACCAGGTCCTGGTGCGCATGGACGCCAGCCTGTCCGAAGCCGACAGCCGCCAGGTCCAGACCCAGCTGCGGGTCGCGGCGCTGCAGCTGCGCCGCATCGACGCCGAGCTGAGCGGCGTGGAACCGGCCGCTCAGCCGGATGATCCCCCCGAGGTGTTCCAGCAGATGGCGGCGCAGTACCGTGCGGGCCGGCAGGCGCAGCTCGACGCGCTGGCCACCGAGCGGGCCGTGCTCGCCCGCGCCGAACAGGACCTGCGCGGCGCGCAGGAGCAGGAGGCGAAGCTGCGCAAGATGCTGCCCATCTACGAGGACCAGGAGCGCTCCTGGCGCCAGCTGGTGGACGAAGGTTTCGCCGGGCGGCTGCAGGCCGAGGAGCGCACGCGCCAGCGCATCGATGCCGAGCAGGAGCTCAAGGCGCGCCAGGCGGCGATCGAAGGCTACCGCGCCAGCATCCAGCAGTCGCGCCAGCGCCTGGCCCAGATCGAATCCGCCTACCGCCAGCAGCTATACAGCGAGCGCGTACAGATCGAAGCGCAGTATCAGCGCATGGTGCAGGAATGGGAGAAGCAGCTGCATCGCAACGAGCTGCTCGAGCTGAAGGCGCCGCAGGACGGCATCATCAAGGACCTCGCAACGCACACCGAGGGCGCGGTGCTGCAGCCGGGCACGGTGCTGATGACGATCGTGCCCGACGACGAGCCGCTGCGGGCCGAGGTGTGGGTGGACAACCGCGATCGCGGCTTCGTGCGCGAAGGTCAGGCCGTCAAAGTGAAGGTGGGGCCCTACCCGTTCCAGAAGTACGGCATGGTGGAAGGCGTGGTGAAGACGGTCAGCGCGGACGCGAGCGAAGCGCCGCAGCGCGGCGCGCCGCCCACCGAGGGCGGCAACTCCAACGGGCAGGCCGGCGGGGGCTACCAGTTCCGCAGCATCGTCGAGCTCAAGTCCCAGGTGCTCGAGTCCGACGGTGTGCGCCACAAGCTCATGCCCGGCATGCAGGTGGATGCCGAGATCTCGCTCGGCGAGCGCACGGTCCTCGAGTACCTGCTGTCACCAGTGCGCAAGGCCTTCCACGAGGCTGGGCGCGAGCGCTGAGCCTGGGCGGCAAGCCCGTCGCACACATCGGACGCAACACAGTACCCCAGACATCCTGCGCAACGGTCGGCTTCACCGCGCGAGCGGATCGGGGCGAAGCTGGAACTTCACGACCTTGCTGGTGGTGCCTTTGCCGCCCTCGACGTGGAACGGCGTGCGCGTCGCATAGGTCGACCACAGTCCTTTGCCCTTCCAGCCGGCATTCGGATCGTCGATGCGCCCATCCATCCATTTGGCGTAGAAGCCCATGGGATAGGGGACGCGAAGGTTGACGAACTTCCCGTCCACGCGCGCGATCAGCGACTCGTTGGCGTTGCCGGTGGCCATGGGCACGTCCTTGCCCAGCCCGAACGTGTCGAACTGATCCACCCAGGTGTAGTAGCTGGCCTCGGCGCTGCCCGAGTCCGTCACGTTGTGGAGCTGCGGGCCGGGGAACGGATAGAGCGCCCAACCCTCGGGGCAATGCTGCCCCGTCGCCTGCGGCCCCTTGAGCGGCCCCTTGCACCTGCGCCGGTCGAAGCTCGCCAGATGTCCGCTCGCCAGCGGCGTCCACACCACGCCGCTGCGATCGATGTCCATGCCGCGCGGGCCATATCCCGGCAGTGGCGGCTCGAAGACTTCCGCCAAAGCGGTTGCCGGGGGATCGGTTCCCGGATCGAGCCGGATGACGTAGCCGGGGAAGCCCAGCACCGTGCCCCAGATGGTGCCGTCGACCGGGTTCACCGCCACGCCGTAGAAGGCCGCTGTGACTCGCTTGTCCTTGCTCGGATCGACGGCTTCGGTGGGCTCGACAGGATCGTCCCGCCTGCCGTTGCCGTTGGTGTCGAGCACGAGCGCGGTCCAGCCCTGCGACCTCGCCTCGTCGCCCGTCTCCTCGAACAGCCTGCGGTTCAGCCAGCCCATGACGCCGCTCTGCGGGCCGCCCGCGCTGGTCCACAACGTGTTGTCGGCGTCCTCCGCGAACACCAGGTGGTGGGTCGGGAAGCAGGTGCCGATCAGCGTGAACTTCCCGGTTTTCGGATCGTACATGGACAGATGCCGGTTGGATGATTGGACCGGGGTGAGCTTCGCCGAGGGATGATCCGAGCCCTTCTTGCAGAAGTCCGGGTTCTCCGGCGGGCGCACGCGCGAGGTGAACCAGACCCGTCCCTTCTCGTCGAACATCGGGTTGTGCATGCTGGTCTGGCTGTCCCAGATCGGCTCGGGGCCCCAGTACGGCGAGGGCATCATCGGGTTGCCCTTCGAGGACGGCGTGTTCGGATCGCGCACCGGCATTCTCATTTGGCTCGCCTTGTGGTTCACCGGGTCGAGGACCGGGAACAGATCCGTGCTCTCCTCGGTCGCCCCGTAGATCAGGCCGTTGGCGTTCACGCTCGGGTTGCGCTTGTCGGTCGAAATCTCGTCATGCAGATAATCCTTCGGCCCCGCCCAGTCCCACAGCGTGATGACGATATTGCGCTCCACGCCCTGCGGCCGCGTCGGCTGCGAGGCGGGTAGCGCGCCGGCGGCGATCCGATCGGTCCAGTCGGCGAACAACGCCAAGGCCCGCCGAGCGTCCAGCCGGCCGATGTTGTTGGTCATCTGCGTCATGGCTTGTCCCGATGCGATGCGCCGCGCCCAGGCCTCGGCCGAGGAATTGAACCGGCCCAGCTCCTTCGGGATCGTGCGGGTCGCCTTGTTGCCCAGCTGGTGGCACGTATAGCAGCCGTTGGTCTTGACCACGTCCAGCCACTGGGCCTGGCTCTTCAGTGCCACAGGCATGCCGTTGCCCTCGGGTCCGGTGCCGGGAAACTCGCTCTTGTCCGGGACCGCGAGCATGGAATACCAGTAGATCGCCGGATAGTATTCCGCCGCCGCTGCTGCGCTCGGCGCCACCACCGCCCTCAAGTTGACGATCTTGCCGGGCGTGGTTTGAAGCTTCGGCGAGTCGACGAGCCCGTAGCCGCGCACCCACACGCGGTAGTTGGCCTTCGGGAGATCGGGAATGACATAGCGCCCTCGATCGTCGGTGACCACGATCTTGGCGAACTTGGTCGGAAGATCCGCCGTTTCCGCGATCACCCAAACGCCGGCCTCCGGCCCATTCGCGCCGGTGACCACGCCGCCGAGGTCGTCGTCGCCGATGCGGATCCCCGGTTCGGCGCCTTGCTGGGCGCTCAATCCAGTGTGACCGGTGCCCAAGAATACGGCGACGCCGAGCGCCACCATCCTCGAGTACAACCTGCGCATGTAGCTGCTCCTTTCGACGTTCACTTGATCTGGCGTACTCATGGCGCTTGAGTGCCGAGCGCACGAAGATTGTGCAACACTGCCTCCACCGCGCGCTTGCCTTGCTCGATCGCCTCCCTTGCCCGGTGAAAGTCGAGCAGACCGAGGTGGGCCAGCCGCGGCGCTACGATCACGTCCGGCGGTTCGCCCGCCATGCGGCTGCGCGTGATCCGCACGTCCCGCACAACAGATCCGGGCGGATGCCGGCCTGTTCCAAGGCGCGGATCACCCCTACATGCGCCCAGCCGCGCGCCGAGCCGCCGCCCAGGGCGAGCCCCACACGCGGCCTGCGCGGTGCGCTCATGCGTCGGTTCTCCACTCGGCGTCTGCGCCTAAGGGGCGACGGCAGGCGCGAGCCGTGCTGATCCTCAATCGTTTCATGGCCGCCCCCGAGAAAGGAACTGCGCACGGCAGTCGGGCGTGCGGCGCCCGCTTGCTACTCGCGCGGGGCGAATGCCGTCAGAACATCGTGTTGCCGTTCGCCGATCGTTCCGGCACCACCTGCAGCACGTCCCAATGCTCCACGATCCTGCCACTCTCGTCGAGCCGGAAGATATCGATGCCCGCCCAATCCTTGTGCTGATCACCAGGCCACTCCTGGTGACAATGCAGCACAACGTAGTTGCCCTCTGCGATGACGCGCTTGAAGTGCACGCGTTTCCCAGGATACTCCGTTGCCATCCGTTCGAAGTAGTCGATGAACGCCTGTTTCCCATCCGCTACATGAGGATTGTGTTGGACGTAAGCATCACCCACGTGCCGTCGTATCGCCTCGGCGGGTCGGCACCGGTTGAACATCAGGTCGTAGAAGCTCAGGACGGCCTGCTTGTTGCGCTCGAGTTCATCGGTCATCGCAGGGCTCCTCCAATTGCATACCAGGATTCAAGTGTCTCCCATGCATCGTGACGTTGCCGCCGCTCGTGGCGATAGTTGGTGATCTCCAGGCGAATCCCATCTGGATCGGAAAGAAAACACGCAACATAGTTCGGCGCGTATTCCGGATATGGCGTTGCTTCGCTCACCGCAATGCCGTGGTCCTTCAGCGCGGTCGCTGCTTCCTTCACCTGTTGCTCGCTCTCGACTCTGAAGCAGAAATGATGAAGGCCCGGCGCGTAGGCGGCATGGGATTGCGTAATCCGGTCGCAGCGCATACCCGAAGTGGCGGTTGTAGTTTTCCGGCCGGCGCAGCAGGGCCAGCGTCTCATCGGCTTGTGAGACGTGTCCGGAATCCACCAGCACGTTGCCCGCGCCGCCCAGCAGCAGGACCTGGTTGCAGCACAGCCAGTCGCGGACGATGACGCGCAGAGACGTTGGCGCGCTCAAGCCCGGCAGCGCTCCAGCCCGGCCCAATCGAACTCGATGCCGTGCCCGGGCCGGTCGGGGGCAACGGCGAGGCCGTCCGCGATCTCCAGCGGATGAGCGATGTAGCGGTCCAGGCCGAAACCGTGCGCCTCGAGGTAGGAGCGGTTGGGCGCCGCGGCGAGCAGATGCACGGTGATGTCGTGCGCGCCGTGGGAGGTCACCGGCAGGTTGAAGGCCTCCGCCAGCCTGGCCACCTTCATGAAGCCGGTGACTCCGCCGCACACGGTTACGTCCGGCTCGGGGAAAGTCACCGCGCCGGCCGCGATCATTTGCTTGAACTCGTACAACGTGTGCAGGTTCTCGCCGGTGGCCACCGGCAGCCCACCCTCGCGCACCACGCGCGCGTGGCCCTCGACGTCGTCGGGAATGGTGGGCTCCTCCAGCCAGTACACATCGAAGGCGCGCATCGCCCGCGCCGCGCGCACCGCGTCGTCCGGGGTCCAGCGCATGTTCGCGTCCACCATCAGCGGGAAGTCGGCGCCGAGATGCTCGCGCATGGCCTTTACCCGTGCCACGTCCTCCGACAGCTTGGGCCGGCCGACCTTCATCTTGATGGCGCGGAATCCCTTCTTCAGGTTGTCGTCGGTCTGCGCGAGCAGCTTGTCCAGCTCGAAGTGCAGATCGATGCCGCCGGCGTAGCAGGGCACGCGCGCGTCGTGCCCACCCAGCAGCGTCCACAGCGGCGCGCCCAGCTTGCGCGCCTTCAGGTCCCACAGCGCGATGTCCGCCGCGGCGATGGACATCGCGGCGGCCCCGCCGCGGCCGCCGTAGTGACTGGCCCACCACAGCTTCTGCCACAGCGCCTCGATCAGGTCGGCACGCTGGCCCTCCAGCAGCGGCGCGAAGTCGCGGGCCACGGTGGCATGGATGGCCGCGCCGTTGCAGCCGACGGTGTAGGTGTAGCCCACGCCTTGTGCGCCGTCCTCGTCGTGCACGCGCACGGTGATCAGCTCGAAATGGGTCATCTGTCCGTGCGTGCTGTCGGACAGCGTGACGGGCAGGGCGATGCGGTAGTGGTCGGTTTGCACGCGGGCGATGCTCATGGGCTGGTGCTCGTCAAGTTCGGAAACGGCGCCGCTAGCGGCCGCCGGAAACGTCGTGGATGGCGCCGTGCACGTAAGACGCCTTGTCGGACAACAGCCACAGGACGGCCTGCGCAATTTCCTCGGAGTTGCCGACCCGGCCCAGCGGCGTGGCGGCGGCCACCTGCGCGATCACCTTGTCGCCGCCCAACGGTGCGAGGATGTCGGTGCGCGTGGTGCCCGGCCGCACGCAGTTGACCCGGATGCCGCGTCCGCCGCCCGTTACGATCAGCACTTGGTCCATCGCTTCCTCGACACGCGGCGCACGCCGCGACAGCCGATCTTACTGCGCCGGCGTCTGCTCTGGCGGCGCCGTCTGATCGGCCGGCGCGTCGGGCGCCGGGGCAGGGCGCTCGCCCGGCACGGACGGGACGACCATCGGGGCCGGGGTCTCGTCAATGACACGCACTTCCTTCACGAAATGGCGCGTCTCGCCGAAGCAGGAGGTGGGCAGCAGGATGTGCTCTTCGTAGTGCAGTGACACGCGCCGGCCCATCACCGCGTTGATCTGGCTGGCGGTTTCGTCGCCCCAGACGGTGAACAGGAACTTCTCGGGCACCGATCCGGGCAGCGATACCATCGCCATCTCGCCTTCCCAGGTCTTGCACAGCCAGCCCTTCTTCGACAGCTTCTGCACCCAGCCCGCCCGCTCGCCGCTGGAATAGCTCCAGGACAGCATGATCCAGATCCACAGCGCGAGCAGCAGGCCGGCCACGGCCAGGATCCCCACCAGCCACCAGACCAGCATGACACCGCTTTGATGTCTTTGCGTTTTCAAGCTCATGTCCTCCCCGGTCGAGCCCGCATTATAGGTGGCCGGCGGCGGCAGCGGCGCGCGGGCGAGCGCATCGATGTCGCGCAGGATGCCGCACGCTACGGCGGTCGGCGCAGCAGGCCGTCAGGCGGCGACGAGCCCGAGCCGCGGCCCCGCGGCGCCGCCGGACCAGTAGTGATGGCCGTCGCGCAACTCCAGGCCGGTGGCCCAGGCGAGGAAAACCTCGGCCGGCAGCGGGCGGGTGACGATGAAGCCCTGCATGATCTCGCAACCACGCGCACCCAGGAACTCGCGCTGCGCCTGCGTTTCCACGCCCTCTGCCACCACCGCGATGCCCAGGCTGTGAGCGAGCTTGATGATTGCCGCGGTGAGCGCGGCGTCGTTGTCGTCCACCGTGACGCCGTGCACGAAGGAGCGGTCGATCTTGAGCGTGTTCACCGAGAAGCGCTGCAGGTAGCTGAGCGAAGAATAGCCGGTGCCGAAGTCGTCGATGGACAGGCGCACCCCCATGACCTGCAGCGCATCCATGACGTCGCTGCTGAGCTTGATGTCGAGCAGCGTGCTCTCGGTGATCTCCACCTCCAGGCGCTGCGCGGGCAGGCCGGTGCGCGACAGCACATCGCCGATCATGCGCGCCAGGTTGCCCTGCTGGAACTGGCGCGCGGACAGGTTCACCGCCACCCGCAGGTCGTCCAGACCTTGCTCCGACCAGCGGCGGGCGTGCTCGCAGACTTGCTCCAGCAGCCACGCGCCCACCGGCACGATCAAGCCGGTCTCCTCCAGCACGGGGATGAACTCCGACGGCGGCACCCAGCGCTCTGCGTGGCGCCACCGCAGCAGCGCCTCGGCTCCGAGCAGGCGGCCGCTGTTCAAGCACACCTGCGGCTGGAAGTGCAGCGCATACTCGCCCCGCATGTGGGCCCCGCGCAGGCTGCTCTCCAGCACATGGCGCTGGAGAGCACGGCGGTTCAGCTCCGCCGTGAAAAACTGGTAGTTGGCCCGTCCCTGTTCCTTGGCCCGGTACATGGCGGTGTCGGCGTTGCGCAACAGGCCGGCGGGGTCGGCGGCGTCGTCCGGGAACAGCGTGATGCCGATGCTGGCCGAAACGAAGGCCTCGCGCCCGCCGAGCAGAAACGGCTGCTCCAGCGCCCGCAGGATCTTGTCGGCGACCACGGCCACGTGATCGACGCTCGGAAGCCCTTCCAGCAGCACGGTGAACTCGTCTCCGCCCAGGCGCGCAACGGTATCGCCCTGGCGCACCGTTCCCGCGAGGCGCGCGGCCGCCATGCGCAACAGCTCGTCGCCGGCCGGATGACCGAGCGCGTCGTTGATGGACTTGAAGCGGTCGAGATCGAGGAACAGCAGCGCCAGCCGGGCGTGCTTGCGCTCGGTCTGCAGCATCGCGTGGGCCAGCCGGTCCTGGAACAGGCCGCGGTTGGGCAGTCCGGTGAGCACGTCGTAGTTGGCCAGGCGCGCGAGCGTCTCGCCCCGGTGCTGCAGCTCACTTGCCATCTGGTTCAGGGAAGCGGCCAGCTCGCCGATCTCGTCATTGGAGCGGATCGGCAACCGGTGGGTGAGGTTGCCGGCTGCGAACTGGCGCGCGGCGTCGTTCATCTCCACCAGCGGGCGCGACAGGCCGCGCGACAGGCGCCAGCTCAGCAGCGCGCCCAGGAACAGCATGAGCGCAACGGTGACGGCGGCGATCGCCGCAAGCGACCGCCAGAAGGCGTTCCACTTGTCCGTCACGCTGCGCTCCAGCCGCAGCAGGGATTGCTCGAAGGCGGCGTTGCGCAGCGTTACCTTGGCGTAGCCCGGGATCACATCGGCGTAGCCCACGGCAAAGAACATCTCGGTGCCCGCGGGCACGGTACGCATGACCGGCCGGTACGGCTCCAGCCCGGCCGGCAGCGCGACCACGCTGCCGTACAAGCGGTTGTCCTCCGAGCCGTCGGTGAGCACGCGGCCGTTCGGATCGATCACCAGGAAGGATTCCACCGGCAGCCAGGTCCGCACCTGCTGGATTTCCTCGTTCAGGCGTGAGATGTCCAGGCCGTACAGCGGGTTGAACAGACGGTTGCTGAGGTAGTGGGCGCCGCGCGCCAGCGCCTCCTCCCGGTCCACCGTGTGCGCTGCGGCCAGCGCCGCGCGCAGCTCCGGCCGCAGAGTCGAGGCCTGGCCGGTAGCTCGCCAGTCCGGCGGCAGCCAGCACCAGGCTCACCACCAGCGCCAGCACAACGCTGATGCACAGCGCATAGCGCGTGCCGATGCGCAGCTTCATGGCGTGGCGAAGCTCACCTGACTGAGGACGGGCTGCCAGCGCGCGAGGGAGGCGCCATCGGCCGGCGTCAGCGGCTCGAAGCGCGCGGTGCGCTCGGCCTGCCGCAGCGCCGCGCGCCCCGGCTCGCTGCGGTGCATGTCGACCATGGCCGCTTGCACCGCGCGGCGCACATCCGGCGCCAGGCCCTTGCGGAACGACACCAGCCAGCGCAGCAGCGGAGCGGTGGTGTGGACGATGCGCAACTCGGCGCGCACCTGGTCGGGCAGGCGCTGCCAGTCGCCGTCGTTGAACGCGCCCGCGTCGGCCCGGCCGCGCAACACCCAGTAGCCCTGGTTGGCTTCCGAGCCCGCCAGCACGTAACGCACGGCGGCGCCGTGGCCGGCCTCACCGCCCTCGGGCGTGGCGCGCAGCCCGTGGAGCTGCAGCGTCGCCAGCGGCAGGGCGAATGCGGAGGTGGAGCGCGGCGCCTCGAGAGCCAGCAGACGCCCTCGCAGATCGTCCAGACTGCGCAACGGACTGTCTTTGCGCACGAAGAAGACCGAACGGTACTCGCGCTGGCCCTTGCGCCAGGCGAGCAGAGCCGGATCGAGTGCGTGCGTGCGCTGCGCGATCCACAGCGTCGGGAACACGCCCTCGATCACCGCGTCCACCTCGCCGCCCGCCACGCGCCGCAGCATGTCCGGAACGTCGTGTGCGATCACCAGCCGGCTTACCGCGATTCCCTTCCTGCCCAGCACGTCGGCCAGGTACGCCACCAGGCTGCCGTACTGCTGGAGCGCAAGGTCGGGCTGCTCGCTGCGCTCGTTGACGACGCCGAGACGGAACACCGGGGCGTCGGCGGCGGCGCCTTGCGGCCCGCACAGCAGCAATGCCCAAGTCAGAACAGGAAGGAAGCGCAGCGTGCGACGAATTGTCATATTCGTTTGCGCGGGAACGGTCTCGAGTTCCCTGATAGCAGGGCCCATGCCACGGCCGCGCGACACACGATCACCGCAGCGGCCCTGGGGCTAAAATGCAATATTGTTGTCACCGCCGGTCTCCATGCCCCGCACTGCGCTGCTGCTGTTCCTGCTCCTGCCGGGCCTCGTCCGCGCCGGCTACCAAGCCGGCTGGGAGGCTTACCAGCGCGGCGACTACGCGCGCGCCTTCGCGGAACTGGTGCCTGCCGCCGACGGCGATGCGCGCGCCGCGCTGGCGCTTGCGCAGATGTACGAGCGTGGTGAAGGCGCGCCGCGCGACGCTCACCAGGCGCTCCTATGGCGCCGCCGAGCCGCCGAGCTGGGCGATCGGCAGGCGCAGCTCGATCTCGCCGATCGCTACCTCGCCGGCCGGGGCGCGCCGGCCGACGCGCGCGAGGCGGTGGTCTGGTACTCGCGCGCGGCCGAGCAGGGCGACGCCGATGCCCAGTTCGCTCTGGGCCGGTTGCTGAGCGAGGGCAGGGGCATCGCGCCGGACCCGGCCGCGGGGCGGCAGTGGATCGAGCGTGCCGCCGCGAGCGGCTTGGCGCAGGCGCGCCAATGGCTGGGCTGGGCACCGCAACCGCCGCCCGCAGCGGCCGCTGCCCCGCAACCGCCTACGCCCGCCGCCCCCTCGCCGCCGAAGGCGGACACGCCCGACCGCGCCGCGCCGCAGGAGAGCGGCGACCTGCGCGTGCGGCCGTCGCCCGATATCTACTGGCAGTGGGGCATGCACTACCGGGTCGGCCCGCCGGACCTCTGGTATCGCGGCGGCTGGTATCCGTGGGGTTGGTATTCCTGGGGGTGGTACCCATATGGCTGGTACCCCTACGGCTATCCTTACGGTTACCCGCGCTCCGGCATCACCTTCGGCTTCACCTTCGGCAACTGACATCGCCCCACGCGCCGGCGCACCCATCGGATGCACCATTCCATGCCTTCACTCCCCAGCGCGGGCCGCCGCAACGACTGGGCCGTGATCCGCTCGCTGCTGCCTTACTTGTGGGAGTACAAATGGCGGGTGGGCCTGGCGCTCGCCTTCCTCGCCTCGGCCAAGGTGGCCAACGTCGGCGTGCCCCTGGTGATGAAGGAGATCGTCGATTCGCTGGACACGCAGCAGGCGCTGCTCGTGCTGCCACTGGCGCTGCTCGCCGTGTACGGGCTGCTGCGCCTGTCCACCACGCTGTTCGCCGAGCTGCGCGACATCGTGTTCGTGCGCGTGGCCAAGCGCGCGATCCGGCGCGTGGCGCTGCAGGTGTTCCGCCACCTGCACTCGCTGTCGCTGCGCTTCCATCTGGAGCGCCAGACCGGCGGCCTCACCCGCGACATCGAGCGCGGCACGCGCGGCATCTCCACGCTGCTCAGCTACATGCTGTTCTCCATCCTGCCGGTGATCCTGGAGTTCAGCCTGGTGGCGGCGGTGCTCCTGGCGCGCTTCGACTGGCGCTTCGCCGCCGTGACCTTCTCCGCGGTGGCGGTATACATGCTGTTCACCATCCGCGTGACCGAGTGGCGCATGGACTTTCGGCGCCGCTCCAACGAGCTCGACTCCAAGGCCAACACGCGCGCCATCGACAGCCTGCTCAACTACGAGACGGTGAAGTACTTCAACAACGAGGAGTGGGAAGCGCGCCGCTACGACGACAACCTGCAGAAGTACGAGTCGGCCGAGGTCAAGAACGAGGCCTCCCTGGGCGTGCTCAACATCGGCCAGAGCGCGATCATCGCCGTGGCGGTGACGCTGCTGATGATCCTGGCGGCGCAGGGCGTGGTGCAGCGCACGCTCACTCTGGGCGACCTGGTGCTGGTGAACGGGCTGCTGATCCAGCTCTACATCCCGCTCAACTTCCTCGGCATGGTGTACCGGGAGGTGAAGCAGTCGCTGATCGACATGGACCGCATGTTCCGCCTGCTCGAGGTCAATCGCGAGGTGCAGGACAGACCGGGCGCGCCCGATCTGCCGGGGGGCGAGGCGAGCGTGCGCTTCGAGCACGTGGACTTCAGCTACGAGCCCAGGCGCCAGATCCTGTTCGACGTGAGCTTCGAGATTCCGGCCGGCAGGACGGTCGCGGTGGTCGGCCACAGCGGCTCCGGCAAGTCCACCCTGTCGCGGCTGCTGTTCCGCTTCTACGACGTGAGCGGCGGGCGCGTCGGCATCAACGGCGTGGACATCCGCGACGTCGCGCAGCGCAGCCTGCGCGCGGGCGTCGGCATCGTGCCGCAGGACACGGTGCTGTTCAACGACACCATTTATTACAACATCGCCTACGGCGACCCCAAGGCCACCCGCGAGCAGGTGATCGCCGCCGCGCGCGCCGCGCACATCCACGACTTCATCGAGAGCCTGCCCGACGGCTACCACGCGATGGTGGGCGAGCGCGGGCTGAAGCTGTCGGGCGGAGAGAAGCAGCGCGTGGCCATCGCCCGGGCGATCCTCAAGAACCCGCGCATCTTCATCTTCGACGAGGCCACCTCGGCGCTCGACTCGAAATCGGAGAAGGCGATTCAGGCCGAGCTCGACCGCATCGCGCGGGGGCGCACCACCCTGATCATCGCGCACCGCCTGTCCACCATCGTGGACGCCGACCAGATCCTGGTCATGGACCACGGGCGGATCGTCGAGCGCGGCACCCACCGCGAGCTGCTCGCGCTGGAGGGCGCGTACGCGCAGATGTGGGCCCTGCAGCAGCGCGAGCGGGCGGAGCGCGAAGAGGCGGAGGAGCCGGCCCCGCCCCCCCAGGTGCCGCTGGAGGCGGGCGTGCATGCCCGCAGCTAGGCTGCCGCCACACACCACCCGCTCCGCCGGCTGCGCCGGCACCCCGCCTTGTGAGCGCCGGGGAAGGGTTCCCAAGTCGCCGCTTTAAGGCGCATGGGGCGTGGTGTGCAGCGCGCGTGCCATCGGGTATCCTTCGGCTCGGAGACCGCGGCGGCGGTGGGGGAATGGTCAAAAATCTGTTCACCGGGCGGGTCATGCGGGCAGCGTTTGGGCTGCGAGCATGTGAATGCAATGGCGCACTGCGCCATGACTTGGCATGGCGTGGTAGCAGAGGCTCGCAGGCAGCTTTAACAATCTTGCGCTAGCCGATGATTTTTGTTAGCTTTCGCCCTTGCTCGCCGGCGTCGGAATGGTCTGTGCTTAAAGTTCGCGCGGCAGCCGTCGTTACCTGGCAGGCTGACGCCGGGCGTAAGGGGATGCGATGACATCGCCGCGGCGCGCTCGGCACACACGATTCGAAACCACGAGCTTGTGATGCACATAAGAACTGCCCTCGTCGCCTTTTTCTCGCTGCCCGCGCTGGCGTGGGCGCAGATGTCCGACCCGGTCGTGGTGACCGGGCTGCCCGTCTTGGAGCCGCTGCCGGCTCCTCTCGAGTTGCAGGTCGACCCCGCGCCCGCGCAGCGGCCCAGGCTGACCATCTCGGATTCGGGCGAAGCCGCCGGCCAGGACGATCTGGCGCTGCGTTCCGCGGCCGCGCTGGTGATCAGCCAGGAAGACGGCCAGCTCCTGTACGCCAAGAACACCGACGCGGTGATGCCGATCGCGTCCATCACCAAGCTCATGACCGCCATGGTGATCCTCGACTCGGGGCTGTCCCTGGACGAGCCGGTCACCATCACCCGCCAGGACGTGGACAAGCTCAAGGGCACCAAGTCGCGCCTGAGGCTGGGCCTGACGCTGCCGCGGCGCGAGATGCTGCGCCTGGCCCTGATGGCCTCCGAGAACCGCGCGGCGGCGACGCTGGCGCGCAGCTACCCGGGCGGGACCCGCGCCTTCGTGCAGGCGATGAACCTCAAGGGCAGGCAGCTCGGCATGCGCGACACGCGCTTCGTGGACGCCACCGGGCTCAATCCGAACAACGTCTCCACCGCGCTCGACCTGGCCCTGCTGGTGAACGCCGGCTACCACTATCCGCTGATCCGCGATTACTCGACCACCGACTCGGTGCGGCTCGCGTTCCGCGGCAGCCGCAAGACGCGCGCGCTGGCGTTCCGCAACTCCAACTCCCTGGTGCGCAGCGGGCAGTGGGAGATCGGGTTGCAGAAGACGGGCTATATCAGCGAGGCCGGCCGCTGCCTGGTGATGCAGGCGCGCATCTCGGCCAAGCCGGTGATCATCGTGCTGCTCGACTCGTGGGGCAAGTTCACCCGCGTGGGTGATGCCAATCGCATCAAACGCTGGGTCGAGACGCTGGAGATCCGCGCGCCGCGCAAGCCGCGCATGATGTGAGCGGGCGGTAGCGTCCGCTGTGCAGGAGCCCCGCCGCGAGCGGGGCTCGTCGTTTCGGCGGATCCTGCGCCGGGTGTGCGTGCTATCATGCCGCGCCTCGTCCCGCGGGAAATCGCACTTCGACCGATGCGCGTCGGCCTGTTCGTCACCTGTCTGGTGGACCTGATGCGCCCGCGCATCGGCTTGGCCGCGCTCGAGCTGCTCGAAGGCGCCGGCTGCGAAGTGGTGGTGCCCGCGCAGCAGACCTGCTGCGGGCAGCCCGGCTACAACTCGGGCGACCGTCGCGCCGCCCAGGCGTTGGCGCGCAAGCTGCTGCGCGAGTTCAAGGATGTCGACTACGTGGTGGTGCCCTCGGGCTCCTGCGCCGGCACCATCAAGACCCACTACCCCGAGCTGCTGTCCGAATCTCCCGAGCTGCGCACCGAAGTCGACTGGCTGGTCACGCGCACCTGGGAGCTGACCGACTTCCTGGTCAACGTGCTCAAGATCGACCGGGTGCCCGGCCGCTTCCAGGGCGCGATCACCTATCACGATTCCTGCTCGGGACTGCGCGAGATGGGCGTGAAGGCTCAGCCGCGCGCACTGCTCGCGCGGGTTCCCGGCCTGGTTTTGCGGGAGATGACGGCGCCGGAGCAGTGCTGCGGCTTCGGCGGCACCTTCGCCGTCAAGTTCGGCGACATCTCGGCGCGCATCTGCGACCAGAAGTGCGACGACGTTCAGGCCAGCGCGGCCGACGCCGTGGTCCTCGGCGACCTGGGCTGCATGCTGAACATCGAGGGACGCCTGCGCCGCCGCGGAGACCGCCGCACCCAGGTGCTGCATGTGGCGGAGGTCCTGGCCGGTAGCGCGGGCGAGGACTGATCGATGCAGCTGCGGTCGCAGGACTTCAAGGCGCGCGCGGCCGGGTCGCTGGCCGATCCGCACCTGGGCAAGGCGCTCGCCAACCTGCGCCAGCGCATGGTGCTGGGGCGCATCCCCTCGGTGGCCGAGCTGGACAACTTCGAGGAGGCGCGCGAGGCCGCCAAGCAGGTGCGCGACGATGCGCTCGAGCACCTCGATCTGCTGCTGGAACAGTTCGAGCGCAACGCCACCGCGCGCGGCACCCAGGTGCACTGGGCGGAAACGCCGCAGGACATGAACCGCATCGTGCTGGAGATCGCGCGGCGCGCCGGCGTGCGCAAGGCGATCAAGTCCAAGTCGATGCTGGGCGAGGAGTCGGGGCTCAACGGCTACCTGCAGGCCGCCGGCATCGAAGTGCGCGAGACCGATCTGGGCGAGTACATCATCGAGCAGTCGGGCGACGTGCCGTCCCACATCATCGCCCCGGCCGTCCATCGCACCTTGGACGAGGTCGCCGACCTGTTCCACGAGCGGCACAATCTGCCGCGCAAAACCGACATCGGCGAGCTCACGCGCGAGGCGCGCATGCTGCTGCGCCCGCACTTCCTCACCGCCGACATGGGCATCACCGGCGCGAACTTCCTGATCGCGGAAACCGGCAGCACCATGATCGTCACCAACGAGGGCAACGGCCGCATGACCACCACGCTGCCGCGCGTGCACGTGGCCATCGCCGGCATCGAGAAGGTGCTGCCCACGCTGGAGGACGCGTCCTTCATCCTGCGCCTGCTCACGCGCTCGGCCACCGCCCAGTCGATCAGCAACTACCTGAGCTTCACCACCGGGCCGAAGCAGGCCGGGGACAAGGACGGTCCCGAGGAATTCCACGTCGTCATCGTCGATTCCGGCCGCACCAAGGTGCTGGGCTCCGAGCTGCGCGAGGCCCTGCGTTGCATCCGCTGCGGCGCCTGCATGAACCACTGCCCGGTGTACCAGAACATCGGCGGTCACCCCTATGGCTGGGTGTATCCGGGTCCGATCGGGTCGGTGCTCACGCCGGCCTTCGCCGGTTTGGAAAACGCCGTGGACCTGCCCAACGCCGCCACCCTGTGCAACCAGTGCGGCGTGGTGTGCCCGGTGAAGATCCCGCTGCCCGACCTCATGCGCAAGCTGCGCGAGCAGCAAGTGGCGCGTGGCCTGCGCCCCTGGCCCGAGCGCCTGGCGCTGCGCGCCTGGGCCTGGACCGCCACCCGCCCCGCGCTGTATGCGCTGCTCGCGCGCATCGGCGTGCGGCTGGGACGCATGGCCGGCGGCCGCGACCGCCTGATCCGCCACCTGCCCGGCGCGGCCGGGTGGACCGCGCAACGCGACATGCCTGCGCCGAGCGGGCGGACGTTCAGGGAGTTGTATGCGCGGCGAAAGGCGTGACCGAAAAGCGTGACCGAAAGGCGTGACCGAGAAGCGTGACGAACAACCCGTAGCCCGGATGCAGCGCAGCGGAATCCGGGATTCCACGAACTCCGGCACCTGCTTCATCGG
>Ga0299906_10000478_pt1 | contig 37512 bp, 30 predicted proteins | sample RVTome_14_FD_200259 | JGI IMG/M metagenome (GOLD analysis project Ga0299906, IMG submission 200259) | Soil microbial communities from uranium-contaminated site in the Upper Colorado River Basin, Wyoming, United States - RVT145D125 (version 2) ... | reverse complement strand
GCGACACCATCGGCGTCGGCACGCCGGGGAAGGCGCGCGCCTTGGTCGAGGTGGTCGGCGCGAAGGTGCCGGTGGAGAGTCTTGCCTGCCATTTCCACGACACCTACGGCCAGGCCTTGGCCAACACACTGGCGGCGCTTGAACTCGGCGTCGCCGTCTTCGACAGCTCGGTCGCCGGCCTCGGCGGCTGCCCCTTCGCGCCGGGCGCGGCCGGCAACGTCGCCAGCGAGGATCTGCTCTACATGCTCAACGGCCTGGGCATCGAAACCGGGGTCGATCTCGATCAACTGGCCGCAGCCGGGCACTTCATCTGCGACCGCCTCGGCCGGCAGTCAGGGTCGAAAGTCGCCAGGGCGCTGGGATATTAAGCTTGACAGGAGGCGGGCCGCCCGCCGTTCGGAGACGTCCTGCCAGTGCCGGTAGGCGGCAGCGACGGCGAAGCTCCAGCCGCTGCGGATATTGGCGCAGCAGACCTGATCGGCTTGCTCCGCCAGCTTGCGCACCGCCTCCAGGTGACCGGTGGGGACGGCGGCCACGATGCGATTCGCCCCGGCTTTGCGCAGTGCCTCCACCGCCACCTGCATGGTGAACCCGGAGGCCAGCCCGTCATCGACCAGGATGATCGTCCGTCCCGCCATTTCCGGGAACGGCCGGTCCCCGCGGAAGAGCTCGACCCGGCGGCGGACCTTTTCTCGGGTCTGTTCGACCCCTTGGCGGACCTGCTCGTCGCTCAGGCCGAGACAGGCCAGCAGACTTTCGTTGAGACGCAGCGTACCGTCGAAGGCGACGGCGCCGTAGCCGGCTTCGGGATTCCAGGGGACGGTCACCTTGCTGACCACCGCCACGTCGAGACAGCAGCCGAGCTGCTGCGCCACCCGCGCCGCCACCGGCACGCCGCCGGCCGGGATACCGAGCACCAGCGGCTGCTCCGCCCGCAACGGCATGAGCAGCTCCACCAGCCTTTCTCCGCCATCCCCCCGATCGCTGAAGACCGCCGTCCGCTCACGCATCTCCTCTATTTCCCGGATGTCAAACTCTCCCATGGTTGCCTCCCGGGGCTTGGCAGCACGCTCCAGCGGCCCCGGTCCACCGTAAAAAACGGAGTGAACGTTTATATTGCAGGGGCTTTTCTTAATCCTACCACTTTCGCTCATGATTCACATGAACCACCCCTGCTCTTCTGCTAAGATATATCCGCTGGCTCCACTTCCGTTCAGGCCAAGGAGAACACGATGTTAAATACCTGTCTGATCCTGCTCGCCCACGGCAGCCCCGACCCGCGCTGGCGCGCCCCCTTCGAGAAGCTGGCCGCAACCCTCAAGGCCGAGCTCGGCGCCAAACGGGTGAAGCTCGCTTACCTGGAATTCGTCGCCCCATCCCTCGAGGACGTGGCCGGCGAGTTGGCCCGGGAAGGGGAAGGCCAGTGCCGGCTACGCATCCTCCCGCTGTTCATGTCCGGCGGCGGCCACGTCGCGCAGGATATCCCCGCCCTGGTGGCCGCCCTCAGTTGGAAGTACCCGGAGATCGAGGCGGAGATCCTGCCGCCGGTCGGCGAGGACCCGCGGGTGGTGGCGGCGATCGGCGACATCGCGGCGGAGGCTCTTGGTTGAAGTCCCCATCCCGCCAGAGGAAACCGCCAACCGGCATGACCGACCACTGCATCCGCATCAAGGGCGCCCGCCAGAACAATCTAAAGGGTCTCGACCTCGATCTGCCGCTCGGCGAACTGATCGTCGTCACCGGCGTCTCCGGCAGCGGCAAGTCGTCCCTGGCCTTCGACACCGTCTACGCCGAGGGACAGCGGCGCTACGTCGAGACCTTCTCTCCTTACGCCCGCCAGTTTCTCGACCGGATGGACAAGCCACAGGTCGACCGCATCGAGGGGATTCCGCCCGCCATCGCCATCGACCAGACCAACCCGGTGCGCACTTCCCGCTCGACGGTCGGCACCATGACCGAGCTCAACGACCACCTGAAGCTCCTCTTCGCCCGGGCAGGGCGCCTCTACTGCCAGGGGTGCGGCCGCGAGGTACGGCGCGACACGCCCGATTCCATCGCCGAGGAGCTACTGGCGCGGGCCGCCGGCGGCGAGCCGCGCCTGCTCGTCACCTTCGCCGTCGCCGTACCGGAAAACTTCACCGTCGACGAGATCCGGGATCTGCTCGCCCGCCAGGGGTACACCCGCCTGCACCGGGAAGAGCCCGATCGGCTCGAGGTGATTCAGGACCGCCTGCGCCTTTCGGCCGACCGGCGCGACCGCCTGGTCGAGGCGGTCGAAGCGGCGCAGCGCGCAGGCCACGGCCGCCTCACCGTCTACCCCCTGGATGCGGCGGGAGAGACCGGCGCGCCGTGGCGCTTCTCCGCCGACCTGCACTGCCCCGACTGCGACCTGCACTACGGCGACCCGATGCCGAACCTCTTCTCCTTCAACTCGCCCCTCGGCGCCTGCGATTCCTGCCGCGGCTTCGGCCGAGTGATCGGCGTCGATTACAACCTGGTCGTTCCCGACCCCGGCCTCAGCCTTGCCGGCGGCGCGGTCAAGCCGTGGCAGACGGAGAGCTACCGTGAGTGCCAGGATGACCTGCTCGCCTTCGCTGGCAAACGCGGCATCCCCATCGATGTTCCCTGGCGTCAGCTGACGCCGGAGCAGCAGACATGGGTGCTGGCAGGGGAAGGCTCCTGGGAGGAGGGACTCTGGTACGGCGTCGATCGCTTCTTCGCCTGGCTGGAGACCAAAGCCTACAAAATGCACATCCGCGTCCTGCTCTCCCGCTATCGCGCCTACAACCCCTGTCCCGACTGCCTGGGCGCCCGGCTCAAGCCGCAAGCGCTGCTTTGGCGGCTGGGGACTGGCTCCGAAAGGTGCCTGTCCCCTTCTGCCGCTTCTGCCGATGACAATGGGACAGGCACCTTTTCTTCGAAAAGGAGCCAGTCCCCAGGCCTATCGATCCACGACGTCATGCTCCTGCCGATCGAGCGCTGCGCCACCTTCTTCGCGGAGCTGAAATTGCCGGCCCCCCTCGACCAGGCGGCGGAGGTGCTCCTCGCCGGCATCCGCTCACGCCTGCGCTACCTGCTGGAGGTGGGGCTGGGCTATCTGACCCTCGACCGCCAGTCGCGCACCCTCTCCGGCGGCGAGGTGCAGCGGATCAACCTGACCACGGCCCTCGGCACCTCGCTGGTCAACACCCTCTTCGTCCTTGACGAGCCCTCCATCGGCCTGCACCCGCGCGACATTGGCCGCGTCGTCGGCGTGCTGCACCGGCTGCGCGACGCCGGCAACTCGCTGCTGGTGGTGGAACACGACCCGCAGGTGATGCTCGCCGCCGACCGGCTCCTCGACCTCGGTCCCGGCCCGGGGGAGAAAGGCGGCGAGATCGTTTTCTTCGGTCCGCCGCAGGAGCTGCTGCGGGCGGAGAATTCGCTCACTGCCGACTATCTGTCGGGGAAAAGACAGGTGGATGCTGCCCGTAGGGGCACGGCGCGCCGTGCTCTTACATATGCGTGCCTGGAAATCCTCGGCGCCGCCGAGAACAACCTGAAGAACGTCGACGTCGCCATCCCCCTGAACCGCCTGGTGGTCGTCACCGGCGTCTCCGGCAGCGGCAAGAGCACCCTGGTGCAGGAGGTCCTCTACAACGCCCTGCGCAAGGAAATGGGGCGGCCCGTGGAGACGCCGGGCGCCCACCGCGGCCTGCGCGGCCATGAGCGGCTGCGCGACGTCGTGCTGGTCGACCAGTCGCCCATCGGCCGCACGGCCCGCTCCAACCCGGTCAGCTACGTCGGCGCCTTCGACGCCATCCGCGAGCTCTTCGCCGCCGAGCCGCTCGCCCGCGCCCGCGGCTACACCGCCGGCACCTTCAGCTTCAACAGCGGCCTGGGGCGCTGCCCCACCTGCAACGGCAGCGGCTTCGAGCACGTCGAGATGCAGTTTCTCGCCGACGTCTACCTGCGCTGTCCCGACTGCGACGGCACCCGCTACCGGCCCGAGGTGCTGGAGGTGACGCTGGCGGCGGCCGACGGCGGCTCCGCCCGTTCCGTCGCCGGGGTGCTGGAGCTGACCGTCGCCGAGGCGCTCGCCTTCTTCGCCAATCGGCCCGCCGTGGCGAGCGTCCTCGAACCGCTCTCGGCGGTCGGTCTCGCCTACCTGAAGCTCGGCCAGCCGGTCCCCACCCTTTCCGGCGGCGAGGCACAGCGCCTCAAGCTCGCCGGCCACCTGGCCACGGCGAAATCTAAAAAATCGGGTCCAAGGTCCAAGGTCCCAGGTCCAAAGTCGAAGGTCAAAGGACCCGGGACCCGCGACTCGGGACCCGGGACCCTGTTTCTGTTCGACGAGCCGACCACCGGCCTGCATTTCGCCGACATCGCCACGCTGCTGGCGGCCTTCCGGCGACTGCTCGCCGAAGGAGACTCGCTGCTGGTGATCGAGCACAACCTCGACGTCATCCGGGCCGCCGACTGGCTCATCGATCTCGGCCCCGAAGGGGGCGAGGCGGGCGGCGAGGTCGTCTGCGCCGGGACGCCGCAGGAGGTGATGGCCTGCGAGCGGAGCCACACGGGGAAGGCGCTGCTGGAGTACGAAAAACAAACCTTTCCCAGCCCCTCTTCAGCAAGGGAGGAGGTCACCCCCTATGGCAAAGGGGGTCGCGCGGTGCGCGGGGGGATTTCGGTGCCCGATGCCATCACCATCCGCAACGCCCGCGACCACAACCTCAAGCACATTGACCTCGACATTCCGCGCGACCGTTTCACCGTCCTCACCGGGGTCTCCGGCAGCGGCAAGAGCACGGTCGCCTTCGACATCCTCTTCGCCGAGGGACAGCGCCGCTACCTGGAGTCGCTCAACGCCTACGCCCGCCAGTTCGTCCAGCCCGCCGCCCGCCCCGAGGTCGACGCCATCGCCGGCATTCCGCCGACGGTGGCGATCGAGCAGCGCACCAGCCGCGGCGGCCGTAAGAGCACGGTGGCGACGATGACCGAGCTCTACCACTTCCTGCGCCTGCTCTTCGTCAAGCTCGGCACCCCCTTCTGCCCCGACTGTGAGGTACCGATCGAGGAGCAGACGGAGGAGGCGATCGCGGCGCGACTGCTGCGCGAGCATCGCGGCCGGCAGGTGAGCCTGCTGGCGCCGCTGGTGACGGCGCGCAAGGGTCTCTACACCGATCTGGCCAAATGGGCCGCCGGCAAGGGGTTCGTCCACCTGCGGGTCGACGGCCAGTGGCTGCCGACCATCCCCTGGCCGCGGCTCGACCGCTTCCGCGAGCACAACATCGAGCTGCCGGTCGGCGAGCTGACGGTGACCCCGGAGGCGGAGAGCGAGCTGCGCGAACTGCTCGGGCGGGCCCTCGAGTTCGGCAGCGGGGTGGTGCTGGTCCTCCCCCTGGAGCCGCGGAAGCAGCAAGCGCAGCCGCGCCTCTTCTCCACGCGCCGGGCCTGCCCGCAGTGCAGCCGCAGCTTTCCCGAACCCGACCCGCGCCTCTTCTCCTTCAACTCCAAGCACGGCTGGTGCCCCCGCTGTTTCGGCACCGGCCTGGTCCTCCCCGGCTTCGACGAACAGCAGAGCGGCGAGGAAATCTGGTGGAACGCCTGGTGGGAGGGGGAGGAGACGACCTGCCCGGCCTGCCGCGGGCAGCGGTTGCGGCCGGAAGCGCTGGCGGTGCGCTTCGACGGTCTGAACATCGCCGAATGGACCGCCCTGCCGGTGGCGGCGGCAGGCGGACGCCTGGAGAAGCTGCAGCTCAAGGGGCGCGCCGCTGCCATCGCCCGCGACATCCTCCCCGAATTGGGCTCGCGCCTCGCCTTCCTGCGCGAGGTGGGGCTTGCCTACCTCAGCCTCGACCGCGCCGCTCCCACCCTCTCCGGCGGCGAGGCGCAACGGCTGCGGCTGGCGGCCCAGCTCGGCTCCAACCTGCGCGGGGTCTGCTACATCCTCGACGAGCCGACCATCGGCCTGCACCCCCGCGACAACCGCATGCTCCTGGACACCCTGCGCCGGCTCGAGGGGAAGGGAAACACCATCGTCGTCGTCGAGCATGACGAGGAGACGATCCGCCGCGCCGAGCATATCATCGACCTCGGCCCGGGCGGCGGCGTCGACGGCGGCCATGTGGTCGCCACGGGAACGGTCGAGGAGTTGATGCGCAACCCCGCCTCGGTGACCGGACGCTTCCTCGCCGAGCCGCTGCGGCATCCCCTGGTCGAGCGCCGGCCGACCGACGCGGCGACGCCTCGGCTGGAGATCGTCGGCGCCTGGCTGCACAACCTGAAGCAACTGCACCTCGCCCTCCCCCTGGGACGGCTGGTCTGCGTCACCGGCGTCTCCGGCAGCGGCAAGAGCAGCCTGGTGCGGGGCGTTCTGCACGACAACCTGCGAAGGCTTCTCGCCAAGGGGGGCAAAAATGAAAGGGCGCAGCATGCTGCGCCCCTACGGGGATGCACCGGCCTGGAGGGCTGGGAACAGCTCGGCCGCGTCCTGGAGGTTGACCAGACCCCAATCGGCAAGACCCCCCGCTCCTGCCCGGCGACCTACGTCGGCTTCTGGGACGAGGTCCGGCGCCTCTTCGCCGCCACCCCCGAGGCACGCATGCGCGGCTGGGGACCGGGGCGCTTCTCCTTCAACGTCAAGGGGGGCCGCTGCGCCGAGTGCGAGGGACAGGGGGTGAAGAAGATCGAGATGAGCTTTCTCCCCGACGTGCGCGTCCCCTGCGAGGTCTGCGGCGGCGCCCGCTTCACCCCCGAGACGCAGCTGGTCGCCTACAAGGGGAAGAACATCGCCGAGGTGCTGGCGATGAGCGTCGACGAGGCGGTGGAGTTCTTCCGCGCCCATTCGAAGATCCACCACGCCCTGCAGCTGCTGCAGGATGTCGGTCTCGGCTACCTCACCCTCGGCCAGCAGAGTCCCACCCTCTCCGGCGGCGAGGCGCAGCGCATCAAGCTGGTGACCGAGCTGGCCAAGGCCAGGCCATTGACCAAAAGGGGTTACGCCTCACCCCTCACCCCTCACTCCTCACTGTATTTGCTGGACGAGCCGACCATCGGCCTGCACATGGCCGACGTGGAGAAGCTGATCCGCGTCCTGCACCGGCTGGTGGCGGCGGGGAACACGGTGGTGGTCATCGAGCACAACCTCGACATCGTCGCCGAGGCGGACTGGATTGTCGACCTGGGACCGGAAGGGGGGGATGATGGCGGGCGGATCGTCGCCGAGGGGACGCCGGAGGAGGTGGCGAAGGTGCGGAAGAGGTCGCACACGGCGCGGATACTCAGGGAGTTTTTGCGGGAGCGGGGGAAAGCGTCTGCCGATTGAACGGTTCCGCTGCTTCCGCGACGATCTAGCGGCAAAGTCCGCCACGGAGAGGGCCTAAGGATGACAGCGATACGACCCGGGGAAAAGACGCTGCGCAGCAAGGCAGAGGTGCGGCGGGCGGTCTGGGAGTACCTGGAGGTCCACGACTTGGTCGCCTTCCCCCGCCCCTGTTTCGGGCGGGTGCCGAACTTCGTCGGCGCCCGGGAGGCGACCGAGCGGCTGCAGAGCCTTCCCGAGTGGCGGCAGGCGCGGACCGTCTTCGCCGCCCCCGACGCCCCCCTCCACCCGGCGCGGGAGATCGCCCTGAGCGAGGGGAAGGCGCTGCTGGTCGCGGCGCCCCGCCTGACCGGGTTCTATCTGCTGAAAGGCATTCCGCCGATTGATGCCTTCGCCGCCTCGGCCATCAAGGGATTCGCCCGCTTGGGCCGGCGGGTGGAGCCGGGTCCGGCCGTCCCCAATATCGACCTCTACCTCACAGGCGCGGTAGCCGTCGACATGCGGGGGAACCGGATCGGCAAGGGAGCGGGGTACGGCGACCGGGAGGACGAAATTCTCACCCGGGCCGGGCTCCTCGACACGGCAACGCCGCGGATCGTCCTCGTCCACGCGGCGCAGGTCTTCGACGATTTTTCCCGCCTGATGGAGGTGCAGGACCGGAAGGTCTCGGTCATCGTCACGCCGGAGAAGATCATCTGGGTGGGGTAGAAGCCCTATCAACAATGTCAGGTGTTGAGACGCGACCCCTTTTTTCATTTTTGGGAAACTGGGAAGTGTCCCGGATTTTTCCCTTAGACTTTGGCACTGGCGCCTCCGGATTGATCCCCGGCTCTGACCTCTACCATCGTGGAGCCGGACGCAGGCGGGCGAAGGCGCTGGCCATCCATCGCGGCAACACTGCTGTCCCAGATGATCACTCTCAGGGCGAGTATGTCGTGCAGGCGCTGCAGGTCGTCACGCCGCTGCCGATAGTCCGGCCGCTGCCTCAGCCACGCCTTGCGCAGCAGTTGCAGCGTGGGCGCGAGTTCGCTGATCGGTGTGGTGGCTGCGATATCCACAGAAGACCGCTCCGGCGGGAACCTACGCCGAAGTACGGAGAAATCGGCCCTGGGCGCGCCGGGGCGGGATCATGGCCCCGGGTGCACAACGTCCTGGCCGAGTGCAGTCGAACGCGCGGAAGCGAGGGCTCCCCACTGACCAGTTTTCACCTGCGGCCTAGCTGTAAGCGCGCCCGGGCGCACCATGAACGGAGTCGATGCACTACGAGGCGCACTCCGGGCGGCGCGATCGGCTAGGCCACGTGATACCTCGGTTTGCTGAGCAGGTTATCGGCAAGTCGATCGGCCGGAGGCTTCTCGGTGTCGTGATCGTAGTGGTCGCGATAGTAGTAGCGATCCTGGCCATCCGCGGTCACATGGACGAGGTCGAAATCGAGGATCTTCAGGATTCTCGCTTTCTGCAGCCGCCCGAACTGGTCGGGCGAGAGCTCGAAGGTCAACAACGGCTCCAGGGCGACGGCGAGATCGTCGGTGAGTGCCCCGGCTTCGTATGCTGCGACGTCCTCTTCGATGAGAGCCTGCAGGCGTGCCGCTACTGCCGATTCGACCTGCTCAGGCGTCGGAATGATCCCGGCGGCCGCGAAGTCGGCGAGGACGGCGGCCCGGACCTCGGCCTCATGATCGGCGGTGATGCGGATCGTCGCCTCCACGCGGTGGGAGTCGACGAGTACCGCGCGGGCGGCATCGTGCTCGCGTTTACTGATCACCAGGAGATTGACCACGACACCCTCGACTACCTGAACCTTCCGCACAAGGTAGGGCATTTCGGCCACGAGCTCACCATGGGTCACCCGCTCGGTGGCCTCGGCTACGGTCAACTCGAACAACTGCGGGGAGCCCACCGGATCGGGCTGCGTAAAAGGTCGCCGGAAGGCCGCAGGTGCCGGTTCGGTGAACAGCGCCGCGTCCAGGCCGTCAACCTGGTAGATGAGCCCGGTGGCGGCACCATCGGCATCACGGACGGCCTCACGGATCACGACGTACGGTGCCGCTTCGATCGCACGGGTCAGCGCCGGGGTGCCGTAGATGGCCATCCCCGAGGCGGTGACCAGCGTGGCGCCGGGGCGCAGTCCGATCTGGTGATGCGTAGTGAAGAATGGATCCCAGCGTCGGCGGACGTAGGTGAACCGGTTGGGCGCGATGTCGAGCAGTGCGGCGTCGAGTTTCTGCTCCGCCTTGTCGTCATTCATTGCCGCTGCGATCGCCAGTCCCAGCTGCAATCCGTAGACGCCCACCAGGATCAGCAGCGACCAGCCGCCGGTGATCGGCGCGAGAGCGAACCCAAGCGCGAAGCCCACGATTGACGCGATCACCCCGGTCTCGATGCTGAGGTCGGAGTCAAAGGTCATCACCCCCTCGCTGTCGATGGCGCCGAAGATGTAGACATGAGCCGTGACGTTGTGGTCCCAAGGGAGACTGGTGTCGGTGTACTCCTTCTCGATTTCCACGTGCAGCCGGTTTGCGCCCTCGGTTGCGGACGAAGCGTAGGCATCGATCCGCACGAAGTGGCCGATCTCCTTGCCCTTGTCGGTAACCGGATAGTGGAAGCCCCCGCTTTTCGGCTTGGCCCGGCGGTAGAAAGCGTCGTCGCCGAACTCGGCGAACAGAGCCGGGCGTGTTCCAAGCGTGATGGCCGAACCGGGAGCCAGGAAGTTCTTCGCCAGGGCAATGTCACCGCGGGCCGGGCGGAACCGATTGGGTTGCGGGCCGTCTCGCAACATCAGATCCACGCAGAACAAAAGCACGGCGGGCGCGTCGCCGTCGGCCTCCAGCTTGCGCAGTGCGATATCCTGGATACGTCCGGCCGAGCCGATGCCGTCCATGCTCAGCTCGCGAGTGATCAGCGGCGCCAGCATCGCGAGCATCTGATCCTTGGGATAGCCGTACTGAGAGCCGATGGCGACCAGGTCACCGCCGATGGCCACAAGTTCGGCCGACAGCGTGATCGCGGCCAAGCCCGGGTCGTCCACTTCGCGCTGGGTTGCGAGCCCGAGCCGGACGAACAGGTCCAGCGACACTCCCTCGATGTCGATATTGTCCGAGGCCCGGCGCAGGTGGAGGCGCAAGGTTATCCGCAGGTCGCCACCGCTTGGGTGGCCGTGGAGGACCTCCACCGCGAAAGCGTCGCTACGACTGGTGATGTCGGGGGGCGGCGCGTCCGGATGCAGGTCATAGGTGCGATCGACCTGCGCCTGCTGGATCGTCACGTTCACGGGATCTACACCGAACGTTCCGGTCGCGGGGAACAGCCCTACGTCGCTGGCCAGGAGCAGGAGATAACCGAGGTACTTGCCATCGAGGGCGATCTCCGCGTCGTAGCCGCTGGTCACTTTCGACTGGTCCATGCTGTCCTCCTGAGCGCGTAAGCTCCTTGTGCTGGACATAACGTGCGAAATTGATAGCTACGTCCATCGACTCCGGCCGGCGGTTCAGAGGACGCTGCCGGAGGCGGGGCGTCCATCGGAGTACCTGAAGTCGGCAGTGCCTAAGTACGGTTCGCCTCGAATCATTGCCGTCGCGATGCGGTCTGTTGTCCGACTGACGAGGTGCATCAGGATGGGCTGCTTGTGCCACGATACCAGGGTATCCCCCGCCGGGAGCGGGCGTGTTGCGGCCGCCTGAATGAAGGACGCAAGCACGTCATGAATCCGCTCCGGGGGTGGGCTTTGGGCTTGTAGCGCGGGCGGGGCCCAAGAAAGGGCAAGCAGCAGGACAGCCCGGGCTGTTGAGTGGTGCAAGGTCTCCTCCGATACGATGCCGCCTAGGATTAAGCAGTCTGTATAAAACTGTAAACACAGCCAGTCGGTTTTCGGCCTAAGTAGTTATGTAATAAAATTTTTGAAAAATTTCTCGTAAAATCAAAGCAATACAGGAAATCCGCGACTCAGATTAATCGTCTTATACAGTCTGCCTAAACCGGTCAAGGTCCATCCATTGGTCTGTGAACGCCATGACCTCCGCTGTTGAGAACATGGGTGTAGATCATCGTGGTGTTGACGTCCTTGTGTCCCATCATTAGAAACCACCGCTACCTTCTCCCGGACGAAGCCCCACCAGGCGAAACCCTTGCAGTCGACCTCCGGACAGTCCCAGTGAAACGCCCGCATCATGACGCCCAGGTGCCCTCCTCCTCTCAGGTTGACCTACCGGCCATTCCCGACCTGGGCCCTTTAACCCGTCTGAAGGTCGTTTTTCCGGGATTGTCGCTGACTGTCTTGACCATTTTAATGAATCAATGGGAACACGTTAACACGTTAACAGGAGCCGGCCCCGGGGTCTTTGCATATTTGACTTATTTTTTGACCGATTTTTCCATGGGCCGAAGTGAAGGGATGAGCTAACAGGTGGGTATTGGAAGAATGGAATGAAGAGGGCCGATCCGAGGTGGAGAGCGACAGGAATCAGGATCTCCCGGAGTCAACAAAAACCGATTTCCGGTACTCCCCCGGGGTAACCCCGGCAATCTTCCTGAACACCCGGTTGAAGTGCGACTGATTGCCGAAGCCGCAGGCCAGGGCGATCTGCAGCATGGAGGAGTGGTTCGCCTGAAGCAGCTCTTTTGCCCTGGCGACCCGCAGGCCGTTGAGGTGGGCGACGAAGGGTTTCCCCGTCAATTGCTTCAGGTGCCTCTCGAAGCAGGAGACGCTCATCCCCGCCTCACTGGCCGCCCGGGCCGGACTTATCGGGGTGTGGAAATTCGTCTCGAGATACCGCAGGGCCTTCGGCAGCCCGCCGGCTGATTGCGGCATCTCGGCTTCCTGGCGCTTTCTGCGAAACCCCAGAACCGCGCCAATGCTCAGTTCCAGGGCGGAAAGATCCAGGGGCTTGCCGAAGTATTCGATGGCGCCGTGGCTGGATGCCAGCCCTGCCAGCTCTTCGCAGCCGCAGGCGCTAAGGATGGTGACGGAAGGAACGGATGTGGGCGGGCGGATCGTCGCCGCGGGGACGCCGGAGGAGGTGGCGAAGGTGCGGAAGAGGTCGCACACGGCGCGGATTCTCAAGGAGTTTCTGCGGGAGCGGGGCCGTCCGGCGGGTGGAGGCGATACGGCAGGCGGCTGATCTCCTCCCCAGCCATTTATTCGGGCCTGTTGGCCGGCTTGTTCGCCGGATCGTCAAACCATGTGAAATATCGTTCCGTGTTCTCCCTGCCCGATTTCACCAGGGCCTCCTTCCGCTCATCGTTCAGGTCGAAGTCGGTGGTCCGCACCCCGAGGGTGTCGATGTAGATCGATCGCTGCCAGTCGTCGCTGTGCAGGTGTTGGTTATCCTGGTTGCTCAAAACCGTATCCATCAGGGAGTATGCGTAGTCGAAGAAGTCGTCCACCTTGTGCCGGGCCGGTTCCGCATGGTCGCGGAACACGGCGATCTCCTTGGCCGAATCGAGTCGGAAGCCGAGGGTTTCCATGTTGAAGACGTAGAGGCTGATCAACCTCCCCTCCCGGGCCAACTGCTCGTTGTGACTCTGATAGTAAGGGGGCGTGGCGGAATGTTTCTCCACGTACTTCTGTCGGTCGAAAAGCTTGACCGGGTAGTTGTCGAGGACGCCGCCGTCCACGTAGGCATCGCCCCGCGGACTTCTTCTGGCGGCGAAGAAGAGCGGGATGGACATGGAGATGCGCACCGCGTCGGCGACGCACATGCGGGGGGTGTGCTCGAAGGAGAAGACCTCTGCGAAGCGGGTGGAGAGGTTGGTCCCGACGAAGTAGAGGTTGCGGAACCCCTTGGCCTCCTTCAGGGTGGCGATGTCGCTGAAAGTGGCATTGGGGTTGCCGGTCTTCTCCCCGATGATGTCGCCAATCCACTCCCGGAAAAAATCCCCCTTGTACCAGCCGAACTGGTTGAGCAGGCGGTCGGTATCCCTGATCAATCCCAACGAGTCGTCCATGAACCTCTTGAAGTCGAGGGTCTTCAGAATGCTCTCCACCTCGGTCAGGGTGTAGTTGAGCCCGACCAGCACGGCGTTGATGGCGCCGGCCGAAGCGCCACCGACCCGGCGGATGTCGTTCAGAATCCCCTTTGCTTCTAGCACCTGCAAAGCGCCGGCATAGGCGATCCCCTTGACCCCGCCGCCTTCGAAGACCAGATTTTGGAAATGGTATGGCATTTCATTCCTCCATTTTCGCGTCGGAAAGCGCTCAGGCCAGCGGTCCGGCATCGATGGCGTGTCGACTCTGCCTCATTCCCCTGGAACATGCCCGAAACCGAGGAGCTTTTCCATTCGGCTGAAGACGTAAGAGAAACCCTGCACCCGCGGGCTCTTGTTCCCCTCTATGGTATAGAGCATCCCGTCCTTGAGCTGGTGGACCAACCCGACGTGCCCCTGCCACCCCTCGAGTTTTTCCCGCCACCACACGACCAGATCCCCAGGCTGCGGCTGATAGCCTTTGTTCGGCTCGTGGGCCATCCCCTTCTTCTTGAACTGTCGCAGCAGGTCACGGGCGCCGGGGCTGTAGGCAAAGGGCATTGCGTTTTTGTCACCGGCACAGGCCCGCAAGAAACACCAGCTCACGTAGGAAGCGCACCAGGAGTTCCCCTCGGGCAGGCCGGTCGGCTCCAGATATTTTCTCACCCATGGTCCCCGATTGTTTCCCCCTTCCTCGCCGGCGCCGGTCTTCAACTCGTCAATGGCGGATTCCAGTGCCGCTCGTCCGAGAGGGCTACCGCCCATCCCGGCTGGAGGCATGAGCGTAAAGTCGACGGCGCTCGGTGTCTCTATCAGCGGCTTGGAATGGGTCAGGCTCCACCAGGTTAGCGGCCCCGCCTTGCCGTCCACCACCAGCGGCTGTCCATGCTGGTCCAGGTTCTGCGCCTGGAAGGCGCGAACCGCCCGGTAGGTTTCCGTCCCGAATTCGCCGTCGATTGCCACCGGATAGCCCCGTTCGGTCAGCAGTCGCTGAAGCTTCTGGACTCCGGGACCGTTATCTCCTTTTTTTAGCAACTCGGCCATTTCATTATTCTCCCCCTTCTCAAAGGTCGACCGCAGACCCGGTTAAAACCACTGCGTCAGCCACGGGCTCCTGCCTGAAAACGATCCCCGGCTTGCTGCGAGAGGTTTCTTGTCTGGTCACCTGCCCGACTTTCAATCTGCTTTGCGACAGCTTATTGACAGCATTAGCCTCCGTATCTCCTACCACCCGGGGAACCGTGCCCCTGATAAGCCCGGGTTATCAACCACTACCAGTTTCAGTACAAGACTAGGAATCCAGAACCTCGAACTCCGCAACCACCGGCGCATGGTCCGACTCCGGAAATTTCACATCGGTTCCGAAGGCGACCGATTCGTCATGCAGCAGCTCGTTGTGAATCTCGGAGCCCTTGTAGTATGGCAGCAGGGACCGGGATATCAACAGATGGTCGAGCATCTTCCCCTGGCCATGGTGAAAGAGCGAAAACCGGGAGGGTTCGGGGATGGTCCGCTCGCAGGGAACCATGACGCGCCTGTCCAGCTTGTCGTTGCCGGTATTCTCCACATCTCCCCGAATTGCCTCTACGGGCACATCGTCCAGGTCGGCGTTGAAATCGCCGCAGACCACGACCAGCGCGTCTTCATCGGCATCGAACAGCGTATCGATGAGCATCCGTGTCTCCAGAGCCTGTCCGACCCGTTTCATCGAGGAGAGGAAGAACCCTTCGGCCCAGCCGGAGGCTGTTTCCCAGGTGTAGTTGTTCAGCTTCTGTCCCTCGACGGGTGTGGGCAGCTTGGATTTCAGGTGAACGTTGATGAGGTCGAGAACCCTGGTGCTGTCCAGTTTGATCCTGGCGTGAAGAAGCGGTCGTTCCCAGGTGACCTCCTTGGCCGCCGTTTCTTCAGGCTTTGCCGTGACCTTCTGGTAGTGAGGAGGCGGGGCGAAGTCGTGCTTGTACTGATGGTGCTCAAGGAACGCGAACCGGCTGAGGATCACGAGGTTGCGCTCGTCGTAGACCTTCGTGCCGTCCCCGGTGATGGTGGAAACCCGGTGGAATCCGGCGTAGGGCGTACCCGCGAGGAGGTTCTCCAGCGCCTGGAGGCGTCGGGGCTGGCCCGGCGACTCCTGGCCGTTGACTTCCTGCAGGCAAAGAATGTCGGCATCGAGCCTCAGTAGCTGGGGACACATGAGTGCGATGCGCTCGTTGAGCGTCGGTTTCTCGCCGAGCTTGTCGTCGAGGTTCTCTAGGTTGAACGTAGCGATGCGAAGCTTGATGGGCATGGGATTCTGCCTTTTGAGAACTGGCTTATCTTCTCTTCCTTCGTTTTCGAGGCAATGGGCCGCGTCCGTGACACACGAACGCGGCCCGTTCAGTTTGCTCAATCCGCCGCCGCTTCCAGGCAGAAGCCGACGTCGGCTGTCATGTAGAAGCCGATGGAGCCGCTGTTGACAATGGTCCGGTCATGGGCCAGGAGACGGATGACATAGCCGCAGGGGTCCATGCCGGCGGTGTCGAGGGTCCAGGTCCCCGCCTCGCCAGTGGTCGGCACGGGGACCGGGAAGGAGCGGACCGACGGGTCGACCGTCGCCCCGTTGGCCGGCCCGGCGGGGATGACGCTCAGGGTCAGCGCGCCGAAGTGCTGGTTGGGGGAAGTGGTGCCGGGGTCGTGGACCTCGTAGGTGCCGGTGATGATCGATCCCACGGGGAACTTGCCGCAGGCGACGGCGGGAATCGGGTTGCCGTTGAAGGTGGCGCCGGTTATCGCAAGAGCCACTCCCGGGGCCGGCGGCCCGCTGGGGGGGGTGTTGTCGATGCGCACCTTGACCACCTGGATGCCGGGGTAGACCGTGGGGGGAGAGGTGGAGGGGTCCTTGGCGGTGATGCGAATCTTCCAGACCCCTTCCATCCCGGCGTTGGTCTGCCAGCTGGCCAGCTTGTCCACCACGAGGAAGCGCTGGTTGGGGAGGGTCAGGTCCTCCAGGTAGTCGTACCAGCCGTCACCAAGCCCGTCGCCATCGTCGCTCGCCAGGAGGTCCACGTCGCAGACGAACTCGCCCGGCGCACACTGCTGCGGGATGCCGTTCAGGAACTCGGTTTTCTTGACGGAGACTTTGTTGGTGAGCGGATGCCAGTCGTCAACCCCGTCCGGACTCACCTCGATTCGGTACTTGAAGGACGGCACTCCCCCGCCGAAGGAGTTGGGCGGGTCGCCGAGGCGGCCGGTGATCCTCACCTCGCCACCGAAGGGGCTCTGGTTGGCGAAGAATGAGGCGATCTGGCCGTTGCCGGTGGCAAGCCCCGTGGTCTGGTTCATGTCGTCGACCCCCATGTTTCCCACGGTCTCGATGACCGGAATGTGGCCGGTCAGTACGCCCGGCCTGAGCTGCACGAGGCAATCCTCCCGGTTTCCCCAGACCGGCACGTGGTTCGGGTTCGCCGACGGGGGCGGGGTCTCCCAGGAGAGGATCCCCCGCAGGCGCACCACCCGGGGTCCGATCTCGCACGGGACCAGACGCTTGGCGAGGTTTGTCTTGAGGAAGACCGCGAACTGCACCCCTTCCTCCGGGAGGGTCTGGAGGTCGTGCACCTGCACCGTTGCCGTCCCCATGTAGGTGAAGCCACCGCCATCCATGAAGTCGATCCAGAAGGCGACGTATTCGGTGGAGCCATTGGTGCAGAGGGTGCCGGAGTAGCCGCTCGACTTCTTGACCGTGAGCACAGCCTCCAGCATGTCCTCTGCCGGGTAGAGCCCGACGCACTTCAGCTCCTCGTAGCTTGTGTCCCCGTCGGTCACGATCTGGATCTTCCCGATGAGTTCCGCCACCTCCGCCGCGGTCAGCCCCAAGTCGACCAGGGGCCCCTTGGCGTTGGCGGCGAAGATGGCGGGGCTTGCCGACGGCGTCATGACGAGCTTCTGGGCCTCGGGGAAGCCGAAGCGGTGGACCGGCACCCCCTTGTTGGCATAGAGCACCTTCTTCTGGGCCAGGGTCAGGGGCTCAGCGGCGATGGTTTGCACGGTCGCCTGCGGGTCTACTGCCTTGATGACCGGGCCGATGGGGTCGGGGATCTTGATTTTCGCCTGCTTGAAGGCCGAGAGTATGTCGTCGAAGATGATGAGGCGGCGCGGGCGGACTTGGGCCTGGACCGTCATGGTGTTGCCCCAGACCGGGACGAAGTTCGGCGTGTTGGCCGGGGGCGGCACGTTCCAGGAGAGGATGGCGCGCACACTTATGATGTTCTCGAAGAAGCAGAGCTTCCGGATGGGGCTGAAGTCGAGCTTGACGGCGTAGCAGAGGGGCTTGTCGCCGGGGATGTCGTGAACCCGGACGCTGGTAAGCCCCACGTCGTGCCAGACCCCGTTGTCGAAGAGATCGACGTAGAACCGGACGTACTCGAAGGTCCCCGGGGTGCAGATGGTACCGCTGTAGCCGGTCGGCCGTTTGATATGGATGACCCCTTCCAGCCGGTCGAAGGGGGGATTGAGCCCGACGCAGACAAGCTCCTCGTAACTCTTGTTACCCTGGATGAGCTTCACCGGCTTGTAGGGGCTCGCCTCCAGGTTGCCGAAGTAGTTGGGGTTGGAGAGGATGAGGGATCTAAACTGGTCCCGCTCCTTCTCCACTTTCGTTCTTGTGGCCGCTGCTCCGCCGATGGCTTCTCTGGCCTGCTTCCGTGAGGCTGGTGCCTTGGTTTCGTTCTCTTTTGCCATTTCTGTCTCCTCTGTGCCGACCCTGGCTGGGGAGGCTCGTTTTTCAGAAGGTCATATTTCCGTTTCCCCCACCGGCTCCGCGCCGGTGTAAAGGTTGTTCCATTTCGGCGTGTCGCTGTTCAGATAGCAGTAGACCGGTTTCTCGTTGCGCAGAAGATCCACGAACCACTCGAACTGCCACCGGGGAACGAAGATCGTTCCCCGCTTGACCGCCGGGAGGAACGTGTTGGCCGGTACCGGGCTCGTGTCGTCGAGGACGTACACGACCACGTGATATTCGGTCCCCCGGCAGAGGATGTAAGCCGGAAACTTGAGGCTCAGGCCTCCCGCCACCCCGTTTAGCTCCCGAGCGATTTTGATCTCGTAACTGTTGACCTGGAAGGTAACTGTTGCCATTAATTCGCTCCTTTATTGATGAGTTTTTCAACCTTGTGGGGTCGCCGGCGCACATCTGCGCCGATATTTTGTCCTTCTTCACTTCTCCTCTGCGGCACAAGAGTTTGCCGATTCGTTTTCCGGGAGCAGGCCGTCATCCAACACCACAGAACCTGCCGTCGGTATACCCAAGTCTGATAACTGTTTTTTTACTCCTTAAAGTGTCTGTTCCGCCACTTCCACCCGCAAAAGCGAACGCACGTTTTCGATCTGGTTGGCAATCATCGCCACGGAGGAGCCGGCAAAGAGCAGTCCCACAGCAACGTTGTCCAGTGTGGTGACCAAGGAGCCTGAGTCACCGCCGGCAGACATGTTGGTGGTTATGATCTGGTCTTTGAACCTTGCGACTTTTCCACCGCCATACCCCACATCGACCGTTGCATTGACCGCCGTGATCCTGCCGGTAGTGAAGTTCGTTGTGCGCCCGGTTTTTTTCACAACCGTTCCCACCGTCACGTTCTGCTTCCGCCTCCACCCCCGCACGCAGCAGTTCCAGTAGATGTCGCGGTCCAGGTCGTGGAACCCGCCTTCGGCCACGGCAGCGTCCACCAGGTTGTTGTGCAGCGCTCGCGGCACCGGCGGTTCAAAGGTGATGGGGATATACCGGCTCAGACTGGCTATGCGGTCTGCCGGATCGGTCCCGCCGTCAAAGGGCCCGGGCTGGAGAATGGGGTCGCCGATGGAGGAGGCGTTGCTATTGGCAATAACATGGTTGTTGCTCAGAATGTAGTATTTGGAGGGAATGCCAGCCCCGTGCGTTGGCGGGCTGATAGCCCCCCCTGGCAGAATGTCGTAAACACAAGTAGCAATGGTCCCTGCGGTGATTTTGAAGTGCCCTACGCTGTAGCCCCCTTTGGCCGGACGGGCCCTTCTCGCAAGGGTCTGGATGCCGGCTCCCGAGGGCTCGCACCCACCGGCGAAGGGGTAGCCAATGGCGAGGACATCGGTCTGCATGTCCTGCACCTTGGTGGGGATCAGGTCGGCCGCGCTTAGTTGGTCCTTATCGAGTTTCTGGCTGACCAGCACCAGAAGGGCCGCCTCACCGGTGGGTTGTCCGTTCTTCCACTTGACACCGGCCGCGACGCCGACGACATTGGCGCGTGGGTTCTGCGGATCCAGGAACTCTGCTACAGCAGAGTCCTGCACCTTTTGCACACTCGCCAGGCTTTTTGCCGACAAAGTCATCTTGCTTTCATTCAGTTTCATGGGGTCCCTCCTCCTTCGTCATTGGGTTTGCGCCGTGATGACGCCGATTTCCTCTACGTCGGTCTCATAGCCGTCCAGTTTCTTTGGGACTACCTCCTGCGGCTGCAGGGAGGCTTCTGGAACCTTGTGGGTCACAAAGACCTTGATAACCTCCTTCCTGCCTTTTTTCCCGATGCCGACGCCGTTGACGTTGGGCAGACGCATCAGTTGTTCTTCGTACTTCCTTTTCACTGAATTGATGTTCGTAGTTACCACCTCCTCTCAGCTTATTGGAGCCTTATGTCGCTTCCGATGAGCGACCGGGTGAAACTCGCCAGCGCTTCACCCGGTCCGACTCGATCGGCTTTCCAGGCGGGTGAGAACCCAACAAAGCCCTCGCGCCAAAGTGCCTCGATAAGTGATAAGTGTTTGGTGCAGAATTCGTTTGCAATCTTAAGGAAAACTCAAGCTTGTATCGGCCAGCACTAAACCCCCGGCCCATACACCACATACCCCCGCGGCGGCGCCCACACCTGCAGCCGGCCGTCGCCAGCCGCCCATTGGTCGGAAGGGCGGGAGAGGTCGCTGCCGCTCCACCAGGCAACAGGGGCGAAGCCGACGTTGCTCCACTGCGTCGGCACCCAAGCGCCGTTCCAGCGGTCGCCCCGGTTGTTGAGGACAAAGATCAGCCCCGGCTTGCCGTCGGCCCCGAGTCGCTGCATGACGTAGAGATCGTCGTCGGCCCAGAGGACCTCGGTGCCGCCGCCGGCGAGGGTTTCGTGGGACTGCACCAGGGCGGCGATGCCGTGGGGCGTCCCTTCCTGGCCGAGGCCATGGTTGTAGTAGTCCTTCCAGAAGACGCAGGGATACCCTTCATGGGTCAGGATGTAGCCGTAGGCGAGAAGCTTGTCGTTGAAGATCGGATCGGTCCCCTCGCGCAGGTCGTGGTTCTCGACGAAGGTGACGGCGGAATGGGGCCGGCTCCGTACCAGGGTGGGTTCGGTCGCCAGCCGCCGCAGGCTGAAGCCGAAGCCGTCGCAGAGGTCCTTGAGGAGCCAGCGCAGGGGGAAGTCAAAGGCGTCGACCTCGTTGTCGTTCCAGGCGTTTGTCTCGTTGAGCCAGTTTTCGATGGCGCGGCTGCTGCTCCAGTTCTCGCCCACGCCGTACGGCTTGAACGGCTTTCCGTCACGCAGGTAGCGGTATTCCTGGATGGCGGTCACCATCCAACTGCCGTAGCCCTTGACGAAGTCGTAGCGGAAGCCGTCGAAGCTCACCTCCTCGACCAGCCAGCGGGCGAGTTTGAGGATCTCGCCGAAAACTTCGGGATTGCGGTGGGAGAGGTCGGGCATCTCCCCGAAGGTTTCGTAATCCCAGGTTTCGAAGGCGCACGGATGGAAGCTCTCCCAGTTGCGCTTGAATTTGCCGCTCTTGGGATTGAACCTGGTCCAGCGGCGCGTGCCGGTGATGGGGTTCTCCTCCTCGGCGTCGGCCCCGCTGTTGTGGTTGATGACCATGTCGGCGAGGACGGTGAGGCCGTGGTCATGGGCCGTGCGGATGAGCTTGAGCAGCTCCTTCTCCGAGCCGAACCAGGTCTCCTTGCGCCCTTTCTGACTGAACCTTCCAAGGTCGTAGTAGTCGTAGGGGTCATACCCCATGGAGGGGCCGGAGATGTTGGCCGCCTTGTGCGCCGGGGGAAGCCAGAGGGCCGTGAAGCCGGCCGTGGCCAGCGCCGGGACCTTCTCCCGGATGAAGCCCCACCATACGAACTCCTTGTTGTCGACCTTCGGACAGTCCCAGTGAAACGCCTGCATCATGACGCCCATGTGCCCCCCTTCCGCCGGCCAGCCACACCTGCAGGCCATCCGACCCGGACTCAGTTATCCAGTTTGTAAGATTATTTTCGGGATTTTTTCTGACCGCCCAGACAACAAAAATGAGTTCTATGGGAATACGTTAACAGGCGCCGGCTGAGGGGTCTTTACCGATTTGATTTATTTTTTGACCGATTTTGCCTGAGGGCGCAGGTCAGCAGAAAACGTCCGAGACGGCAGAAAGTGTGGGAGGGTTCCAAACCGAAGGGGGGGTTATTTTTTTGCTGCACCAAGGGAGCCGGACTGCCGATACTCCCCGGGAGTGACCCCGGCAATCTTCCTGAACACGCGGTTGAAATGCGACTGATTGCTGAAGCCGCAGGCCAGGGCGACCTGCAGCATGGGGGAGCGGTTCGCCTGGAGCAACTCCCGGGCCCTGGCGACCCGCAGGCCGTTGAGGTGGGCGACGAAGGTTTTCCCCGTCAGTTGCTTCAGGTGCCTTTCGAAGCAGGAGATGCTCATTCCCGCCTCACAGGCCGCCCGGCCAAGGCTTATCGGGGTGTGAAAATTTGCCTCGATATATCGCAAGGCCTTCAGCAATCCGCCGGCTGGCTGCGGCATCTCATTATCATTGCGCTTTCGGCGGAACTCCAGAACCGCGCGGATGCTCAATTCCAGGGCAGGCAGATCCAGGGGTTTGCCAAAGTAATCGATAGCGCCGTGCCGGAACGCCTGCACCGCCAGCTCTTCGCAGCCGCAGGCGGTAATAACGATAACTGAGACGGAAGGGCGCAGCGACTTGAACAGCGGCAGCCAGTCGAGGCAGCTGATACGCTCTGAATGGACCAAGATGACGAGATCGAAGGGGGCGGAGAGGAAGAGTCGCTCGGCCGTCTCGGGGCAGGCTTCCAGGGTGAACCGGCAGTTCGGCAAGGTTTCGGCCAGCGGTTGCCAGTAGTCGCCGTTTTCTTCATCGATAATCAGGATCCGGCCAGGAGATGACCTCTCCTGGGGCAATGTCTTCACACGGGAGCCCAGTTCGCTCAAAGGGTAATGGGTCCTGTTCATCGACTGACGCCTTCCGAGTCGCGGGGCTTTCGGCGACAAATCCCCCCGAGAGCGCATAAAATCTGCAAGGACCTGAGCGGAACCGGTTTCGAGCAGGGTGTCAGGCAGGGGGCGAGTCGAACCAGAGAGGGAAGGAGGCAAAACTGGCGACCTGTCAGCATGAAAAACGACGACCACACCTTCGCCCGCAGCGACAGGTGTGGCCATCTATACGTCGAGAAAAACACTGATCATCTCCCCACCTCCCATTAGATGACAATTTGTTATTTAGCAGGAAATGACCGGATGTCAAAGCGGAGAAAAAATTCTTTTTTCGCGTTTCCACTTCGCTTTCAATAAATTCGCCGCCTTGAAAAGGGGAGCGATGCAGAAAGAGATTCACATACGGCGCAAATTCTGGCAGGATTCGCCAAAGCGGAACCGACACGACCATTGAAAGAACCTATGGAAAAAGTGATGCGCAAAGTCCTGATCATCGATGACGACAAGGCCTTTCTGGCCTTTCTCGAAAACTACGTCCGCGGACGCTGTCCCGACCTGCAGGTGCAGACCTGCCTCGACCCGGTGCAGGGACTGGCCGCCATCAATGCCGACCTCGGCCTGCTGCTAGTCGACCTGGAGATGCAGGGTCTCGACGGAACCAAGATTCTCGCCTACGCGACGGGCAAGGGACTGAGCAAGAACCGGATCATCATCCTCTCCGGCCGTGACGCCGACTACCTGCACCAGCGCTTTCCGATGGGGACCTGCCTGGCGGTGCTCAACAAGTACGAGGCGAAGCAGAAGGCGGTGCTCGATATGGTTTTCGATTCGCTGCAGCAGAAGTGTGGGTGTTGAGAAGGGGCTTGGTGCGAGCAAGCAAAAAGCCTGCGCAGGGCAGGCTTTTTGACGGCAGAGGCGGGATATGCACCGGGCTCGGCATGACCGTTCCGGTCGCGGCAGAGAACCGGGTTTCGTGCTGTCTGGTCTGGCCGGGAACGCGATCAGGAACCTAAAACGGCCGCGAACTTGACCAGGTAGCAGGTGCCAAAGGCAAGCGTCCCCACCAGGCAAGGCGTGTACACGTTGGCCACCAGGGCTTCGCACATCCAGATGGGTTCCTGGGGCTTGCGGGAGCCCCAACGAAGCACCAGAAACAAAAGCACTGAAATACCCAGAAGGACCGCGCCGGCAAACAAATCGATCATAACTGACTCCTTGGAGTAATGGTATGACCATTTGTAGCACAGGAGAGTTACCGGATCCTTTCCGGGTCATTACATTTTTGTAGGCTCCCCGGTTTTCAGGTTTATTTCGAACACAGCCCCCCCCTCTGCACGATTTTGCGCGGTGACGTCACCGCCATGCGCCTTGATAACCGCCCGCACCAGACTCAGGCCAAGCCCCATCCCCTTGGTGTTGTCGTGACGGCCGCGATAAAGGCGCTCCCACATCCGGTCCATATCCTCAGCGGCGATGCCGATGCCGGTATCCACCACCCGAATGTGGACCCGCCCCGGTTCGGTCGTCAGGGTCAGGTTCACCCGACCACCGGCGGGAGTGTATTTGACGGCGTTGTCGAGCAGGTTTGCCAGCACCTGACTTATCCGTTCAGGATCCAGATTGGCACTGATGTGCGGAGCGATGGAAGTTGTCACCTCCACGCCTTTTTCCTCCGCCACATAGCGGTACATCTCCGCCACGTTGCTAACCAGACCGGAAAAATCCACTTCCTTGCGGTTCAGCTGCAGCGTCCCGCTTTCGGCCTCGGAGATATCCATCAGCATGTTGAGCATCCTGAGGATATGGTCCGATTCTTCTATGCAGTCCTGAAGGGCTTCCTGATAGGTCTGCAAGCCGGCATCCTGCTGCAACGCGTTCTCGGCCAGATTGCGAAACCTGGTCATGGGCGTACGCAGATCGTGGGCCACGGCATCCAGGGCGTTTTTCATACCGTTGATCAGGGTCCTGATCTTCTCGAGCATCTCATTGAAGAGGCGTCCCAGATCATCCAGTTCGTCCCCCTTGTAGGTCCGGGGAGCGCGGGCTTCCAGTTGGCCGGAATTGATCGCCGTCACGGTTTGGACAAGGTGCCGCACCGGACGCAGGGAACGCTGGGCCAGCAGTGCCCCGCCTGTCAACCCGAGCGCCATCAGCGGAATGGCCGCGAAGAGGAAGGTCTCCTTGAGTCTTGCCAGCGTCGTCTCGCGGTCCTCGGTGCTGATGCCGACCTGGAAGCGAAAACCATCCGGCAACTCTTCACTGAGAATCTCCAGCTCATAGGGACGCCCCAGGGAGGGCAGCCGTGTCCAACTGTTGGGAGAGGCAGGGGGGAGCTTTTCCAGGACAGCCAGATCGAACTCCAGCCAGTATTGCGGAAAATACATCCTGACGGTCTGGCCGGCCTGGTCGACCACCCGGGTGAAAAAGGGATTATTCTTGCGGAACTGGTCGTTTTTCAGAACGGTCTGATCGAAAGAATCCATCCCGCCATCGAGGTACTGGGCGCGCAGGCTCTGCAGCTCGACCGAGACCTGATCGCGGTCATTTCGCGCCAGAGTGGCGGACAGGAAAAAATAGGTGATCACCATCAGGGCAAGAAAGCTGAGCAGCATCAGCAGCGAATAGCCGGCGGCGATGCGCAAGCCGATGGTGCTATTGATTTTTTTCCACCGGAACCTTAAGGACATAACCGATGCCGCGAATGGTTTGAATCAGTTTGGCAGAGAAATCCCGGTCAATCTTGTTTCTCAGCCGGCAGACCAGAACGTCCACCACGTTGGTCTGCGGGTCGAACCGGAAATCCCAGATGTGCTCCAGGATCATCGTCTTGGAGAGGATCTGCCCCGGGTACCGCATCAGATACTCCAGCAGGGCATATTCGCGGGGTTGCAGCTCGATTTGCCGGCCGGCGCGGGCAACCGCATGCCGGAGCAGATCCATGGTCAGGTCGCCGCAGGTCAGTCGGGTCACCTCCGTACTTCCCGTCGCCCGGCGCAGGACCGCCTGAGTCCGGGCCAGCAACTCGGCAAACAGGAATGGCTTGACCAGATAGTCGTCTGCCCCCCGCTGCAGCGCGGCCACCCGTTCATCTGCGGTCTGCTTGGCGCTCAGGATCAGAATGGGGGTATTGATGCGTCGATTGCGAAGCTCGACCAGCAGGCTGATGCCGTCCAGCTTGGGCAACATGATGTCCACGACGGCTACATCATAGGGGACGACCTGGGCCATCTGCAGACCCTCCTCGCCGTCCAGGGCGTGGTCCACCGCAAAACCGGCTTCGCGGAAGCCCTTGACAATGAAATCGGCAATATTTCGATCATCCTCGACCAGTAACAAGCGCATGGGATGGCTACCTGGAAAGAATTTCGCTGCAGAGGTTTGTTCGGCGGCCGACGAAACGGCCGGGCCCAAGGGACCCGGCCGTTCTCTCCGACCGCAAATCACTGCATCAAAGATGATTATCGTGGGGTCGGACCAGAACGACCCACTCAGTTTTTCAGCTGCACTTTCGGTAAGTTGACCTAGTCGACCCCGAACATCTCCTGGATTGGTCAGTTTTATATCGGCTTCGGTTTGCAGAGGTTTTCTTCGTTGTGAACGCGTGCACCACAGTTGGTGCAGACATAGCGGGGATTCTCAAAAATCTTCTCAATCTCCGGATTCATCACCTTGTACTTCAACTGACAGGCGTGGAGATCGCAATGTTCTTCAGGGTTTAAGCAGTCGTTTTCGGCCATGGACTTGCCTCCTCTGGTTTTCTGAAATATTAGCGCAAGACGTCACGCAGTCAACGACTCTCTCCGTAATTGTGAAGGATCCCCTTCAAGGGATTTCCCGTGCAGAGATGCCGGACGCCTGCTGAAAATCATGGAGCGGAACCTGCACGACCAGCATGCCGATCGAGGTCACTGCCAGCAGCAACAGAAAGGCCGCGCCCATGGCGACCCTTTTGACCGGCGCTACCGCGTAGTAGCGCGCCTTTTCGGTTTTGGATTGTTTGGACGCTGAATGGATCTGCAGGCTGCCCATGATGACGATCAGGGCAATCAGCGGCGACCAGGTCAGCCAGAACAGGCCGATCGTCCCCGCCAGACCGACAATCCACAGCTTGGGGCTGATGACGCCGATGATCCGCCCGCCATCCAGCGGCGACATGGGCAGCAGGTTGAACAGGTTGAGGAGAAAGCCGGAAGAAGCCAGGGCGTACCAGAAGGGATTGCCGGTAGCCAGGCCCGCGCCGGCGCAGCCGATGGCCCCGAGGGTGCCCAGCAGAGGCCCTCCATAGGCCGCCACGGACTCGGAGAAGGCGTTGTCGGGCAGCTCCTTCATGCCGATGAAGGCGCCGACAAAGGGGATGAACATGGGTGCCGAGGCCTTGACCCCCAGCATGCGCAAGGCGGCGACGTGCCCCATTTCGTGAACAAAGATCAGGGCGACAAACCCGGCAGCAAAGGACCAGCCCCAGAAAATGGCGTAGGCCCAGATGCTGATCAGCATGGTGATGAAGGTTTTGAACTTGCCGACCTGGAGGAGCAGGGCCAGGTACTTGAGCTTGCTGAACAGGAACAGCAGGAGAAGCCCCAGCGGCCCGAATTTTCGCAGAAAGCCTCTGCCTGTCGGCTGTCCGCCGGGGTATCCGGTGGCCTCGGGGCGGTGGATGCTAAAGTCTTCGCCCCCATCGGCGGCGCGGGTTGCAACGCAGAAGTTTTGGCTTTCCAGGGCGGCCGCTTCAACTGCGACTCGGGCTTCTTGCCCGGCCAGGGGCTCTGTGCCGGTTTGGTGCAGGGGATCTCGCATGTTCATTCCTGGTGAGTTTTTGGCATTCATTTTACACTACTCATTGGAAGAAGTGTGAGTGTTTAATATGTGAGAGACAGAATGGAGACGCGCCAGGGGTTGCAGATTGAGCGGCAGTCTGTAAACTTTCGAAAACTTCTAACCGTCCCACACCCTTTCGCAACAGGAGGAAAGCATGTCCGTCCCCTATCCCGACCTGCCCTATCCCAAGAATGCCCTCGAACCCTACATCAGCACCCGTACCTTCGAGTTTCACTACGGCAAGCACCACAAGGCCTATGTGGACAACGCCAACAAGATGCTCGAAGGGAGCGAACTGGCCGGCAAGGACCTGGTGGCTATCATCCAGGCCACTGCCAAGGACCCCGCCAAAAAGGGGCTCTTCAACAACACCGCCCAGGCCTGGAACCACGCCTTCTTCTGGCAGTGCATGAAGAAGGGCGGCGGCGGTAAGCCGGGCGGCAAGATCGCCGAGCGGATCACGGCCGATTTCGGCAGCTACGAGAAGTTCGCCGAATCCTTCAAGAACGCCGGGGCGACCCTGTTCGGCAGCGGCTGGGCCTGGCTGGTTGAGAAAGGGGGCAAGCTGGAGATCATGCAGGGGGCCAACGCCGAAACCCCCATCGCCCAAGGGATCAAGCCGTTGCTGGTGGTGGATGTCTGGGAGCACGCCTATTACCTCGACTACCAGAACCGCCGGCCAGACTTTCTCCAGGCCTTCATTGATCACCTGATCAACTGGGATTTCGTCAACGCCAACCTCGGCTGATTCCATATTTCCACGCATCGCCACGGTACAGAGGTCACACGTGAAAAGCCGGGACAAACGTCTCGGCTTTTCACGTTTCCACAGGCTGGGCCTTGTCCGTATGAAGTACAGCGGTCAAGACGACTTGCGCTCCAACAGCCGCCTGACCTCCGCCACCGAAAGAAACTTGCCCGTGGTCTCCAGGGTACCGTCGATAACCAGGCCGGGGAGGGAGCGTACCCCGTAACTGGCGAGCGTATCGGGGTCGTTGGTACGGATGATTTCAATCGCCAGCCCACTCTCCGCCACCGCCTGGCGAGCGTTGTCGTACAGCAGCCGGCACTTTGCGCAGTCGTCGCCGAGAATTTCGATTCGCATCCTCACCTCCGCTAGGGGACGTCGATTTTGTAGATATCGCCGGTGCCGAAGTCGGCCACATAGAGGTTGCCCACTTCGTCCTCGCCGAGGCTCGAGATCTGGAGCGTCGTATCAAGCAGGAGCCGGTTTTCCCAGCCGGCGCCGATTCTCTCAAGCCCCCACAGCCGACCGGTGCAAAAATCCCCATAGATGTAGGTTCCCTGCAGGGCCGGGTACTGCGCACCCCGGTAGACGAAACCGCCGGTAATCGAACAGTTCCCTTCGGCGTGGCTGTATTCCGCAACCGGCAGGGTCAAGCCGACCCGGTTGCAGTTCGGGTTATTGAAGCAGGAACTCCCTTCCATGATGTTCCAGCCGTAGTTTTCTCCTCCGGTGTTCGCTGCCGGCTGGAAGTTCACCTCTTCGAAAAGGTCCTGACCGACATCCGCGACATAGAGGTCCCCTGTGGCCCGGTCGAAGGAGAAGCGCCAGGGGTTGCGCAGTCCATACGCCCAGATTTCGTTGCCGAACGGGTTGCTCGCTGGAATGGCATAAGGGGCGAGACCGGCCTCCACATCGATCCGCAGGATCTTGCCCAGGAGTGTGGCGAGATTCTGGCCGTTGCCGAGCGGGTCGCCGCCGCTGCCGCCGTCCCCGAGGGCGATGTAGAGAAGCCCGTCCGGCCCGAAAGCCAGCTGTCCTCCGTTGTGGTTCTCGAACGGCTGACTCACGTTCAGCAGAGGGATACCACCTGCCGAGTCGGCGAAATCGGGGTCGGCAGTGAGGGGATAGCGCGCCACCACCGTGTCGCCAACGCCGGCGAGGCTGGTGAAGTCGACGTAAAAGTACCTCTTGGCTGCGAACCCCGGTGGGAAGGCAATGCTGAGAAGCCCCTGCTCGCCTCCCGTTGACCGCACCAGTACGCTGATGTCGAGGAAAGGCGCCGGCAAGACGGCTCCATTGCTGATGATTCTGACGACGCCCGCTCTTTCCACGACGAACAGCCGGCCGCTACCGTCCCCGGCATGGGTGATATGCACCGGTTCAACGAATCCGGAGGTAATCTGAGTCAGGATGATGCCGGGCGATGACGATGCGGGAGGCGGGGCGCTGCCTCCGCCTCCACCACCACCTCCGCCGCAAGCCGCAAGGAGAAAAAGGCTGAACAAGAAGATGCCAGGAGCCAGGAAATCTCTGACGGAGCGTTGTGTTGACGATCGTATCATGACGCACCTCCGAGCATCTGTTCAAATTTTCTCTCAGAATCGGGCGTAGTCAATGGGCGGAGGGAGGACGGGAGGAGGTGCGGCAGGCGCGGGCGATGCTGGCGGGTGAAAAACCGGCTAAGAAGATGCAGGTTTGACGGTGGCGGATGGGAGGGTAATTGGTCAGGAATGCCCGCTTCGAAGCCGGGCGTTCAGCTCCTCAAGGTCTAAAAACCGATGCGAAGGCCAAGAAGAGCACTGTGGCTGAGATAACGGGTCTTGAATTTACTACCGTCCACGGCGGTGAATTCCGGCCGGGCGGTGCCGAAGAACCGATAGCCGAGGTCGAGGATGAGGGATTGCGTCAAGGGGAAATCAACGCCGACCCCCAACTGGTAGGCAAAAACCACCTTGTCGTCGTCGGCCAGGGGCTGTCCGCTGACCTGAAGATCGTCTGCCGTGATGCGGGCGGCGCCGATGCCGGCGCCGAGATAAGGAACCCACCCCCTGAAGCCGCGGTAGACGCCGTAGGTGTTGAGCAGCAGGCTCTCCGCCCGCAAATCTCCGTCCCCGTCGACTTTCCCCTCAAGAAAATCCACCTCGTCCAAGGCGTTGCTGCGCCGGGCGTATTCGAGCTCCAGCCGCCCGTCCCCCAGCAGGCCTTGCGGGTCGAGGTCGTAACCGAGGGAGAGTGCCGCCGCCTGTCCCGGCTCAAAGTCGAGATTGAAGGTCCCCAGAGCGTCCCTCGCTTCGGCCTCCTGGAGTAAGGTCATGCCGTAAAAGGCCCCGAGGTAAACTCCCTGGTGGGCGCTCCAGGCCGGCTCGCACAGGGCCAGAAGCAGCATCGGCATGCACATCAGATACGTTAAGCGCTTCATCATTGTGGTCTCCCTGTCCGCGCAAAGGGCATGGTTCATTACTGCAGGACGTTGAGAGTGAGGGACTGGACCGGCTCACTGCCCAGCTGGGCGGTCATCGTCGTCGTGCCGAGGTTGACCCCGTAAACCAGTCCCGGATTTTTGCTCGCATCGGCAAAAATCGCGACGTTGGTGTTGTTCAGGGACAAGGTGACATCCTCGGTGACGATCTGGGTATTGCCGTCGGTGTAGACGGCGGTGGCGGAGAACTGCAAGCTGCCGCCAATGCCGGTAGTCGGAGTCGTCGGGGCAATGTTCAGACTCTGCAGGGCACGACTGGTCACCGTCAGCGTAGCGTCGGCGGTCTGGCCGCCGAAGCTCGCCGTAATGGTGGCCGTGCCGGCCTGGACTCCGCGCAGTCGGCCTTCCTTGAAGGAGCTGTTGTCGACGCTGGCCGCCGTTCCGGCGGCAGACCAGAGGGCGTCCCGCGTCAGGTCCTGGGTCGGACCGTCAACGAAGGTGCCGGTGACCTGGAAACGGATCGAGGTGCCGACCGCGATGTTGCTGTCGACCGGCGTCACCTCCAGGCTGGCAAGCGTCCGGGAGAGGACGCTCAGACTGGTCGAGGCAGTGACCGTCCTGAAGGTGGCCGACAGGGTTGCGGGGTTGACCGTCGCGGCCAGGGTGCTGACCAGCCCTCGATCGACGCCGTTGTTGCTGACAGTGGCAACGCCCTCGGGAAGCACTTCCCAGGTCACCATTTCGGTAATGTCCCGCTGGGTGCCGTTACTGAAGCTGCCCATGGCCGTCATCCGCCGGGTCGTTCCGACCGCCCCCTCCAGGGTACTCGTCGGATGGACCAGGACCGGATTGGCCGGCAGGATCTGGATACCTGTCAGGTTGCCGCCGGTCACCGTGAGACTGGTCGTGGCGGAGACGTCACCGAGTGCGGCGCGGATCGAGGCGTTTCCCTGGGCCAGGGTGGTCACCCGTCCGCTCGTCGCGTCGATTTCCGCGACCAGGGAATTGGTCGAGGTCCAGGCCACCTGACTGCTGATGTCCGAGGAGGTACCGTCGGAGAAGGAGCCGGTGGCGCTGTACTCGCTACTGGTCAGGCTCAGCTGCGAGGCGTTGGCCGGCTCGATGGCGAGGGACACCAGAGCCGGGTCGGTGACGGTCATATCCGTCGACTGGGTCTGCCCGCCGAAGGCGGCGGAAATCGTCGTCGGCCCCGCGGTGAGGGCCCTGGCCAGCCCCTTGTCCACCGGAGAATTGCCGATCGTGGCCACGGCCGGATCACTGCTCTCCCAGACGGCGTCGAAGGTCAGATCCTGGGTGGTCGCGTCGGAAAACGTCCCGACGGCGCTGAATTGGGTAGTCAGTCCCGTGGGGGTGCTGGGGGTGAGGGGGGCGATCGCCAGGGCGTTGATGACGGCGTCGCTAACCAGCAGCTCGAAGCTCGCGTCGACGTCGCCCAGCCTGGCGGTCACGGTCGTCGTCCCGGGGCTGGCGGCGGTGGCCCGCCCGACAGTTTCCGCGACGGTGCTGATGGTCGCCACACCAGGGACGCTGCTCTCCCAGAGGACCTGGGCGGTGATGTCCCGGGTGAAGAGTCCGGAAAAATTGCCGATGGCGGTAAACTGGTTCGAAGTCAGATTGGCGATGGACGGGTTCTGGGAAACGATCTCGATGGATGTCAGTGGTGTAAAATCGTTCGGCCGGGTCGGGCTGTCGTCTTCACTACAGCCCAGCAGGCCCAGCAGAACGACGATCAGGGGCAACAACAGTTTTGGCATCGGGTCCCTCCACACTATGGCCGGCCGGTCGGGAGAAAAAAGCGATTCCCGCCGTAAGAAAGTTTAACCCCGTCCTGAGTAATCTCGACCACGTTCAGGCCGTCTCCGCTGCTGCCCCCTTCACGCAGGTTGAGGCCGTTGAGCCGTACCAGCCGGCGCTCGGGATCCGGGGTAAAATAGTGCAGATGCAGATCGAGACGGGGCAGGCCGGAGCGGACGTTGTCCGGAAGTTCGGAAACCGGCGGAAAGGATTTCGCGGCCGGGGCGGCGACGGCAACCTTCGACCGTGCCGGCGCCGCGGGCGGAGGATCTGTCCGTCGCATCGGCGCCTTTTTTTCAGCGGCCCTGGCGGGCGCCGGACTGGCGGTCGGTGCAACCGGCTTGACCGGAGTTTCCTCGATGACGACCGTGACCACCTCCGGTTCCGGCGGCAGCGCCGGCGCTGCCGATACGCCGAGCGAGGTGGCAGGTTCTACCTTGGTAGCGGCAGGCAAAGCGACTGGCGCAGCATTAGCGGTCTGGCCGCTGGCAACGACCCGTTCGGGACCGCCGGCAGCCACGGCAACCGTTTCGCGCTTCTTTTCCCGGGAGAGCAACCACCAGCCGAAAATTACGCCGTTGAGCAGCAGGGCCAGGACCAGAAGAAAGGGCCAGATCGGCCGCCGCCGGGGCACCGGCGAGAACGGTTCGTTTTGCAGCCTGGGAACCTCCCCTTGCCTCCGTTCGGCTTCCGATTTTTTCAGCGCATCGAGAATGAACGACATACGTCAGGACTCCATTTCGCTTTTGGCCAGATGCGGTCCGGGCGTCCCGAGCCTCTGATTGAGCAGGATCAAGGTCATGGGCCCGGCAATGCCGTCGGGCAGCAGGCCATGGCGCACCTGGAACTGCTTGACCCGCTGTTCCAGCCGCTGGTCAAAAAGTCCGGTCGTCGCCCCAGGGCTGTCTACTCCGTCGGGGAGGGAGCGCGACAGCCACTCCACGGCGTCGCCCCAATCGCCGCGGCTCAGCATTTTGGGCAAAGGGAACAGCGGCCGCCAGAGCAGGGTGAATTCGCCGAGCCAGTGATGTTCGAGCTCCTTGCGCAACAGGTTCTGGAGCTGACCGCCGATCAGCAACTCCAGGCTGTCGCCCTGAAACCGGACGAGGGTCGCGTAAAAAGGCTCCCCACCGGCCGTGCGCAGATGCAGAATCGCCGGCCGGTCCAGCAGCGCGAGCAGGTGCAGTGAGCCGACACTCTGCAGACATTCCAGACCGGCCGATTGCGCGAGCGAGCACAATTCGCCCCCTTCGCCGGCTTCGACTCCCCATAGCCGCAACAGATCGTTATCGGCCAGCCGCTGCTCGCCGCCCCCTTTCGGCAGGGAAACCGGCCAGGCCGCAGCGGGGCTTGGCGGCGGAGGAACGGCGACTCGCTGTACCGTTGCCGCCGACTTGCTACCCGATGCCTCGGGTAAATGCGTTCGGGTGAGGCCTAACAGGACGACAGCCACCGCCAGCAGACCGACAAGCGACCAGCGCAGGGCGCTGAAGAAAGATTGGCGCGGGGCCAGCACCTCGGCTGCGGCCCGTTTGACCGTACGGACACCAACCATGGTCTGCCCCTGGACATAGGCGCCGAGCAGGGCTCGATCGGCCAGCACGTTGACCATGCGCGGGATGCCGCGGCTGGCACGATAGAGCGCGGCCACCGCCAGGGGAGTGAAAATCTGGCGGCGCCGGCCGGCGATGGCGAGGCGGTGCCGCAGATAGTCGGCCAAGTCGGCACGACCCAGCGGCCCCAGGTGGTAGCGGGCGGTAATGCGTTGAGCAATCTGCCGCAGGTCGTTGCGCGTCAGCTGATCCCGCAGTTCCGGCTGGCCGATCAGAATGATCTGCAGCAGTTTGCGGCTGCTGGTTTCCAGGTTGGTCAACAGCCTGAGCTGTTCCAGGACATCATCGGAGAGGCTCTGCGCCTCGTCGACGATGAGTACCGTCGTCAATCCTTTGGCATGAGAATCAAGCAGAAACCGGTTCAGGGCATCGATAAAGGTCTTGTTGCTGACGTTGCCTTCAGGGTAGACGATGCCGAGTTCGTCGCAGATCGTCGCCAGCAGTTCAGGAACGCTGAGGGACGGGTTGAGCACCAGGGCCACCTGCACCTTGTCGGGAAGTTGCTCCAGGAGGCAACGGCAGATCGTCGTCTTGCCGGTGCCGACTTCGCCCGTCAACAGCACGAAGCCGCCGTCCCCCCGCAACCCGTAGAGCAGATGCGCCAGCGCCTCGCGATGGGCTCCGCTCAGGTAGAGATAGCGCGGATCCGGGACGATGGAAAATGGCGCTTCCTTCAGGCCGAAATGGTCGTTGTACATCGAGGTCCAGCTCCAGGGTTTAGGCCGTCAAACCTTTAGACGCTTTCATACCACGATTTCCATTGCAAAACAAATACCTCATTACCCCTCGCGCACCACCGTCAGCGTCTTCCACTTGCCGCTGCGATAGCGCAGGTAGAAGACGCCGCTGAAGGAAAGAAAGAAGACAACCAGTGCCAGCCAGGCGCTTTGGGGCGGCAGATGGAGGATTTTCAGGGAGATGAGAAGCACCGGCAGCAGCAGCCAGTGCAGTCCGACCGAAATACACATGGTCCAGAAAGTGTCGCCGGCGCCGCGCAGGGCGCCGCTGAAGACGACCATCACCGCGTCGGCCAGAACGTAGAGTCCGGCCAGGCGCAGCATGCCGGTGGCGAGAGGGGCCGCCTCGGCGAAGATGGGGTCCGCACCCTCGGGCTGAAAGACCGCGACCAGCTGCTCGGGAAAACCGACAAAGAGGACGAGGATGACCGACGAGTAGGCCCAGCCCATCTTCAGGCCGGAGAGGGTCACGCGCTCGGCGACCTCCGGCCGGCCGGCCCCCATGTAACGCCCGACCAGACTGACGACGCCGATCTGGATGCCGAGCAGCGGCACGAAGGAGACCATATCCCAGCTGAAGACGATGGTGACCGCCGTCGCCGTGGCCAGACCGTTGGAATGGAAGATGAGAATCATGGCGGTGAAGGCGAGCAGGTTGAGGAAGGGTTCCACCCCCGCCGGATAACCAAAGCGCAGCAACTTGCGCATCACCTTGCCGTCCAGGCGCGGAAAAACCACCCCGAACTCGCGGCGGTTGCTTTCGGCCAGATAAGCCGCCAGCAGGACGAGCAGCCCGCACAGGCTGCCGAAAATGGTGCCGTAGGCCGCTCCGCGAATCCCTAGGGCGGGGAGGCCGAAGCGGCCGAAGATCAGCACGTAGTTGGCACCGACATTGACCAGCATCGTCGTCAGGGCCGAGAGCATGACCACCCGGGTCCGTCCGACCCCGGAAAAAAAGCTGGCGAAACAGCTGCGCAGCAGAGCGAGGATGGTGCCGCCGAGGAGGATATCGAAATAGAGCTTCTGCGCCTCCAACTGCTCGGCGGGGACGTCCGTGAAAGCGAAGAGCCCATGGGCCAGAGGCCGGGCGGCGAGGATCAGCGGATAGGCGAGCAGAGCGATGATGACCGCCTGGGAGAGAACCGTGGCGCAGCGGCTCTTTTGCCCGGCGCCGAGGTACTGCGCCGCCAGGGCGGTGGTGTAACCGATCACACCAAGAAAGAAAGTCGTCATCATGAAGGCGGTCAGCCCGCCGCCCATGGCTGCGCTCATCGGCACCGGCCCGAGGCGGGAGAGAAAGAGCCGGTCGGTGAAAACCAGCACCGTCTCGCTGGCATGGGAGACGACCATCGGCAGAGAGAGGGCTAGCATCTCCCGCAGACCGCCCTGCGACGGGAAGCTCGTATCGGATTGGTCCGTGGTGTTCATGTCCCTCTTTCAGAAGCAACAAAAAAACGCTGAGGCCGCACCCGGCTCCAGCATCCCCATTAGAACGCCATCCACTGGTCAAAGTCAATCCGGCCTGCAGGCATATATCCGCCACCCCTACCCCTGCGCTCCAAGGTTATCGTCTTCCATCGCCCCATAGACCCTGAAGGCGGTTATAATTGGACAGCGATACTCTTCCAAGGGGTCCTCCATGTCCTCTCCCGACTACGACATCATCATCGTCGGCACCGGCCCGGCCGGCCTCGGTGCGGCCTTTCAACTCACCGATGTCTCCCCCTCCCTTTCCATCCTCATGGTCGACCGGGAAAAGATCTGCTCCGGCGGCCTGCTGAACGACTGCAAGCAGAACTACTCCTACCCCATCGGTTTTGCCGCCGAGAACTGGACCAAAGACGAGGCCGAGCGGCTCCTCCCCGTGGTGGAGAGGCATCTGCAGCCGGCGATCAAAGAGAAACAGAACCTGGAGGTCTACCAGCGCCGGGCGGAGCGCATCGGCGTCGCGCTGCTCGACGTTCGCCAGGCCCATGTCGGTACCGATCGGAGCCGGGCACTGATCCGGCGCCTGCTGGCCGAGCTCGAAAGCCGTGGGGTGCACTTATTGCTGGAGAGGGAGGTGACCGACGTCTTCGACGGCGCCGAGGGGCCGGGAGTCGTCATCGCCGGCACGGAAACGGTCCGTGCCGGGAAGGTGATCGTCGCCCCCGGACGAAAGGGGTTCAGCTTTCTCCAGCAGGTGATGGAACGGATGGGGATCGACTACATCGACAACGTGGTCGATGTCGGCATCCGCCTCGAGACCACGGCGAACAACTACCCCATCGTCCATGACTACTACGACCCCAAGTTTCTCTTCCCCGACGGGGTACGAACCTTCTGCACCAATTCGGGGCATGCGCGGGTGGTGCTCGAGCGTTACCAGGGGTTCAAACTGGTTAACGGCCATGCCCTCTCCGCGGCGCAGGCCGGGAACGACCTGGTGAATTTCGCCCTGCTCAAGACCATCGGCCTGAGAGACCCGGTCAGGAGTGGCCAGCAGATGGCCGTCTACCTCGGCCGCCTGGCCAACGAGATCGGCGGCGGCATGCCGCTCATGCAGCGGGTGGGGGATTTCCGCATGGGGAAGCGCTCCACCGCGGAGACCTTCAACGACGATCTCTACTCCTTTCTCCCCAGCTGCCCGGTCACCGCCGGCGACCTCGGGCTCGCCGTGCCGGCCAAGATCATGCGCCACATCTGGGCGGCGCTGAAGAAGCTCGACACCATCGTCCCCGGCGTCCTCCACCCGAGCACCATCATGTACTACCCTGAGATCAAGATGTACGCGAACAAACCCGCCTTTCTCGACCGTCACTTCCGGGTGAGCGGAAACGTCTACATGGTCGGCGACGGCGCCGGGACCTCGCGCGGCATCACCGGTGCCTGGGCCAGCGGGATCAGGGCGGCGGAGGGGATACT
>Ga0299906_10000477_pt1 | contig 37583 bp, 29 predicted proteins | sample RVTome_14_FD_200259 | JGI IMG/M metagenome (GOLD analysis project Ga0299906, IMG submission 200259) | Soil microbial communities from uranium-contaminated site in the Upper Colorado River Basin, Wyoming, United States - RVT145D125 (version 2) ... | reverse complement strand
TGCTCGAGCGCTCGGTGCGCGGCGCCGGCAAGACCATGGTCATGGCGACCCACAGCCGCGAAGCGGCGCGGCTGGCCGACCGCGTCCTGCACATCCGGGACGGGCGCCTGACCGCGTCCGCAGGGGCGTGAAGGCCCGTGATGTTGAGGGCAAGCCCTGGCCGTGAGCTCGGCTGCGTTAAGATCCCGCCCCGGCCACGCTGGCGGCCCTCGGAGACACGATGCTCTTACGACGCCCTCTGGTGCTCCTCGCCCTCCCCCCGCTCCTCCTGCTCGGCGGCCTCGAAGCCCAGGAGCCGCCGCGCCTGCTCTTCATCGGCCTCGACGCCGTGCCCTTTCGCACCGTGGAGCGCCTCTCCGATCCCGCGCTCGGCGACGCGGCGCTCTTCCGCGGCCTGCGCGGCCCGGCGCCGCTGATCAGCACCTTCCCCTCCACCACCAGCCTCGCCTTCGCCGGCATCCTCGAGCCGCTCGGCCTCGAGAAGTCGCCGGGCTACGAGGCCAAGTTCTTCGACTGGGGTGAAGGACGGGTGCGCGGCGGCGGGCTGATCAGCTACAACCGGATCAAGTTCCCGTGGCGCGAGTTCTGGGACTGGAAGATGCGCGGCCTCGGCCGCAAGCTGGTCAGCGGCGCGCGGCCCGTCAAGACCACCTACCGCTCGATCCGGCAGTCGCTCGCGGCCTTCGCCGCCGGCGACGACGACGTCTTCTTCATCTACTACACCACCACCGACCTGGTGGCCCACCTCGACAGCCCGCCCGGGCTCGAGCCGGTGCTGCGCCGCCTCGACGAAGGGCTGCGGGAGCTGCGCCGGCGCCCGGGCGCGCGGCCGTTCCGCGTCGTGCTCTTCTCGGACCACGGCATGGACGGCGGTGAGCCGCTCGTCAACGTGCGGCAGGGCGTCAAGAGGGCTTTGAAGGACGCCGGCTACCACCCGGCGCGGCGGCTGCGCCACGCCGACCACGTGGTCTTCGTACCTTTCGGCCTGGTGTCGAGCTTCGTGGCCTTCACCCGCGACGAGGTCCGGGAAAAGGTGGCGGAGGTGATGGCGGCGGTCGAGGGCGTCCACGTCTGCGCCACGCCCGCCACGTCCGGCGACGGAGTCAGGGTGTTCGGCGGCGGGGCCAGCGCGCTCGTGCGCCGGACCGGTCCCGAAGGCCAGGAGCTATGGTCCTACGAGCCGCTCGACGGCGATCCGCTGGAGCTGGCGCCGGTCGTCGCGGGCCTGCGCCGGCGGGCACACGACGACCAGGCGGCCGCGTTTCCCGACCGCTGGTGGCTCGAAGCGACGCGCGAGCGGGAAAACCCCGACCCGCTCTACCGCATCGTCCGGGGATTCGATCTGGTGGAGAATCCGGCCTCGGTGATCTGCGGCACCCGACCGGGCTTCATGTACGGCGCGTGCTCCACCGAGCTCGCGTCGCGCCTGTCGGTCGGCCGCCTGCGCTGGACCCACGGCGCCCTCGACAAGGAGGCCTCGCTCGGCTTCGTGATGAGCGACGTCGAGGCGTGGGAGGTGCCGTCGGGTCCGGTGAGGTTCAACGAAGCGCTCCTGCCCTTTCTCGGGGACGAGGATTACCGGAAGCGGTAGACGATGCGCCCGCGGTTGAGGTCGTAGGGGGAGACCTCGACCTTCACCTTGTCGTTCGGCAGCACGCGGATACGGTGACGGCGCATCTTGCCGGCCATTTTGGCCAGCACCGTGTGGTCGTCGGTCACCTGGACCCGGAAGTTGGTGTTGCCGAGGGCTTCGGTCACGGTTCCAGTCAGCTCGATCGGTTCTTCTTTCTGCATTCACGTCTCCTGATGGTCGTTGCGGATGGGGACCCGGCCGCGGCGGACGCCGGCCCGGCTCTCTGCCTGTGCACACGGCGGCCTGTGCTGCGACCCCGCAGCTCTATTATGCATCATCGATGCCAGATCACCAAACGCGGAGCTGGCAGGGTCCACGAAGGAGCCTGCCCCTGGCACGACGCTGGCCACGCTGGGCTAGAATCGGACGGTTGACGACGATCCCGGTTCGGACGTCAGCATGGAGGACGTGGATGAGACCCCCCGACATCGTCAGGCGCACCCCCGGCAAGCGAATCCTCTACCTCACCAAGGATCCCGACCTCATCCGCCGGCAGCTCGCCGGCGAGCTCGACCTGACGATGGACGACGTCACCGTCGCCGACCTGCTCGACGACGTCAACACCGACATGATGACCCCGGCGTGGGTCTGCTTCCACCACCGCCCTGAGGACATCGCCCGCGAGGCCTACGCGGGTCACGTGGTCGACGGCCGGCGCGTGTTCGAGCGCGACGCGCTGGCCGACGGCAACTTCGAGATCGTCGTCTCGGGCTACCGCAAGGGCGTGGGCAGCTCGCGCGAGACGGCCGTGCAGGCCGAGAAGTGGTCGGGCATCAGGATCGCCATCGCCGCCTCCTTCGCCCCCATCCACGCCGGCAACAACGTCAACCAGGGCGTGCTGATGGGCGGCCACGACCTGCTGCGCCGGCTCGAGGCCGGGCAGGGCGTGCCGCTCGAGGAGTTCTGCCGCGGCTACGACCCGATCACCCGGCTGATCGTGCGCCACGGCGGCCTCTTCCCGTTCGCCAAGGCGCTCGCCGCCGGCGAGGTCGAGGTCCCCTCTCACGGCACCACGGCACGGCCCATGACCATGTGCGAGAAGATCCTCGCCGGCCATCTCCTTGGAGACGTGCCGCGCTACGTCAAGCCCGGCGACGCCGTGCTCGTGGAGGTCGACGGCGGCTACTCGCACGACTTCACCTCGGCCCAGGTCCACTACTTCCTGCAGCAGGAATACGGCGAGGGCTACAAGATCCGCAACCCGGAGCGCTTCGCCGCCTTCGAGGACCACCTCGTCTACGCCGACGGCGTGAGCCGCATGGTGAAGTTCCTGCCGCACATCAACACCATGCGCGATCTGCAGCGCGACTTCCAGCAGCACTCGGGGGTCGACGACTTCCTCACCCACGACGGCGTCTCCCCGGGCATCTGCCACGAGGTGGCGCGCGAGCGCATGATCGGTCCCGGCGACTTCATCCAGGCCACCGACAGCCACACCTGCATGGGCGGGTGCAACAACGCGCTGGCCTGGGGCGTGGGCTCCACCGAGTACGCCAACCTGATCTACGACGGCTTCACCCAGGTCGAGGTGCCGGAGTCGATCCGCTTCGAGCTCACCGGCGAGCTCGCCGACAACGTGACGGCCAAGGACGTGATGCTCCACGTCCTGCTCCACTACGCGCGGGCGCAACTGACGCTGAACCGGGTGATGGAGTTCACCGGTCCGGGCGTGGCCGGCCTGTCGATGGACGAGCGCGCCACCCTGACCAACATGGCCACCGAGTGCTCGGCGCGCACCGCCATCGTGATGGCCGACGAGAAGACGTACGCGTGGATCGCCGAGTACCGTCCCGACGCCGACGTCGAGGCGATGCGGCGGCGGTCGGTGGCGCCCGACCCGGACGCCGTCTACGCCGGCGGCGTCCACCACATTGACCTCTCGTCGATCGAGCCCATGGTGGCCCACCCGGGCGATCCCGACCACGGCATCCCCTCGGACCCGACCAACGGCGAGCTGATCAGGAACCTCGACCGGGTGGCGATCGACATCGCCTACGGCGGGAGCTGCACGGCGGGCAAGATCGACGACCTCGAGTTCTACCACCGGGTGGTCAAGGAGGCGGTGGACGCCGGACGCCGAGTGCCGGAGCGCGTTCGCTTCCTGATCCAGTTCGGCTCGCAGGCGGTGGAGCGCTACGCGCGCGAGAAGGGCTTCGTGGAGGACTTCGAGCGCGCCGGCGTCAAGCTCATCCAGCCCGGCTGCGGCGCCTGCATCGGCTGCGGCCCGGGCGTGTCAGAAACGGCCGACGAGGTCACCGTCTCGGCGATCAACCGCAATTACAAGGGCCGCTCGGGGCCGGGGCGTCTGTACCTCGCTTCGCCGCTCTCGGTGGCGGCGTCGGCGTTCGCGGGGTACATCACGGAGTACCGTCCGGGGATGTTCTCCTGAGCCGACTCCGGCGCCGTGAGCCGGAAGCTGGCGGGTGCGCAGCACGCGGCCCAGGAGGCCGTCCGCCTGCCGGCCGTGACTCACGACCCGAAGCGATAGCCCTGACGCGCCCGGACCTTGAAATCCGGATTCCGCGTCTCGACTTTGACCTTGCGGTAGCCGGTCTCGCCGGCCGCGTGCTCGGACTGGTAGCTGAGCAGGTAATAGCCGTTGGCCTCGTCGGCGATCTGGCGCAGCGGCACGATGAAGTTGTTGAAGGTTCCGAAGTACTCGCCGCCGGTGTCCGTCGACAGCTCGGTCAGGAAGTTCTGCTGGTTGCTGGTGAAGCCGACCGGCGTCAGGTCCACCGAGTAGACCGCGACGTTGTTGTCGTTGAGGGCCTGCTCGAGCTCAGGATAGAAGCGGGTGTCGGGCAGCGCGACGTTCGGGATGCTGGTGTCGAGGCGGCCGAAGCCGGTCGAGAAGAGCACCAGGCTCTTGCGGCCCACGACGTCGCGGGTCGCTTCGGCGACCAGGCGCATGCCGTCGTAGATGCGGGTCGTCTCGTCGCGCAGGTCCTTGCCTTCCGGGAGGTTGCTCAGCAGCGTCGGCTGACCCTCGGGCACCTCGGGACGCCGCGAGCCCCAGACGTTGGCCGGGTCCTTGCTGATCGTCGCGTCCTCGAGGGCGCGCAGCAGGGCCTGGCGGTCGCGGGTGAAGTCCTGGTGGACCTTGAGCTTGACGTCGTAGCTCACCACCGCCACCCAGTCGCCCGGCAGCATCTCCTCGCGCACCCAGCGCTCGGTCTTGCGCGCCGCCTCGAACTGCTGGCGCACCAGCGGGCTCGCCTCGCCGCCGCGGCGGAGCTGGTCGTGGAAGAAGAAGATGAAGTAGCGGTCGGCCGGCACTTCGTTGGCGGCCGGCTTGTTGATCCGCGAGGCGTCGTCGTCGCGGATCTCGAAACGGTTGCTGTAGAAGCTGGCGCCGGTCAGGGGCACGGCCGCGCCGGCGTCGGTGACGACGAAGTCGTCGGCGTCGAGGCCCACGATCACGTTGCCCTTCTTGTCGGTCACGAGCACGTCGAGGAGGACCTCGGAAACTTCGACGAGCTCGCCGAACTGGCCCTTCGGCTGCTCTTCCGTGGCGACGGCCGGGCCGGCGGTGAGACTCGCCGTCAGGACGGCGAGGAGCGTGAAGACGATTCGCTGGCGCATGATGTCTCCCTTCGATTCGTGGATGGCTGGTCGCTCGATCGGGCTGCGGAGCCGCCCGCGTGAAACAGAGGAGCAAATGCCGGGCCAGCCCGCGGAAATCCCCCCTCGGTCCCCCCTTTTTCAAAGGGGGGAGGCTGACTCCTCGCTTCGCATCGGCTCGGCGTCGCCCTGGGGTGGGCGTGCGTCCTCGCACGCGCGAGGCGAAGCGAGCCGTCAGGTACCCCCCTTTGAAAAAGGGGGGCAGGGGGGATTCCCGCGGCGAGGCCGCGGACGTCCTCCTGAGAGGACGATGGCGCCCTTCCCGAGATCGTGCTTGACCGCGGACGCCGCGAAGGGTATCCTTCGTCCTCCGCCGCTTCCCGCGAGGACGCGGCGCCAATCCGGGGCGTAGCTCAGCCTGGTAGAGCGCACGGTTCGGGACCGTGAGGTCGGAGGTTCAATTCCTCTCGCCCCGACCATCCCTCCCTCTCCCGTCCATCTTCCTTCTTCGGCTTGCGGCGCCGGCTGCGTCTGGCCTATCCTACGGCCACACCGTCCACCCGGCACGCGGCTGGCGTCCGCCACGGACCCGCGTCGGCTGAAAGGAGACCGCATGGACATCTACCTCGTCGTGATCATCCTCTACCTGGTGTTCCTGGTCGGCGTGGGCGTGGTCAAGAGCCGAGGCGTCAAGGACCAGGAGGGCTTCATGGTCGCCGGCCGCTCGGTCTCGGCGACCTTCCTGGTGGCGACGCTGGTGTGTACCTGGATCGGCTCGGGGAGCCTCTTCGGCGGCGCCGGCCGGGCCTACCGCGAGGGGTTCTCGGCGTTGTGGATGAGCGCCGGCGCGTGGGTGGGCATCGCCATCGTCTACTTCCTGGCTCCGCGGGTGCGCCGCATCGCCCAGTACACCGTGCCCGACATCCTGGAGATGCGCTACACGCCGGCGGCGCGGGTGCTCGGCACCCTGGCCATCGTCATCGCCTACCTGACGATCGCGAGCTACCAGTTCATGGGCGGCGGGCGCCTGCTCCACATCCTGGTGCCGTCGATCGACCCGTCCACCGGCCGGCTCTTCGCCTGCGCCTTCGTGGTGGTGGTGATCGCGCTCGCCGGCATGCGCTCGATCGTCTCCGTCGACCTGATCAACGGCATCATGATCACCCTCGGGATCCTGATCGCGGCGCCGATCGCGCTGTCGGCCGCCGGCGGCTGGTCGGGCCTGACCACGACCCTGCCGGAGACCCACTTCACCACCTTCGGCAACATCGGCTGGGCCTCGTGCCTGGGGCTCTTCTTCCCCACGCTCTTCCTGCTCCTCGGCGAGAGCGGCATGTACCAGAAGTTCATGTCCGCCAGGAGCGAGATCGACGCCAAGAAGGCGGTGATCGGCATGATCGTGGGCGTGATCGTCGTCGAGACGGTGCTCGACTCGGTGGCGATCTTCGGCGCCGGCGTCCACTGGGGCTCGGCGCCTTTCCAGGGCGCCGAGGGCATGGACCGCGCCACCACCGAGACCATCATCCTCTTCATGGCGCGCCACGACATGCCGACGCTGGCCGGCGTGATCTTGCTGGTGGGGGCGGTGGCGATCATCTTCTCGACCGCCACGACCTTCCTCATCGTGCCCTCGACCAACATCACCCGCGACCTCTACCAGCGCTTCATCAACCCCCAGGCGAGCCAGAAGGGAATGGTCCTCTTCCAGCGGCTGACCATCGTGGTCCTGGCGGCGGTGTCGCTGATCGTGACCAACTTCTTCACCAACGTGCTCGACATGGCGCTCTACGCCTACACTATGGTCGGCGCGGCGGTCACGCCGGCGCTGCTGGTGGCGTTCCTGTCGCGGCGGGTGACGCCGATCGCCGGCACCGTGTCGGTGGCGGCGGGCATGCTGGCGACGATCGTCTTCGGGGCGCTCAACCAGCTTGGCTGGGAGGAGCTACCGCTGGGCTTCGGCCTCGCCCTGCCGCTCGACTACGACTACATCGTCTACCCGGCGGCGACGGCGTCGCTGCTCTCGCTCGTCCTCGTCAGCCTGTTCACGCCGGCGCCGAGCGAGGAGAAATGGCGTCCGTTCTGGGCGAAGGCGGCGCAAGCCAAGGCGGATTAGGTGACGGGAGGACGGCGCGCGCCCGCGCCCTGGTGGGGCCGGTTCGAGATCCCCGACGGACAGGCGGGACGCTGGCGGATCGGTCCGTTCACCCTGTCGGCCCACTGGCGGCCGCCGGAGTGGCGCGTGGCCCGCGAGAGCGCGGGCGACCTGCTCGACGACGTCGTCGCCGTCGACTGCCCCGCCGATCCCGACGCGGTCGAGCCGCGGGGTGAGCTCGTGCGCATCGCGCCGGCGACGCCGCGCGGCGTGCTCGCGATCACGCCGAAGCTGGCGGACCGGCCGGTGGTGGCGAGGCCGGAGACGACGTTCCGCCTGCTTCCCGGAGCGCAGATCGACCTCTTCGTGAGCACGCCGGTGTGGCTCGAAGTCGGGATCGACGAGCCGCCGCAGACGATCCTGGACGAGGCGTCGTGGCGTCTGTCCGACACCTGGTTCGGCGCCGTCACCGGTCCTGGCGAGCTCTGTTACGCCATCCATACCGCCGCGCGCCTGCGTCTGGAGAACCTGCCGGTGCTGCCGCACCGGGCGGTCACCAAGGTGCGGCTCGAGAACCGGGCCGGCGAGACCGTCTCCCTCGAGCGGCTGAACCTGCCGTTTCCCCATCTCTCGCTCTACGCCGACGCCGGCGGCCACCTGTGGACCCAGGTCGTCAGCGTGAGGCTGGAAGCGGCCGACAAGCTGGCCGAGGTCGACCTGGGCGAGGGGCCGCCCGGGGAGGCGCGGGAGCCCAAGCGCGTGGCCGGCCCGCGCCTGGTCGTCCACCGCAACATCCTGGTGCGCGCCAAGAGCGCCATGCTGGACTGACGATGCAGGACTCCACCGCGAACGACGCCGCGTGGCTGCGCGGGATCTGGGAGCCGGTCAGCGGCTACCTGACGGCGCAGAAGCTGGTCGACTGGGCCTTGGCGGCCCTGGTCCTGCTCGTGGGCCTGCTGGCGGCGCGCCTCGCCCGCGCGACGTTCAGGCGGCTGATCGGCGTGCGGCTCCGGGCGCAGCACTCGCTGGTGGCGGAGAAGGGGATCTTCTACGCGGTGCTGGGGCTGGCGGCGATCACCGCGCTGCACGCCGCGGGCGCCGATCCCAGCGTGCTGCTCGGCGCCGCCGGCATCCTCACCCTGGCCCTCGGCTTCGCCTCGCAGACCACCGTCTCCAACCTGATCAGCGGCCTGTTCCTGGTCGGCGAGCAGGCGCTCAAGGTCGGCGACCTGATCCGCGTCGGCGCCAACGAGGGCTACGTGGTGTCGATCGACCTGCTGTCGATCAAGCTGCGCACCTTCAACAACGTGCTGGTGCGCCTGCCCAACGAGACCCTGCTCAAGTCGGAGATCGTCAACCTCAGCCACTACCCGATCCGGCGCCTCGACATCGCGCTCGGCGTGGCCTACAAGGAGGACCTCGGCCGCGTGCAGGACGTCCTCCTGGAGACGGCCGCGAAGAACCCCTACTGCCTCGACGAGCCCAAGCCGCTCTTCCTCGTCACCGGCTACGGGGACTCGGCGGTGCTGCTGCAGTTCTCCGTGTGGTTCACCCGCGACACCTATTGGGAGTCGATCCACCGCATGCGCCAGCGGGCCTTCGAGGCGCTCACCGCGGCGGGCGTCGAGATCCCGTTCCCGCACCGCAGCATTTACGCCGGCAGCGTCACCGAGCCGTTCCCGGTGCGGGTGGTCGGGGGGGAGGACGCTTCCGGGCGCTGAGCGGCGTCACGCCGCTGCACTGGACGGCGCGGGCCGGCCAGGTCGAGCTGGCGGCCTGGTGGATCGAGAAGGGCGCCGCCGTCGACGCCCGGACGCGCGCCGCGGCGACGTTGCCCTCTTCGTCGATCACCGTACGCAGGATCACCATCCCCTGGATCCGGCTCTTGCGCGCCTCCTCGGTGTAGCGCGGGCCCGGGTCATCCCGAGGCCGGATCCGAGCCGCAGTCTTGCCGATCAGGAGCATCGCGTGCCTCCCGGCGCCCAGCCTCTACCTAGCGCCGAAGCGCCGCCGGCGCCCCACCCCGCCGCGCGGGTCTCGAGTGCCGCGAGGTCGGTCGTCAAGGACGGATTGGTCCTTGACGACCGCAGGGCTTGTACACGTCAGGGACGGATTGGTCCTTGACGACCGCAGGGCTTGTACACGTCAGGGACGAACTCGTCCTTGACGATCGCAGGGCTTGTACACGTCAGGGACGAACCCGTCCTTGATGACCGTGATGGCTTTGCTCGTCAGGGACGAATCCGTCCTTGATGACCGCAGGGCTTGTGCTCGTCAGGGACGAATCCGTCCTTGACGACCACAGGGTTTGTGCTCGTCAAGGACGAACCCGTCCTTGAGGATCTTAGAGCTTGCGCTCCTCAAGGACGAACCCGTCTTGACGACCGTAGGGCTTGCGCCCGTCAAGGACTTTCGCGCCCGATGCCCCGAATGGACGGGCTCCCGGGTAGGGCAGGCTGTGCCTGCCGATCCGCGGCTCCGCAGCGGCGTCCCGTCCATTCGGGGGCGGGGACGGCGTCTCAGGTCCGTCGCACCAGTATCTTGCCGGCCAGCTCCAGCGCCGCCGCGCCCGCCGCCTCCAGGAAGCTGGCGATCGACGCCGGCGAGCGCGCCAGCCCGTCGGCGAGGTTCAACGCCTCCGTCAGCTCCGGATTGCCGTGGCGCAGCCGGCCGACGGCGCGGCCGTCGCGATAGAGCACCGGACCGCCGGCGTCCTCCGGGTCGACGGAGAAGCTGCGCGCGCGGTCGACGAGCGGCAGGAAGGCCGCGGCGAGCAGGGCCGTGTCGCGGTCAGTCAAGGTGCCGAAGGGCTCGTCGCCGTCCTCCGGATTCTCCCAGAGACGAAAAAGGCCGTAGCGCTCGTCGCCCAAGGGGACGACGCGCCAGAAGCCGCCGGTCACCGCCTCGCCGGCGGTCACGGGGTCGTCGTGTTGGTCGAGCTGGCGGAGGTAGGCGGGGTGGAACGCGTTGACGGGGGTAGAATCGTCGTGATCGGGCATGGGACTGTGTCTCCTTTGCCTGGTCGGGCTCGGGCGAGGTACAAGCTCGCTCGGGCCGTCTTGTTGATGGGCAGACGCTCAGTTACCGCCAAAGAGTAACGAAGAAACCGGCGAAAGTCAAGCGAAAAGGCCGGGTTTCTTTCGATCCGGTCGGGGACGAATCGTGGTACCCTCTTGGATGCCGCAACGGAGGCGACTATGGCCGAATTGACGATCAGCCAGGACATTCGACCCATCTCCGACCTGAAGGCCGGCGGGAGCGAGATCGTGGCGCAAGCGGCTCAGACAGGCCGTCCCGTCGTGCTGACACGGCACGGCCGCGGGGTCGCCGTGGTGCTGGCGGTCGACGACTACGAGCGCCTCCACCAGGCGGCTGAAAGGGGCGCCCTGGCAGCCGCGCTCCGCGAAGGAGAGCGGGACGTCGAAGCCGGTCGCACTCTCACCCACGGCGAGATGCGAGCCAAGTGGCTCAAGAACCGTCCCGAGGCCGAGTAGTGGCAGTCGTGATACGATTGGCGCCATGATGCAGAAAGAGGAAGTCCTCGCAGCCGCACTGGAGCTGCCCGAGTCCAGCCGGGCCGACATCGCCGACCGGCTCCTTCAGAGTCTCGACACCGCCGACCAGCGGGAAATCGATGCCCTGTGGGCCGAGGAGGCGGAATCTCGTATCGATGCCTTCGATCGGGGCGAGCTCGAAGCGATCTCCGGTCCCGAGGTCTTCGCCTCCATCAAGGCGCGTCGGCGCGCATGAACTACCGCCTTCTCCTGCCAGCTCGCGACGAGCTTGAAGAGGCGATCGAATTCTACAACCAGCGACGACGAGGGCTGGGCTATGAGTTTGCCCAAGAGGTTGAGAGCGCGATCTCTCGAATCCTCGCCTTTCCTCGTGCATGGCCCGTAGTGTCCCCCAGGGCTCGCCGCTGCCGGACTCGACGCTTCCCGTACGGCGTGATCTACCAGATCCGGGAGGATGAGATTCTGGTCGTCGCAGTCGCGCACCTCAAACGTCGACCTCTTTACTGGAAGGACCGTCTCACCTGAACCGTCGCCGAGGGCGCCGCTCTGCCGGCGCCCTCGGCGGGTCCTCCGGCCAGCCCCTGGCAGCCGCTCTCCGCGAAGGAGAGCGGGACGTCGAAGCTGGCGCACGCTCACCCACGACGAGATGCGAGCCAAGTGGCTCAAGAACGTTACGCAGGGTCTGATCCCTCACTTGGCCAGGGTCGCCGGGACCTTTGGAAAGGGTCGACCGTAGCTCTTGATCTTCGACCCTGAAAGGGTCCTATCAGCCCGTCCTGACTTTCCCAACGTTAACAAAACGCCAGCTTTCGTAATCGAACTCAGCGTGCCACACCGCCACATCAATCGTCCTTAGCCTCCTTCCCTTCTCGTCATCATGAGAGTGGGCCATGAGACTCCGCTGGATTTGGTCGTGTAATGCATGGCGAAAGAAATCTGCCGCGTCATCGATCTCGTTCTTGCTTGGGGGGAGTCCATCGAACACTGAGAAGTACCCGCTGCATAACTGATCAAACTCTTGCCTCGTTCTACAAAGATACATCGCAGCCCAGATCATATCCACCCATCGTGACGCCGCAGTTGCTGATTCCAGATCGACGAAGGCTATACCTCCTGCATCCTTTACGATAGTGTTGAAATCATCGGCCGCCAATATGACAAGAGATTCGCAGCCGTTGACCCATGGTTTCCTCCCATGCTCAAATCTGTCAATTGGAATATCATGCAAGGAGGCTAGAGTCCTGCCCGCCTCTTCTATAGCGCTATGCCGGCGAGTCTCCTCCAAGACTCCAATGACTTTTCCCGGCAAGAACTCCTTCAATACCGCCAAGCCGGAGACCTGTACGGTCTTGGCCACACAGCTGTATCCTGCTTCATTCACTATTTCTCCCAAATCTCTGATGCGTTGCACGACGCTTCGATTTACACATATCCTCAGCTTGAGTCTTGTTTCGTCATCGGCAGTTAGAACGAAAACTGGAGACGCGCCGAGATCAGAAATATTTTCTAATGAGACGATACGCATCCCTGTCCCTCTTATGCACGCTGAGTTCCGGTGGATCAAGGACTCTACAATATCCGTCGTTAGCTCGATCCAAGATTGAGCACTCCACAGTATTCCAAAATGAGGCTCGAGCAAAGCCTGCACATTCTCAACGGAATCATCCACGAGAATGAATGCGTTATCCCGGCCTAGGGCGATGTTCTTTGGCGCCCCACCACAGCAGACAATCTGTGAAATTAATGAGTCGAACCCCCACAGACACAACCACTTTAGTATCATAGATTCGTGACTCTTGGGACGACTCGTAACCAGAACTATGTCGCAGAATAGCGACAATGCAGAGATCATCTCGACGCTACCCACTCTAGGTTTCGAGAACTCTATTGAACATGGCGACCGCAGGAATGCATGAGTATCTATACAACTTGTTCTGATCGAGCAAAGATCTGTAAGAACTCCATCAAAATCTATGGCGAGCTTCATATCCATCTCCTCTATTCGGACGTATTATCGCTTTCCTGCCGCTTCTTCGTGTTGAGCCGCGATGTAGAGTCGTTCCAATTCATCTTCGTACATAGATATAATCTCGTCGTAGAAGCTCGACCTTTTCTGTCGATAGAAGCGAATATATGCCTGCGCCTTGAGAATATGCAGTCTGATTCTTGGAGCCGCCTCGCATACAGTAGGTACTCCAGCCGGCTCGCCTTTCCAGCAATTTGTGTCGACTCGATACTCGTCGAGGACCCCCCTGTTAATCGCTTCGTGATAGCCGTAAGTCCCCGGGTGTGCCGTATAGATGTTAAAGAGGGAGAAGTCTGCGTCGAGATCCAGAGCAAATCGGATGGTATCCTCCATCGTATCTTCTGTGTCGTCAATCGAACCGAGAATAAAGCTTGTGGTTGCTTGTAGTTTAAATCGTCTGCACAACTTGACGGCATCCACTACCTGTTGGTTGGTAACGCCCTTGCGAATTTCAGTCTCAAGAAGCTCCTCATTCCCTGTTTCAACACCGAAGAATATTCCTCGACACCCTGACCGGTGTAACAGCTCCGCTAGATCGGCGTCAATCTTATCGGTGCGAATGTTGCACACGTATGTTAGATTCATGGGTTCCAGTCCTCTTGCCAACTCGATGGTCCTTTGTCTATTCATTGTAAAGGTATCGTCCCAGAATTGAATACTCTCAACTCCATAGTTGTTTTTCAAAAGCTTCACTTCCTCTATTACATTCTCTACAGATCTTTCTCTGTACTTTCCTCCATTCATTCCGCCATTAGCAGAAAGACAGAATGAACATAGAAATCCACAGCCACGTGTCGTCATCATGGTGGCGAATGGTTCCCTCATCTCCCGGTGAGGAGATGCCTTGTACAAACCCCTCTGTACCTTGGAATGCTCAGGGAAAGGTATGGAATCAAGATCCTTGATATAGCCTTGCATAGTCCTCTTAACTGTCGTCTCCGTGGACTCCTTATATGCACATCCTCGGACCTCGTTAAGCGGTCTATGGCTGAGAAAATCCCTTAGCCCTAGCTCAGCGTCGCCAATGAATACTATATCGAAACCATCTGCCAGACTTTCTGACACTCTAAATGACGAGTATGGTCCTCCTGCGAATCTATATCTACTGGTAACGTTCTGTGCGATCTCGCGGCAAAGTGGATACGTGGAGGTATTCGTCGTTACGCCAACGATGTCCGGATTCCATTTGTTGATCTCGCCAATCAAATGGGAGTTGCAGTCATAAAACTCCCCTTCGAATATGCGAAATTCTCCAAGGTCTTCGCAGAACGACGCGAGGTAAAAAAGACCTAAGCAAGGTGTCACGCTCTTTATTGTATACTCGTCCCCATATACAAGCTTGGAGAACGGAGGGCTAACCAGGGCAATTCTTGGCTTCTTGGGTAGATTCGGGATGTGGCTGTCGTCGAGTATCGTGTTCATTCGAAATCCTCCTTATGCTGTGTAGTTTGTTTACACTATGCGGTTACTCGCGCTGAATAGCTACTTGCAGGGAGCTTGTCACTGCCAAATAGGTGAAGTGTCCAAAGTACGGGCGCAAGCGTTTGTCGTAGAACCCTTGGAAGGGAGATAAACTGCCGGCTTGGCTTGTCATGATTTCCCTCCTCGCTGTGTCATCTTCTCCAGGCAGGGGAGAGTCTGCACAGAACCGCGCCGGCCTGTCAAGGGGAGCTCACGGGGCAGTACAGGCCAGCAGCCCACCTCTCCCGGCCACTGCTGACCACAAGCGGGAGACGCGGCATGCCTGCGAGCTCGACGCCGCGAGGGGCGACGAGGTCGGTCCCGTCGCGGGCTCTGCGCCTCCCTTCCGGCGGCCCGACCACTGACGGCGATCGACCGGGATCGTCAGGCGGAGCCTGACCTACGGCTGGAGGACGAGCCGGGCGTCATGGACGCAAGTCTCGCTCGTCTGTCGCGTTCCGTCCCCTGCTGAGGACGATCAGGCGGCCGTGAAGCCGCCCGGGACCGTCCTGAGGACGGTTTGTCGTCGTCAAATCGCGTCCGGGACGCTCGGTCGCCTCCCAAAGGCGGGTCGGTCCCTGCGTCGGGATCCGCCTCTATCCTGCCGAGCACTCCAGGTCTCTTCGCGGGTCGCTCGCTCGGACACGGAAACGAAGGGTGCCGAAGGACGAGCTCGAGGAAGCGAGAAGGCGAGCATGGCCCGCCGCGGCGGCGCGCGAGTGGAAGCTGGATCGCACGGATGGCTGATGGCGCGTGATACGCTGCGGCCGTCCCGGTCCAACGGCTTTCGTAGGAGAACCAAGCATGGTGCGATCGCGCGTCCTCCCGTCCGTCCTCCTCCTCCTGCTCACCGCGGCCCCCGTCGCCGCCCAGACCGCCCCCGATCCTCCGGCCAGCTTCGACGACGAGCTCTTCAAGGGCCTCGCGTGGCGCGAGGTCGGTCCCTACCGCGGCGGACGCGCGGCCGCCGTCGCCGGCATCCCCCGTCATCCCGACGTCTACTACTTCGGCGCCACCGGCGGCGGGGTGTGGAAGACGACCGACGGCGGCAAGAGCTGGGCCAGCGTCTCCGACGGCTTCTTCGGCGGCTCGATCGGCGCCGTCGCCGTCTCCGAGTGGGACCCCAACGTGGTCTACGTGGGCGGCGGCGAGAAGACCGTGCGCGGCAACGTCTCCCACGGCGACGGGATGTGGAAGTCGACCGACGCCGGCAAGACCTGGAAGCACGTCGGCCTCGGCGACAGCCGCCACGTGCCGCGCATCCGCATCCACCCGAAGGACCCGGACCTCGTCTACGTCGCCGCCCTCGGCCACCTCTTCGGCCCCAACGAGGAACGCGGCGTCTTCCGCTCCAGGGACGGCGGCGCGACGTGGCAGAAGATCCACTACGTCTCCGCCGAGGCCGGCGCCGTCGACCTCGCCATGGACCCGACCAACCCGCGAATCCTCTACGCCAGCTTCTGGCGGGTGCGGCGCACGCCCTACAGCCTCGAGTCCGGCGGCGAGGGCTCGAGCCTGTGGAAGTCGAGCGACGGCGGCGACACCTGGGAGGAGCTCTCCGGCAAGCCCGGCCTGCCAAAACCGCCGCTCGGCATCATCGGCGTCACCGTCTCGCCCACCGACCCGGAGAACCTCTACGCCATCGTCGAGGCCGAGAAGGGCGGCGTCTTCCGCTCGCGGGACGGCGGCGAGACCTGGAGCAGGACCAACGACGAGCGCGACCTGCGCCAGCGCGCCTGGTACTACACGCGCATCTACGCCGACCCGGCCGACGAGGAGTCGGTCTACGTGGTCAACGTGCGCTTCCACCACTCGAAGGACGGCGGCCGCACCTTCCGCCAGATCGGCACCCCCCACGGCGACAACCACGACCTGTGGATCGCCCCCGAGGACCCGCTGCGCATGATCGAGTCCAACGACGGCGGCGCCAACGTCAGCTACGACGGCGGCGAGACCTGGACCGGGCAGGACAACCAGCCCACCGCCCAGTTCTACCGCGTGTCGACCGACGACGACTTCCCCTACCGCCTGCTCGGCGGCCAGCAGGACAACTCGGCCGTGCGCATCCGCTCGCGCGGCAGCTTCGGCGGCATCGGCGTGCGCGACTGGGAGCCCACCGCCGGCGGCGAGAGCGGCCACGTCGTGGCCAAGCCCGGCGATCCCGACGTCGTCTACGGCGGCTCCTACGGCGGCTTCCTGGTGCGCGTCAACCATCGCACCGGCGAGCGCGCGATGGTCAACGTGTGGCCCGACGACCCGATGGGCTGGGGCGCCGCCGAGCTCACTTACCGCTTCCAGTGGAACTACCCGATCTTTTTCTCGCCCCACGACCCGGACGTGCTCTACGCCGCCGGCAACGTGCTCTTCAAGACCGTGAACGGCGGCGGGAGCTGGCAGGCGGTGAGCGGCGACCTGACCCGCAACGACAAGTCGAAGATGGGCCCCTCGGGGGGAGCGATCACCAAGGACAACACCAGCGTCGAATACTACGGCACGATCTTCGCCGCGCTCGAGTCGCCGCACGCGGCGGGCGTGCTGTGGGCTGCCTCGGACGACGGCCTCGTCCACGTCACGCGCGACGGCGGCGAGACCTGGGAGAACGTGACGCCGGCGGGCGTGCCGGAGTGGGTGCAGTGGAACTCGATCGAGGCCCACCCCTTCGAGCCCGGCGGCCTCTATGCCGCCGGCACCCGCTACAAGCTCGACGACTTCCAGCCCTACCTCTACAAGACCACCGACTACGGCAAGACCTGGACCAAGATCACCGCGGGCATCGACGCCGCCCACTTCACCCGCGTGGTCCGCGCCGACCCGGACCGCCGCGGCCTGCTCTACGCCGGCACCGAGAACGGCGTCTACGTCTCCTTCGACGACGGCGGCGGTTGGAGCCCGCTGCAGCTCAACCTGCCGCTGGTGCCCATCACCGACCTGGCGGTCAAGGAGAAGGACCTGGTGGCCGCCACCCAGGGCCGCGGCTATTGGATCCTCGACGACCTGACGCCGCTGCACCAGCTCACCGGCGCCTCCACCGCCGGCCCGCACCTCTTCGCGCCCCGCGCCACCTGGCGGGTGGCGGGCGGCGGCGGATTCGGCCGCGGACCGCGCAACGTCGGCACCAACCCGCCGGCGGGCGTCATCCTCTCCTACTACCTCCCGAAAGAGGCGGCGGAGAACGCGGAGACCGAGGTCGCCGTCGAGATCCTCGCCGAGGACGGCACGGCGATCCGCAAGTACACGCGCAAGCCGCCCGAAGGCGCCGAGGAGGAGGAAGGCGAACGCCGCCGCGGCGAGGAGGACCTGCGCCAGGTCGCCGCCGAGCCGGGCGTCAACCGTTTCGCCTGGGACCTCAGCTACCCGCCGGCCGAACGCTTCCCGGGCATGATCCTGTGGAACGACGACCTCGAGGGTCCGCGGGCGGTGCCGGGCACCTATACGGCGCGGCTCGCCGTGGGCGAGTGGAGCGCCGAGGTGCCGTTCGAGGTGGTGGTCGATCCGCGCTCCGCGGCCGACCAGGAGGACCTCGAGGCGCAGTTCGCCCTGCACCTCGAGATCCGCGACGCCTTGACCCGCGTCCACGGGGAGATCGGGCGCCTGCGCGAGCTGCGGCGGCAGCTCGAAGACCTGGAGAAGCGCTTCAAGGACGACGAGGGCGCCGCCGAGGTGCGCCAGGCCGCCGAGGCCCTGAGAGAGAAGCTCGAGCCGATCGAAAAGGCGCTCTATCAGACTCAGAACAAGAGCCGCCAGGACCCGCTCAACTTCCCGATCCGTTTGAACGACAAGCTCGCCGCCGTGATGCAGGCCGTCGCCTTCGGCGACGTCCGTCCGACCGAGCAGAGCCGGGCCGTCTTCGCCGAGCTCTCGGTGGCGGTCGACGCGGAGCTGGCGAAGCTCGCCAAGGTCTGGGAGGAGGACGTGCCGGCGTTCAACGAGCTCGTGCGGGAGAAGGAGGTTCCGGTGCTGGCGGTGCTGGAGAAAGACGCGGAGGAGGCGTCCGCGAAACCGAAAGCTCAGTGATATCATCGGACCATGGAGCCGACTCCTCCACTCTCTGAGGCCGACGTTCTCGACGAGATCGTAGGCCGCCTGACCCGCGACCTGGATCCGGAGCACGTGTACCTGTTCGGCTCGCGCGCCCGTGGCGATAGCGAAAGCGACAGTGACTACGACATTCTCATCGTGGTCACCGATTCCGACCTCCCTGGCTACGCCAGGGACCGCATCGCGCTGCGCGCTCTACGGGGATTGCGAGTGCCGGTCGACGTCATCGTGCTCACTCGCGAGGAGTTCGACCGCAAGCGCGGCGTCGCTTGCTCGCTGCCCGCTACGGTGGAGCGCGAAGGGAAGCTTCTCTATGCCGCCTGAGGACCTGGAGGAGGTTCGCGCCTGGTTGACCAAGGCGGACCATGACCTTCAGGCCGCTGCATATCTGGCGGACGCCGAGCAGCCGTTGCTCGACATTGTCGTCTACCACTGTCAGCAGGCGGCGGAGAAGGCCCTGAAGGGATTCCTGACCTTCAAGAACAGCCCTTTCGCGAAGACCCATGCCCTCGGTCCTCTGGTCGAGCAGGCTTCGGATCTCGACGCCGGGTTCGAAGCTCTGCTCGACCATGCCGAGAATCTCAGCCCGTTCGCATGGCGCTTTCGGTATCCGGGTGAGCTTCTCGTACCGGATGAAGACGAAGCCCGGAATCGCGCAAGGTCCCCTTGCCGCTGAACGCGGACGCCGCCCATCGGATAAGCTCCGTGGAGAGCCGGAGCGCGACGAGAAGGAGGCCAGGATGAAGCTGCCCGAGAACTGGAGCCTGCCGGAGCCCATCAAGGTGCGCTTCGGCCAAACCCACGGCCAGCAACGGGCCATGCTCGAGGAAGGCCATCTGCTGCTCATCCTGCACGAGCTGCCGCATTGGGGCGACCGTCGGCGCGAGGGGCAGCTCTTCTGGCGCAATCCTCAGGGAGAGTGGCAGTTCAGCGGCCGGGGCAACGGCTTGCCGGCCCTGCGCAACCACGTCAAGGAATACGTGGCGGCGGAGGAGGAGCTCGACCGCCGGTACGACGCGGCCAAGACCGCGTCGGACTATTTCCGGCTGCTGGAAGACCTGGCGCCGGTGCGCCTCGCCGCCCGCAACCTGCACCACGCGTTGCAGCAGGCGCGCGAAGGCGTCCCCGAGGACCGCGACCTGATCGACCTGCGCGACGCCGCCGCCGAGTGCGCCCGCAACCTCGAGCTGCTCTACGGGAGCGGCAAGAACGCCCTCGACTTCGAGATCGCCAAGGAGTCGGAACGCCAGGCGCGTCTGGCCGAGCAGTCGGTCTACATCGCCAACCGTCTCAACGTGATCGTCGCCATCTTCTTCCCGCTGACGGCGATCGCCGGCATCTTCGGCATGAACTTGGCGACCGGCCTCGAGACGGCGTCGCCGGTGCTCTTCTGGTGGGTGCTGGTTGGCGGCGTCGTCATCGGGTTCGTGGTGCGGGGGTGGGTTTTGACCAAGCCGGGGAAGGAGAAACCGTGACGGACAAGATCAACCTGCGCGAAAAGCTCGACTCCTTTAAGGAGCATTGGAGCCCGAAGATCCTGGCGGAGCTCAACGGACAGCACGTCAAGCTCGCCAAGCTCAAGGGCGACTTCGTCTGGCATCACCACGAGAACGAGGACGAGCTCTTCCTCGTCGTCTCCGGGCGCCTGCGCATGGACTTCCGCGACCGCGAGGTGTGGCTCGATCCGGGCGAGCTCATCGTCGTCCCGCGCGGCGTCGAGCATCGACCCTGCGCCGAGGAGGAAGTCGAGATCCTGCTCTTCGAGCCGGCTTCGACTCTGAACACCGGCAACGTCCGCGACGAGCGCACCGTCGAAAGGCTCGATCGCGTCTGATCGAAACCTACGACGCCATCTGTTCGAGCTGGTAGAGCCAGCCGCCGTGGGGCGTCGCCTGGCGGGTCAGCTTCACCGAACCGCCGAGAAGCGGGGACTCCGCCCAGCCTTGGGGATCGGGCGCGGAGATCCGATAGGAGCCGCCTTCGAGCACCCGGACCTCGAAGCTCACCTCCTCGCCTCGCGCATCGACGAGCCAGAGCTCGCCTACGCCCGCCCGGGCCGGCTATTCTCGTAGACCCTGGCAGAAAAGGTACTCCTGCTCGCCAAGGCTGTCAACTCTGATCAACTCTGAGGTTTTCCGATGGCGGTTCCACTCCGGTAGGATCGCGGCTCTGATGCCACGATCGCGTCGCCCGTAGGAGAACGCATGACCGAGACCGACCGCTATCGCCAACACCTCGACACCCTCGACCGGCAGCTCGCCCGCGCGCTGGAGACGGCGGCCCGCCAGGGCCGCGGCTACGACGCCGTCGTCTTCCACTCCGGACGCGCCGCCGTCTACCACCGCGACGACGAAGCCGTGCCCTTCCGCGCCAGCGCCCACTTCCGGCGCTGGACGCCGCTCGACGGGCCCGAGCACGTCGTGCTGGCGCGGCCGGGGGCCAGACCTCGCGTCGTCCGGGTGCGCCCCCGCGACTACTGGTACGACACGTCGCCGCCGCCCCCCTCGTACTGGGAAGAGGCCGTGGACCTCGCCGAGGTCGGGTCGTTCAAGGACGTCAAGGACGCCCTCGACCTGCCGCCCCGCACCGCCTACGTCGGGCCGACGCCGAAGGCGGCCGAGGAGCTCGGCCTGCCGGCCGACGCCGTGGAGCCCGAGGAGCTCATGGCGCCCCTCGACTGGCTGCGCGCCTACAAGACCGAGCACGAGGTCTCCCGCGTCGCCCGCGCCGCCGAGAAGACCGCCGGGGGGCACGAGCGGGCGCGCAAGGCGTTCAAGTCGTGGTCGTCGGAGCGCGAGATCTACTGGGCCTACCTCGAGGCCTCCGACCAGCTCGAGATCGAGAACCCCTACGTGCCCATCGTGGCGCTCGACGAGAAGGCCGCCATCCTCCACTACCAGGAGAAGCGCGGCGCCGAGGCGGCGCCGGGCAAGGTGCTGCTCATCGACGCCGGCGGCGCCTGCGAGGGCTACGCCGCCGACGTGACCCGCACCTGGGCCCAGGACGACTGCGACGGCGTCTACCTGACGCTGCTCGAGGCCGTCGACCGGCTCGAGCGCGAGCTGGTGGCCATGGTCACGCCGGGACGTCCCTACCTCGAGATCCACCTCGCCGCCTACCGCGGCGTCAGCCGTCTGCTGGTGGAGACGGGGCTGGTGAGGACGAGCGTCGACGAGGCGGTCGAGCGTCGCATCACCTCGGCGTTCTTCCCCCACGGCGTCGGGCACCAGATCGGCCTCCAGGTCCACGACGTCGGCGGCCACCAAGCCGGGCCCGAAGGCGGCAAGGCGCCGCCGCCCGAGGAGCATCCCTTCCTGCGCAACACCCGGATCCTCGAGCCCGGCCACGTGGTGACGATCGAGCCCGGGCTGTACTTCATCTCCATGCTCCTCGAGCCCTGGCGCGCGGGCGAGAGCGCCGCGGCGATCGACTGGGCGCTCGTCGACCGGCTGACGCCCCACGGCGGCATCCGCATCGAGGACAACGTGGTCTGCACCGACGGCGAGCCGCGCGACCTGACGCGCCCGCTTCTCGCCGGTCCGCGGGGGGAATAGCATGAGCATTCCCGTCAAGCCGATCTTCCTGTTCGCCGACAGCCAGCTCCTCTTCTGGCGCGACGAGGACCGCCCGTGGCTCGAGCGGGTGCGCCGCGAGGTCGACGCCGCGCGCCCCAAGGCCGCTTACGTCGGCGCCTCGAACGGCGATCAGCCGGAGTTCTTCGAGCTCTTTCGCGGCGCCATGGAGAGCGTCGGCGTCACCGACTGCCGCATGATCCCCACCGAGCCTTCGGAGGAGGACGTGGAGTACTTCGGCCGGGCGGACCTGGTGATGCTTGCGGGTGGCGAGGTTCGCCGCGGCTGGCGCGCCTTCAAGAAGAACGGCCTCAGGCAGAAGGTCATCGAGCGCTACTACGCCGGCGCGGTGCTGATGGGCGTGTCGGCCGGCGCGGTGCAGCTCGGGCTCTACGGCTTCCACCAGGACGAGGAGAGCGGCAAGCTCAAGGTCTTCGAGACCTTCAAGCTGGTGCCGGCGCTGATCGACGTCCACGACGAGCCGGACTGGGCGCGGCTCCAGCGCTGCCTGATCCGCGCCGGTGAGGACGTCCGCGGCCTCGGCATCCCGTCCGGCGCCGGCGCCGTCCTCCACCAGGACCTCACCCTCGAGCCCGTCCGCCGGTCGCTGGTGGAGCTCGCTCAGGAGGAGGGGGAGGTCAAACAATCGCTGATCTTCCCGCCGGGCGAGGACGGCGGCGACGAAATCCCCCCTGACGCAACCGAGTGAAGCTCTACGCGATCAGCGACCTCCACCTCGCCAACGCGCCCAACCGCGAGGCGCTGCGCGAGCTCCCGCCCCATCCCGACGACGGCCTGATCGTGGCCGGCGACGTGGGCGAGTCCGAGCTTCACCTCTACTACGCGCTCGACGTGCTGGCGCCGCGCTTCAAGGCGCTCTACTGGGTGCCGGGCAACCACGACCTGTGGACTCTGCACCACGACCCGTACCCGCTGCGCGGCGAGGCCAAGTACCGGCGAATGGTGGAGATCTGCCGCGGCTACGGGGTGCGCACGCCGGAGGACCCGTACGATCCGTGGCCCGAGACCTACGGCGGCGTTTCCTACCTGGTGGCGCCGGCGTTCGTGGGCTACGACTACAGCTTCCGTCCTCCCGCGGTGGCGGAGGACGACGCCGTGGAATGGGCGGCGCAGTCAGGGGTGATGTGCAGCGACGAGGTGCTCTTGCACCCCGATCCCCATCCCACGCGCCAGGCCTGGTGCCGGGAGCGGGTTCGCTACACCGAGCGCCGGCTCGCGGCGGCGGCGGCGACGGGCCGCCGCCTGGTGCTGGTGAACCACTACCCGTTGCGCCAGGACCTCTTCGAGCTGCGGCGCATCCCGCGCTTCTCGATCTGGTGCGGCACCACCGCCACCGAGGACTGGCACCGGCGTTTTCCGGTGGCGGCGGCGGTCTACGGCCACGTCCACATCAAGGGCACCCATTTCCGCGACGGCGTGCGCTTCGAGGAGGTCTCGCTCGGCTACCCTCGCGACTGGAGCCGCCAGCACGGCGTCGCGTCCTACCTGCGTCAGATCCTGCCGGAGCCCGAGCCCGGACCTTGGACGACGGGCCAGGTCCGCTTCCACTGACTGCGGCGGAAGCCCAGCCGGCGAGGACGCACGAAGCATGGTCAGCGGCGGATCGAGAGCGCGATCTCCTCGAGGTGCTCGCGCCGGATGATTCGCTCGAGCTCGCGGATGCGCTGCCGGCGGACGTCGCTCCGGAGCCGTTCCTCGGCGGCCGCGAAGCTCATGGGACGGGCGTCGCGCGAGGCGCGGAGCTCGAAGATCCACAGGCCCGATTCGAGACGGAGGAGGCCGCTGCGCTCGCCGGGGCTCATCTGACGCAGGGCCTTGCCGGCGACCGCTCCCCAGGCGGCGATCTGGCGCGAAGTCTGCCAGCCCAGGAGGCCCCCGTCCGCGGCCGACGGATGGATCGAGTAGCGGCGAGCCGCGTCCTCGAAGGCCAGCTCGCCGGCCCGGAGCCGGCGAGCGACCTCGACGGCGTGGCGGACCCGGTCCGGGTCGTCCCCCTTGCCGAAGTGGATCACGGCGAGCTCGTAGCCCGACTCCTCGCTGTAGCGCCGGGGGTGCGCCGCGAATTGGCGGCGCAGCTCTTCTTCGCCAGGCTCTCGCCAACGCTCGTCGACGCGGCGCACGAGCTCACGGCGGGCCAGGATCCCCAGGTGCTGCCAGCGCAGGGACGCGGCCACCGCCGGATCGCGGTCGAGCTCCTCGGAGGTGGCTCGGCGCACGCCCAGGACGCCGAGCGCCCAGGAGCGCAGGAGCCCGTCGAGCTGGGCCGGCCGCAAGTCCGACGGCTTCTCGCCGGGAAACTTCAGGTCCACGAGCACGGCCAGCTCCTCGGCGCTCAGCCGGTAGCCCTCCACCTCGAGCGCGATCGGGCCCGAATGCCGGAACCGGGGGTCCGCTGCGGCGAGGAGACGCTCCTGGAAGTCGGCCCACCGCTCCTGACCCCGTTGCCGCGCGAGGTTGGCACGAAGCCTGGTCCGCACCTCGTCCAGGGTCGGGACCTGGGCCTTCCGAACCTCTTCGCAGAGGAAGATCGACAGACCGCCGCCGTGCTCGACCACGCCGCTGATCTCGCCCGGTGCCAGCTCGCGCAGGGCCGCGCCCACTTCCGCGGGCAGCTCTTCGGGGGCGAGATACCCGAGAAGCCCGTCGCGAAAGCGGGTCTGGGACTCGGACTCGCGGTGGGCCACGTCCTTGAAATCGGCACCCTCCGACAACTGACGGTGGATCTCCCGCATGCGCTCCCGGGTCGCCGCCGCGTCCTGCCCCAGGCGCTTGTAGACGTTGCGCAATCGCAGCTTGCGCGGCCTGCGGAAGGCCTCGGGATGGTCGCGGCGGAAGGTTTCGACCTCCTCGTCGCTGATCGTGACCGTGGCCTGGACCTCTTCGCGCAGCGCCGCCATCAGCACCTGCTGGCGCATGGCCTCGATCTCGAGACGGGTGCGCGGCTCTTGCTCCCCGCCGCGTTGCCGGGTGATCTCCGCCATGGAGAGGACGAAGACCATTTCGCGGACGGCGTCCGGGCCGTCGTCGAGCTCGTGGACCGTCCGCCAGCTCTCGTAGTCGGCCCGTTCGAGGCTGCCGCCTCGCCAGGCCGCGACCGAAGGTCGGCCCCGGCCGGCGATCAGCGTGTGATACCGGCCCGCCGCCAGCCCCGTCCACGTCTCGCTTTCGCCTCCCGGCCAGATCACGCGCACCGCCGCCACCTCGGGATTCGCGCCGAGGCCGAAGAGGACGCGCGGATCGCCGGCCGAGAGATAGCTGCCGTCGGTCGCCACGCGGCGCCACGGCGTTCTCGAGCCGTCGCCGCGCACGACGGCGACCCGGGCGCCGAGGGCGTCGCGTCCGTCCTCGCGGGTCAGGAGGCGCAGCCCCAACCAGGCGTTGCCGTCGTCGGCGCGGCCCAGGAGCAGCCGCGCCGGACCGTTGTTGTTGGTGAGCAGGAGGTCGCTGCGGCCGTCGTTGTCGACGTCGCCTACGGCCACGCCGCGGCTCACCTCCAGGCGCGCGAAGCTCTCCCCGGCCTCGGCGCTCGCCTGGACGAAGGTCCCGTCGCCGCGGTTCTTGAAGAGCTGGTTGGGCTGTTTCAGAGGGAAGGGATCCCCGGCCAGGGCCTGGGCCTCGATCACCCTCACCGCGCCGTTGGCCACTGCCACGTCGAGCCAACCGTCGTTGTCGACGTCGACGAGCGCGGTGCCGAAGCCGGTGGCGGCGAGGCTCGGCGCCCCGAGGCCGCTCGCGGCCGACCGGTCGTGGAAGAGCCCGCGGCCGTCGTTGACGTAGAGCGTGTTGGTGTCGGCGTTGAGATGGGTCATGAAGAGGTCGTCGTCGCCGTCGTTGTCGACGTCTCCGGCCACCACCCCCATCGAGGCCTGGGCGTGGCCGAGAAGGGACGCCGCGCTGCCGCTCTCGAGGGCGACGTTCTCGAAACGCGGCACGCCCCCCTCGGAGCCGAGGTTGCGCCACAGGAAGTTGCGCCGCAGGTCGTTGGCCACGTAGAGGTCGAGCCGGCCGTCGAGGTCGAAGTCGGCGGCCACGACGCCGAGGCCGCTCGAGGGCGAATCGAGGAGGCCGGCGGCCCCGGTGACGTCGGCGAAGGTTCCGTCGCCGCGGTTCAGGAAGAGGCGATCGGGCTCACCGTCGTAGCTGTGGGGACCGCAATAGTCCGGACGGCCGCCGGGCGAGCGGCAGGGCCGGTGGATCGCGAGCCGGAACTCGACGTAGTTGACGACGAAGAGGTCGAGCCGGCCGTCGGCGTCGACGTCGGCGAAGGTGGCGCTGGTCGACCAGCGGGGGTCGTCGACCCCGGCCTCGGCGGTGACGTCCGTGAAGAGGAGGCGGCCGTCGCGGCTGACGTTGCGCCAGAGCTGGTTGGGGCCGAAGCAGGTGAGGTAGAGGTCGATGCGGCCGTCGTCGTCGAAGTCGCCGGTGGCCACCCCCATGCCGTAGCCCGCCGCGGCAAGGCCGCTTTCCTCGGTGACGTCGGTGAAGCGCAGACGGCGCCGGCCGTCGCCGTCGACGGTGAGGTCGTTGCGAAAGAGACGGCTGCCGCCGCCGCCGGCTCCCTCGCCGGCGGCGCCGAAGCGCCCGCTCTGCACCAGGACGACGTCGAGATCGCCGTCGCCGTCGAGGTCGGCCAGGGCGCCGCCGGAGCCGACCGGCTCGACGAAGTAGAGCTCGCCGGTCATGCCGTTGCGGTGGACGAAGTCGAGGCCGGTAGCGGCCGCGACGTCGGCGAAGAGCGCTTCCGCCGTCCGCCCGCCGGCCGGCGCCGGCGGCTCGGGGGCGTCCGGCTCTCCGGGAGGACCGCAGGCGAGCACCAGGAGCGCCGCGAGAACGGTGCGGAAAGCGTTCACGGTTGCGTCACCCGGACCAGGATCGGCGTCTCGCGCGCTTCCCAGGGATCGCGGCAAGGCTCCCCCCGTTCGTAGAGCACCAGCCGCCGGCGGGCCGTGTGAGCGGCGGTTCGTGGGCGGACGCCGGCGAGGGCGTCCACGGCGGCGCGCTGCCAGGCCACGGCCGCGGCGAAGCGTCCGTCTTCGGCCGCCACCATGGCCGCGGTCTCGGCGAAGAGCACGTCCGGCGGTGCCGCCTGGACGGCGAGAAGCTCGCGGGCGCGCGCGACGTCGCGGAACGTTGCTTCGGGCGCCGCGGCCAGGAGGCGTGCCATGAGCAGGCGGAGCCGGCGCTCGTCGCCGAGCTCACGGAGGTCCTCGGCCAACGACTCCAGGGCGGCCTGCCGGCGGTCGAGGAGGATCAACAGGGCGGCATGCCAGAAACGGGTCGCGGCGAGGGGACGGTCGACCGTTCGCACCGCGGCGTAATGGGCGAGCGCGGCCTCGAGCCGCCCCTGGTTGTGGTGCAGCCGGCCGAGCTCGAGATGAGCCACCACGGATCGGGGATCGATCGCGAGGGCGGCCTCGAGGTGGGGGACGGCCGCGGCCGGTCGGCCGCGGGCGGCGAGCAGCCGGCCCAACTGCAGGTGGGCCTTGGCGGCCATTTCGGAGCCTTCGCCGGACTGGCGCAACGCTTCTCCGAGCTGCTCCTGCGCCGCTGCCCAGCGCCCCGTCTCGCGCAGGGCGAGGGCGTAGTTGATGCGCGTTTCCGGGCCGTCGGGATCGGCGCCGACGGCGAGCCCGAGAAGCACCGCCGCCCGCTCGTGCTCGCCGCGCCGAAAGGCACGGACCCCGCGCCGGGTGAGGTTGCGCGCCCCGCGGTCGAGAGAGCGCAGCTCGCGCTCCCACGGGTCGTCGAGGACAAGGGAGAGCTGGTCGACGTTGTCTTCGGGCACCCGCCGCAAATGATCGGCGGATCGCTCCTCGTCGCCGAGCCGGCGCCACGCGAGCCCCAGGGAGTAGCGGACCTCGACGGCTTCGGGCTGCAGGGCCGACAAGGTCTCGAGCGGCTCGAGGGCGGCGGCGGGATCGCCGCGCAGGAGCGCGAGCCGGCCCTTTCCGAGCAGCGCTCCGGGGCTTTCAGGATGGCCGGCAAGGACCTCGCGATAGAAGACCTCGGCGCGGTCCGGTTCTTGGCGTCGCAAGGCCAGGTCGCCGAGCCGGATCCGCGGCGCCACGACGTCCGGGGCCAGCCCGGCGGCGGCGGAGAAATACGCTTCGGCCGCGTCGAGGTCTCCCGCACCTTCGGCGAGGAGACCGAGATAGTAGGGCCATCGCGGCTCCGCGGGTTTCAGGCGCCGGGCGTTGCGGTAGCAGCGCCCGGCGCTGTCGGGATACCCGTAGACGTCGAACCACTGGCCGAGGGCACCCCAGGCCGCTCCCGGATCCGGCGCCTCGCCGGCGCCGGGAACGCGCCGGTGCAGATTCCTCCAGAGCGCCTCGAACTGCTCGCGGACCGTCGCGTCGAGCCGCTCGAGCTCCGGCGGCTTGCCGACCTCCACGATTTCGTCGGGCGCCGGCTCGGGCGCCGCGCAGGCCGCGAGCACCACGAGAGCCGCCGTGAGAGAGCGCATTCGCGCGCGCGCGTCGATCTGGGTCTGCGTCTTGGACACCCGCAGATCCTATCAAACCTCTCGCAAGAGACTTGACAAACGTGCCGACTTCGGCGACACTTGTGGGTCGTTGGAGAAAAAGAAGCGGCCTTCGGAGAAACGCTTTGAGGCTGTAAGAAAAGTCTGTCAGAGAGCATCTGAGAGCCGTAGGACGGCGCTGTCAAATGGCCTCAAGTCGTCAGACATCTTCCGTCAGACGATGTCTGACGCAAGGACGTCGACGCCATCAACCGGATGGAAAGGAGAGAGCGTGAGAAAGCTTTCCATTAACCTGACCCTTGCCCTCGCGATCGGCTGCGGAGCGGTCGCCCTGCTGGCCCAACCGGAGCCGAGCCCACTCCAGGAGGCCGCGAGCGGCGCGAAGCTCGACACTCAGATCCAAGTACTGATGGGCATGCCGGCCGCGGAGCGCCGGGCCTTCCTGAAGAAGCTTGCGCCCGAAGAGCGCCGCGGCCTGTGGATGAAGCTCAAGAGGGCCGGCTTCGACGAGGGCGCCGAGGTGGCCAAATACGAAGAGCTGGAAGGTTTCCCGGTCAACTTGGGTCACACCTTCAAGGGGAAAAGGGTGATGCCCAAGGCCGCCGTGGGGACGATCGCCTACGACAGCGGTTTCCCGACCATCGGATTTGGAGGCGGCGCACTCGTCGGCAACCGCTTCAACACCCACACGGGTATTCCGGTGTGCAACCCGGGCACGGTGTCGACGATCCAGGCCCTCGTGGTGCCGGGTCCCGCCAACACGACGTCGAGCGCCGGCTTCGTGCTCCTGGGGCCGCAGACGACCATGGGCGGAGCCATGGCCCTCTTCAGCACCTTCACCGCCGCGACCGGAGTGATCGATTCGCTCACCTTCGCCGGGCTCGGCGTCACCTACACGGGCAGCAGCTTCTTCGTCCTGTTCGGGGACTTCGCCACCGTCTACGTTCCCGTGTTGGGTACGGGATCGACCCTCGGGCAGGGACATCACGGCGTGGTCGGATACACGGGAATGATGGGGCCCAACATCACCGGCACCTTCGACTTCGGAGGCGCCCTCAACTCGTTTATCCGGGCGACCGGCACCATCGTGCCCGTGGAGCTGATGACGTTCGACGTCGAGTGAGCCGGTGCCGAGACTCATCGTGATGGCCCTCTGTCTGGGTACGCTCCTCGCCTGCGAGGAGCGAAGCTCGGGCGCGCCGCCCGAAGCGGATTCGTCGGGCGCGAGCTTGGTGGCCAGGTTCGGCGAGCTCGAAATCTCCGCCGCCGACGTCGACACGCGGATCCTCGCTTTGCCTCCGGCCGAGCGCCCGAAGCCGGGTCAGGACCTGGACACCTGGTACGAGGAGCAGATACGAGAGCTCGTCGTCGAGCGGCGGTTGCGCGCCGAAGCCGTGGACCTGGCCGAGGACGAGTCGTTCCTGGCCGCCGCCCGTGAGGCGGAGAGGGAGCTCGCGGTTCAGCTCTGCCTCGACGAGCTCCGGCCGGCGACCGGCAGCCTCACGGACGAGGCCTTGCGCGCCGCCTACGACGAGCGGTTCGACGACTTCGCCGTGCCGGAAAGGCGGGACGTCTATCATCTCTTCCTGCGCAGTGGCGCGAGCCGCCCGCGCGGCGCGGCGCGGGCCGACATCGAGTCGTTGCGCGATCAGGTACTGCGCGGCGAGAGCTTCCAGCGGCTGGCCGCCGTCCACTCGGACTCCGAGAGCCGTCACCGCCAGGGCGCGCTCGGCTGGGTGATTCCGGGCCAGCTCCCGGCCGGATTCGACGACGTGATCTTCCAGCTCGACGAAGGGGTGCCGAGCGAGCCGGTCGCCACCCGTGACGGGCTTCACCTCTTCTACGTCGACCAGGTCCTCCCCGCTCGCCAGGCCACCTTCGAGGAGGTTCGCCCGGGCCTCGCGGCCCGGCTCGCGGCGGAGCGCCGGGAGGCCGCTCTGGACGAGCTGGAAGCCAAGGCCGACCTTCCCCCCAGCCTCCCGGGGCTCGCCACGGTGGTCCTCGACCGTGCCGGCTTTTCCGCCGTGGCCGAAGGCGGCGATCCGGACGCCATCGTCTTGCGCCTGGGCGGCACCGAGCTCACGCTCGCCGACCTGCGCCGCCGGGTGCAGCACGCGGCGGCGCGGCAGACGCGGGGAGACGCGGCCGATCGGCGGCCGACCCGCGATCTCGCCTGGAGGGTGCTCGAGAGCCTGCGGCGCCGCGAGCTCGTCTACCACCACTGCCGGACGATCGACGGCGTTCCCGTTGCCGAGCTCGAGACCCGGCTCGACGCCTGGCGGCAGGAAGCCCTGCTCAACCTCCAGCGCCGGCGCCGCATGGTCGAGGTGGCGGGGCGCGACGAGGCGCGTTTGCGGCTCTTCTACGACAGCAACGCCGGGCGGTTCAGCCGGCCACCCAGATGGCACCTGCGCCGCCTCAAGGTCCCCCTGGGAGACGATGCCGGGGCGGTGATGGCGCGGCTCGAAGACGCCGCTTCCCGTGGCGGCTCCTCTCTGGAAGATCTCGCCGCCGAGCTCGGTGGCGAGATCGAGGACCTGGGCGCCAGGAGCCTTGACGAGCTCAGTCGCCTCGAGCCCAAGCTGCCACCGCTGGTCGCTCCCCTGGCCGCGGGTGAGACGTCGCCACCGTATCGCACCGCGAGCGCGCTCGAGATGGTCGAGTCCGTGGCCCGGCAGGAAGCCGAGCCCTTGTCCTTCGCCGACGTCCACGAGCGGGTCGCCGCCGCCTACGTCGAGCAATACACCCGCGAGGCCTACCGGGAGATGGCCGACGAGATCCTACGTACCGCCGAGCTGCAGCTCTTTCCCGAAGGCTTCGCGGCCCTCCGCGCCGCCGGGCTGCGCGGGGCCGATCAGGCGCTGGTCCAGGCCGACGTCAGCGTCGAGCAGCTCGAGGAGTTGCTGAACGAGCGCTGACGTGAGGCGATCCACCGGAACCCTGGCAGCCTGGGTGCTGATCTCGATCGTGCTCGCGGTTTTCGCCGCCGGGTGCCGACGGTTGGAGCCCTGGAACGTGCTCCTCGTCACCTTCGACACCACCCGCGCCGATCGGATCGGCTGTTACGGCAACCGGCGTATCGAGACCCCGACCCTCGACCGACTGGCCGCCGAGGGCGTGCGCTTCGCCCGCGCCATGAGCGCGGCGCCGATCACCTCGCCCTCGCACTCGTCGATCTTGACGGGCCGCTATCCGATCGCCCACGGCGTTCGCGACAACGGCCTGTTCGTTCTCGGCGGGGACCAGCTCACCCTGGCCGAGATCCTGCGCGGAGAGGGCTACGCCACGGCCGCCGCGGTCGGCGCCTACCCCCTGACCGCGCGTTTCGGCCTCGACCAGGGCTTCACCTTCTTCGACGATCACCTGACGGGCGTGTTCGAGGACTACCTCGGCCACCGGGTCTTTCCCAAGCAACGACTGTTCTTCGACGAACGGCGGGCGGCCCAGGTCAACGAGGCGATCCTGCCCTGGCTCGCCGAGCACGCCGGAGGGCCGTTCTTCGTCTGGGTCCACTACTTCGACCCCCACCAACCCTTCGAGCCCGCCCCGCCCTACGACCAGCTCTACGCCGACGACCTCTACGACGGCGAGATCGCTTACGCCGACTCGCGGCTCGGCTTCCTCCTCGACCGCCTGGACGAGCTGGGGGTCCTGGAGCGCACCCTGGTGGTCATGACCGCCGACCACGGCGAGGGGCTCGGCGACCACAACGAGGTCACCCATGCGGTCCTGGCCTACAACTCCACCCTGCACGTGCCGCTGATCGTCCGGCCCCCTTGGGGGGGATCGGGGGGGAGAGCACGGCCTCCGGCCGGCGCGGCACCGGCGGGCACCGTGGTCGAGGAGCGGGTCGGCACCGTCGACGTCGTCCCGACGGTGCTCGACCTGCTCGGCGTCCGCCCCCCGGAGGGTCTGCAGGGCCGTTCCCTGGTTCCTCTCTGGCAAGACGACGCTCCGCGCACGTCCACGGCGCGCTACGCCGAGAACCTCTCTCCTCGAATAACCCACGGCTGGGGCGAGCTGCGGGTGCTCTTCGAGGGTCCGCTGAAGTACATCCACGGTCCCCGTCCCGAGCTCTACGACCTCGAAGCAGATCCCGGCGAGCGCCACGACCTGGCCGCTGAACGTCCCGCGGAGGTCCGCAGGCTGCGAGACGCCCTGCGAGGCTTCATCAAGGACAACGCCGTCGCCGGGGTGAGCATCCCCGAAGAGCTCGACGACGACGTTCGCCGGCGCCTGGAGGCGTTGGGCTACCTCCATGGCTCTGGCGGCGCGCGTGAGCAGATCTCCGAGACGTTGCTCGACGGCGGCTTGGCGCCCCAGGATCGGGTGGGCGACGTCAACGACCTGAGCGCCGCCAAGCACCTGCTCTACAAGGGACGCTACGCCGAAGCTCTCGTCTACACCGAAAAGCTCACGAGGGGCGCGCCGCGGAGCCCGCTCTATCTCGAGCTGCACGCCACGGCCTTGAGCGAGCTCCTGCGCCTCGACGAGGCCTGGGAGGTGGTCGGCCGGCTGCGCGCCGCGGCCGCGGTCCCCGTGCCCCTGCTGCTGCGGCTCACGGCCCGCCAGTTCGAGCGCGGCGAGACGCGGCTGGCGCTCGACTTCCTGCGCCGCCACCTGGCAACCTCGCCCAGCGCCCCGGGAGAGTGGCTCCTGGCCACCTTCCATCAACGCCTGGGCGAGCCCGAGGAGTCCCAGGCGGCCCTGGAAAAGGCCCTCGAAACCGATCCGACCTTCGTGCCCGCCCGCATCGACCTCGCCGTCCATTTCGTCGAGTCGGGCGAGGCGTCCGCGGCCGAGCGGGAATTCCTGCGCGCCCTGGAAGACGCTCCCTACCACTTCAAGGCCTGCTACAACTATGGCACCTTCGTGCTGCAGGACGGCCGCTACGCCGAAGCCGCCGGGTACTTCCGCCGCGCGATCGCTCTCGCCCCGAGCTATTGGAAGGCCCACCTCGCTCTCGTCGCCGCTCACCTCGCCGCCGACGAGCGCCAGGAGGCCGAAGCGGCGTACGCGGCGCTGGTCCGCGCGGCGCCCCAGAGCCAGGAGGCCGCCACCGCCGCCGGCCTGCTCGCCGCGCTTTGATCCACCTCCGGAGCCATGTTGCAGCCAGAGCTTTCCCCCTTGTCGCTAGCCTGGATTCAGAGCAGGGCGCTCATGATCCGGCACCGGGAATTCTCCATGGTGCTCGCATGCTTCGTCCTCTCGGGCGTGGCCGGGCTGATCTACGAGAGCGCCTGGACCCGGCAGCTCGCTCTCGTCTTCGGCACCTCGGAGCTGGCCGTGGCCACGGTGCTGGCGGCCTACATGGCCGGCCTCACGGCCGGCGCCGCGATCGCCGCGCGCCGGGTCGCCCGGACGCGCCGGCCGCTGCGCGTCTACGCTCTGCTCGAGCTCGGCATCGCGCTCTCGGCCCTGGCCGTGCCGGCCGCCCTGCACGGGGCAGCGTACCTGCACGTGGCCGTGCTCGGCGGCCTCGACGTGCCGGCCGAGGCCGGCTCGCTGCCCTCGGCGATCTTCTACCTGGTGGCGGCCTTCGCGATCCTGATGCTGCCGACCGGCATGATGGGAGCCACCTTGCCGCTGCTCGCCCGCCACGCGGTGCGCACCGACGCCGAGATCGGCCGCCGGGTCGGCTGGCTCTATAGCGCCAACACGGCGGGCGCCGCGGCCGGAGCCCTGCTGGCCGCTTTCGTCCTGTTGCCGTGGCTGGGGCTTGCGCGCACCGTGCTGGCCGCGGTGGCGATCAACGGCCTGGTTTTCGTCCTCGCCGCGGTCCTGGCGCGCCCCGGCCGCGGCGAGCCGAAGCCGAGCGACGCGTCCGCGGCCACTGCACCCGAGACCGCGGCGTCGCGGGGCGTCGTCGCCATCCTGCCGCTGATCCTGGTCTCCGGTTTCGTCTCGTTCACCTGGGAGGTCCTCTGGACGCGGCTGCTGAGCCACCTCGTGGGGGGCTCGATCTACGCCTTCGGCACCATGCTCGCCACCTTCCTGCTCGGCCTCGGCATGGGCGCGGCCGTGGCGGCGCGCCTGGCGGTCGACAGGATCCGTGCCGGCCGTGGCTTCGTGGTGGCTCAGATCGGCGTCGCCGCGGCCTCGTACCTGGCCTTCGCGGCGGTCGACCGGCTGCCCCGGGCGGTCGCCGACCTCGATCTCGGGGTCGCCTTGCTTGCGGCCGCCGTCCTGCTGCCCGGCGCGGTCTTCATGGGCGCCGCATTTCCCTTCGCGGTCCGGATCCTGGCCGGCTCGGCAGCCGCCGCCGGCCCGGCGAGCGCGCGGGTCTTCGCGTGGAGCACCTGCGGCTCGATCGCCGGCGCGGTGGGCACGGGCTTCGTGTTGCTGCCGAGCCTGCGCTTCGCCGGCACCGCCGCCGCGGCGGTGGCCGCCAGCTTGATCCTGGCGGCCGCGGCCGCACTCCTCTCCCGGCCGCGCCGCGTCAAGCCGGCGCTGGCGGCGGCTCTCGGCCTCGCCGCGGTGACGCTCTTTCCTCCCACGACCCCGTGGGAGGTGCTGCGGACCTCGCCGCTGTCGGGCAAGCGGACGAGAGGGGAAGTAGCGTTCTACGGCGTCGGTCGCAGCGCCACGGTGATGCTTTTCGAGGACCACGTCGGGTGGAGTCTCTCGAGCAACGGTCTGCCCGAGTCGACGGTTCCGTCGCGCGGCGTCCGCCCGGCGCACCGCGCGGGAGTCCGCTTCATGGCTCTCCTGCCGCTCCTGGGCCAGCCTGGAGCGCGGAGCTACCTCGTCGTGGGCCTGGGCGCCGGCGTCACCCTGGAGGCCGTGCCGGCGACCGTGGAAGAGGTCCACGTGGTCGAGCTCGAGCCGGAGGTCGTGCGCGCCAACCGTCGCCTCGGCGGCGAGCGCGAGCGCGACCCTCTCGCCGATCCCCGGGTCCGTCTCCACCTCAACGACGCGCGCTCCGCGCTCGCTCTGACCGCGCGCCGGTTCGACGCCGTCATCTCGCAACCCTCGCACCCATGGACCGCCGGGGCGTCGCACCTCTTCACCCGCCAGTTCTTCGAGCTGGTGCGCCAACGCCTGCGCCCGGGCGGCGTCTTCGTCCAGTGGATGGCGCCCGCCCTCGTCGACGAAGAGCTGCTGCGCTCGCTCGTGGCGACGCTGCTCGACGTCTTTCCCCACGTCGAGGCCTATCAGCCGGGGCAGCGCGGTCCACTGTTCTTCCTGGCTCGGGTGGAGCCCCTGGCGATCGAGGAGACGGCCGCGCCCGCTCTCGCGGCGGGCCGCGACGAGTGGAACAGGATCGGGATCAGGACGCCGGAGGACGTCTTCCTGTCGCGCCTTCTCGACACCGAAGGAGCTCGTGGTTTCGCGGCCGGAGCGCCCCTCGTCACCGATTCGCGGAACCCCCTGCAGACCAGGTCGCCGCGGCTTCTGGGCGCCGGGCTCCCCAAGACCGACGTGAAGCAGTCCCTTGCCGCTTTCGATCCGCTGACGCGACCGGGCTCCGACGAGGGCCGGTCCCTCTACTACGTCCGGCAGCTCGTGCGGCTCAAAGCGAGCGGACGCGCCGGCCGGCTCGCCGCCGCGATCGCCGATCCGGCCCGTCGCCAGGTCGCCGTCGGCCTGCTCCAACTGAGGGCGGGACGCCGCGTCCACGCCGAGAGGAGCCTCTTCGCCGTCCTCGACGCGCCGTCGGCGGCCTCCGAAGCACTCCCGGCGCTGCTCTTGCTCCATCGCCGAGAGATCGCGCGCGGCCGGGCGCCGGCTTGGGCCGCCGCGTACCTGGCGAAGGATCCCGCGGCCCAGGCCGTCGTCGAGGGCTGGCGCGTGACCGAGCTGCGCGGTTCCGCTGCGGTGCGGGAGCTCGAGCCCCGGCTCGCGGCCATAGACCCCCGACACCCGCTCGCGCCCGCCGCGACGGCGCTGCGACTCGGCTGGCGCGTGGCTCTCGGCGATCCGCTCCTGGCCCGGGAAGCGCTCGGGCTCCTCGACCCGGAGCTGGCCGGAGGATCCGACAGTCCCGGGGGGCTCATCCGCCGTGCCCGGCTGGGTTTGCTGGCACAAGACCGGGAAGCCGCCCTGGGCAGCCTCGCCGAGCTCGCCGCGACGCTCGCTCTCGACCCGAGACCGGAGGTCGCCAAGGCCGCCCTGTACGCCTTGGAGACCTTCCCAGCCGACTGGCGGGGCGAGCGCTATCTTCGTCTCCACGCCGATCTGTCAGGGCTTCCCGAGCCGACGAAGACCGAATCGCATCGGGGAGGCTAGAGATATGCGGTTGGCTTTAGTACTGGTCGCCCTCCATCAACGCACGTCTCTCGAGGCGGGCCCGATCGACGCCGAATGGCTGGAGGAGCTGTCCGGCGACCACGACGTGGAGCTGTTCGTCGACCAGGCGACGGCGGGCTCGGAAAGACTCCGCCGCGCGGGTGTGCCCGTCGCGGTCTCGATCAAGAGGGCGGTGGAGGAGACCGGCGGCCGTCGCGTATCGGCCGACGCGCTGCAGGCGCGGGCGGCGAGGCGGTCGCACGACCGCGCTCCCTTCGACGCCATCGTCTACGGCTCCGACGCGACCGTGGACCTGGCGTGGTTCGAGCCCGGATTGCGCGGCGTCCCACGCGGCGTGGCGCTCGGCTCGGGCCTCGCCCACGACCTCCGGGTAGTGTGGGAGGACCGCCGGCTCTTCAGCCGGCTGAGCCGGCGTTTCTGGAGCTGGACGGGACTCGTGGCGTCGGCGGATTTCCTGCTGTCGGACGTGCCGCCCGAGGTTTTCGGTCTCTCCGACGACGGGCGCCTGCCGCCGCGTTACACGACCGGAGCGGCCGAGCCGCGGCGCGCCGAGTCGCCGTCCGGGCCCTGGGTGGCCGTGGCCGCGACGTCCCTGGGCGCGCCGGGGCTGGAAGACCTCGTCGGGCGCGTGGTCGAGCGCTTGCCGCCGGTCGACGGCACGACCTACGTGATCCTCACTCGCCCGAGCCTCTCGGAAGGCCTGGCGACAGAGAAGGCGATCCTCGAGGACTGTCCGGACGCCCTGCGCCGCCGGATCGTCCTGGCCGCCGCCGGCGACGACGGCGTGGCCGCGGATTTCCTCGCCGCCGCCGACGGGCTCGTGGCGGTCTCGGCGGCCGAGCTGGCGGTGCCCGGCGTGGCGGCCGCGGCGCGGAGCCGCGGCCTGATCCTGCTGGACGAGCCGCCGCGGTCCGCGGAGCCTGCGGGGACCTT